>OLPQ01000827.1_pt1 | contig 24521 bp, 19 predicted proteins | sample 1672451 | NCBI WGS metagenome assembly OLPQ01 (sample SAMEA3136687, study PRJEB25190) | human gut metagenome | biome: human gut; feature: human-associated habitat; material: faeces | place: Austria | collected 2013
ACTGGCGATGAGCCCGGATATCATGCTGTTTGACGAGCCGACCTCTGCACTGGACCCGGAGATGGTAGGAGAAGTTCTGAATGTTATGAAAGAACTGGCAGCCGATGGCATGACTATGGTCATCGTCACACACGAGATCGGTTTTGCAAGAGAAGTGGCAGACCGTGTTGTGTTCATGGACGGAGGCTACATCGTAGAGCAGGGCACACCGGAGGAAGTGATCCGTAATCCAAAAGAAGCACGTACCATTGATTTCCTGAATAAAGTTCTGTAAGTAGCATTCTTGAATGTTTATGCATAAAAATGCAGATAATATAATGATCTGGAAGGGGGAACAATATGAAAAAAATTATTACGATCAGCCGCGAATTTGGTGCCGGCGGCGGAGAAATCGGTCGAAAAGTGGCAGAGCGTCTTGGATATCATTATTATGATAAAGAGCTGATCCTGAGAAGTGCCGACACATCCAAGGTAGATGTGGAGAGTATGCGTCGCTGGGACGAGAAAGTTCCGGCCAATTTTGGATTTGCCCAGAGTCTGTTTAACTTTTACAACAAGCCGCTTAACGAGACCCTGTTTGAAGCACAGACAAAGGTGATCCGCGAAATCGGCGAGAAAGGCAACTGTGTGATTGTCGGCAGAAATGCCAATACGATCCTTAAAGAATTTGACGGCGGTCTGCATATTTTTGTCCATGCATCACCATACTGGCGTATGATGCGTATGAAAGACAAAATGCCGGATGCAACGGAGGCAAAGATCAGCGATGAGATCCGTTCCATTGACAAGACGCGTAAGAAGTATTGTTCTTACTATACCAATACCGAATTTGGTGTGGCAGATTATTATGATCTCTGCCTGAGCACTTCAACACTTGGCATTGATACTTGCGTCGATTTGATCTGCGACCTTGCACAAAAGTAAAGGATATCATCACAAGAAAGAGTATCTTCTGAAAAGGCAGCAAACAGCAGATAAACAGCAGAATGGTACATAAAAAGAGCATTTTCATCGAATCCACAAAGGGTGGTTTTCGTTGGAAATGCTCTTTTTTATGATCCTGAAAAATCAAGAATTTGATATCAGATCAAGTTTACAGATCATATTCTCCGATCACGCTGATACCGACACCGTAACCACCAGGTCCGATGTGGCAGGAAATGCTGAAAGAAAGCGAATCATAGTAGACATCCATTTCAGGGAAGGACGCAGAAAGCATATCTGTCCATTCTTTTTCCTGGTCTGCACTAAGACCTGCACCTGCAGCACCGAGACGCAGACGTTCTTTCGGGATACCCTGGAAACGGGTTTCAAAATCATTTTTCAGAGCTTCGATCATGCGAAGTTTGGCCTTTTTCATGCCACGCACTTTTGCAAATGCATCCAGACGTTCGCCCTGGATCGTCAGAACCGGTTTGATGTTGAGGACAGAACCAAGGGCAGCACCGGCAGCAGTCACCCGGCCGCCTCTTTTGAGAAATTCCAGTGTATCGACGGCAATGTAAATGCTGGAGTTGAAAGCATTTGTTTCCAGAAGTTCCTTGATCTTTGCAGCCGAAGCTCCAAGATCTGCGTAATGTTTGGCTTCCATTACGGAAATCCGCATGGTAACAGAGATGCGGTGGTTATTGGCTACCTGAACTTTTCCGTCATAATCCAGGGCAAGTCCCATAGCAGCTTCACAGGAAGCACTCAGCCCACTGGACATGGGAATATAGATAATTTCATCGTAACCGGAGTTTAAGATCTCATCCCACATATCCATAACATCGCCGGGGGATGGCTGTGAAGTAGATACGTTCTGATTGCCGGTCAGTGCAGCAAAAAAAGAATCGTGGGTAAGGTCAAGCCCTTCGTAGTGTGTTTCTCCGTCGATGATCACCGGCATCTGCATCAGAAAAATGCCAAGGGCATCGGCCTCTTGTTTTGTGATACCACTGTTGGTGTCCGTCATAACGGCTGTTTTCATAGGTATGATCCTCCTTGTTTTTATCTATTAGGGTGCCGGAACGATTCCGGCTTATATCGGCTGCTCAATGTGTCCGCGTGCTGCCCCAGAAAAACAGAGCTACTGTTCCAGGACCGGTGTGACTTCCAATCGCAGTGCCGATAGAATGAATTTCTACTTTTCCATTTAAATTTGGAAAACGTGCCTCCACGAGATCTGCAACAGCTCTGGCATTGTCCATGCAGGCAGACTGCGAAATATAACATTTTCCATTGTATTCCAAACCATTATCCGCAAATTCTTCCATTTTGTCAACAATCGCACGGATAACTTTCTTTTTTGTGCGGATCTTCTGGCGTGGAATCAGCTTCCCTTCGTCATTCATGTTCAAAAGTGGGCAGATGCCGAGCAGACCACCGATGGTACCGGCTGTCTTGGAAATACGTCCACCTTTGATGTAAAAGGTAAGATCCGTAGAAAAAAACCAGTGATGCAGATTCAGGCGATGCTGCATTGCCCAGTCGTACAACTGTTCAAGTGTGTACCCGTTATCGCGAAGATCTGCGAGACGATTCATAAACAGACCATATCCGGAAGAAGCTCCGAGAGAATCTACAATATAAATCTTACGCTCCGGGTAGCGTTCTTCCAATGTCTCCTTTGCAATCATGGCGGAATTGATAACGCCGGAAATGCCGGATGAGAGCGTTACATGCAAAATATCTTTGCCCTCTTTCAGAAAAGACTCAAAATAATGTTCAAATTCATCGGCATTTACCTGCGAAGTCTTTGCGGAAGCACCGTTTTGCAGGGCAAGATAGAACTGATCAAACGGTACGGATTTTCCAAGATCATCTTCATATTCTTTGCCGTTCAGTTCATAATGAAAACATATATAAGAAATATTACGGCTGTTAAAATGTTCTTCTGTAAGATCTGCTGTAGAGCAGCAACTGAGAATAAAATCATTCATATGCATGAACCTCTCTGTTTTGTGGAATTTTATTTGCTGTTTATTGTAACACTTTTCAGTTAGGGATTCAATCTCAGAAATATTGAAAATATGGAACCTGAAAAACAGATGACTTGAAAATAGTTTTAAGACAGCTTGACAAATGTCGGTAAGGTTGGTAAGATACCGATAGAATATCAGAACACGTCGAAGAGACGAGTAGGATGCGGAAAGCTTCAGAGAGAAGTGCGTATGGTGTGAACACTTCAGCGGGAAACATCTGAAAACTACCTCTGAGTGGCCCCAATCCGGTCCGGTGACTCCGTTATCGTCAAATAAGTGGTTTTACAGTCTGCCTGAAATATTTTTAAATCAAGAGACAGACGAGACAAACAGGGTGGAACCGCGGGTAAGAAAACTCGCCCCTTGCATTGCGGATGTGCATTGCAGGGGGCTTTCGTTTTAAATAAAAGAAAGGAAGATAAAACGATGATTATTACATTAAAAGACGGATCAACAAAAGAATATGATCAGGCAATGAGTGTACTGGATATCGCAAAAGATATCAGCGAAGGTCTGGCAAGAGTGGCATGTGCCGGTGAAGTAGACGGCGAATTAGTCGATCTGCGTACTGTTGTAGATAAGGACTGCAATTTAAACATTCTGACTTTTGAAAGCGAAGGCGGTGCATGGGCATTCCATCACACCACTTCTCACATCATGGCACAGGCGATCAAGAGACTGTACCCGGGTGTAAAGCTTGCAATCGGACCTTCCGTGGCAGACGGATTCTACTATGATGTGGACAGTGAAACACCGCTGACAGCAGAAGATCTGGTGAAGATCGAAGCAGAAATGAAAAAGATTGTAAAAGAAGCTCTGCCGATCATACGTTTCACAAAGTCCAGAGAAGAAGCAATCGCATATTTCAAAGAAAAAGAAGAACCATATAAAGTAGAACTGATCGAAGACCTTCCGGAAGATGCCGAAATCAGCTTCTATCAGCAGGGTGAGTTCGTAGACCTCTGTGCAGGACCTCATCTGATGAGCACCAAACCGGTAAAAGCATTTAAGCTGACCAGCCTTGCAGGCGCATACTGGAGAGGCAGCGAGAAAAACAAGATGCTGACCAGAATCTACGGTACTTCTTTCACAAAGAAAGCAGATCTGGAAGAATATCTGAACCGTATGGAAGAAGCAAAGAAACGTGACCACAGAAAACTGGGCAAAGAGCTTGGACTGTTTATGATGCGTGAAGAAGGTCCTGGATTCCCATTCTTCCTGCCAAAAGGAATGGTTCTGAAAAATACACTGCTGGATTACTGGAGAGAGATCCACAGAAAGAACGGTTATGTGGAAATTTCCACTCCAATCATGCTTAGCCGCCATCTGTGGGAGACATCCGGTCACTGGGATCATTATAAGGAAAATATGTACACAACCGTTATCGATGACACGGATTTCGCGATCAAACCGATGAACTGCCCTGGCGGAATCTTGGTATACCAGTCAGAACCGCGTTCTTACCGTGATCTGCCGCTGCGTATGGGAGAGCTTGGACTGGTTCACCGTCATGAGAAATCCGGTCAGCTGCACGGACTGATGCGTGTACGCTGCTTCACACAGGACGATGCTCATATCTTTATGATGCCGGAGCAGATTCGTGACGAGATCAAAGGTGTAGCAAGACTGATCGATGAAGTATATCAGCTGTTTGGATTTAAATATCATGTAGAACTGTCCACCCGTCCGGAAGATTCCATGGGAAGTGACGAAGACTGGGAGATGGCTACGGAAGCACTGAGAGGTGCACTGGATGATCTGGGACTGCCGTATGTAGTAAATGAAGGAGACGGAGCATTCTACGGACCGAAGATCGACTTCCATCTGGAAGACTCCATCGGAAGAACCTGGCAGTGCGGTACGATCCAGCTTGACTTCCAGCTGCCGCTGCGATTCAACTGCGAATACATTGGTGCAGATGGCGAGAAACATCGTCCGATCATGATCCATCGTGTAGCATTCGGTTCCATCGAACGTTTCATCGGAATCCTGATCGAGCATTTTGCAGGTGCATTCCCGACCTGGTTATCCCCGGTACAGGTAAAAGTACTGCCGATTTCCGATAAATACATGGAATACGGTGAGAAAGTAAAAGCAGCACTGGAAGCAGCAAATATCCGTACTGAGATCGACACCAGAGCAGAAAAGATCGGATACAAGATCCGTGAAGCAAGACTTCAGAAGATTCCTTATATGCTGGTAGTAGGGGCAAAAGAGGAAGAAGAAAATACCGTTTCTGTCAGAAGCCGTTTCGCAGGAGATGAAGGTGCAAAGAGCCTGGATGACTTTATCGCAGCGATCACAGAAGAGATCAAAAACCGCGAAAACCGTAAAGTAGAGGTTGAAGAGCAGAAATAAAGAAATTGATTATACGTAAACAGGACGCCTTGCTACCGTCAGATCGATCAGTTTTGCAGTGATACGGCTATTCTGTTTAGCGTTCAGTTTCTTTCGTTGCCATCAGATTTTCGCTTCGGAGACATCTGGCAAGCCAAGAACTTTTGATAATGTGCAAAATGAACAATTCCCAAGAAGGCACTTTTACGTGCCCTTCGGGGAATTCGTTCATTTGCACATTCAAAAATTCTTCGCTTTCTCAGCGTAAATAATTCCGCATCGCCTTCAACGCCCCTTTCTCCAGGCGGCTGACCTGTGCCTGGGAGATGCCGACTTCATTTGCCACTTCCATCTGGGTTTTGCCTTCATAGAAGCGAAGTTTAATGATATGGCGTTCCCGCTCGCCAAGCCGTTCTACAGCTTCCCTAAGAGAGATTGATTCAACCCAGTTTTCTTCTTTATTCTTTTTATCACTGATCTGATCCATCACGTAGAGAGAATCTCCGCCTTCGGTATAGACCGGGTCAAATAAGCTGACCGGCGTCTGGATGGCATCCATGGCGTAGACGATTTCTTCTTTTGCAATTCCGATTTCTGAGGCGATCTCGTTGATCGTCGGTTCTCGCAGATTCTTTTTCATATACCCCTCCCGGGCATAGATCGCTTTGTAGGCGGTATCCCGAAGCGAACGGCTGACACGCATGGCACTGTTGTCCCGCAGGTATCTTCGGATCTCCCCAACGATCATCGGTACTGCATAGGTGGAGAATTTTACCATGAGAGAAGGATCAAAATTATCTATGGATTTGATCAGACCGATACAGCCGATCTGAAATAAATCATCTGCATTTTCATTGCTTGCACCGAAACGTTTGATCACGCTGAGCACAAGACGCAGGTTTCCTTTGATAAAGGTTTCTCTTGCTGCCTGATCGCCCGCTTTGATTTTAATAAAAAGAGCATCTTTTTCTTCTTGCGTAAGCATAGGAAGCTTCGCTGTGTTCACACCACATATCTCAACTTTATTAAGTGCCATATTCGAAATCCTCCTGATTTATATTCCTGATAAAAGAATTCTCCGTTTCGAATAGAAATATGCGATTTCGCAGAAAATATAAAAAATATCAGACCTTGACATGATAATCACTGAAGGAAGAATGTCGCTGCAATCCACCGGAGATAGCAGCAGATGGAAAGCAAAATCTCGCTGCAGCACCCAGATTTGCAATTTGCAGGTAAAAGTGCTATAATGAAAAAACTATGGGGAGAAAAGGAGTACCGATGTTAAATAACAGAAAGAGCATGCTTGCATTGCTTCTCGGGATGTCCCTTGCAGTGACATTTCCGGTCGGCGTAGATGCCTCGGATAAGGGAGCGGACACCGCACAGGAGACGATGCAGGATTCTGAAAATACAACAGATTCTGTACAGGATACAGAGAACACGGAGAGCACGGAGAGTGAACCGCCGCAGCCGGAGACCAGAGCTACGGAAGCCGAGAGTGAGACGACGGCAGATACAAAGGCGGAAGAGACACAGGAGTCCGAAGAGATACAGACTGAAACGCAGCAGTCTGAGCCAGATGAGACAGATCCGGAGGATACAAAAGAGAAAGATCAGGACCTGGATGAAAAGGCAGCACAGCGTGAAAAGGAGAAAGAAAAGGCGAAAGACAAAAAGGATTCTTCCAAGAGTGAGAAGGATGCCATGTCGGAGCAGAAGTTCGATGAACGTTTTGAAAAGCTGGTGATCGATCCGGAAGAACTGGAAAAGTCGTTCCGTTTTGAGACGGTAGCAAAGGAATACGCTCTCGCAAAAGCGGATCTTAAGATCTATACAGCGAAAAACAGCCATGCAGACGTTGCCGGAACCCTTGCAAAGGACGGACTCTGTTACATACTCTGGAAAGGAAAAAACTGGTCTTATGTTGAGTCCGGGAATGTTCGTGGTTATGTAAAAAATAAAAACGTTCTGACCGGTGAGGTCGTAAGAGTCAAAGTGGCACTCAAAAAAGAAGGTTTTATGACACTTGCGAAAGCAAAAATCGATCCGAAGGAGAATCCGGCTTATGCCAGCGTGAAAAAGACCATTCAGGAGACTGTTGTAAAACGTGTCAATGCGGTCGCAAAGGAAAATGAGCTGAATGTGCGGGAAGAGAAGTCAACCGACGCACGCGTGGTTGGTGTGATCCCGCAGGGCGGACTTTGTTATATTCTTGCAGATCAGGGTCAGGAATGGTGCTATGTGGAGTCTGGTGATGTGCGTGGATTTGTAAAAAGCGAGCTGCTTCTGACCGGTAAAGAGGCAGATGCCATCGTAAAGGCGACAAAACGCAAAAATATGACTCTGGCAACGGAAGAGATCAGACCGGAGGAGAACAGAGCCCTTTATTATACGTTCACTTCCACACAGAAAGCACATTCGGAAAAGGTAAAGTATCTGGGCAAATTTAAGCTGACAGCATACTGTGCATGCCAGATCTGCTGCGGTGAGTTTGCGAATGGCATCACAGCAAGCGGTACCGTTCCGATTCAGGGACAGACGGTTGCCATGTACGGTGTTCCGTTTGGGACAAAGTTGATCGTAGATGATGTGGTTTATACGGTAGAAGACCGCGGCACACCGTATGGGCATATTGATATTTATATGGTAGATCACGAGGCGGCAGCGGCTTTTGGTACAAGAGAAGCAGATGTGTACCTTGGCAAATAATCAGGTTGCAGGTTGCTGTATCTTAAAGCAAAGCGGAAGAGGACAGATGTGCAGGAGGAAATCATTCGCATTTCTTCCTGCATTTTTCTTCTTCAATCTCGACCAGGATGATATCGGCACCGATCTGGCAGATACATTCCCAGGGAATGATGTATTCGGTATCGCGGCCGAGAAAACAGCAGATCTTTGCCGGACCGGGAACAATGATTGCTTTCACAAATCCGGTACATATATCGATATCCACATCGCATACACAGCCAAGAGAACGGCAGGTACAGGTGTTGATCACTTCTTTCTGCCGCAGTTCACAGATTCGCATAAAATCCCCACACCTTCCTTTGAAATAGAACGAACCGATCGATGTACACAAGATAGCAGATGCTTTCGAAAAGTGTTTTTTCTATAGTTTATGCGATCCGGGCAGAAGAGATTCCGCTTTTTGCGGGTATGCACAGTTTGGAAAGATGTATTGACAGTAAAAACAGGATTCGTTATACTTCACATTAGATGATTTATCTTAGTCGGAGAAGACTCCCACTTCTATACGTGGCGAGCAACAAATTTGTCTTAGTGGGAGTGCAATCTCCGACTAAGATAAACGCTCCGCGAGAATGCACAGCGATTCTGTTGGGTAAATGTCAGCAAAGCTGACCAGAATCGCGTGCCAAGTCTCACGTGCGTTCGACTTGAAACGAAAAGTACACAAGGCACAGTCAGGAGGAAAAAGATGAAATGTCCGTTTTGTAATCAGGATAATACCAGGGTAGTAGATTCAAGGCCTGCAGATGATAACTGTTCCATCCGCAGAAGGAGACTTTGCGATGCCTGCGGAAAGCGTTTTACCACTTACGAAAAGGTGGAAACGATCCCGCTCACCGTGATCAAGAAAGATCTGACAAGGGAACAGTATGACAGGTCCAAGATTGAAGCAGGAGTCGTAAGGGCATGTTATAAACGTCCGATCTCTGTACAGAGGATCAACGGGATGATCGATGAAATTGAAACGGAGATTTTCAATCGCGAAGAAAAAGAGATTGACAGCAAGACCATAGGGGAGATCGTTATGGACAAGCTCAAAAGCCTGGATGCGGTGGCGTATGTGAGATTCGCGTCAGTCTATCGCGAATTTAAAGATGTCAATACTTTTATGGATGAATTAAAGAAAATATTAGAGTAAACAGATGTCAGACCTGAAAGTACGGAATGTGAAACAATCTGTATGGCATTTGGCAGAAATAAACGATCATGTGTGAGATTCACACAGAGAAATGGAGAAAGCATGAAGCGAAGAATAGAAGAGCTGATGAATGGAATATATGAATATAAGACTCCAGATCTTCTTTTTTCCTGTGATGAGATTCGTGCGGTGGTGAAACCAGGAGAAAAGTTTTTCGGCAGTTTTACAATAAAAAATAAAGAGCAGAAAAGGATCCGGGGATTTTTGTATTCTTCGGATGCACGCGTGGCATGTGAGCCGAGAGAATTTTCCGGGATTGAACCGAAGCTGTCTTTTGATGTGGATTTTACGGGAATGAAAGCCGGAGATGTGCTGGAAGGAAGTCTTACCGTCTGCACGAACATGGGAGAAAAAGCACTTCCTTTTTCTTTTGCGATCATGCAGAAAAAGGTGCAGCTTCCGGCAGGAGAGGCATTTACGCTGGATTCTTTTGCACAGCTGGCAAAGGAGCATTACGAGAAAGCGTATGCGATGTTCTGCTCCAGGAGTTTTACAAGGACGATCGAAAAGCAGTATCCGCAGTTTGAGGCTCTCAACCGCGGACTGAGGAGCAAGACCATGAGCATGGAACTTATGGAGGAGTTTCTGATCAGCACCGGGAAAAAGAGTGCCATAAAATATGAACTGAAAAAAGAAAGGCAGGAGTTTTCACAGATCGCTTCGGTCATTCAGGAGCAGATTGAGATCGTAAAGAACGGATGGGGCTATTCGCAGATCGAAGTCTTTTCGGATGCGGCATTTCTGCAGCCGGAGCAGAGCCTGATCCGCCCGGATGATTTTCTTGGAAGCAGTTTTACTCTGAATTATCTGATCGATCCGGCACGGATGCATGCCGGGCACAATTTTGGCCGGATCATCTTAAAAAGCGGAAACTGGAAGAAAACCTTTGAAGTGACTGCACGCAAATTTACCGCAAAAGAGATCGATCACAGAGCTCATATCCAGAAAAAGGAGATCGAGCGTCTCTACCGGGATTATCTGGATTTTCGCTTAAAGAAGATCAGCTTAAATACCTGGATCGCCAGAGCGGAAGATTCTTTTGCACGCTATGAACAGGCAGGCGGAGAGGATATCATGATGAAGCTGTATCAGGTACAGATCTATTTTGCGGCAGATCAGCCGGAGATCGCCTGTACTTTGCTTGAAAAGCTGGAGCAGAAACGGAGGATCTCAGACCATCCGGCCGTGCAGGGCTATTATCAGTATCTGACGACTCTTTATGATAAAGATGAGAAATATATTGATTATATCGAAAGCAAGATTCAGGATCTGTACCTGAAAAATCAGGAAGAATGGCTGCTTCAGTGGGTGCTGTTATATCTGAAGGAGAATCTTCTGCAGCATCCGTCACAGAAACTGGAAGCAATCCGAAGACAGTATAAAATGGGCTGCCGCAGCAGACTGATGTATCTGGAGGCGTTCACGCTGTTTCGGAAGTCACCGCTTCTGTTAAAGAAGCTGGATGATTTTGAGATTCAGGTGCTGCGTTTTATCTGCCGCAACGATCTTCTGGATAAAGAACTCGTGATGCAGGTGGCAGATACTGCCGGACGGCAGAGACGTTATGATGCGACCATGTATCAGATCCTGTGCCAGTGCTATACCAAGTATCCGTCAAAGAGTGTGGTCAGTGCGATCTGCAGTCTGCTGATCAAAGGACATAAAGTGGGTGCTGCTTATTTTAACTGGTATGAAAAGGGTGTTGCCGAAGGACTGCGTCTGACCGGATTGTATGAATATTATGTGGAGTCCATGGGAAAAGAACGGACAGGACTCCTGCCGCAGATGGTGCGGATGTATTTTTCCTATGAGAACAGCAGCCTTGATTATGTGAAAAAGGCAGTTTTATATAAAAATATTATAGACAATAAAGAACAGGATCCAAAGACCTACGACAGCTATCGTGCGGCGATCGAGAAATATATGGTGGATCAGCTGATGGCAGGACGCATGAACCGCGAGCTGGCGTGTATTTATCAGGAGTTTCTCACAAAATCCATGTTAAATACAAGGATGACGGAGAATCTTTCCCATGCACTTTTCACCTGTGAGATCTGCTGTAAAGATCCAAATGCATCCGCAGTTGCCGTTGTCCACAGACAGCTCGAAGAGATCCAGACGGTGATCTTCTCCAAACATACGGCAAACGTGCAGATCTATACGGAAGATGCCTGTATTTTTATCATCGACCGCGAAGGAAGATGGCATACAAAAGGATTTGATTATACCATTACCAGACTGCTTAAGGGCAGTGATATGTTTTCTATGTGCCGCAGGATCGCACCGGACAGTCCGGGATTTCTGCTGTATTCCTGTACAGAAGCACAGAGATCAAGGGATATCACACAGGAGAAGATCCGAGACTTTTTCGGCATGCTGGAGTTCGTGGATGTAAAAGAAGACTACAAGCAGCAGCTAAGAAAAGAAATCCTGGAGTATTATTATGATAATCTGCAGGATGATACGCTCTATGAGCACCTGCACGATATGGATCTTGAGGTTTTTGCGGCGGTGGATAAGGCAAAGACGGTGGAACTTCTGGTCAGAGAAGGCATGTGCAAAGAAGCATTCCTTCTGGTATCCAGGTTCGGACCGGAAGAGATCCCGCTTGGCGTTCTGGTGCGTCTGTGCAGCCGCAGGATCTTGGAACAGGGACCGGAAGAGGACGAAATGCTGCTCTATCTGTGCCATTACTGTTTCTGCCACGGAAAATACGATGAGGCCATTCTTTCTTATCTGCTCTCAGGTTACGACGGACCGATGGAGACGATGAAGACCCTGTGGAAAGCCGGCAAGAATTTTGACCTGGATACCATGGCACTGGAAGAAAAGATCCTGATCATGCTGGCATTTGAGCGGACGGGCATGGAAGAAACGGAACCGATCTTTGAATCCTACCGCCGGAAGTATGGCAAGAAGATGTTGCTTGCGGCTTATCTGAATCTGATGTCTTACCAGTATTTTGTGAAAGAGATGGATGTGCAGAAGCCGGTTTTTGATGAGATTGAGCGAAGGATGAATGCATCCGAATCCGTTGATCCGGCATGCAGACTGGCTTATCTCAGGTACCGTACCGAATGTGGGGAAGCTTCCGAAAAGCAGCTGACCCTGATGTCACAGATCCTTCAGGAGTGCGGCGATAAGCATATGTGTTTTGGATTCTTTGAAAAGCTGCCGGTATCTCTTATGCGTACCCTTCAGCTTATGGACCGCAGCATCATCGAGTACCGCACCGATCCAAAGGCGATCGTGATGCTGACGTACACGCTGGAAAATCAGGAAGAAGGCACTTCCGTGGAGCATACGGAAATGCTGCATAATGTATACGAAGGTATTTTTGAGAAAGATTTTACCCTGTTTTATGGTGAAAAAATGGTCTGCATGATTCATGAGGAAAAGGACGGGAAGAAAACGCAGTCCGGTCCGTTTACACTGCTGCCAAGGACAGAAGTGCCGGAAGATAACGACATGCAGAGCCGTTACGGTATGTTAAATGAGATGTGCAGAGCATTTGTACAGAAAAAGGAAACGGAGTTTAAGGCACAGGCAGAAGAATATCTGAAAAAAGAAAGTCTGGCAGAGCATTTTCTGCCGGTCAGATAAAAGCGGACAGAGAAAGGAACGACAAGTATGTTGGCAGAACATGGCAATATTTCAGTGGGAATTGATCTCGGACGGGATTATTCTCAGATTGCATTTTGCAGTAAATCTGACCGTGCACCGCTGATGGTCATGCAGTCAGAGGAGGAAAAAGAAGAAAACGATTACCTGATCAGGACACCGGTCGATCTGTTCTCTTTGGTCGAACGGAAAGATGCCAGAGGTGTGGAAGTACTGTATCAGTTTTTGAAAGAATGTTTTGCATTGTTAAAAGGTGCAGGGTCTGTGGAACATATGACGGTTATGGTGACGATGCACGAGATGAAAGGGATCTGGGCAGATGTGATCCGCACGGCACTTTTAAAGCTTGGCATACCGTCCTCAGCCATTTTTTTGCAGGGACATCTGGAGAGCTTTTATGCCTATCTGATGAACCAGAAAAAAGAGCTTCTGACGTATCATGTCGCATTACTGGAATACGAAAGAGACTGCATCACGGCATGGCATTTCTGGCTGGAGCGAAAGACAAAACCAGTGCTTGCAAAGACGGAAAAATGTTTCCGGCTGTATCTGGACAACAAAGCAAGAAAAGGACGCGGGGACGAAGAGTGGGGGATCCTCAGGGATTCGCTTCTGCATAAAAATCTGGAGAAAATGTTTGAAAACACGCCGTTTTCTGCCGTTTATCTGGTCGGCAGAGAGTTCGAAGGGGAATGGATGGACAAATCTTTTCGTTTTCTGTGCAGAAAACGGAGAAGTTTTCGCGGAGACAATCTCTACACCATGGGAGCCTGCTATGCGGCAATGGAAGAAAACGGGGCGACGGCCTGCAAAGATACGCTCTATCTGAGCGATGACATGATACAGCACAATCTCGGAATGTGGATGGAGATCCGCGGTCAGGAAGGCTATTATCCGCTGGTGAATGCTGGGATCAACTGGTATATGGCGAGACATACCTGTGAATTTTTGCTTGGCGATGAAAAGGAAGTCGTGATCTACTCCAGAACGGTCCGGGGAGAAGAAATGGAACACACCTTGGCTCTTAGCCAGCTTCCGGATCGACCGAGACGGGCAACCAGACTGCGGCTCGACATTTCCTTTACCGCACCGGACAGATGCAGGGTGCGGGCGGAGGATCTTGGACTTGGTGAACTGTATCCGTCTTCCGGTAAAATCTGGGAAGCAAATATCAGCCTTTCCTGAAAAGGGGAGGAAAGGGAGGAATGATGGCAATGTATCAGTTGTGTCGTGCGAAAGCGGCGAAACATCCGTTTTATATCGAGAGTATTGATATCAATATTTATACAATAGAAGAATTGTGTTTTTATCTCTGGAAGAATGTAAGTCTTTTGGATGAGAGCATTCTGAATGAAAAACTGTGTGACTGGCTGGAAGGAGAGCTGGGCATGCAAAGGCTGGCGTTCCATCTTCGTGAGAAACTGAAAGACGCAGAGAGTATTGCGGAGCTGGTGCTGCCGGTTTTCCGGGAAGTACGTTATCTGAATGCGGCTGAGATGTATGCGGTAAAGGAGCAGATTGGCAAGCTGGAGGTACAGACGGAGGATATCCGCAGGAAGATCCGTGCGGATCTGCTGGTCAATTACGGCATGTATTCCGGGGCGGTCAGCCTTTACCGTCAGATCCTGCAAAACCGCAATCAGGGGAAAACAGGGCTTCAGTTTTATGCAGGCGTACTGAGCAATATGGCGGGGGCGTACGGAAGGATGTTCCTGTTCCGCGAGGCCGCAGACTGTCTGTGGCAGTCTTATGAGATGGTACGCTCCAATGCGGTGTACCGCAGTTATCTGGCAATTTTGCCGCTGTATCTGTCGGAAGAAGACTATAAAAAGCGTCTCGAAGAGCTGAAAGTGCCAAAAGAACAGCTCGACAAGATCGAAGAAGAGAAGCAGGAAGTACTGGCAAAGGCAGAAAAAATGCAGAAGATCGAAAACGCCGGTCAGGAAACACTGGCAAGGTTTTTACAGGAAGAAAAAAGAAAATATCATAAAAGCAGAAGATAAGTTGACATCGCCCTGATAATGTGATAGTATTTGATTACTTTACCACGGTAGAGTGGTCACATACAGCAGTAAAACAGGGGAAGACCCCTTGAAATACAAAAAGAGAGAGGATGGCAATATTATGAAAAAAAGAGCAGTCAGCGTTATGTTAACAGCAGCAATGGTATCGGCAATGTTGGCAGGATGTGGTTCCAAGAATGCAGAGACGCAGTCCGCAGCAGATACAACAGCAGAAAGTGCTGTTTCCGGAGACGAAACATCAGCCGATACACAGGCAGCAGATGCAGAAACTACCGATGCCAGCAAGACAGATGGCACGTTCACCGTTGGATTTGACCAGGATTTCCCACCGATGGGATTTGTCGGAGATGACGGAGAGTTTACCGGGTTTGACTTGGAGATGGCAGCAGAAGTTGCAAAACGTCTGAACCTTACGATTGCATATCAGCCGATTGCCTGGGATGCAAAAGACATGGAGCTGGATGCCGGAACGATTGACTGTATCTGGAATGGCTTCACCATGAATGGCCGTGAAGACGACTATGAGTGGAGCAAGCCTTATATGAAAAACAATCAGGTCTTCGTTGTACGTGGAGATTCGGACATCAATTCTGAGGCAGATCTGGCCGGAAAGAACGTAGAAGTCCAGACGGATTCCAGTGCGGAAGCAGCACTGAACGACAACAGTGAGCTGACTTCCACGTTTGGAAGCCTGACACCGGTTGCAGATTACAACACGGCATTTATGGATCTGGAATCCGGGGCAGTGGATGCGATCGCAATGGATGACGTTGTGGCAAGTTATCAGATCACAAGCCGTAAGGCAGATTTCAAAGTCCTGGATGATGTGATCGCAGCAGAAGAATATGGCATTGGTTTCAAAAAAGGAAATACCGGGCTGCGTGATAAAGTTCAGGCAACACTGGAAGAGATGGCGGCAGACGGAACGGCTGCAAAGATTTCCGAGAAGTGGTTCGGAAAAGACATCACAACGATTCAGTAAATCAGACAGAGAACAAAAGGCGGGCTGCTGCATCTGTGGCAGCCCTTTTTATGCGGACAACGAACCAAAGTGTATTTCTCATGGTTTTACGCAAAGAAAGGAGAAGTTATTATGGGTATCAGCCAGATGCTTATGAAGCTGGCAGAGGGTATGGCGACGTCTTGCTGGATTTTCGGGATCACACTGCTTTTTTCCCTGCCACTTGGTATGGTCATAGCGTTTGGACGAATGTCAAAAAAACGTATTGTTCAGGGGATTACAAAAATTTATATTTCAATCATGCGAGGCACACCGCTGATGCTGCAGCTGATGGTTGTCTATTTCGGACCGTATTATCTGTTCGGGATCAAAATTTCACCGTTTTACCGAAACATTGCGGTGGTGATCGGTTTTGTGCTTAATTATGCAGCTTATTTTGCGGAAATCTATCGAAGCGGAATCGAATCCATGCCGGTTGGACAGTATGAGGCGGCAGAGATTTTAGGATACAGCAAAAGTCAGACATTTTTACATATCATTCTTCCGCAGGTGATCAAACGCATCCTTCCGTCGGTGACAAACGAAGTCATCACACTGGTCAAGGATACTTCTCTTGCCTTTGTGATTGCCGTATCGGAGATGTTTACGATCGCAAAGGCACTGGCATCTTCACAGACCAGTATGGTTCCGTATGTGGCAGCCGGTATTTTCTACTATGTATTTAATTTTCTGGTTGCATGGATCATGGAGAAGATCGAGAAGCATCTGAGCTATTATCGTTAGGAGGGAATCTATGAATTATCTGGAAATGAAGCATATAAAAAAGCATTTCGATGAACTGGAAGTGCTCAAAGATATTTCCCTGAATGTCAGAGAGGGACAGGTCGTAGCAATCATCGGTCCGTCCGGATCGGGCAAATCAACGCTGCTTCGCTGTGCGACCATGCTTGAAAAGATCGATGATGGAGAGCTTTCTTATCTTGGGGAGCGTGCCGCTTACAGTCAGAACGGTGAGGCGGTCTATGAAGCACCGGGCAAACTGAAACAGCTGAAAAGTTACTACGGGCTGGTTTTTCAGAACTTTAACCTTTTCCCGCATTACAGCGTGATGAAGAATATCTGTGATGCACCGATCCGTGTGCAGAAAAGAGAGAAAAAAGAAGTGCAGGAGCAGGCGAAAGTGCTGCTGAAAAAAATGGGACTGGAAGATAAGGCAGATGCCTATCCGTATCAGTTATCCGGCGGACAGCAGCAGAGAGTTTCGATTGCAAGGGCACTGTGCATGAATCCGAAGATCCTGTTCTTTGATGAGCCGACTTCAGCTCTCGATCCACAGCTGACCGGGGAGATTTTAAAGGTCATCAAAGATCTGGCGGCAGAACATATGACGATGGTCATCGTAACCCACGAGATGAATTTCGCAAGAAATGTGGCAGATCATATCGTATTTATGGAAAATGGCGTGATTGTGAAAGAGGGAGCACCGGAAGAACTGTTTACATCGGACAATCAGCGAATCAAAGAATTTCTTGGAAAGTTCCAGGATTAAAGAGGGTATTGACGCAAAAACAGGCAGAGAGAAAAAGAAATTTCTCTGTCTGTTTTTTGCAGTAGATTTTTGTGCGGTTGTCATGTATAATAAAACGAGGCATGGGACAAGTGGACACAAAACGGATGTCTGCATGCGGATTTGTGTCTGCAAGGACCACGTAGGTCTCCGGCCGTACAGCAGTCGGAGACGGAAACAGGATGTACGTAAGAAAACAAAACGACAGGAGAAGCATATGAGTAAAAGAAATGATATTCACAAGGTACTGATTATTGGTTCCGGCCCGATCATCATCGGACAGGCATGCGAATTTGATTACTCCGGTACACAGGCTTGTAAAGCACTGCGTCAGCTTGGATACCAGATCATTCTGGTAAACTCCAATCCGGCAACGATCATGACGGATCCGGAGATTGCGGATGTCACTTACATCGAGCCACTGAATGTGGAACGACTGGAGCAGATCATTGCAAAAGAGCGTCCGGATGCCCTTTTGCCGAACCTTGGCGGACAGTCCGGACTGAACCTCTGTTCTGAGCTGGCAGCAGCCGGTGTTCTGGACCGTTACAATGTGAAAGTAATCGGTGTACAGGTAGATGCCATTGAACGTGGAGAAGACCGCATTGAGTTTAAAAAGACCATGAACAAGCTCGGTATTGAGATGGCACGCAGTGAAGTTGCCTACAGCGTGGAAGATGCTCTGGCGATCGCAGACAAACTGGGTTATCCGGTGGTACTGCGTCCGGCTTATACCATGGGCGGAGCCGGCGGCGGTCTGGTATACAACGTAGAAGAGTTAAAGACGGTCTGCGAACGCGGTCTGCAGGCGAGCCTTGTGGGACAGGTTCTGGTCGAAGAGTCCATTCTCGGATGGGAAGAGCTGGAGCTGGAAGTCGTCCGTGATGCAAAGAATAACATGATTACCGTATGCTTCATTGAAAATATTGACCCGCTTGGCGTGCATACCGGAGATTCTTTCTGTTCTGCACCGATGCTGACGATCTCAGAAGATGTTCAGAAAGAGCTGCAGAGACAGGCTTATAAAATCGTAGAAGAAGTAGAAGTGATCGGCGGTACGAACGTACAGTTTGCACACGATCCGAAGAGCGGACGTATCATCGTCATCGAGATCAATCCGAGAACTTCCCGTTCTTCCGCACTTGCAAGTAAAGCAACCGGATTCCCGATCGCCTTGGTTTCCGCAATGCTGGCTTCCGGTCTGACACTGGATGAGATCCCGTGCGGCAAATACGGCACACTGGACAAATACGTGCCGGACGGCGACTATGTGGTAATCAAATTTGCAAGATGGGCATTTGAGAAATTCAAAGGCGTTCAGGACAAACTCGGCACACAGATGCGTGCAGTGGGCGAAGTCATGAGTATCGGCAAGACTTACAAAGAAGCATTCCAGAAAGCAATCCGCAGCCTGGAGATTGGACGTTACGGCCTTGGATTTGCCAAAGATTTCCATGAAAAGTCAAAGGAAGAACTGCTGAAAATGCTGTCTGTTCCGACCAGCGAACGTCAGTTCATCATGTATGAGGCACTGCGTAAACATGCAACCGTGGATGAGCTGTTTGAGCTGACCAAGATCAAACATTATTTTATCGAGCAGATGAAAGAGCTGGTGGAGGAAGAAGAAGCTCTGCTTGCAGACAAAGGCAGTGTTCCTTCAGAAGAAGCTCTGCGTCAGGCAAAACTGGATGGATTCTCTGATAAATATTTAAGCCAGATCCTGGAAGTGACCGAAGAAGAAATCCGCAATGCACGTATCGGCTACGGCATCGAAGAGGCGTGGGAAGGTGTTCACGTAAGCGGAACCAAAGGCAGTGCTTATTACTATTCTTCTTATCATATCAAGGATGAGAGCAAAGCAAGTGACAATAAGAACAAGATCATGATCCTCGGCGGCGGTCCGAACCGAATCGGACAGGGTATCGAATTTGACTACTGCTGCGTACATGCAGCAATGGCTCTGAAAAAGGCCGGATTTGAGACGATCATCGTAAACTGCAACCCGGAAACGGTATCAACAGACTACGATACATCTGATAAACTGTATTTTGAACCGCTGACATTGGAAGATGTTCTGAGCATTTACAAGAAAGAGAAGCCGCTTGGTGTGATCGCACAGTTTGGCGGACAGACACCGCTGAACCTTTCCGCAGAGCTGGAAAAATACGGCGTGAAGATCCTTGGTACTTCACCGGCTGTCATTGATATGGCAGAAGACCGTGACCTGTTCCGTGCAATGATGGACAAACTTCAGATCCCGATGCCGGAAGCAGGCATGGCAGTAGATGTAGATGAGGCACTGGCGATCGCAGAACGCATCGGCTATCCGGTTATGGTACGTCCTTCCTATGTACTTGGCGGACGCGGCATGGAAGTTGTATATGATCCGGAAAATCTGAAAATTTACATGGAAGCAGCAGAAGGTGTGACACCGGACCGTCCGATCCTGATCGACCGTTTCCTGCGTCATGCAATGGAGTGCGAGGCAGATGCGATCAGCGACGGCGAACATGCTTACGTACCGGCTGTTATGGAGCATATCGAGCTTGCCGGTGTACATTCCGGAGACTCCGCATGCATCATTCCGTCCAGACACATTTCCGAAGAAAACTTAAAGACGATCAAAGAATACACAAAGAAGATTGCAGAAGAGATGCATGTCAAAGGTCTGATGAATATGCAGTATGCGATCGAGGACGGCGTTGTCTATGTGCTTGAGGCAAATCCGCGTGCATCCAGAACGGTGCCGCTGGTTTCCAAAGTATGTGCAATCTCTATGGTACCGCTGGCAACCGAGATCATCACTTCTGAGTTTACCGGGAAAGAGTCACCGATCAAAGATCAGAAAGACCGCGAGATTCCGTATTACGGTGTCAAAGAAGCAGTCTTTCCATTCAATATGTTCCAGGAAGTAGATCCGCTGTTAGGACCGGAAATGCGTTCGACAGGTGAAGTGCTCGGACTGGCACAGAGCGTCGGCGAAGCTTACTTCAAAGCACAGGAAGCAACCAAGAGTCCGCTTCCGCTCTCAGGAACCGTTCTGATCAGTGTCGGCGACCGTGAGAAAGCAGAAGTTGCAGAAGTGGCAAAACGTTTCCACGAAGCAGGTTTTGCGATCATTGCAACCAGGCATACAAAAGCGATCATTGAAGAAGCAGGCATTCCGGCAGAGTTTGTATACAAGATGTCAGAGGGTCGCCCGAATATCTATGATATCATCACTAACGGCAAAGTCGATCTTGTTGTAAATACACCGAAGGGTGAAGAAGAGGGACCGGATGACAGCTATGTGAGAAGAGCCTGCATCAAGAGCCGTGTTCCGTATATTACGACCATGGCAGCAGCTCTTGCAAGTGCAGAGGGTATCCTGACGGTCCAGAAACAGAGCAGCAGAGAAGTTGTTTCCCTGCAGGATCTGCATGCAAGGATCAAATAAGAGCCTGTGTTATAAAAATAACAGGAGAAAGAAAAAATGGAGAAAAAAATCATTCAGGTGGACGAGAAAGTACCTGTAAAGATGCTGATCCCGCTGAGTCTTCAGCATATGTTTGCCATGTTCGGAGCATCGGTGCTGGTACCGTTTCTGTTTGGAATCAGTCCGACGATCGTGCTTCTGATGAACGGTGTCGGCACACTGGTCTTTATCGTTGTAACAAAAGGAAAAGCACCGGCGTACCTGGGTTCCAGTTTTGCATTTCTGGTTCCGGCGGGGCTGGTCATTGAGAAATTCGGTTACCAGTATGCACTGGGAAGCTTTGTTGCCATCGGATTTGGCGGTATCATTGTTGCACTGATCATTCGGAAATTCGGCACAAAATGGATTCATATCGTGCTGCCGACAGCAGCCATGGGACCGGTTGTAGCCCTCATCGGGCTGGAGCTTGCGGGAAATGCCGCAAGCAATGCCGGCCTGCTGGATGAAGTGATTGATCCGAAAAACGTGATCGTTTTTCTGGTGACACTTGGCGTTGCCGTGTTTGGACAGATCCTTTTTCGCGGGTTCCTCGGTGTGATCCCGATCCTGATTGCGATTATTTCCGGCTATGTGGCAGCTGCGGCGTGTGGTATCCTTGATTTCACGGAAGTTGTACAGGCATCCTTCTTCGCACTGCCGAATTTCCAGTATCCGAAGTTTAACCTGGAAGCGATCATGACGGTATTTCCGGCACTGCTTCTGGTCGTGTCGGAGCATATCGGACATCAGGTTGTGACAAGTGAGATCATCGGAAGAGATCTTTTAAAAGAACCGGGACTGCACAGGACTCTGTTCGGTGACTTCTTTTCCACCATGCTTTCCGGTCTGGTAGGATCGGTGCCGACCACGACATACGGTGAAAACATCGGTGTCATGGCGATGACCGGTGTCTACAGCGTGCAGGTGATCGGCGGGGCGGCCGTTTTATCCATCTGCTGTTCCTTCCTTGGTAAGCTCTCCGCACTGATCAGCACGATCCCGGGTCCGGTTATCGGAGGGGTATCCTTCCTGCTTTACGGTATGATCGGTACATCCGGTATCCGTCTGCTGGTAGACGGAAAAGTAGATTACAGCCGTTCCAGAAATCTGGTGCTCACATCGGTAGTATTTGTGACAGGGCTTTCCGGCATTGCACTGAAGATCGGCAATGTGGAAATGACAGGAATGGTACTGGCATGCGTTGTCGCTATGGCAATGAGCCTGGTATTTTATATTCTTGATAAATTCGGACTGACAAACGATCAGCCGCAGAAATAAAAATGAACACAGCGGCAGGCTTCTCTTGCGGGAGCCTGCCACAAACAGGAGGTAAGAAAGATGAATCAAGTAATTATTCCGGAAAACTATCATTCTGTGCTCTCTATGTATGAGACACAGGATGCAATCGGGATCATCAAAGAAATGATGCAGAAGAAACTCTGTATGGCACTGCGTTTGAAAAGAGTCACAGCTCCGCTGTTTGTAGATCCGGCATCCGGACTGAACGACGATCTGAACGGAGTGGAACGACCGGTTTCTTTTGAAATCCCGGCAGCTGGCGTGGAGGCACAGGTTGTACATTCTCTGGCAAAATGGAAACGTATGGCACTTTACCGCTACGATTTTCGTGTTGGAAAGGGGATTCTGACAGACATGAATGCCATCCGCAGAGACGAGGAGCTTGATAATCTTCACTCCTGTTACGTGGATCAGTGGGACTGGGAGAAAGTCATCGACCGCAGCGACCGCAACGAGGACTACCTGAAAGCCGTTGTCAAGAGAATTGTCGGCGTGATCTGCAATACCCTGGATGAGCTGAAATACTATTATCCGCAGCTGGAGCTGGAACTGAACCGTGAAGTTGCATTTGTCACAACACAGGAGCTGGAGGACCGTTATCCGGATCTGACACCGAAGCAGCGTGAAAATGTGTTTGTAAAGGAACACGGAACTGCTTTTATCATGAAGATCGGTGACAAACTGAAGTCCGGTGAGCCACATGACGGCAGAGCACCGGACTACGATGACTGGGCACTGAACGGAGATATTCTGTTCTGGCATGAGACACTGGGCTGTGCCCTGGAGGTATCTTCCATGGGAATCCGTGTCGATGCAAAATCTCTGGCAGAGCAGCTGACAAAAGCAGGATGCGAAGATCGAAGAGAACTTTTGTTCCACAAAATGCTTCTGGAAGAGAAACTGCCTCTGACGATCGGTGGTGGTATCGGACAGTCCAGAGTCTGCATGCTTCTGCTCGGTAAGGCACATGTCGGCGAAGTACAGGCATCGATCTGGGATGAAGAGACACTGAACGCATGTGAAAAGGCAGGAATCTGCTTGTTATGATCGATCAGAAATGCCGTCTCTGTCTGCGGGAATGTAAGGCAGAGAGGGAAAATGGACAGATGGGTTTCTGCGGTATGACAGGAAAAGGCATCAGGGCGGCGAGAGCTGCCCTTCATTTTTGGGAAGAACCATGTATTTCCGGGAAGGGCGGTTCCGGTGCCGTCTTTTTTGCAGGCTGTACCCTGCGTTGTGTTTACTGTCAGAACCGCGAGATCGCAGCCGGGAGGATGGGAGAGGAGATCAGCCTTTCACGCCTGGTGGACATCTTTTTTGAACTCAAAGAACAGGGAGCGGAAAATATCAATCTTGTCACACCGAGCCATTATGCGGACAAGATCATGTCCGCAATCCGTATGGCAAAAGAGAGAGGATTTGACCTTCCGTTTGTTTATAACTGCAGCGGATATGAGAAAGTGGAAATCTTAAAACAGCTGACTGGCCTGATTGATATTTATCTTACGGATTTTAAGTATATGTCGCCGGAAAGTGCCCTGCGATATTCGCATGCCAAAGATTATCCAAAGGCTGCAAAGGCGGCACTTGCCGAGATGATGCGTCAGCAGCCGCAGACGATATACGATGAACATGGCATGATGAAGCGTGGTGTGCTGGTCCGCCATCTGCTTTTGCCGTCGCACCGTAAGGAAGCAGAACAGGTGGTAAAATATGTATACGATACTTATAAAGATCAGGCGGCGATCAGCCTGATGTGTCAGTATACACCGCTTGGCGGACTTGATAACTATCCGGAACTGAATCGGAGAGTGACAAAAAGAGAGTACGAAAAGCTGCTGGATTTTGCTGTCGAACTTGGCGTGGAGAACGGCTACATGCAGGAAATGGAAAGTGCGAAAGTCTGTTATATTCCACCGTTTGACGGAGAGGGCATAAAAGCATAAAATATGCAGTAATTTGACTTTCTATGCACCAATTCCGTTGACATTACTTTGAAACAGTGTTAAACTCAGACGCAGAGCAAGGAAGCAGTCCGGATGATGGAAAAGACAGAAATTTCGGACAAGCTTATTAAAATTCAGGAGGAATAGAAATTATGAAAAAACTGATTGCAGCAGCACTGGTTGGAACAATGGTACTTACTATGGCAGGATGCGGAAGCAAGACTGCAGAAACAACAGGAAGCGAAGCTTCTTCTGATGCAGCAGGCGGCACACTGGTTATGGCTACCAATGCAGAGTTCCCGCCATATGAATATTATGAAGGCGAAAATGTCGTAGGTATCGATGCAGTCCGTCAACTGCACCTCCCAGTAATTTATTGACAATGATCTCATTAAATCTC
>OLPQ01000828.1_pt1 | contig 24515 bp, 21 predicted proteins | sample 1672451 | NCBI WGS metagenome assembly OLPQ01 (sample SAMEA3136687, study PRJEB25190) | human gut metagenome | biome: human gut; feature: human-associated habitat; material: faeces | place: Austria | collected 2013
CATGTGTTAAGCACGCCGCCAGCGTTCATCCTGAGCCAGGATCAAACTCTCATAAAAAGTTTTTCCCGTTTCAGAATCAACTGGCTAATTTTAACCATTCATTAATTCCAAACGTTACTGTTTTAGGTTGCTTTGACTTTCGTCTCTGCTGTTCTCTCGAACTCATTTAAATCGCGAATTGCTTCGCTGTTCTCAATGAATCTTTCAAGGTTATTTCACTGTTCAGTTATCAAAGTTCTTTATATCTTGCCGTTGTTTAGCAACTTTTATATCTTATCAGATATTCAAGTGTTTGTCAACAACTTTTTTCTTTCAAGTTGTTTCATGCTCTGTATTTCAACAGCTCATTTAGATTAACATATTTGTCATATCCTGTCAACAACTTTTTTACTTTTTCCTGACAGAGGATTTACATTAAAAACAGACGCATTCCATGCCGTTTACATGTTTTTTCCTGTCAGCCTGTCATATCAGCGACAGCCTGCTAATAGTATCACTCTGGCTTTCAAAAGTCAACCACTTTTTACCGTTTTGTCAAAGAAAGACAATTCCTGTTTTTTCGCAGAATTGTCTTTCTTTTTCATTCATATTATTTAACTCAGACTGAGTTAAAGTCGAATGCACGTGAGACCTGGTGCGTGATTCTCGCGGAGCATTTATCTCAGTCTGAGATTGAACTTCCATCTGATATACAAGATATTGCTTCCCGCACATTTGACACTCCGATCAGACGGATACCATCGGTACGGACTTCATCTGTCAGAGATACTTTTGGTAAGATACAGGTCTCAAAGCCAAGCTTTTTGGCCTCCTGTACCCTTTGTTTTGCCATATTGACGGCACGGACTTCACCACTGAGCCCCACCTCGCCAAAACAGATCGTCTTATCTGAGATAGCAAGTTCCCGGTAACTGGACACAATGGCAAGAATGATGCCGAGATCTATGGCCGGTTCGTTCATCCGGATGCCGCCCGCGATATTCACATAGGCATCGCAGGAAGACAGCGGAATCCCTGCACGTTTTTCCAGTACCGCCATCAGCAGATTTACACGATTCAGGTCTGCGCCTGCTGCTGTTCTTCTTGGCAGACCAAATCCTGTCTTACATACCAGAGCCTGGATTTCCAGCAGGATTGGCCGCGTTCCTTCAATGGAACAGGTGACGATAGAACCGGAAGCCCCCTCCGGCCGCCCGTTCAGCATGTATTCAGAAGGATTTTCCACTTCCACCAGTCCCACCTGCTGCATCTCAAATACACCGATTTCATTCGTAGAGCCAAAACGGTTTTTCACACTGCGCAGAATCCGGTAGGCTGCATGACGGTCTCCCTCGAAATACAATACCGTGTCCACCATATGTTCCAGCACACGCGGGCCGGCCACCACACCTTCTTTTGTCACATGTCCGACGATAAAAATCGTAATACCGAGAGATTTTGCCAGCTGAAGCAGCAGAGATGTCGCCTGACGCACCTGGGAAACGCTTCCCGGCGCAGAACTGACTTCCTCACTGTACATGGTCTGGATGGAATCAATGATAACCACCCGTGGTTTCTTTCTGCGCAAAACCGAGGAAATATCTGCCAGATTTGTCTCACAGAACAATTCTAAGGATTCTGTGAATGAACCGATTCGGTCTGCACGGATTTTGATCTGCTGCAACGATTCCTCGCCCGAGATATAAAGCACACTGTGATGCGCATCTGCCAGATTTTTACACACCTGAAGCAGCAAGGTGGACTTTCCGATTCCCGGATCACCGCCCACCAGCACCAGTGAAGCCGGTACGATTCCGCCACCAAGCACCCGATCCAGTTCACCGATTCCGGTAGTAAAACGCTCCTGATCGGTCATTTCCACTCTGGACAACGGCATCGGTTCCACACTCTGGGTATTCCGCCGGTTGCCTGTGCTGATTCCGGCATGCTTTTCCTCCGCCGGTTCTTCTACAAATGTATTCCACTCCCGGCAGCCCGGACACTGTCCCATCCATTTTGCAGTCTCATAGCCACACTGCTGACAGAAAAATATCGTCTTTTTCGCTTTTGCCATTTCCTATTCCTCGCTCTCTCTCCATAGATACATAAATCCGCTGCCCTGCAACATCACTTGCACAGACAACGGATTATATATCATTAACAGAACACAATCTCATCTTTGCGGATACGCACAGTCACGGTACTTCCCCGTTTGATCGCTCCGGATAACAGCTCATCCGCAAGCGTATCCTCCAGTTTCGTCTGAATCATCCGGCGCAGCGGGCGTGCACCATATTTCGGATCATATGCTTTATCCACAATATATTGTTTTACACCGTCGGTAATCTTCAGTTCCAGATCCAACTGTTCCCGGCAGCGCTGCTGCAGTTCTTTCGTCATGATGCCCACAATCTTCTTCATGTGCTCTTTGGTCAGGGCATGGAACACAATGATCTCATCAATACGATTTAAGAATTCCGGCTTGAAGATCCGGCGCACTTCTTCCATCACATTGGATTTCATCCGGTTGTAGTCTGCTTTTTCATTTTCTACCGTTGCAAAACCAAGTTTTTTCGGCTCAATGATAGACTGTGCTCCGGCATTGGACGTCATAATGATGATGGTATTTTTGAAATCAACTTTTCTTCCCTGGGCATCGGTGATATGTCCGTCATCCAGTACCTGCAGTAAAATATTAAACACATCCGGATGTGCTTTTTCAATCTCATCAAACAGCAGGACCGAATATGGATGACGACGCACTTTCTCGCTGAGCTGTCCACCCTCTTCGTAACCAACATATCCCGGCGGAGAACCAATCAGTTTTGAAACACTGTGCTTTTCCATATATTCCGACATATCCACCCGGATCATAGCTTCTTCCTGACCAAACACTTCCTCTGCCAGTGCTTTGGAAATCTCTGTTTTTCCGACACCGGTCGGTCCGAGGAACAGAAAAGAGCCCACCGGTCTGGACGGATCTTTAAGACCGACTCTTCCACGACGCACCGCTTTTGCAACTGCCTGAATTGCCTCGTCCTGTGCAATGACACGTTTGTGCAGTGATTTTTCCAGATGCTGAAGACGCACGGCTTCCCCTTCGGTCAGTCGTTTTACCGGAATATGCGTCCAGTCTGCCACTACATCGGCCACTTCATTTTCTCCGACTGCCGCCTTTTTGCGGTTCAGACTACGTTTGTATCTGGTGAGGGCAGACTCATAAGCCTGCTTTAATTCCTGGCGTTCGCTTCTGATACTTCCTGCAAGTGTCAGATTTCCCTGCAGGATCGCTTCTTCCATTTCATCACTCCGCTGCTGCATGGTCCGTTTTATCTCTTCCAGCTGCTTGGGCTGCTCCATACTGCCGATATGCACTTTGGAAGCAGCCTCATCCATCAGGTCGATTGCCTTATCCGGAAGAAAACGGTCGTTGATATAACGCTCTGACAATTCTGCCGCAGCCCGCAGTCCTTCTTCTGTAATCGTCACATGGTGATGTTTCTCATATTGCGGACGCAGTCCACGCAATATCTCCACGGTCTGTTCCACACTCGGTTCCTCCACGATCACCGGCTGAAACCTCCGCTCCAGTGCCGCATCTTTTTCGATATGCTTACGGTATTCCTGGATTGTAGTCGCACCGATGATCTGGATCAGTCCACGGGACAATGCCGGTTTCATAATGTTGGATGCATCCAGTGCTCCTTCGGCACCACCTGCACCGATAATCGTATGCAGTTCATCCACAAACAGCAGGATATTGCCTGCCTGCTGCACTTCCTGCATAATCCCTTTGATCCGTTCCTCGAACTCACCACGATATTTTGTACCTGCTACCATTCCGGATACATCCAAAGTCAGGATCCGCTTTTCCTGCAGATGCTCCGGTACGGCTCCTGCTGCTACCCGTGCTGCCAGTCCTTCCACGATCGCGGTTTTTCCCACACCGGGTTCTCCGATCAGGCAAGGATTATTTTTGCCCCGGCGGCTCAGGATCTGGATCATCCGCTGCAGTTCGTCACTGCGTCCGATCAGCGGATCCAGTTCTCCCTGCCGGGCACGCTCCGTCAGATCTGAAGTATAGGTCTCAAGCAGACCTGATTTTGCATTTTCTGATTTCTTTCCGGTACGGAATTGTTTTCCTTCCTCCCGGGAATACAATGCTTCTTTTCCCATGGCAGACAAGATTTCCGCATACACTTTTCCCATGTTAACATTCATTGCCATCAGCAGTCTGGCTGCTGCGCTGTTGCGATGCTCTATCACAGAAAACAGCAGATGTTCCGTACCGACTTCTTCACAGTCAAACCGCTCTGCTGCCGCATAAGCACCGTCAATAACCGCATGCCCCTCCGGAGTCAGGAAATCCTCCTGTGCCGGAAATTCTTCTTCATTTGGCAGTGCGATCTCGTGGATCAGTGCCAGAATATCCTCACAATTTACGGATAACTGCTGCAGAATTTCATATGCTACTCCATGTCCTTCCAGCAAAAGCCCTGCCAGCAGATACTCACTGCCCATCTGTGTCTGTTGTTCTTTTTCTGCCAGATTTTCTGCCAGACGCATTGCCTTGCGCGCCTGTTTGGTAAATCCCTTATATTGCATTCTATTTCCTCCGAAATTTACGCTTACTATTTTTATGATGTTGGGGTCAAAAGATGCCATACGAATTGTTCCACACTTCGTACTCCCACAATTCTTTTTTTCAAGAATGCCCTCGGCATTCTTACTCGTATTCATGAAAAATCTCATCCACCAGTTCATGCACCTCTGCCCTGGTAATTCCTTTGCAGAAACCTCTGGCCAGAATAACCCGCAGGGCATCCCGCATCTCTTCCTCTGCTTTCAGACGGTCAATATCCAGTGCTATGACGGTGCCCCTGCGCCGGTCCAGACGCAGCAGACCTTCCTGGCGCAACACACTGTACGCTTTATTTACGGTATGCATATTAATGCCGATTTCATCTGCCAGCTGGCGTACCGATGGGAGAGCATCTCCTTCATGATACTGCTGCGTGGCAATGCCGTATATAATCTGATTGCGAAGCTGGATATACAATGCCTCGTCACTGTTAAAATCAATCTCTATTGTCATTTGTAATCTATCCTCCATTATTCTTTTCAGAATCTTGCACCATTCGCCTATCTTTATCGTCTTTCATTTCAAGAGACTGTTATAACGATGATATAACACACTTGCAAATCTGTCAACAACAAAAGAAACTCCCTTTACCGGGTCCTTTCCCGATAAAAGGAGTCTGTTCTTTTATTTACAGAAATTCAATATCATCCCAGGAATTTGTTCCGTCTTTTTTCTCTTCCGGATCTTCTTCATCATAAAATTCTCCGTCTTCTTCATCAAAAAACGCATCTTCCTGCTCTGCTTCTGCATTTTTCGTCACTTCCACTTCCCGGATCAGCTTTTTCAGATCTGCAACCAGCTGTTCGGTCTCCGGATTTGTCTCTTTTTTCTCAGATTGTGGTCGTTTGATCTTCGCTACGGATTCCAAATCCGGATTTTTCATCGGCTGCTCCGCCGTTTTTTCGACAGCTGCTTCTTTCGCTTCTGCATTTTCGTCTGTAAAACCAACTGATTTTTCTGTCTCTTCCGGCATTTCTGCTGCTGTCTGCGGTTCGCCTCCTCTGTGACGCTGTTTCTTTTCTTTTTTCTTACTGTTTTTTTGTGTTTTGTCTGCCTCTTCAACAGCAGCATCAAAATCCATAATATCTACGGTTCCGCTTTTTAATTCTACTCCAATCGTGTGAGACGGCAGCATTTCCGTTTCTTCATGGAACGCCTCATCCTCTTCACCAAAACCAAGTTCGCCATCCAGATATCTGCGCAGACGACGGTAACGTACAGAAACGACGATCAGCAGAATCAGAAGCAGTAATGCGATCACTCCCGCTCCGGCGATCAGCATCCGTGTCATGGAATCTGTCTCAAATACAGATGTATCCTCCGTTTCATCCGGACTGTTGCCGGTATCTGCCTGCGCGGTATTATATTTCATATTTATCATGCTGCGCTGCAGGGTATCACCAACAGAATCATACACATACCATCCGCGCTCACCTTCACTGGAAATTCCATATACATAGTAAAAATCAGTCGCTGTCACGTCATTGGAAACATGTTCGTCTTCCTGTGTCAGCTGATATGCCATAATACTTCCGTTTCCAAACGTACACAAGGTATGATGATAGCAGTCTGCAACCGTCTTTTCCTCCGTTTCCGGAACATCGGTCAATACTACAAAAGAATCCTCTTTTCCGGCAATGCAGATAAACGGAACTGCCTCCCCCCGCTCACGATCAAGCAGGTACATGCCCTTATCTGCGCTGTCAGCTGTATTTTCCAGCCATACCAGCACAGTATCCGCATTGTTTTTCATCTGTGCAACAGAAATCTCTTTCTCAGCATATGTAATCGTTGCTGGCTGAAATCCCTCCGGCATCTCAGTTTCCGGAAATTTTTCTGCAATTTTGTATTTCTGATCATTGATACTGAATTCATCTGTTTCCTGTGCATCGGTCTTTCCCGAATTATTGGAAGTAACAGAACCTGCAGCTTCCACTGCCTGGTCTGTCGTGCTGCCCGTCTGTGTACTGTCCGCAGCAGATGCTCCATCTGTGATCAGATCACCACGCACCCAGCCTTCTGTCTGCGCACCATTCCAGTCAAAACTGATCTGATACCAGGTATATCCATCCTCAGATTTCTTCTCACTTTTCACTTTTACTTCCTGATTGGCATTCAATGATCCCACCGGTGTGCCTTTGATGGCATCGCGGACTACGGTATTATCATCTTTCGCTGTTCCCGATGCAGGTGCCGCCCATGCCGGAATACTCATTGTACTGCTCATGACAGCACCGATCAGGCACAGTGCCAGACAAGATCCCACACGTTTCTTTCTGTATACACTCTTACTATTCATAATTCCTCCACAATCCTGTTTATTTTTATTATTATAGGTAGGTCCCCGCAAAATGTCAACGACTGACCCACATACTTTCCGAAAACATTTTTTGTATTTTTCATAAAAAATTCTTGAAATATTCACATTTTTGTATCATGCTATAGGCAGTCACAAAAACATTGATAAAGAAATTACAAACAACGAAAAGAGGAATCAAAAACATGAAAAAGAAAACATATATTGCACTCATTTCCGCACTGACGATCAGCGGTGCGTTTTTATTAAACGGATGCAGCTTCGAACTGCCGGGCACAGATGCCACAGTCAGTGCAGGTACCGAACTCTCCGCAGAAAAAGAAATCCTGACGGACGGAAATCTCCAGTTATATTCCCGCTGGTATGATGCTTCCGGCGAAAAACTGGCAAATGCAACCGTAACCATTACCAATGGAAATGAAACTGTATTTGAAGGAACTACCGACGAAAACGGAACACTTGAGATGTGCACCATCCCCGGAAATAAAGAGCTCCGCTGCGTTGTTACAAATGAATCCGGTGATCAGATTGCAAAATCTGATATTCTCTACAAAATTTCTGACAGTTATGATTCCATCATGGTATATTCAACCCACGGAGAATCCGACACACTGAAAGTAGAAGTGCCTGCTTCTAAGCAGCAGCTGAGCGTTGCTATATATCTGACTGACAACAAGACACTCTCTCACGCAAATATTACCGAATATACTGCTGGTACACAGGCAGATACTTCCGCTGACGGGGCCACCGATGCATCAACGGATCCGGGTGCTGCTGACACAGTCACTCCGGATACCGCTGCCCAGACAATGGATCCGGCTCAGGCACTTCCGGCAGATCCGACGACACAGCAGCCGGTGGTAACACAGTAGGGTTGCTTTGATTGCTAACAGAAGAATCACCTCACACCCCAGAAGTATCAAAGGTCGGTATAAAGCTCTCTTCCGCTGTCTCCCCGTCCTGGATAAATCCGTTTTCTACGCCAAGTTCTATGGCGTAATCTACTACCTCATCGTACTCCTGTGGTGTGAGTTTTCTTCCAAGTTCCGGATACCGTGCGTTTATACCCGGCATTGGTGTGTACTGGTTCATGATGCTGATATAGATCTGATCCCCGTAGGTCTCATAGAGATAACGGATCACTTTTTTTGATTCCGCGATATGCCCCGGAAGAATCAGATGGCGAACTACAACACCGCGCAGCATTCGTTCCAGAACACCGTTTTCCGGTTCGCTGTCTCTCATACATTCGTCAGTATCAGACACGGTTCCATCCAAAGTCTGATCCATTCCATCCGCATATGCCACATCCACAGACAATTCATCGGTAATCTTGCCGGCCTTTGCTCCGGACACGATCTCAAACCGGGCACTTCCAACCTGCCGCACCATCTCCCAAAGAGCTGCTTTTGCCACCTGCGGATAATCCGCCGCATGAGAATATGTACCTGCAAGTTCTCCGCTCAGATATTTGAAATCCGGCAGATAGATATCTGTCAGTCCTTCAAACATCCGCAGTGTTTCTACCTTTTCATAGCCGGATGTATTATATACGACCGGAATCTGTAAGCCCCTGTTTTTTGCCAGTTCCAGCGCTTTTGCCACCTGTGGTGCAAAATGCCCCGCTGTCACCAGATTGATATTCCAGGCTTTCTGTTCCTGAAGTTCTAAAAATATTTCTGCCAGCCGTTCCACGGAAATTGTTTTCCCCACACTGCCTGCAGCAATGGAATGGTTCTGACAGAACACACAGCCAAGCGTACAGCCCGAAAAAAACACGGCTCCGGATCCCGCATCACCGGATATGCAGGGTTCCTCCCACATATGTAATGCAGCCCGTGCCGCGCGTATCTGATCGGTCTGTCCACAGTAACCTGTTTTTCCCTGTGTCCGGTCCACATGACAGTTTCTCGGGCACAGACAGCAATCAGTATAGTTATTCATATTCTACTTCTCCAAATTTGGACTCAATCTCTTTATCTTCCTCATCCAGATGCTCTGCCGGAAGATGATGTTCCATAATATCCAGAAAACGTCCGATCTCCTGCCAGGCATGCTTGGACTCCGGAATCATCAGCATTGCCATCTGAAAAATATGAAACATTCCTTCGTACACACTGAGCCGCACTTTGCATCCGGCACGTTTCGCTTTTTCTGCCACCAGTTCCGAATCACTCAGCAGCATCTCATAACTTCCCACCTGGATCAACATTGGCGGAAAACCGCTGAAATTGCCATACAACGGTGAGATATACGGATTCGTCGGATCCTCATCCTGAATGTAATCCTTGCTGTAAATCAAGCTGTCCCGGGTGTTTCCAAACAATGGATCCCGTTCATAGTTAAAATCATACGATGCACCGGACTGGGTCAGATCGGTCCAGGGCGACATACAGATCAGCCCCGCCGGAAGTTTCCGGTTCTGATTCTTCAGATACATGCAGAGTGCCAGTGCCAGTCCGCCGCCTGCGGAATCTCCGGCCACAACGATCTCATGCTCCTGCCATCCTGCCTGCAGCAACCAGTTGTAACCGGTTATGGCATCTTCCAGTGCCGCCGGATACGGATGCTCCGGTGCCACCCGGTAATCCACGGTCAACACACTCATTCCCCGGCCAAGTTCACTGTATAGCCCCGCAAAACTGCGGTATGCATTACGCATACCACCGATATATCCGCCTCCGTGCAGCTGCAGCAACACAAGACGTTCGTTTTTGATCTCACACTCCAATAATTCCAGACGGCAATTTTTTTCCTCGATCACACGCAGATTGTAAAATTCCGGCACCCGCCACTCGGGTTCTGTCATTTTTTTGCGCAGTTCACCGCTTTTAAATTTTCTGCCGATCAAGTTGTCAGAAGCGACTCTTGCGATCAATTCACGCATTACTTTTCCGCGAATACTGTTGTCAGTCTGTAACATTCATTTTTCTCCTACTATAATACTAATTTCTTTTTTTCAAGTCGAACGCACGTGAGACTTGGTGCGTGATTCTGGTCAGCGTAAGCTGACATATTCTTCTCAGAATCACTGCACATCCTCGCGGAGCGTTTATCTCAGTCGGAGATTGTACTCCCACTAAGAAAGACTTGTTATTACTCACCACTTACAGAAGTGGGAGTCTCAACTCAGACTGAGATAAATCACACATGGAAGCGGCGGTACAACTCATCCATTGCCCGGCGGCCTCCCACGATCACACTGCCGATAAATACAAAAACAGCTACACACAGCGCGATCAGACATATAATACTGTCACTGGAAATTCCAAAATGCCTGAGTATAAACGGAATAATACTCAATACAATGATCAAAAGCTGCATCGGTATATAACTCTGCCAGTTTCTGCTGTTCACGATCATCAGTATAATGACCGTTACATCGATCAGTATAAATGCTGACGGCAATACATAATTTACAGACCAGCCGGAAAATCCTGTCAAAAAATCAATGAGTACAACGACCGCCACACCAAGCAGCGTCTGCAATAATATTTTAAACTGGTATCCATTGTGTTTCTGAATGGAAAATTTCAATGTAATATATGCATATACAAAGCATGCTCCCGTCATGATGGACCATCCGACCCGGTCTCCCACATGAAAATCAACGATCACCAGAATCACTTCAGCAATAATGGCCGCCAACGTATAAATGCTCAGCGCCAGCTGGATTTTTTTTATCTCTTTCCCCGGATGGAACGGATAAGTCGGCTTCCTCTCCAGTACCTCGTCTCCGTCCCGCTCCGTAATACATTTACAAAGTGGACATACATTGGTCGGATCAACAAATTCCACTCCGCAGTTCCAACATTTATTCATAATACACACCATTACTTTCTATTGTTACCGGAATATCATTTGCCACCAGATAACGGTAAAATGCTTTCTGCAGTTTTGTATCCTTCATCACAGATGAGATCGTGGATGTCAGCATTCCATTATAGGAACAAAGGCACATCTTCAGATTCTGTCCTTTGGAACGTGACAAAATAACACTGAAATGATCCACGTACTCCTCATATTCCGGTGCAACCTGAATATTTCCAAGGTTTGTGATGGTTGCGGTATTGGCACTCGCCGCCATATTGTAAACGTATTTCATACCTATTTTTTTGAACACCAGCGGGATTGTCCGCAGAATCATCGTTTTTTCTCCCGTCACATTATAGGAAAAAATCTCTTCCAGATGTTCTTTCGTAATCTGCTCCCGCAGAGATTTTTTCACTTCTGCAATCACATCCTCAAATGGCTGGTTTTCTGCTTTCGGATGGAACGTTGCCGTAACCATGACAAAGAAATTTTTCGTTGTCACTGAATTAAAAAATGGTCGCAGGTTAACCGGCACACTGGTGGTGACCGGCCGTTTTGAAGGCATTCCTTTTAAATACTCCTGATAAATTGCCCAGATAAATACAGCCACCAGAAATTCATTGATCGTAGCATCGTATTTCTTCGCCGCTCGTTTTACCGCATCCACCGGCATATGCCCGTGAATGATTCCCATTTTTCCTTCCGGAAACAGGCTGCCTTTTAAAATATAGGCTTTTTCCGATTTGTAGGATTTCTCAAAGCGGCTCTTTTTGTAATTCTGCAAAAAGCTGTCTTCTGTATTTAAAGAAGTATGCTTGTGCAGCCGATTTCCATACTGCTCACCAAGTTCCTGATGAGACAAGCGCAGATACTGATACGTCAGCTCCTTCAGAAAATTCAGTGCTCCGTTTCCATCTGTCAGTGAATGAAAAACTTCCAGATTGATACGACAGCCGTAATAGGTCACCCGAAACAGATAACTCCGGTTGCGGTGCTCATCAATATAACGGCACGGATACGTATGCTCCTCATGTACCGTCGGTGATTTTTTTCCATTTTCTTCAAAATAATACCAGAACATGCCCTGACGCAGTCTGCAGTTAAATACAGAAAATTTCGGCAATACCATGTCCAGTGCCTGCTGCAGCAGTTCCTGCTGGATTTCTTCTTTTAAGATAACTGCAACTCGATAGACATTTGTCATGCCCTCTCCTGCGATAACCGGAAACAGATGCGCTGTATTGTCAAGCTTGCCCCACTTGATCTCCCGGTCTTTGTTTCCTTTTGTCTCCTTATAAACAGACCGGACTTCTTTCCGTGCCTGTTTCTCCTTCGCTTTCTGCTGTTTTTTTTCAGCTTTCAGCTTCTGTTTTTCTTCTCTATTCATAAATATACTTGCATCCCTGTTTTTTTTGCTTTCCTGCATGATATGATTTGGGTGTCAAAACGCCCCAATCCTGATCACACGGATTGCTCCGTGCTTTGCACTCCCACAATCCTTACACATATCTCGCAATACCCACACGGATTCTTCCTTTTTTGGTCTCCTGTAAAAATCCACGAAACACAAATTTTCCAAATCCACGCACAGATACGATGTCTCCGCTTTTCAGTATACCACTATTCCGGTCATATTGTCTGCCATTTACAAATATTTTTCCTGCATGAAATAATTCGGTACTCCGGGTACGGGACAGCTTGTATGCTTTCGCAATAATGGCATCACAGCGGTTGGAACTGACGACAAATTCTTCCTCCAGAAACTGCGGTGCCGCCTGTCCGGGACATTCTTTTGTCACCTCTGTGGTCATGACGGTATGGCGCACCTGGGTAATATTGTCCGCCAGATAAGCTGCCATGGCATCCTCACAGAACACATAACCGACAGAATCCCTGACAATAATATCACCAAGAACATCCCTTTCTATTCCTAGATTCATCAATGCCCCCAAAAAATCCCGATGACTTAAGGCCTCGGCAAATTTCGGTGCTGATGGGCGGATCACCACACAACTGATGGGAAACTCCTCCTCATACCCTAACGTTTCCTCCGATCCAAACCGCAGCATCTGCCGTTCACAGCCTTCCGTGCCTCCAAATAATTTCCATGGGATAAAATCTAACTCCCGCTCCATAGAATATACATCTGACACTTCTGCTGCATTTAAAAACCCGGAAAATGTATATATATTTTGCTGATAACAGCGGTTTGCCAGATCCAGCACCCGCCTTTTTAATGTTTCATTTTCTTTCATAAATGTAAGTATAACATAGGTATCTGCTATTGCACAAGAACAGCAACTATAAGCATGTATCAAAAAAAGTACATTACTTTTGTAAATTATGCTCAATATCGGATATAATAACCGGTGAGATTGTTTAATTATAAACAATTAAAAATAGTACTTGCATGTCAATCCATTGTATATTATAATGTGTTCTAAATTGTATTTATTTCAGTACAATCCAAAGAACACGAAGGGAAGTGAACGTATGGAATTACAGATTCAGGACTTAGTTTCCTCCATCCGCAAAGACGGAATTGATGCAGCCAATGCAGAAGCAGAAGCGATTATTGCAGAAGCTAAGAAAAAAGCAGATGCTATAATTGCAGATGCAAAATCTGAGGCAAAAAGTATTCAGGAAGCTTCAGAAAAAGAAATCGGTATTCTAAAAGAAAGTGCTGCCATCAGCGCGGAGCAGGCAAAACGCGATGCCATGCTCGCATTTAAAACCGAGGTAAAAGCAGAATTTGAAAAAATTCTTTCCGCAAAGGTGAAAGACAATCTTTGTGATGCTGCACTCGGAAAATTAATCAAAGCAGTGATTGCTGATGAAGGGGTAGATAGTTATTCCGTAGAAGTTGCACAAGTAAGTGATGCACTGAAAGCAGAACTTGCAGATGAAATCAAAAACGGTCTCGAAATCCGACCGGCCAAAGGTGTCCGTGCAGGATTCCGGCTGGCGGCAAAAGACGGTTCCGGTTATTTTGACTGTTCCGATGACGAAATCATGCAGATGCTGATGCCGTACTTCAGAAATCTTGATTTCTAGCAGGAGGTGCTTATGGCTTCATATTATTATCTGATATCCAGCCTGCCGGACCTGAGAACGGACGGAGACATGCCTTTTACTTATGAAGAATTTCTTGGCATGTGCCAGTCAAATGTAAGCGAATCAAAATACGAATTTTTAAGTAATCTCACCCTCTCCTCTGATGAAGGACCACTGTTAAAAGACTGGGCTGTTTTTTACAACAACCTTATGAGTGAGCTCAATTATCAGAGAAGCATGAACCTCGGACGGGCTTATCTGAAATCCTACGATAAGGATTCTGTGCTCACCCAGGTAATAGGAACCGTACTTGCAGCAAAAAATCCGCTGGAAGCCGAGAAAATCCTGCTGGATTACGAATTTGAAAATCTTGATTCCCTGGTAGGTTTGCATACCTTTGACGATGTCTATCTATTTGGGTATGCGGTTAAATTGAAATTGCTGGAGCGCCAGAACTGTTTTGTACAGGAAAAAGGTAAAAAAGAATTCAAACGCCTTTTTGATCAGGTGCAGCAACGCGTTTATCAGTTATAGGAGTGCAATGCTTCCCCTATCTGATGAAACGGAAAACTATTTAATAACAGGAGAAAATTGAATGGAAACAGTAACAGGATATGTAACTGGTATAAACGGCAACCTGGCAAATGTCAGCTTTGAAGGTGCCGTTCATAAAAATGAAGTTGGTTATATCCTTGTTGACGGAAAACGCTTAAAAGGCGAGGTTATCCGTATCAACAACGGTGTTGCCAGCATGCAGATCTACGAAATGTCAAACGGCATTAAAGTCGGAGACCCTGTAGAATTTACCGGTGAACTGATGAGCGTAGAACTTGGACCGGGTCTGCTCACACAGGTATTTGACGGTCTGCAGAATCCGTTGCCGGATCTGGCCGAGCAATGCGGATTTTTCCTTGAACGAGGCGTATACCTCGATCCGATTCCGGACCGGGCATGGGAATTTACCCCATCCGTAAAGATCGGTGATGCCGTAGAAGCCGGTGACACCATCGGAAGTGTTCCGGAAGGATTATTTACACACGAGATCATGGTTCCTTTCACACTGAAAGGTCATGACTGGAAAGTAAAATCCATCAAAGAAAAAGGTTCTTACCATGTACGGGCAACCATTTGTATCATTGAAAATGGAGACGGCGAGGAGAAAGAACTAAGCATGGTTATCTCCCAGCCAATTAAACAGGCAGTAAAATGCTATGAGGAAAGACTTCGTCCGGACGAACCACTTGTAACCCAGATTCGCTGTATCGACTCTTTCCTTCCGGTAGCAAAAGGCGGAACTTTCTGCGTACCGGGACCATTCGGAGCCGGAAAAACAGTGCTTCAGCATATGGAAGCGAAAAACGGAGAAGCCGATATCGTTATCGTTGCCGCATGTGGTGAGCGTGCCGGCGAGGTTGTGGAAATCTTAAAAGAGTTCCCTGAACTGGAAGATCCAAAGACCGGAAGATCCCTGATGGAACGTACGATCATCATCTGCAACACTTCTTCCATGCCGGTAGCCGCACGAGAGGCATCCTGCTACACAGCCGTAACACTGGCTGAATACTACCGGCAGATGGGCCTGAATGTTCTTCTGCTTGCAGATTCCACCAGCCGTTGGGCACAGGCAATGCGTGAGATGTCCGGACGTCTGGAAGAGATTCCGGGGGAAGAAGCTTTCCCGGCTTACCTGGAATCCACCATCGCTTCTTTCTATGAGCGTGCCGGTAAAGTAAGACTGAAAAACGGCAAGATTGCATCTGTTACCATCGGTGGTACCGTATCACCGGCAGGTGGTAACTTCGAGGAGCCGGTTACACAGGCAACGCTGAAGGTAGTCGGTGCATTCCACGGACTTTCCCGAGAGCGTTCCGATGCCCGTAAATACCCGGCCATCCATCCGATGGATTCCTGGTCCAAATACGACGGTGTTGTTGATATGACCCGTGTGGAAGAAGCACGTTCCATTTTGCACCGAGGAAATGAGATCAACCAGATGATGAAGGTAGTCGGTGAGGAAGGAACTTCCGCAGAAGATTACATTATTTATCAGAAGGGTGAGCTGCTCGATTCCGTGTATCTGCAGCAGAACTCCTTCGATCCGATCGACGCGGCATGCTCTCCGGACAGACAGCGGGAAGAATTCGGCATTCTTTACGATGCATTGATGGCATCCTATGATCTGGATGACAAAAACGAGATCCGAGGTTTCTTCAACCAGTTAAGACAGGAATTCCTTGATTGGCACGGTACAGAATTCGAATCACCGGAATTCTACGCACAGGAAAAGAAAATCTCAGAATTCTACAAATCAAAAGCTGTCGAGTAGGAGGATGTTAGCGTGCAGAAAGTATATACAAAAATTGAATCAATCGTCGGTAACGTAGTTACTGTCAGAGCAACGAATGTCCGCCTGGGCGATCTGGCTCTCGTAGGTGACAGTTACGCGACTGTTATAAAACTTGATAAAGACCTGGTATCTCTTCAGGTATTTGCAGGTGCACAGGGTGTCGGAACCAACGATCCCGTCCGCTTCCTCGGCAGACCAATGATGGTGTCCTTCTCCGATCACCTGCTTGGACGGGTATTTGACGGTGCCGGTGTTCCAAGAGATCACGGCCCGGCACTGACGGAAAATATGATTCCAATTGGCGGACCGTCCTTCAACCCGGCAAAACGTATTTTACCGAAAAACATGATCCGTACCGGTATCCCGATGATCGATGTGTTCAATACACTGGTAGAAAGTCAGAAACTTCCGATTTTCTCTATCTCCGGAGAGCCTTACAACGCACTGCTCTCCCGTATCGCACTTCAGGCAGAAGTCGATGTCATCGTTTTAGGTGGTATGGGATTGAAATACGATGATTACCTGGCATTCCGTGATACCCTGGAAAAGGGTGGTGCCATGAGCCATACGGTTATGTTTATCCATACCGCTTCCGATCCGACCGTTGAGTGTACACTGGTTCCGGATATGGCTCTTGCTGTTGCAGAACAGTTTGCCTTAAACGGAAAGAAAGTACTGGTACTTCTTACTGATATGACAAACTACGCCGATGCGCAGAAAGAAATGTCCATCACGATGGAACAGGTACCTTCCAACCGTGGTTATCCGGGCGATCTGTACAGCTGCCTGGCTTCCCGTTATGAGAAGGCCGTTGACATCGAAGGTGCCGGATCCATTACCATTCTTGGTGTTACCACAATGCCTGGTGATGATGTTACACATCCGGTTCCGGACAACACCGGTTATATCACAGAAGGTCAGTATTATCTGAAAAACGGACACATTGAACCATTCGGATCTCTCTCCCGTCTGAAACAGAATGTAAATGGGAAGACCCGGGATGACCACCGTGCACTTATGGATGGTATGATCCGCCTTTACTCTCAGTATAAAGAGGCTCTTGAGAAAAAATCCATGGGATTCCTTATGAGTGACTGGGATGAAAAACTTCTGAAATATGGTGAGCTTTTCGAAACAAAACTTATGGACCTCAGTGTAAATATTCCACTTGAAGATGCCCTTGACCTTGGCTGGGAAATCCTTGCAGAATGCTTCGAGCCAAATGAAACCGGTTTGAAGACAAGTCTTCTGCAGGAAAGATGGCCAAACAAAGAAGCATTACACTAAAAGGAGCAGTTGATGGCTATCAAACTTACAAAAAATGAGCAGAAATTGCAGAAAGACCGCCTGAAACAGTATCAGCGTTATCTTCCTACCCTGCAGTTGAAAAAGCAACAGTTGCAGGCCGTGATCACGAAAACAAAAGCTGATCTGGAACAGAAGGAAGTCGAGCGTGCTCAGATGATTGGTGACCTGGATGACTGGGTTGCAGTATTTGCCGAAAACGAAATCTTCGCAGAAAGCAAAAAGCTGGATCACCTGGTTCAGCCGGATACCGTCATCTGTAAGAATGAGAACATCGCCGGTGTCACCGTTCCCGCTTTTCAGGAACTGACTTTCAAAGACATCGCGTATGATGTGGACGACTATCCTCTGTGGGTGGACACTGCTATTATAAAACTCCGCGAGATTGCGCGTCTGGATGCACTGGTATCTACCCTTCGCAAGCAGGAAGCTCTTCTGGAAAAAGAGTTACGCTCTACTTCCCAACGGGTCAACCTGTTTGAAAAGGTTAAGATTCCGGAAGCCAAAGAAAATATCCGTATCATCGGAGTTTTCCTTGGCGATCAGCAGACTGCAGCCGTTGTCCGCGGAAAGATTTCAAAGAAAAAACTTACGGAGGCGGCACAATGATAGAGAAAATGAAAATGGTCTGCGTCGTGTCATCCGTCTCCAGAAAAGACGAGATGCTCGACGGACTTCGAACACTCGGACTTTTGCATCTGGCAGAAAAGAAAAGCCCGGCGCGTGCAGTAGCGGAACGTTTCACAACCCTTTCCAAAACTGCTTCTGCACTGACAGATTATGCACCGGATAAAAAATCCCGAAGCAAAGAAAGCACACCTGTTCTTTCCGATTCCGAGTTTGAAGAAATGTATCAGGGTGTTCTGAGTGCACTGGACAGAAAATCCGCACTGGAACAGGAAATCAGTGCTGCCAATGCAGAAATCGAACGAATCAAAGCCTGGGGAAACTTCTCCCCGGATGAAGTAACAGCATTAAAGGATGCCGGTTATGATCTTCACTTCTACCGTCTCGGCAGGAATGAATACCAGACAGCTGTTCAAGACCCTGAAATCCGTCTGATCCAGCTTGCTTCCATTGATAAAATGCATACGGTTGCGGTACTTGGATCGTTGCCTCCGACCATTCCGGCAACAGAATTTACCCTTCCGGAAAAAGGTATGGATGCACTGGTAGCTGAAATTGAACAGTGCCGCCAGGAGATCCTTACCTGTGAAGAAACACTGAAAAAAGCCAGCATCTATGATGCGAGTTTTCAGGTGCAGATGTTGAAAGCACAAAATGAGGAAAACTACTCTTCTGCCAGCGAAACATCAGAGCATGACGAAGATTTTGTATGGATTTCCGGTTATCTCCCGGAAACAGATCTTCCGAAATTCAAGGCCGCAGCCACGGAGCATCAATGGGCCTGGGCCATGGATGATGTGACAGAGGATGATACAGAAGTCCCTACCAAAGTAAAATATGGGAAAGTTTCCGGACTGATCCGGCCGGTATTTGATATCCTTGGAATTCTTCCGGGCTATCGGGAGTCAGATATCTCGCTCTGGTTTTTCCTGTTTTTCACATTGTTCTTTGCAATGATCATCGGTGATGCCGGTTACGGTTGCCTGATCCTGATTGCAACGGTCGCTCTGGTAGCAAAAACAAAGAAATTTAATACGACAACTTACCTGTTACTGGTTCTCTCCATTGCGACTATCGTATGGGGCGCCGTCACAGGTACGTGGTTTGGTATGGAAAAAGCAATGCATGTACCTTTCTTAAAAGCTCTGGTCATTCCTCAGTTTGCAAACTACCCGGAATACTTCGGCGTAAGTGCTGTGACACAGCAAAATGCCATTATGAAGTTTTCCTTCACCATCGGAGCGATCCAGATGGCACTGGGAAGTCTGATCTCTATCAAAAAGAAACTGAGCGAGAAAAACTTAAGCTGGGTGGCAGACCTTGGATGGCTGGTTGCAGTCATCGGCATGTATCTGTTATCTCTGTACCTGGTTATTGGTCAGAAACTTAATATCAAACCAATCTTTGGTATGGTAGGTATTGCATTTATCCTTGTTGTTCTCTTCGGCGGTATGGCACCGGACAAAACAATCGGTCAGGGCTTGAAAGCAGGTCTTGGAGACGCATTTACCGTATTCTTAAACACGATCAGCTGTTTTGGAAATGTTATGAGTTATATCCGTCTGTTTGCTGTAGGTATGGCAGGATTTGCCATCTCACAGAGTTTCAACGGCATTGCAGCAGGGTTCCACGGACCACTCATCATTCTGGGCGTTGTGGTCGTATTGATCGGACACGGACTGAATATTATCATGTGTTTCCTATCCGTCGTTGTACACGGCGTTCGATTAAACGTTCTGGAATTTTCCGGACAGGCCGGTCTGGAGTGGACTGGAATTGCATATGAACCATTTAAAGTAAACGAAAAGATTAAAAAGTAGTAAATTTGCAAAGATGCACAAAGATGTTATGTCATATATGATACGATGTGCATCCCGCAACAAGAATGATAACCTTATTCTTGAATCAAAACAGCTTAAAAAAGGAGAATTATTATGAATATCGCATTTATAGGTATGGCAGCTGCACTTGGTTTATCAGCAGCAGGATCTGCATTCGGTGCAGGATTTGCCGGAATGGCATCAGTAGGAGCTTGGAAAAAGTGTTACGCAAGCGGCAAAGCCGCACCGTTCATTATGATCGCATTTTCCGGTGCACCGCTGACACAGACAATTTATGGATTCCTTCTTATGAACTTTATCAAATCCGCAGTAACTAGCGGTGCAGATGCAGGTCTGGCACTTGGTGTTGGTCTCTTCGGCGGACTTGCAATCGGTCTTTCCGGATTATTCCAGGGTAAATGCGCGGCAGCAGCCGCAGACGCTCTCGGAGCAACCGGTAAAGGTACTGCAAACTACTTTATCGTAATTGGTATCGTTGAGACAGTAGCGCTGTTCACACTGGTATTCAGCTTACTGCTGTTAGGCTAAGGTGTTCGCAATCCGCTTACGCTACTTGCTCATAACCAAATAGCTGCTACGCAGCTTATCAGAAGGGTATCACTCCCCTTCTGATAAAAAGAAAGTGTCCTGCTTACTGTGCTTTATGCACTTGAAGCAGGACACTTTCTTTTTATTTGGTTAAATTACTAATTACTCACCGTATTTTTCAAAACGCTCTTTTCTTGCCTCAGCAACTTCATCCTGACGCTCTTTCCATAATCTGTCAGCAACTGGTTTCCAGTTCTCTGCGTATGGAATTGTTTTTGCAATCAGACTGTCAACCGGCTCTTCTGCCTGCATATCCGTAGAATGAGCTCCGGAAGCCTCTACCATCTTCTTGATCATCTCCGGATTCTCAAGCATCGGGCATGGACGAAGCTGATTATCATTAAACGGCATATTGTCATGATACTGCATAAACAATGGCTGCTGTAAGCACTCAAGCAGGGAATGCTCTTTGATATTAATATTGGAGTAGTGGATAAATACACATGGCTCTACATCTCCATTTGGGTTGATATGTAAGTAGTTCTTACCACCGGCGATACATCCGCCTACAAACTCTGCATCGTTCTGGAAATCCAGTGTAAAGAGTTTGATCGGACATTTTCTGCTTCGTACAAAACGAACACGCTCTACCATGTACTCACGCTGTTCCGGTGTCAGAAGCAGATCTGTACTTGCATCTTTTCCGACTGGCATGTAATGGAAGAACCAGGAAAGGATTGCTCCTTTGTCTACCAGCATCTGAAGGAATTCATCGGATGTAACTACTTTGTAGTTTTTGCTTGTGTAGCAGATGGATGTACCGAATAACAGACCATGCTCTTTCATCAGATCCATAGCGTGCATAACTTTCTCAAATACACCCTGACCACGGCGGTCATCGTTTGTCTCTGCATATCCCTCTACAGACAGTGCGAAAGATAAGTTACCAAGTCTCTGAACTTCTTTACAGAGCTCCTCATCAATCAGAGTTCCGTTTGTGAAGATGTGGAATGCACAGTCATTGTGTTTCTCAGCAAGCATCAGGATATCTTTCTTACGAACCATCGGTTCACCACCGGTTAATACGAAGAAATGAATACCGAGTTCTTTTGCTTCTGTGATGATTCTGTCAAGTTCTTCATTGCTTAACTGAAGCTGATGACCATACTCAGCTGCCCAGCATCCTGTACATTTCAGGTTACATGCACTGGTCGGATCCATCAGAATAACCCACGGCACGTTACATCCATATTTTTCACGATTTTCTCTTACTTTTTTGAAACCTGTCAGGCCAGCTTCAAATCCCATGTTTAATACGTGCTGTTTTACAATGTTTGGATGAAGTCTGTCCATTGCATTATAGATCATCTGTGTCCATTTCTGCTCCGGATCACCAAGAACCTCATTTGCATTATCCCAGAAATACTGTGGGAAGTTTTTTCCTGCAATTTTATGTGCAAGGTTCATCAGTTTGACCAGGTTCTCTTCTTTGTTTTTGTTGATGTATTTATAAACTCCTGAAAAAGCCAGTTCAAATGACTTTCTAGCTGCAGCATGTTTTACGTCCATCTTTCAATTCCTCCTGTATGTCTGTCCTTATTTTGCGTCAGTTCCTTCAATCTCACTCTTGTAGTTCTTGTATCCTTTCTTTACGAACGGATGCTCTGCCCAGATCTTGTCAGCATGTTCTTTCCACTCTGCTGCATACGGCTCACATTTTCCGCAAAGGTGCTCTGCACTCTCCGGAGACTGTAAATCTGTAGATTTTGCGCCAGTCTCACGAACCATCTCCTGAAGTTTTTCCGGATTCTCAAGCATCGGGCACGGACGAAGCATATTGTCGTTGAACGGCTGGTTATCTCTGTATGCCATGAATAATGGCTGCTGCAGACACTCAAGTAATGTATTTTCACGGATGTTTGCTCCTGAGTAGTGAATGAATACACATGGCTCAGCATCTCCGTTTGCATTGATGTGGAAGTAGTTACGTCCACCGGCAATACATCCGCCTACGAACTCACCGTCATTCTGGAAGTCCATAAGCATAATCGGTTTTCCACCTTCAAATGCACGAACCTCACGGATACGTTTGTAGATATACTCACGCTGCTCCATTGTCGGCATCAGTTCTACATCCGCTTCGTTTCCAACCGGCATATAGTGGAAATACCAGGAATAACGGCATCCGTGCTCGATCAGAAGATCAAAGAACTCATCAGATGTAACTGCATCCATGTTCTTTCTTGTGTAACATACAGATGTTCCGAAGAACAGACCGTAGCGTTTCATCAGATCCATTGCTCCAAGAACCTTCTGGAAAATACCCTGACCACGACGACCATCGTTTGCTTCCTCAAATCCTTCCAGACTCAGAGAGAAGGAAAGATTTCCTAATTTCTGAACTTCTTTACAGAATTCTTCATCGATCAGTGTTCCGTTTGTGAAGCTGTGGAATGCCACATCATGATGTTTTTTACAAAGTTTCAGAATATCTGCTTTACGAACCAGTGGTTCTCCGCCAGTGAACATATAGAAGTAGATACCAAGTTCTTTACCCTGTGTTACGATATCATCTAACTCTTCGTATGTAAGGTTCAGTTTGTAACCATACTCTGCAGCCCAGCATCCTGTACATCTTAAATTACATGCACTGGTCGGATCCATCAGGATCAGCCACGGAATATTGCAATGATGAACCTGACGCATTTTACGGATTGTTTTTGTACCATAAAAAGCAGCCTCAAAACCAAGGTTTAATGCTGTCATTTTTGCAACGTTCGGATCTAACTCGTCAAGCATTGTGTTTACGAATTTCATCCACTTGTGATCCGGGTTCTGAACGATTGCTTTTGCACCTTCGTAAGCTTCCGGTTTGAAGTTGTCGCCCATGAATTTCTGAGCCAGATCAATAATCTGAAGTAATCCTTTTTCTCTGTCTTTGTTCAGTCTTTTTAAAGCAACGTCAATTGCTGCGCTGAACGCTTTTCTCTGCATCGTATGTGATAAACTTGCCACGATATGCACTCCTTTCCTATGTTCCTTAACCAGTATGTTGATTGCTTGTTACTTAATTTAAACATTTTTTGCGAAACAGACACAAACTTTTCCTATAACTATAAAAAGGTGTCTATTTCATAACAGTTGTTTCTTACGCAACAGTCGTGTCTTTGACAACACCTGTTGCATTTTTAACTCTTGTATATTATAATCAACTAAAAGCAAATATCAACCGTCAATTTGATTTTTTCTGTCAATTATCCCACATTTTGTCTTCACTTTGTTGGATAATTAACAATTTTCCGGACGATTGACCAAAGGAGATGATAAGAAAATGGCAACAGATCGCCGTACAAAATATACAAAATCCGTGATTCGGCAGGCACTTTTTGACCTGTTGAAAGAAAAACCATTGAATAAGATTACAGTAACGGATATTTGTAAAATGGCAGACATCAACCGCAGTACGTTCTATTCTTATTATGAAGATGTGTATGCACTGCTGACGCAGATTCAGAACGAATTATTTGAAAATATTGTGCTAACACTTGCAAATGATAACTGGTTTAACGATATCTTACATCTTATCGATCAGAATCGCGATCTCTGTCAGGTTCTGATCGGACCGCACGGGGATTCTTCCTTTATCAGACAGCTTATGTATCTCGGATACGATAACAGTATGCGTGTCTGGCAGAAAATTTATCCGAATGCGGATGCAACGATGCTGGACTACTCCTATGCATATCTGGCAAATGGAGTCATCGGCATCCTGGAAAACTGGGTGTGCAGTAATTATAAACTTTCTATTGAGCAGGTTGGTAAACTGCTGATGGGAATTACCATGAATGGTCTGAATTTCCTGGAGCAGGGGGCTTCGGCTTATGAGGTCTAAACTCGTTTATCTTGTTGTTGGCTAAAATTTAATTTTTAATACGAAAACGAAGCATCCTGTCAGGACGCTAGACGTTCACTACCTTCGTTTCACGGCGTTTTCATCGCGCTCGTTTCCACGCCTGAAAAAGAGGTCGTTCCCACTCGCGCAAAAACTTGTGAAACTCAGTC
>OLPQ01000851.1_pt1 | contig 24150 bp, 17 predicted proteins | sample 1672451 | NCBI WGS metagenome assembly OLPQ01 (sample SAMEA3136687, study PRJEB25190) | human gut metagenome | biome: human gut; feature: human-associated habitat; material: faeces | place: Austria | collected 2013
ACGAATTATAATCGTAAAAATCGTCCGCATATTCACGCGGTGTCTTGTCGCCGATGGAGTCTTCCGTCACAACGGCAACGTCCACGCTCAGCCGGTCGCTGATCTCATCAAGCTTCGCGAGCAGATTACTTTCTTCCTCGCCCGTCAAAAGGTCCGCGTTGTCGATCAGGTGCGGCGTGTAGTCCTCCGCCGTATCGGCAAACGCCGGAACAGACACAACGACACATAAAAGAACGGCGAAAAATACCGATAAAAGCTTTTTATTCATTCTCCGCACCCCCTTAGAACAGCCAAAACAGGAAATAGGCAATCAGCGCAATCACGCCGAAGCCTGCCGTAAGCCCGCCAAGCCACTTAAAGTACAGCCCGTTATCCACCGGCAGATCACCGACAAATTTGCCGGTCTGCCCATTCATCGCAAAGAGGTACTTTTTGCCCTTCCACGTCGTGTTCAAAAGCCACACGGGGTAAAGCGCGTACTTTGCCTTGCCGTTGTGCAGACGAATGGAGGAATTCTCCGTCGTGACGGAGTGATACCCCTTCACCGTGGAAGCGAATGCGTCTTCCGTGGAGCGCTTGATGCGCTCGTTGGCGCGGTCGATGCTCTGCTCGGCCGTCACATCGTACTTGTCCGCAAGGTAGCCCGCGAGATACGCCGTTTTAAAATCCACCGCGTCCTCAAACTTGAACGGCTCAATGGATTCCATCAAATCGTCCGGCATCTTGGAGGAACCGTCCACCGGCACGCGGTCAAACCCAATATCACCGCTGCGGCCTATCGAGTAGTAGCTTGTTTCCGTGTAATCGTAATCGCTGTCGCTCCAGGTGCGCACACGCGTCGCTTTATAGCGAATATCCGCATCGGCATCGGCATCAAACAACCAAAACGGCACGTAAACGCCCTTGATCTCATCGATATGGTTCTCTTTTTTGAAAATCTTCGGCAGCAGCTTTTTGCCCTTATAATGCCGCTGCAAGGCTTCCTTTGCCGCCTTTTTGTCGATCTTGAACGGAATCACGTAATCGGGCTTCAAAGCGCCGCTCACCTGCCCCATCATCACGACCGGGTTGCCGCAGTACGGGCAGGAGGTCGCCGCCGTGTTTTCATCACAGACGATCTCTCCGCCGCAGGAGTTGCACACGTAACTGCGCAGCGTGCTTTCTTCGCCCTGCTCCCACGCGCCGCCGGCCGTGGTCTCCCAGTCCATTTCGTCGGGCTTTGCGTTTTGTACTTCTTCCTCGTGCGCGGTAAACGCTTCGGTGTCAAACTCCGTGTCGCAGTACGGGCACTTTATCTTCTGAATTTTACTGTCAAATTCCACAGCGCCGCCGCAGCAAGGACATTTGTATTCTTTAATTGCCGCCATTTGCTCTCATCTCCTCACAGTTCAACGCAGGTCGCAACCTTTAGGCACGGTCATTTTCATCAAACGGGTCGCCGCACTGCGGGCAGAACTTCGGCGGGTGCGCGGGGTCTTCCGGCTCCCAGCCGCACTTGTCACAGCGGTACTTCGGTAAGCCCTCCGGCTTTTTCGCGCCGCAGTTTGCACAGAAATTGCCCTTGTTCACTTTACCGCAGGAGCAGGTCCAGCCGTCGTTATCCGGCTTCTTTGCCCCGCAGTTCGGGCAAAAATTGCCGTTGACCACCGTGCCGCACACGCACTTCCAGCTGTCCGCAGCCTGCACCGCCTGCTGCTGACCCATGCCGTACAGCGCCTGTGCGTTCATACCGCCCGCATTCATAGCCATATTTACGCCCATAAAGCCGTTCATAGCACCGGCAGAGTTGCCCGCGGCCGTTTTCATCGCGTCCGACTGTGCGCCGACGAGCGTGGCCGCCGCCATAGTCGGGTCGCGCATCATCGCCGTGCGTTGTGCCTGCTTGATCATCTCGGCGTCCTCGTCCGGCAGTGTCACGGAGCCAAGCGCAATGCTGACGACCGTCAAGCCGCGCAGCTCGCCCCATTTCGCGGAAAGCGCCGTATTCATGGCGTCTTCCAGCTCCGTGTTGTGTGCCACAATCTGGTTCGGACGCAAACCGAGGTCGGAAAGCTTGCCGAACGCCGGCTGCAAAGCGCTGATGAACTCGTGCTTCAGCTGGCTATCCAATTCGTCGCGGGTATATTCCTGCTCCACATTGCCGCACACATTCGTGTAGAACAAAAGCGGGTCCGCAATGCGGTACGAATATACGCCGGAGCAGCGGACGGAAACGTCCACGTCCAGCCCGATCTTGTTATCGACCACGCGGAACGGAATGGGGTTCGGTGTGCCGAATTTATTGTCGATGAGTTCCTTTGTATTAAAATAATATACGCGCTGATCTTTGCCGGTGTCGCCGCCATACGTAAAACGCTTGCCGATCTGCGCAAAGGTGTTTTTAATGCCCGCACTGAGAGAGCCGGAGAAAACAGAAGGCTCGCTCGAAGCGTCATAGGTGAATTCGCCCGGCTCCGCGCAAAGCTCCACCACTCTGCCCTGCTCCACGATCATCATGCACTGGCCGTCTGCCACCGCAATACCGGAGCCGCTCGTGATGATGTTGTCACTGCCGCGCGTATTGGAGGAACGCCCGCTCGTGCGCTTTACACCCTTTGTGACAAGCACCTCTTTCGGCATCGATTCGCAATAGAAAAACTCTTTCCACTGATCCGCCATAACACCGCCCGCGGCGCCGACAGCTGCCTTAATAAGACCCATAAATAATTGCTCCTTTTCAATGGTTTCCGCACGTTATATTCCGCCCGGTGTTTATGCTCTAAGTTTAGCACAGAATTTTGCTGTTTTCAATGAATTTCGACAGCACACTCAACAAATATTTGCGCTTTCCTCTGCATTCAGGGAAGCATCCATGATGGAACCCATTTTTCAATTTTGAACCTGTGCCCAGAAAACCGGGTGCATATCCGTCTGTGCGGCTCTTTTTTAATTAAATTTGCTTTGCCTCTTCGCCGAGCGTGAATTCATAGTGCATTTCAAGCGCGGCAAACAGCTTTTGCATCACTTCGTTTGCAATGGCACGGATGTCGAGGCTCGCAATCAGCGCCATAACCTCCCGCTGTTTTTCCTCCGGGACGCAATAAATGCGCAGTGTCAGCTGCAAAAAGCGCTCTAACTTGCGTTCCAGCGTAAAATACACGTCGCACGGACGCGCCATATATCCGCGCATAATCGCCGCCGAACCGATGTCCGACTCATAAAAATCGCTCACACTGTACCCGGGCATATACGCGCCGAAAATACGGTGCAGCATCTCGGCCGTCATCCTGTGGATGATTTACAAATTTTCCGGCAGCGTGTACGCCTCCACGTAAATTTGGCGCAGGTTCTCGTTCAACTCTGCCAGCGTCAGCTGAATCGCCGTCTCCACCGCATAGAGCTTTACGGGGTCTGTCTCCCCCTGTGCAATCTGCCCCGCGATAGTAAACTGATTTTGAAACATGAACTCGGTCAGCTCGGTAAGCACACCGGCTTTCGTGCGGTACAAATTATAGAACGTGCCCGCGGAAACATCCGCTTCCGTCAAAATCTGCTTCGGCGGCGTATGCTTAAACCCCTGCTCCAAAAACAGACGCACACAGGTAGAAAGAATTCGCTTGCGCGAGGCCTCCTTTTCGTTGCGGTTTGCCATTTATACCCCTCTTTTCCCTGTTTTAGAATTGATTCTAATACTCCCAAATGAGTATACCACAACAAAAAGAAAAATCAAGTGTCGGTACACGAAAAAAGGGCAGCTCTTCGCCGCCCTTAACGAATATTTGTCTTTACCGCACGGGTTATATGTTCCGTAAGATCACTTTTTTCAGCGTTTCGGCATTCAGCGGCTTCGAGAGATGCTCCGTCATACCGGCTTTGCGGCTGCGCTCCACATCTTCCGAGAACGCGTTCGCTGTCATCGCGATGATCGGTACCGTTTTCGCATCCGGCCGGTCCAGCGCACGAATGCGCTGCACCGCCTCAAGGCCGTCCATCACCGGCATCATGATGTCCATTAAGATCACGCCGATCTCGCCCGGCGCGGAGTTTCGGAAGGCCTCCACGGCCTCTTTGCCGTTCCACGCCTGCATCGTTTCGGCACCCATGTCTTCCAGGAAGAATTCCGCAATCTCCATGTTGAGTTCGTTGTCTTCGGCCAGCAGCACTTTCAGCCCGTGCAGAGCCGTTTCGTCCGCCGCGCCATTCGCCGCCGCCTGCGCAGAGGGATGCTTGTCGATCTCAAACGGCAGCGTCACCGTAAACGCAGAGCCTTCGCCGAGCACGCTTTCCACCGTGATGGTGCCGTTCATCTTCTCGATGAGCTCCTTCACGATAGACATGCCGAGGCCCGTGCCCTGATACTGCGTGCGGGCGCCCTGCTTTTCCTGTGTAAACGGCTCAAAAAGCTCGTTGTTCACAAAATCTTCGCTCATACCGATGCCCGTATCACGTATTGTAAAGCGGAATGTCGCCGTGTTTTCGTCACAGGCAATCTCCTCCGCATACGTTTCAATCGTGCCGTTTTCTTTATTGGATTTTGCCGCGTTGCTGAACAGATTCAATAAGATCTGCCGCAGATGCAGCGGGCTGCCGATAAGCTTTGCGTGCGCAAACGAAATCTTGCTGTAGGTATACACAATACTCGTTTTTGCCACCTGCGCTTCGTTCAGTGCGCGGACGTTCTTCATCAAATCGTCAAGGTCAAACGGCACATGCTCCGGCTCCATGTGGCCGGATTCCAGTTTGCTCATATCCAAAACATCGTTGATGAGCGACAGCAAGTGATTGGCGGAAATCTGCATTTTTTTGTGATTTTCCAGCAGCAGCGCCTTGTCATCAAAGTGGGTTTCGTCCACCTGCAGCAGACCGATAATGCCGTTGAGCGGTGTGCGGATATCGTGACTCATGCGCGAGAGAAATTCGGTTTTGGTGCGGTTCGCGATACGCATTTCATCGAAGGCGGCCTGCAGACGGGCGTTCTCTTGCTCGTCGCGGGCGTGCATCTGCGAGGTATCCTGCAGCAGGATAATCGCTGTGACCATCGGCATTTCGGCATTGATTTCCGGATCAAATATGGTGGTCTGCGTCATCAGCACGGTTTTCTGTACCCAGCGGATAGCGCCGTCATCCTCCTGCACGCAGTATTCCACCGTGATGTGTTTTTCACCGGCGGCAAAGCGCTTGAGCAGACGGGCACTGGTATCTGCCGTGCGGTAGCTGCCGAGTGTTGCCGGTGTGACGCGCTTGCGGTACTCATCGCAGTAGTCGCGGTAGGAGCAGGGAAGCGGGTAGTCGAGGAACAGCGCCCGGTCCGAATCACTCTTGCCCGCAGGTGAAATATTGCGCTCGAGGGTGTCGCGCGTGAGGTTTACCGTGTAGATTGTGCCCGCCATATCGAGCAGTGCGTCCACATAGCTGTCGTTCTCAAGGATAGACTGCTTTAGCTGCTCGTAGTACAGCGTCAGCTGCTCCTTCGGGTCGATGGCTTGGTCGGCGTTCAGCCGGATGGTCTCGAACGCGAGGATAAAGTGGTGCAGCACACCGGCTTCATCCCAGTCAATCGGAAGAACGGTCAAACGGCTGTAGCGGCTTTCCTCAGCCGCGTTGTACTGCAGTTCGAGGGTATCCTCTGCGCTGTGCAGGCTGCGCTGCAGTACGTTAAGCTGCAGCGCAGAACGGACGCGGCTGCGCTCGCTTTTAGCGGCCTGTTCTTCGGCAATCTGCTCGACGGCGCCGGTGTAGCTGCCGTCCGATGCCAGAAAAAAGCTCTCGCACGCGCGGATGGTGCGATAGGTGTCCAGATGCGCATCGCAGTACAGACAGTCGGAAAAGCTGCGGTGCAGGCGGTTGACCTGCTTCAGCAGCTGAAAATCCAGCCGCTTTTCGGCGGCGGCTTCCTCGCGCTTGACGTGGTTTTTGTTGATGTACATGTTTTTGTCCGCAAGGTCAAACAGATCGCGCATATTGCTGTCCGGATTATCCGATGCAAGCGCAAAGCCGGCCGCATAGCTGAGCGGTGTATCCGGATGCTGTCGGGACTCCTCAGCAAGCTGTTTACGGACATGGGAAAGCAATTTCTGCAGCGCATCGGCATCCGGTCCGTGCGTTATCGCGAGGAACTCATCGCCGCCTGTACGGCCGACAAAATGCTCCTCGGGCATGGCCGCACGCAGCGCGACCGCAAATCGCCGGATGTATGCGTCACCGGCCTCATGGCCCATGCTGTTGTTGATGCGGCGCAGATTATTCAGGTCAAAGCTGCACACGCCGGTTTCTGGCGCAGGCGGCGTCGGATCGTCGAGCAGCTCCTCGCACTTGTTCTTGTTGGGCAGACCGGTCGCGGCATCCAGATAGACCTTATGCTGCAGAGCGCGGTTCATCGCAGCCGTGTGCAGCGCCTGAAACAGCTGGTAGCCGATCAGCAGCATGAGCACGACGATATCCGCGGTGATGTACTTCTCCAGAGCGGAAAGCGAGGTTGCCTTGCGCTGCGAGTACGCCTCCGCCAGACCGGTCGCGTCGTCGCAGATGCCGAAAAAGGTTTCGCTGATGGGAATGATGTCCGTGTTATTTGAGCCGACTGCGCGCACGCGGCCGATCTCCTGCTTGAGTGCTTGAAAATAGTCGTCCAGCTCCTGCATTTTGCTTTGGAAGGCGTCATTGTTCAGCCGCACGAGGCTGAGCTCGTCGCTGCCGAAGCGCAGTCCGTCGATAAACGCGTCAATATCTGCGATCATGCCGTCCTGCGGCTGACCGGAGATTTCCAGCTTGACGATACGCTGGGTCTTGCCGCGCACGAGTCCGGCGTAGTTGATGATACGCGCGGTGCCCTGAATACCGGAAACGAGGTTCATCATCCAGACAATCAATATAGCCAGCACGACTGCCAGCGCGCCAATGGCGGCGTTGACGATGCCGGTGCTTTTCTTTTGGGGGTTGCCAGCCATGTGCAATGACCTCCTTGCAGGCTGTCGAATTTTGTCGAACAAATTAGACGGGTGAGAAAGTATATATGAAATCATTATATTGTGAAAAGGGAACAAATGCAATGACAGAAGCGGAGAATCACACGCTTCACAGAGATATCCACAGACTTGTGGATACATTGCCGATTTTGTGCTATAATGCAGAAAAAGCAATCGGAGGAACAGAGGATGAAGCTGCGTTATATGATTATCGGTGCCGGTGGCGTTGGCGGACCGGTAGGCGCGTATTTGAGCAAATCCGGTGCGGATACCACGCTTATTGCACGCGGAAAGCATCTTGCGGTCCTGCAGGAGCACGGCTTGACGCTTGTATCCGGAGAAAATGAGCGCGAGAGCATTCCGGTCAAGGCGATCGACATGGACGGCTTTCTTGCCGCGAGGGAGCAGGGCGCTCCCGCGCCGGATGTGATTTTCGTGTGTGTCAAAGGATACTCTCTCGCGGATACCGTGCCGTTCATCCGCAAGGCAGCAGGCAGGGACACGGTAGTTATTCCGGTGCTCAACATCTACGGCACGGGCCGTGCCCTGCAGGCGGAGCTGCCTGAGCTGCTCGTCACGGACGGCTGCATCTACATTTCGGCCAACAGGATTGCGCCGGGCGTCATTCAGAAGCACGGTGCGATCTGCCGTATCGTGTACGGACTGCCGAGCCACAAGACCGATCATCCGGTGCTGCAGCAGGTCGAGACTGACCTCAAAAACGCCGGAATTGACCCGGTTTATTCTCCGTATGTCGAGCGCGACACGCTGCTCAAATTTGCGTATGTGTCGCCGAATGCGGCCTGCGGACAGTATTATCACGCGAAAGCTGCGGAAATGCAGCATCCGGGCGAGGTGCGCGACAGCTTTGTACGCCTGATAAAAGAGGTCGTTGCGCTGGCGGACAAGATGGGTATTCCGCTGGAGAGCAGGCCGGGGGAGCTGGTCGAGCGCAACCTGCGCATTCTGGATGCGCTTGCACCGACCGCGTCTACCTCTATGCAGCGCGATATGGAAGCCGGCAAGCAGTCCGAGGTGGATGGTTTGATTTATCAGGTTGTGTGTCTGGCGGAGCAGTACGGCGTGGACGTGCCGGAGTATCGCAAAATCGCAGAGGCGGTAAAAAAACAGACGGAAAATAAGTGAAAACGGCAAAGACCCGGAATCTTCCGAAAAAGATTCCGGGTCTTTGCGCTATAGGTGGTGATGCTGTTTCGACTGTCATTGTAAACAACGACAAGAAATTTCACTGTACACCGTCCGACGGACGGTGACATTCGCAATCCTTTTCGAGCGCCTGAAGCTGCTGCTCCATGGTTGGCACCTCACACTTGCCGGTGCGGATGGCTTCGCGCACGACTTCGGGCGACGCAGGCACCTTATTGATGCGCACGCCGATGGCACGCGACACGGCGTTCAGGATAGCCGGTGTGACGGGCACGGTCGCAACCTCGGAAATGCCTTTCGCGCCGAACGGGCCCTGCGGTTCCGGGTCCTCGATTAAAATAATCTCGTAATCCGGCGTATCCTCGGCGCGCGGCAGACCCAGCTGACGGTACAGCGTCTTGACCGGATAGCCGTTTTTCGTCGGATATCCCTCGGTCAGTGCGTAGCCCTGTCCCATCGAGCACGAGCCGTGCATCTGACCCTCGATGATATGCGGATTGATGGCGCGGCCGACATCGTGCGCCGCGATGATCTTGAGCAGCCGGACCTCGCCGGTTGCTTTGTCCACCTCGACAATGGCGGCCTGCGTGGCATACGCATACGCCGGAAAATTGCGGTATTTTGCACCGCGCTGCTTTGCACCCTCAAAATCACCGATGGCAAAGCACGGGTCGGAGGCATAGTAATATTCCGCGCGGCGTTCCTCGCCCGGCTGCCACGGACGGCTGTCTAAATCCTGCTTGAGCTTGACGCACGCCTCATATACCGCACGGCCGCCGCACAGCGTCTGCCGCTCGGAAACCGATTCGCCGGTCGGGATGGTCAGCTCGGTGTCGCCGTTCGTGATGAAGATATTCCCTATATCCATGTCCAGCGTTTCCGCCGCGATCTGCGTCATGGCGGTACGGAAGCCCTGTCCCATATCCGTGCCGGAAACGATCATGTGCAGATGGCCGTCACCCTGCAGAATCAGCTTGCACGCGCCGTCATCGGTGAAGATGCCCTTGCCGACGCCGACATTCTTGAATCCCGAGGCCATTCCCCAGCCGAGCACCTTACTGCCCTTGGGATACTGTCCTTCGTACTCCTTGAGCGCCTTTTTCAGGCTTTTTTCGCATTGATTGATGGTATCTATCATACCCATGCTGTATTTGAGCACCTCACCGCCGACTGAGGTCGCACCCGGATAGACGGCATTGCGCCGGCGCAGCTCGAACGGGTCGATATCCAGCTTTTCCGCCATCATGTCCATCGCAGTTTCAATGGAGATCGCCGCCTGATTGATACCGTAGCCGCGGAACGCGCCGCCCTGCAGATTATTGTTGCGGATCGCCGAGCCTTCCACCTTGACATTGGGAATGATGTACGGGCCGCCGCTCATGAGTGCGCCGGTCATCAGCGTGCCGTAGCTTTCGCACTCATACGGGCCGCCGTCTGAGAACATCCGGCAGTCCAGATACTGAAATTTGCCGTCTGGCGTAAAGCCAATCTCGTAATCCGTATGGTAGCCGTGGCGTTTGGTGGTGAGGATCAAATCCTCCTTGCGCGTCAGCGTAATCTTAACCAGCTTGCCGCAGGCGTGAGCGGCAACAACCGCCGGTGCTTCGAGAAATGAGTCGCATTTTTTACCGAAGCCGCCGCCGAGCGGCGTCACGATAACGCGGATATCCTCCTCCGGCTTGTCCAGAATCTTTGCCAGCATCCTGCGGATTTCAAACGGCGCCTGTGTGCAGGAATAGAGGATCGTTTTGCCGTCCTGCACCATGCCGATAGCCGAAACAGGCTCCATGCAGGCGTGCTCCTGCGGCTCAATATCCTTGGAGACGTTGAGCTTGACAATATCCGTCCGCTGCTTTGCCTGCTCCACATCGCCGCTGACGCGGCCGGTGTGCACGATGAAGCTGTTTTGGCGGTAGCCGTCCGCCATGGTGTAGATACCGGGCAGTTCTTCATAGTCGATTTTGACCAGCTTGACGGCCGCTCTCGCGTGCGCCGCCGTATCCGCGACAACCAGCGCCAGATGGTCACCGAGAAACCGCACCTCATCCGTGCAAAAGACCGGCTGCTCCGGCGTCCATGTGCCGACCTTGTTCATGCCGGGCACGTCAGCCGCCGTCACGATGCGCATCACACCTTCCGCCTGTTCGGCGGCGGAGTAGTCCACCGTGTTGATCTTTGCGTGCGGTGCCGGCGCCCAGACGAACGCACCGTGCAGCAGGGTATCCGCGCCGATGTCCTCAGCGGTGAGGTCGTCGCAGAATTTCAGTTTGCCGCCGGTCTTGTCCATGCCGTCCACATCCCAGATCGACTTGCCGACTGCGGAACCGGTGATTTCGGGCACGACCTGATTTTCCCCGACCACAATAACCGTGCTTTCGTGGCTGCGGAAGCTGTCGATATCCGGATCTTCCCCGCGCAGCCGCGCTGCTGCCAGCTTGACCGCCTCGATAATTTTGACGTAGCCGGTGCAGCGACAGTAGTTGTTTTTCAGCCCGTCGCAGATTTCCGGCTCGGTCGGGGCCGGATAGTGCAGCAGCAGCGCCTTTGTCGCCATGACCATGCCCGGTGTGCAGAAGCCGCACTGCACAGCGCCGACATCGAGAAACGAGTGCTGAATCACCTGCAGCATGGTGTCGTTCGGTGCGTTTTCGATGGTCTCAACGGCTTTGCCGTCCAGTCGGCGCACGAGCGTCACGCATGAACGCGTCAGCCTGCCGTCCACCAGCACGCTGCACGCGCCGCAGTGACCGGTGCTGCAGGCTTCTTTTGTGCCCTTCATGCACTTTACATTGCGGAGATATTCGAGCAATGTGCGGTTTTCACCGTCTTCTATTTCAATTTGTGTGCCATTGAGCGTAAATCGTAGCATGGGATTTCGCCCTCCTGCCGTTACTTGATTTTTGCTTTGATGCGCATGAAGCGTCTGTGACCGGAGTCAAGCGCCTCGTAAAAGTCCTCGCTGTCCTTCGGGTCATCCTTTGTCAGCTTAGAGACCACATACATCAGCACGAACGCGGTCGCCAGACCGATCGTGCCGTACCACACATAGCCGAGATCCCAGACGAAGAAGGTCAGGCAGATGATGATCGCACCGACCGAAATCGAGGTGATAGCGGCTTTTCGGGTTGCCCACTTGCAGTAAATGCCGAATACCAGCGCCGGGAACAGCGATTCGACCAGGGAATCCGCGAAAATCATCAGATTGTAGACGTATTCCCAGTGCATGAGCGATACGGCAACCGTTACGGCACCGAACAGCAGAATTACCACGCGGATAACCGAGGTTTCGGATGTCTTGAATTTGCAGTGACCGATACCGACCAGCAGGTCCTTGTAGATGATAGAGGACATGACCATCAGCAGCGCATTTGCAGTGGACAGACCGACCGCCAGTACGCCGATGAGGAACACGATCATCAGAATCTGCGCGAGCAGACCGTGCGTGCCCGCGATGATGTTGCACATATACGGGATAACCAGTTCGGTTTCCGAGCTGGTAAGGTCAGGCATGGCAGCCAGCGCGACCAGACCGATGAGCATCGTGCCGCCCCAGACAATGATCTGCAGGAACGGTGCAAGGAACGCCATCTGACGCTGGTCCTTCAGACCCGCGCTGTAATAGCCGGAGCGCACGAACACCTGTGGCAGCAGCAGCGTGTAGCCGAATGCACACGCAAGCGGATAGCTGACGCGCGACGGATAGGTGCATATGCCGATCGGACCCGGATAGGAGAACCAGTCCGGTGTCTGCACGCGGACGGTCTGGAATGCCTCGATGATCGAGCCGTTGAATACGATCTTGAGCGTTACGAAAATAATTGCCCACAGCGCCAGAATGAAGAACCAGCCCTGTACAGCATCCGCCAGTGCGGTGGATTTTACGCCGCCGAGCATTACGAATACCGTCATGATAATGCCGCAAATGAGCGTAAACGTCTGCGAGGATACCGCGCCGCCGGTGGCCACCTCAGCTGCACGTCCGCCGGCTACCAGTACCGCCGAGATAAACGGCACGGCGCAGATAATGTAAACAATGTCGATGATAACGGTCAGCGCCTTGGACTTGTAGCGGCAGAAGAAGAAATCCGCCGGGGTGGTGAAATGTTTCTGCTGGTTGACCAGCCATACCTTGGTCATCGTGAAGTAGCAGATGATCGGGAACATGGAGTAGATGCACATCTCCGAGAAGAAGTAGCCCAGTCCGTAGCGGTAATACGCGCCCGGGCCTGCGAAAAATACCCAGACGCTCATGCAGGAGGCGATATAGGTCATGACCATGACCGGCCACTTGAACCGGCCGCCCTGCAAGTCCACGCGGCCTGCATCGCGCTTTTCCTTCCATGTCGTGTAGCGTGCGATAGCGATCAAAAACAGAAAGTAGACCGCAAAAACGATCCATACTGTCTTGCCTGAAAGTAAACCCTGTGTTGTCATTTTCTCTGTTATCCTTTATTTGTCCGATTCTTTTTGCGTTTCGGAAGCGGCAGGTGTATTATCCTCAGCCGTTTCGTCCTGTTCCTCATCCTCAATCAGAGGATACTCCTTTTCGGTCAGCTTGCAGCCGATATACACGGAGAGCACCGTGCCGACAAAGCTGATGAGGCCGTGTATGATGCAGGCCGTTTCGCTGCCGTAGGGCGGGAAGCCCGGGAAGTTATAGAATACCCAGAAGAACAGCACAGACGCCAGCCAGATTTTCTCTGTTCTGCCGATTTTCATTTTGTGTCACCTTGATTTCTCTATCATTTTATTTTTGCGAACGCCACTCGCCGAGCAGCGCATCCGAATCCACGACAAGTCCCAGATGCAGCGAGATCATGCGCAGCGCAGGCTCTTCGAGGTGCTCGGAGCCGCGGGTCAGGTCGCGCGGCACGACGACGCGGAAATCGCGGTTTGCGGCATCGAAGGCGGTGTTGATGACGCAGCAGTCGGTCATGCAGCCGGTGAGCACCACGCGGCGGATGCCAAGGTTGCGCAGCAGCAGCTCCAGATCGGTCGGATAGAACGCGCTCAGGCGCTTTTTGGTCGTTACCATGTAGTCCTCGTCGTGTACATCGATGGACATTCTGTTCCAGCGTGTGCCTTCGATGGCGTGCTCTGCGATGTTGGGAATCTCACCGACCGTAACCGGAAACACCATGCGCCACGCAGACGGAAACAGTTTTTCGTCTGCGCCGCCCTTACGCAGCGTTGAGCGGACATGGATGATCGGCAGACCGAGCGCGCGTGCTTCGTTCATGAAATGATTGAGCGGTTCGATGATCTCGCGTCCTCGCGGAGACGGACATGGACAGTCCGGGTCGGTTGACAGGTGTCCATCGTGCATGTCAATCGTAATGACAGCCGTATCGCGGCGATTGAGGAAAACCTGCTGTAATTGCTCCGGAACCTCCTTTTCGATGCTGTCAAAGTATGCTTTCATTTGATTTTTCTCCTTCCCGGCAAAACGCCGCAGCAATCTGTGCGGCGCTGTCAATAGCGGTATTGGAGTTATTATAGCACATATGTCATGACATGTGCAAATGTTTTGGTCGGGTTGGGGAAAATCGTGAAGGGATGGAGGCGATGCGGCTATCTGTGTCGCTCCGCGAAGGGAGCAACTAAGGAAATCACTGGCGAGGACTACAACAAGTAAATTTCAATCCACGCTCCGGCGCCGCGCGGCATATCGCCCTGTATGAACTGCTCGGTACCCAATATGCCTGCCAAGAAGACCACTTTGAATTACAGCAAACTGCTGAAAATATCAGTTAAATCCCATAGATTTTACTGACTTGATTTATACAAAACTGGCAAAACCGCCAGAAAACAAAATTCCTACAATTACGAGGTTGACACTGGGGATTGACTGTGTTATTCTATAACCAACAAATCCAGTAGGGAATCGGAAGGGAGCGAGTAAAATGTTCATCGTAAACGCACGAATGTCGGGTCGAATGTGTATGAACATGCTGTATTATGCTCAGATGCTGCCTGACCGACAGAATATGAAATTACTTTGAACCGGCTTGCCTGACGCTGCGCGTCCTTGCGGATTCATTGCATTTTCTGAAGCGGGGAGCTGCGAGCTTCCCGCTTTTTTGCGCATTTAAGAGGAATAAGGAGGAATTTTCTTGATAGAATTGTCACATATCTCGAAGGAGTTTGTGAGCGGCAAGCGAACCGTTCATGCGGTGCAGGATGTTTCGCTGACGATTGACAAGGGCGAAATTTTCGGTATGATCGGCTTTTCCGGTGCGGGTAAATCGACGCTGGTGCGCTGCATCAATCTGCTCGAGCGACCGACCTCTGGCAAGGTGATCGTAGATGGTCAGGATATGCTGTCGCTCTCGGCAAAGGAGCTGCGGCAGGCCCGCAAGAAGATCGGCATGATCTTCCAGCACTTCAACCTGATGCCCTCGCGCACCGTAGCCGGCAACGTAGCGTATCCGCTGCGCGGCAGCGGCCTTTCTAAGCAGCAGATTGCGGAAAAGGTACAGCGCCTGCTTGATCTGGTCGGCATCGGTGATAAGGCGGAGGCGTACCCCAAGCAGCTGTCCGGCGGTCAGAAACAGCGTGTAGCAATCGCTCGCGCACTGGCCAACGACCCGAATGTGCTGCTCTGCGACGAGGCTACCTCGGCACTCGATCCGCAGACCACCAAGGCGATTCTGCAGCTGCTCAAGCACCTGCATGAAACGCTCGGCATCACGGTCGTTATCATCACCCACGAAATGGCGGTCGTCAAGGAGATCTGCCACCGCGTAGCCGTTATGGAGCACGGCAAGGTGGTCGAGTCCGGCGAGGTGTTCAACATTTTCGCCAACCCGAGAGAGGACATCACCAAGAACTTCATCCACACGACCTCCAATCTCCGCAAGATCGAAGAACTCATCGCGGAGGATTCGCCGGTCGTCAAGCTCAATCCGGGCGAGCTTATCGTGCGCCTGAGCTACATTCAGCGCAATGTATCCGAGCCGCTCATCTCGACGGTATCGCGCAAATTCGATATTGTGCTCAACATCATCTTTTCGGATATTGCCATCGTGCAGGATGCACCGATCGGCGGCACGGTAGCCATTATCAGCGGCGAGCGTGAACAGATCACGCAGGCAATCGCATATCTCAGTGAGAAAAACGTAGGAGTGGAGGTCATCAAGGATGCAAGAGTTTCTGAATAACATCATTCCGAATGTAATGGCAAAGCTGCCGGACTTCTACGCGGCTATCGGTGACACGCTGCTCATGGTGGTCTGGTCGGGCGCGATCTCGTTCGTGCTCGGGCTGACGCTGGGCGTGCTCATCACCGTCACCAAGCCGGGCGGCATTCTAGAAAACAAAATCGTCTATCAGATTCTGGACAAGCTGGTCAGCCTGTTCCGTTCCATCCCGTTCATCATCCTGCTGACGTGGGTAATGCCGGTTTCCCGTGCGATTATGGGTACGGCAATCTATGTTCGGGGTGCAATCGTTCCGCTGGTATTCGGTGCGGTGCCGTTCTTCACCCGTCAGGTGGAGAGTGCACTTGCCGAGCTGGACGGCGGTCTGATCGAAGCGGCGCTTTCGATGGGCTCCACACCGCTGGAGATCATCTTCCGCGTATACCTGAAGGAAAGCGTAGCCGCCATCGCGCGCGGCACAACCATCACGGCCATCAGCCTGCTGAACCTGACCGCAATGGCGGGTGTTGTCGGCGCGGGCGGTCTGGGCGACTTCGCTATCCGTTACGGCCACGACCGCAATATGCTGGACGTTACCAACGTCACCGTGCTGGTCCTCGTCATCATCGTTTGCATTATGGAGTTCGCTGGCGGCAAGGTCGTCAAGAAGAACACGCACTAAGGAGTGTCTGACATGAGTATTTCCAATCGCAAAGTTGTTATCGTGGGCGCGGGCCATGTCGGCTCCCACGTTGGCTATGCCCTTATTTCCCAGAGCCTTGCAGACGAGATCGTCTACATCGACTCCGACCACGCAAAGGCAGTTGCACAGGCGCTCGACCTGACCGATGCGACCAATTACCTTCCGGTTCGCACCAAGGTCACCGCAGGTGACTACAGCGATGCCAAGGACGCACAGATTATGATCATTTCGGCAGGCCCGCTGCCGACCGGCAATCAGACCCGTATGGATACACTGGGTCAGACCATCGCCATCCTGAAAGATGTAACAAAATCCATCAAAGAATCCGGTTTTGACGGCATTATCGTCAATATCTCCAATCCGGCGGACGTTATCACGCATTACATCCAGCACACGCTGAACTGGGCACCGGAGCGCATCTTCTCCACCAGCACTACGCTGGACTCCGCAAGACTGCGCCGCGCGATCGCGCAGGAGATCGGCATTGACCAGAAATCCATCACCGCTTACGCGCTCGGCGAGCACGGCGAAAGCCAGATGGTCGCATGGTCGGCTGTCACCATCGCGGGCAAGCCGCTTTCCCAGTGGCGCGAGGAGTATCCGGACACCTTCGGCAAACTCGACCTGGATGCGCTTGCTGACGCAGGCCGTGAAGGCGGCTGGACCATCCTGCGCGGCAAGCAGTGCACCGAGTTCGGCATCGGCGCTTCTGCCGCAGAGGTCGTTCGCGCCATCTTCTACAACGAGAACCGCGTTCTTTCGGTTTCTGTTCTGTTGGACGGCAAATACGGTCAGCACGATGTGTACGCCAGCGTGCCCGCTATCGTGGGTCGCGACGGCATCGCAGAGATCATTGAGCTGCACCTCACCCCGGAGGAGCAGGAGAAGTTCAACGCATCCTGCAAGACCATGAGCGAGAATTATCAGCTGTCGCTCACATTATAAAAGCAGTCAATTAAAAATTTTATTTCACAATAATGGAGGCACCTAAAATGAAGCTCAAAAGAATCATCGCACTGTCCCTGTCCGCAGCGACCCTCGCCCTGTCCCTGACCGCCTGCGGCGGCTCGAGCAGCGCAGCTTCCGATAATGCACAGGCATCCGACAGCAATTCCGGCGATGCCGTAACCGTAAAGCTCGGCGTAGTCGGCAGCATCTACGAGGATCTGTGGACCCCGGCCAAGGAAAAGCTGGCTGACGAGGGTATCGACCTTGAGTTCGTACAGTTCTCGGACTACGTTACCCCGAACAACGCACTCGCTAATGGCGAGATCGATCTGAACGCTTTCCAGCACCGTATTTACCTGCAGAGCGAGATCGACAACTACGGCTACGAGATTGAGAATATCGGCAACACCTTTATTATCCCGCTGAACCTGTACTCCGACAAGGTTAAGTCGGTTGATGAGCTTAAGGACGGCGACACCGTAGCCATTCCGGACGATGTAACCAACGGCGGCCGTGCCCTCAAGGTTCTGGAAGCAGCGGGCCTGATCAAGCTGAAGGACAGCGCAGAGTTCAACCCGACCATCGACGATATCGAGACCTACAACACCAAGATCACCATCGAGGAGCTGAAGGCTAACGTAATCCCGTCCACGCTGGCTGACGTTACCGCAGCTGTTGTAAACGGCAACTATGCACTGGATTTCGGCCTCAAGACCGAGGACGCCATCTACAAGGATGATCAGCTGGACATCGAGGAGTACTGGAACCTGATCGCAGCGCGTTCCGCTGACCTCGAGGATGCGGACAAGCTGGAAACCTACAAGAAGGTCGTAGCAGCATTCCAGTCCGATGAGACCGAGAAGGTATTCAACGACCAGTTCGGCGGCTACTTCATCAAGGCAGGCTGGGATCAGGATCTGCTGGCAGACAAGTAATGCATAATCGTTCCCAATGCCGCCGGAAACAACCGGCGGCATTTTCGGCAGGAGGAAACAGCAATGGAAGTAAGCAAACAGGCTTTGCAGAATATCATTTCGGATGAAGAACGTCTGCTTTTCGCAGAAAATATTCCGGCGGAATACCTGAGCGATGCGCTCGGCCGCCGCACCGGCACGGCGGATGCGCTCGTGTTCGCGCTCTCGACCGAGGAGGTCAGCAGCGTGCTCCGGTACGCCAACGAAAACGGTATCCCGGTCACGCCGCGCGGCGCGGGCACCAATCTGGTAGGCTCGACAATCCCGCTGTTCGGTGGTATCATTCTGGATGTATCCCGAATGAACCGCGTGCTCGAACTTGACCGCGACACGATGACGGTCACCGTCGAGCCGGGTATGCTGCTCAAGGATCTGCAGGCGTATGTCGAGGAACGCGGTCTGTTTTACCCGCCCGACCCGGGCGAAAAGGCCTCGAGTATCGGCGGCAACATCAGCACCAATGCGGGCGGCATGCGTGCAGTCAAGTACGGCGTAACGCGCGATTATGTGCGCGGGCTGGAGGTCGTTCTTGCGGACGGCACGGTGCTGAAAGTCGGCGGCAAGCAGGTGAAGGATGCGAGCGGACTGTCGCTCAAGCACCTGCTCATCGGCTCGGAGGGCACGCTGGCCGTTATTACCAAGTGCCTGCTGCGCCTTCTTCCCAAGCCGGAGACTACGGTGAGCGTGCTCGTGCCGTTTGCCGACCTCGGCACGGGTATCCGCAGCGTGCTGACTATCCTGCAGGCGAACGCCAACCCGACCGCAGTCGAGTTCATGGAACGCAAGGTGGTCGCGCTTGGCGAGGAGTTTTGCAAGGTGCAGTATCCACGTCCGGATGCGGGCTCGTACATTCTGCTGACGTTTGACGGTCACGAGAGCGAGGTCAACGCGAATATCGAGCGCGTGCGCCGCCTTGCACTTGACAACGGTGCCATCGACTACATCGTGCTGCGCAGCGCTGAGCAGGCTGCCGACATCTGGAAGGTGCGCGGTGCGCTCGTTATGGCGGTCGAGGCCGTGTCCGAGCAGGAGCCGGTGGACATTGTGGTGCCGATCAGCCACACGGCGGATTTCGTTCGCTATATCAACGAGCTGGAAGCATCCTCAGGCGTGCGTATGATCGCGTTCGGTCATGCGGGTGACGGCAACGTGCATCTCTGCGTGGTGCGCGATGGCCGCGACCAGCAGACATGGGAGCGCGAGCTGCACGAAAACATGGAGCAGGCTTACGCTAAGGCGTATTCTTACGGCGGCGTAGCCTCGGGTGAGCACGGCATCGGCATTGCCAAGCGGTCGTACTTCCTGCGGGAGACCGCGCAGGAGAATCTTGCCGTGATGAACACGATCAAGACCGCCCTCGACCCGAAACATACACTGAACGACCAGAAATCTTACATTGTGGGAGGAAAATAACCATGCAGAGCTTATCTGAGCGCACCGCCGGCTTTACCGACTCGGTCATCCGCCGCATGACGCGCGTTTCCATGCAGTATGACGCGGTAAACCTGTCGCAGGGTTTCCCGGACTTTGAGCCGCCGAAAGAGCTGCTCGACCGTCTGGCGCAGGTGGCCTACGAGGATTACCACCAGTATTCCATTACCTGGGGTTCGCAGAACTTCCGTGAGGCGCTGGCCGCCAAGCAGACCTATTTCATGGGCCGCAGGATCGACCCGAACACCGAAATCGTCACGACCTGCGGCAGCACCGAGGCGATGATGGCTGCGATGATGACAGTCACCAATCCGGGCGACAAGGTTATCATTTTCTCCCCGTTTTACGAGAACTACGGTGCGGATACCATCCTGTCCGGCGCAGAGCCGATCTATGTGCCGCTCGTGCCGCCGGATTTCCACTTTGATGCGAACGTGCTCGAGGATGCATTCCGTCAGCACCCGAAGGCCATCATCCTGTGCAACCCGTCCAACCCGTGCGGCAAGGTGTTCACCCGCGAGGAGCTGGAGATTATCGCGTCTCTCGCGGAGAAGTACGACACCTACGTTATCACCGACGAGGTGTATGAGCACATCGTGTTCGCGCCGAACAAGCACACCTATTTCGCCACCCTGCCGGGCATGTGGGAGCGCACGCTGTCATGCTCGTCGCTCTCCAAGACGTATTCCGTCACCGGCTGGCGGCTGGGCTATATCATCGCGCCGCCGGAGATTATCGACCGTGCGAAAAAAGTACATGACTTCCTGACGGTCGGCGCGGCAGCACCCCTGCAGGAGGCCGTTGTCACCGGCCTGAAGATGGGTCAGGACTACTACGACGATCTGCAGGCCAAGTACACGCACAAAAAGGATCTGTTCCTGAAAGGTCTGGACGATCTCAAAATCGCCCATACCGTCCCGCAGGGCGCGTACTATGTTCTGCTCGACATTGCCGAGTTCGGCTACGAGAGCGATCTTGCGTTCTGCGAGGATCTGGCGCATTATGTCGGCGTAGGCGCGGTTCCCGGATCGAGCTTCTTCCGTGAGCCGGTCAACAACCTGATTCGCCTGCATTTTGCCAAGAAGGACGAGACGCTGCTCGATGCACTCAACCGTCTGGAAGGTCTGCGTGATAAGATCAAACCGAAACACCGATAAACAGGAGGAAAAGCCGCCATGGATGTAAAGAAAGCCGCAGCGGAAACGAAGGACTACATCGTATCCATCCGTCGGGAATTTCACCGGCACCCGGAGCTGAGCCTGCAGGAATTCCGCACGGCACAGCGCATTGAGGAGGAACTGGACAAGTTCGGCATTCCGCACACGCGCGTAGGCGAAACCGGCGTGCTCGGCACGCTGAAGGGCGCAAAGGACAACGGAAAAGTGCTGGTTCTGCGTGCGGATATCGACGCGCTGCCCATTGAGGAGACGCACGAGTGCGTCTATCGCTCGGAGAATGCAGGCGTTATGCACGCCTGCGGCCATGATGCGCACGCTGCCTGCCTTCTGGGTGCCGCGAAAATCCTGTCGGAGAACAGAGACGCGTTCAGCGGAAAGGTCCGTCTTGTGTTTCAGCCGGGAGAGGAAATCGGAAAAGGTGCAAAGCCGTTTGTCGCAGCCGGTGTGCTGGATGGTGCCGAGCGCGTGTTCGGTCTGCACACCGCGTATGATTTGGAGGCAGGCACGGTAGGACTCAAACCGGGCATCAACAACGCCGCAGTCGATCATTTCCGCATTCGCGTGCACGGTAAGTCCACGCATGTTTCCACGCCGCATCTGGGCGTAGATGCGCTGTACATCGCCAGCCAGATTGTCGTGGCAGTGCAGGGACTGGTTACGCGCCGCACTTCACCGACCGAGCCGGTCATCATCGGTATCGGCAAGCTGAACGCAGGCACGACCTACAACGCCGTGGCAGCATTTGCTGAAATGGAGGGCACAACGCGCACCATTTCGCAGGAGAGCCGCGACCGCGTCCGTGCACAGGTCAGTGAGACCGCGCAGAGCATTGCGGCGCTGTATGGCGGCACGGCGGAGATCGAGTGGACGGACTTTGCCGCTGCGCTCATCAATGACCCGCAGGTGTGCGAGGAAGCTGCTCGGGTAGTAGACGAGCTGCTCGGAGAAGGACACGTTGTCACAGACCGTGAGCTGTCTCTCAGCGGCGATAATTTTGCCGAGTTTGAGCTGTATAAGCCGGGCGCGTATGCGTATCTCGGCACGGGCAACCCGGATCTGCCGCACACGATGATAACCAACCACAACGGCGGCTTCGATGTGGACGAGAATGCACTTGTGACCGGTGCCGGTCTGTATGTCGGCTACACAGTCGCGCGGCTTGGATAAAGAAAGCGAAACGCTCAGCTATCGTTTGGTAGCTGAGCGTTTTGCTTTTGAAATTACAGTTTTGAACTTACATCCCGCACTCAAGTCCGTTATACCGTGTCACCACAAACGGATAGCTGAGTGTTTCAGGCTGGATGCCAAGCTGCCGCAGACCGGCGCACAAATCCTCGACAACCTGCATATCGTGGTCGCGCTGCGCGACGGACAGTTTCATTTTATCTCCATACGACGAGATCAGCAGCGCAAACGGCTGCACAGCACACGGCAGGATTGCGCCGTAATCGAGTACATACGGACGGCAGCTTTCCGGCAAGGCGAACCGGCCGACATTGGTAATGAGAAAGCTGTCCTCAAGCACAAAATCAGTCGTGACCTTCTGTGCCGCCTGCATTTTCTCCGCGAGCGGCATGTCTGCCTCATGCAGCGATTCACAGCGGTCTGCGGCGGCTTTTGCACGATAGAGCAGCTGTTCGCGCTGCATCTGATCCTTCAAAAATGCCTTCGTGCGCCGGAACACCTCGTCATTCGGCAGATCGCGGTACTCCGGAAAATACGGCAGATCGATAAAGCAAATAAAATACCGCGTGGTAAGCGTCGGCAGCAGCGGACGCAGATCGACCGGAATCTCCGCGATAACCGGCTTGTCCGTTCCGCCGAACTTATCATCAAACGCTTTCATCATCAGCGGAGCCAGTACAGACAGCGGACTGACGCCGATGGACTTTGCGTAATCGTGCAGCTGAGAAAACGGGAACGTCACCTCGGTGACGACCTCGGAGCCGTCAGCGCCCCACTGTACCTCGGGGGCATGAACAGCCTCCGGCTTTTTCCAGATGCCATCCGGCGAAAATTCACGGTCTGCCAGCTGCTCGTAGCCGTTTGCGCTCTCCTCAGGAGACCAGCGGGTATCCATGCCACGCACAGAGCCGTCATTCTCAACCGGGAAACCGCAGTTTTTCAGGTACTGGAACAGTACACAGCGGATAAATTCCTCGAATCCGCGTCCATCCGAGATAGAGTGCTGATACTCCATATAGATGGTCTTGTCGTGGTAGCCGACGAGAAATAAGTATCCGTTCGTATCCTTGGAGCCGATGGTGTAGCGGGTGGATACACCGTCGAACGGCAGCACTACGGCGGGCTGCACGTTGCGGCGGTAGCGGAACGCAGTCTCGGTCGGCTCGGCGGTCAGCATCATGTGCGGAAAGCGCAGCAGTGCCTGCTCAACGGCTTCGCGCAGCTTGTCCGGGCGCACTTTATCGCGCATGCGGATGGTGTGGCGCGGCACACAGGCGACGGTTTCATGGGTGTTATACAGGAAGATTTTTGCATAGCTGTCCGTGCGGAGCAGCGGGTCATTCATGGTCATTATAGCATTCTCCTCAAAGCATAATCCGGCGCATCTTATATGGTAATTTCAGTATATCACCTTGCAACGACGTTGTAAATCAAAATGAGTCGAATTTGCACAGTATTATGCAAATATAGAACATGATGTACGATATAATGAGCCGCGAGCCTGAAAATACTTGCGATTTGGTTGGCAGAGTATATCACGCCGGAGAAGCTGACATATGAGCATGGAATTTCTGCCGCGGCTGTTCGATTCGTTCTCGCGTGAGCGTATTCCGTGTTAGAAGCAAAAAAACAAGCGACACCATATTTCGATTGGTGTCGCTTGTGTGCGTTTTCAGGCGCTGTCGGTATTGTCTGCCCTTGCAGGGCGGTTGTTCATACCATATCCGTTGGGTAGTATGGATCGGATGGGATTACTGGTCGGTGTAGCGGCTGAGAATAACCGCTACCTGAGCACGGGTTGCGGTGCCGTTCGGCACGAGCGTAGTCGGGGTAACGCCGGTTACCAGACCGTTGCCGTTCGCCCAGCTCATTGCTTCAGCAGCCCACGACTCGACAGAAGCCGCGTCTGCGTAGCCATCGAGTGCTGCGCTGCCCTGCGGCGTATGACCGCGATAGGTATCGTAGCGGTACAGGATGGCCGCCAGCTGCTGACGGGTGATCAGCGTATCCGGCTGGAATCTGCCGTCGGTGAAGCCGTTGACAATGCCGTTTTCGGAGGCCCATGCGATGGCTTCTGCGTACCACTTGCCGTCCGCCACATCGGTGAACTGTGCGGTGGAAGCGGCCTTGCTGCCGCTCATGCGGTAGAGCACCTGAACCAGCATTGCGCGGGTCATGCCGTCATCCGGACCGAACTTGGTTGCGGTCAGGCCCTTGAACCAGCCGTTCTCGAGTGCAGTGTTGACCTCGTTGTAGAACCACTTGCGCAGATTGACATCGGAGAAGTCGCTGCTGTACTCGTGGGTGATAACGAAGGTGGAGAAGTGGGTGGTCTTAAAGGTAGCCTTTCTGGTCGCTGCATCATAAATGACAGGCAGCTTTTCGAACGAGCCGTCCTCAGCAAGATAGTATGCAACCAGATGCGCGGCATTCTCGCCGCTCTTGAGGCTGTATACTACAGAAACCGAAGCCGTGCCGTTCAGC
>OLPQ01000858.1_pt1 | contig 23982 bp, 40 predicted proteins | sample 1672451 | NCBI WGS metagenome assembly OLPQ01 (sample SAMEA3136687, study PRJEB25190) | human gut metagenome | biome: human gut; feature: human-associated habitat; material: faeces | place: Austria | collected 2013
TTTTCACTCCATCGGATTTGTATTTTTCTTTCATGTAACCAGACAGTGTCATTCCCTCTGGCATTTCCTTCCGGATTTTCTTTGCAAAGGGAATGAATATCACCAGACAAAGGGCATTCGGAACCAGAAACCAGAACAGGCCAACCCAGCCGGTAGAATATGCTTTCTCAGTTGATACAAATAATGCCGGAGCCCAGATCCACGTTGCCGCAATGCTGAGAGCCGACATCAGCCAGTTTTCAGAACGGCTTCCAACACAGAAGCGTTCCACATTTTTTTCTTTCTTTGTCAGAATCACTGTTGCCAGGATCATAATAACTGCATATGCAAATAATATTGTTACTCCATTCATGCGTAATCTCCTCTAAAATATTTTAAAGGAGCATTCCCATCTTTCTATCCTTTCCTCCCTCCCAAGATTGCATTAAAAAAGCCACTGGTTTTTCCCCAGTGGCTCATGGCTTTTGATTAAAATTTTACCCGCATATCATACACCATTTTCGTTATTAAGTCAATGTTAAGTTAACAGATTCCGTTATTCTGATTTTATTAAAAAAACTTCAGACCGTCAATTCCGAAAAACAGCGAAGATAAGCGCTCTTTCGCAATTTTGATATCTTCATATACAGTGACCTTGCTGACCGAAAATTTTTTTGAAATTTCTGCAATTGTCATTGGCGTCTTTGATATGTAAAGGGCTTTAATAATCTTATAGCGTCTCTTATCTTTTTCCGATAATTTGCTACAATAGATACGGTATACATCAAGCATTTTGTCAATATGCTGCACCATGATAGCGGTTCTTTTGGCCGAAGTTTTGATGCTCTCCACTATGACCTTATCATCTTTCATGGTCATGATGTCTTCCAGCACCTCTGTAACCTCCCCTTCCTTGGACTTGTAGACGGCATTTTCGTAGCTCGCCTTTAAAGTTCTGTAATTTCTAAGGAGTAAATCAGTATTATGCAAACGACGATCAATCTTCTCCTTCTCGCTTTTTCTCTGCCCTACCATCATTGCATCAGACGCAACCTGTGCGCCGGCAAGGGCAGCCTGCTGAATCATTGCATCAATTTCCTCTTTTGTCAGTGCTACGAATTGTACTTTTTTCTCTGTGTCCATGCCATACCTCACAAATATTTCTTTCCTGTTTCCGGATCCTCAAATCGAATTCTGTCGCAAAGTTTAAAATTAAATCCTTTTGCCAGACGTTTCACCATCTTTACGAACATATCTGCCTCGTTGTCTCTCCGCGTCCAGTCAGATCTGAAAACCTGTGTCTGCGGTTTTGATGCAGAACAAATCGCATCATGAGCGGTCTTATCCTTACACCCGCTGGCATTATAAAGTGTTCTGTCCATGCTGTCCCTCCCTCGACCTTTTTAAAAATCCACTTTTATATCCTTCCCATTGCTGATCGGTCATTTCCGGTCCCAACAAATCCCTCACAGTGTCAAGTGCCTGCTTTGTTCCACAGTCAGGACATATTTCTGTTTTCCTATCCTTTCTCGACACTGCTGGTCTGGTGCCGTACTGCTGCCCGCATTCAGGGCATATCTTTCTTATCGCCATTGTCCCCACCTCCCATATCCAAAAAATCCTCGATGTTCATCTGCCCAGGTACTCTGTAGTTTTCCCAGTCAACAGGGCTCCGGTAATAATGTGCAGTTAGGCTATTCCAGCATTCCGGACCATATCCCCTTTTGATGCTTTCCGGATCCGTCAGTTTCTTTCCACACTTCTGGCATTTACTGTACATATGGGCTTCCTTTCTTTACTCGTCTGTATATGTTTCATACTCTAATCGAGATATTGGAATTACCTTTTCTTCCGGCACATTGCACATATCCGCAATGCTCTTTTTCTGCATGCTTACATATTCTTCAAGATCGATGTTTTTTGTATCAATATCGACATTCAGCTGCATATAGCCATCATCAAAGTCATACAGCTCTGCGTCTAAAATTTTATAATATGTGCTAATACTACATTTCATTGCTTTTCCTCCTGCTTTTCTTCTTCTATTTTTCCGCACATCAGTTCGACAAGCCATTGTTCCTGTTTCATCAAATACTCATACTTCCACTGAAGCAATGCCTGATCCAGAGCATGATCTGCTATATGAAGCTGCAATTTCTTCAGAAATTCTATATCTTCCTGAGAAATATCTCTTTTCTCCGTTGTATCTTCATGATACTGCAATGTTTTATGGAATATTGCCATCTTAATTCCTCCTCTCAACGCCCACTCCGCAGCATGCAGAATAGTAATTCTGTCATAGACTTCGTTCTTATCCCCTGCCTGCAAGGCAATACAATTTCCAACTTCCAGTTTCTATCCTCGCTTAATGGTGTGGGATCATTGAATTCTTCCGTTGCTTCTCCCCAAAACGGAATAGCAACCATAACGCCGTAATAAATTGATGAATCCGGGTGCTTTTCGCTCATGTAATTAGCAAATTTGCCGCTCCGGAAATCTGGCAGAATGTCTTTGTAACACGCCATCGTAGTTACAATGTAATTCTTTTCCCCAAAGAAATTCAAACCATTACCGCTATAAACATCCTCTTTGCAGCTCTTGATTTCATAGCAGGTGAATATGCCTTTTTCTATTCCTGACACAGAGCATTGATTCGCCGGAGAAAATTCCATGTAGTCCACCCGCCTTGCCTTCGGTGTCCATGGATCAATACTAACCTCTCTGGCCCAGTGCGAGCCAGCCCCTCCGAGGCGAGTATCTGTAAGTAATTTTCCGAGGAATTTGGTTGTTTCAGTTCTTGTCATTTTCTACCTCATATTGGGTTTTTTTACCTTAATTGTTTCTTGCAATTCAGGTTTTGTGGTGTTGTTTTCTGCCCACATGCGAAGTTCTTTTGCTCCTGGATTATCCTTTTCGATACAATCTGCCAAGTTGCGCAGGACTATAGAAATAATTCCGGTGTCTGCAGTTGCATATGGCGTAAGAGCTTTAATGATATTTTTACTGTAATAGTTCAAGCCTTCACTAAGCATTTCTGCCCCTTCTTTGTTTTTTCCTTCTTGGACCATTTTTCTGGCTCTAAGGACATAACTCTGCATACGTTTCTCCTTAATCTTTATCATTTCTTTACCACCTTTATCTTTTTTCTCAAACGTTCAGCATGTTCATTTGTCACAATATAGTTTTCGCACTGCTTACATCTCATATCTTTATTTTTTAAGTCCCCATCATAGTATCGACATTCCTCGCAAACATAGCAAAATATCTTTGCTTCTCCTGCCATTTGGTCTGAACTGTACAGATTGTTCGCACAATGGTCGCAAAGGCAGCCGGCACAAGGAAAAGCGTAATCATCCCGGCTTATACTTCCACCTCAAATTCTTTCAATTCAGAAATTAACCATCTTCTTCCGTCATCTGCGATAAAATCAAACTTGGCTTTTGTTACATCTTTTAAATTTAGGCTCTCAGAATTTACAGCGAATAGAGTGAATGTTCTTTTAACAGCTTCCAATTCTCCGTTGCTATTTCTGCATAAGTAATCCCATTTATCATTCAAAGATTCGACAAAACATTTCTCAATTTTTGTAAGTTTTGGTCTTTCATCTTTCTTCAGATCATCCTGTAGCTGTTGAATCATAACTAAAACATCTTCTGACGACATTGGCTTGCCTTCCATTACCAGCGGTCTTAAATAATCACGGTATGCAGATAATCTGCTTTTTATCCGGCTCATTCTCTCGCCTCCGTTTCTTTAAATTCCTCCTGCAACTTATCATCAATGAGCGGGAGCATCATCTTAGGAGTCACCATCCTATGAATCTGTGTAGGTGCATTAACAATTTTCAGACACATATCCAAATATATCTCTCCTGCTGTAATGCTACCCTTATAGGTATCCACTTTATCTGTATTGTCCTTATAAACCGGCAATTTTCTGCATTTTTCTGCCACCTCACGAATCAGTTTCCTAGCCTCTTCCGGAAATTCAACTGTATTGTCTTTCTTTATCTGGACCAATTGCATAATCTTAATGATTTTTTCTTCCATAACGCCATTTTCTCCTTGCTTCTGCTCTTTTCATGCGATGAACTTCATTTTCCAAGGTATTCGCCTGTTTCTGCAGGTCATCCACATCGACCAACAGGTAAAAATCCGGCTGGACCAGTCTGGTCGGGCCTACATTCATATTCATCTCTTTGTGCAATTCCTTGCACTTGTTTTCTCTCTCATGCACCGCTTTATATACTTTCATCATCCACACCTCTCAAGAATTTCTCTACAAACCCGGTCATATTCCAAAAGTAATGTAAGATCTTTCGTTCGGCTCAGTGGCCGGTCTACAACTTCAACGTAAAATTCTTTCCGGATCATCTGACCGTAGCTCGCAGAATTATAAACATCCTGCTTTTTGCAGCTAATCAATTCAGCTACTTCGGATCCAGTGATGGAGTACTCCATCACTGTCCCATTCCTTTTGCATAAGTTATATAACGCCTTCGCCATATTAATCACCCGTAATAAATTTCGCTGCATCCATCATCGGAAAACTCAACTTCTTCCAGCTTCCAACCATCGCGCTGGAATTCTCCTCGATATGCTTTTTCGTAATGGTTTTTTACGATTTTTTCAGCCTCTTGCATGTCTTTTGCTTTAACAATTCCGACTATAGTTTCGCATCGGAATCCATCATGCTGATAATATCTATACAAATTCATTTATTTCATCCCCTTTCAGCTGTGCGTGGCAATAAAGTTTTCCATTGCCCATCTGTTTCCAGTAGCAGCCACCTGTGCTCTGGTTCGCTCATACGGGCTGAGAGGTCTTCCAGATGTTCTCCTGGTTCCTTCTGCCGGAAGAAGTCCCTTCCGGCGAAGATTTGCAAGTTCCTCTGGTGTTGCGTCTTTGATATCTTTTACTGATATAATCTCGATCATATTTAAACCTCCCTTATCGCTACCGGAAGCACCATAGCTTTCATGTCGCTGTCCTCTGCTTCCACAATCATCGGTGTTCGTGGGCTGGTGAAGCCCAGTGCAATATTGTCACAGGTGAAGGCTTTCAATGTTTCCAGGACCAGTCTTGAATCGAATCCCAACCGTATGGATTTGCATACGGTTTCCTGGAGCGGTACCTGTTCCTGATAGTCTGCCAGCTTATCCCGGATACTGATATTCAGCACATCGTCTTCTATCTGGAATACTGCCGGCTGCTTTTCTTCCGTACACATCTTTGCCCTGGTCATTGCGCCGATCAATGCAGTTCTTGATACACATGTATTAATCTCGCCTTCGGTAAACATTTTCTGATAAGCAAAGTATTTTCCTTCAATCAGTCTTGTGTAAATGGTATATTCAGCAGACTTGAATACCGCACTGTTTTTGGTGTATGTAAGTGTCACATCATCGATTACGCCCATGGAAATCAGCTTCTTGGCAGTTGCCTTCGGCACGATCAGCTTCATATCCTTTGTGCCTTCTGCTTTAACAGAATCTACTGCGACCACGTGCCCGTCCAGTGCGGCAAGGGAAACTCCGCTGTCTGTACCCTCAAAATAAATTCCGGTCATCTGTGTATTCGCACCGCCGTCAGCTGCTGCATAAATAACATGACTTATAGCCTCCATGATCTTTTTACCATTCAATTCCACTCCATCGGCTTCCGGATCCTCTGTAATATCAAAATTGAATTCTTCCGGAGGATAACTCTGGTATTTGTTTTTAATTGCTCCTATCTTGATCATAACTACATTCTTGTCGGTTGCGCTGATGTCGATTTCTCCATCCGGTAGATTTTTGATCAAGTCAAAGGCTTTCATTGGAATAATAAAGTAACTGCCTTCTGAGGCCTCTAATTTGACCTTCATTGTAATCTCGGAGTTGGAGGCGATTAAATACCCGTCCTTTACCAGAATCCCTCCCAGAGCTGGGAACTGGTCGTTCTTCTGCACAATACTTTTTAATTTATCAATAACTCTGGCGATCTCATACTTCTGTACTTTCATCTTCATTCCTTTCCCGGAGAACAATACCATCAAGGTACTTCACCACTCCGTTTGAATATTTGATCCTGTAAGGTTCCAGTTCCTCCCGGTTCATATACTTGTGTCCGTAAATCTTCTTCATATCCCGGAACACCACCCACGGAACCCGGTAGAATTCTTTAAATTCCAGAGATACAACCAAAAAACACATTGCTCCAAGCTTCATATACCTTTCAAAGCACGCCTGCTGTTCAGCGGTTACTACGTCCCTGCTAATCTTATCTTTGTCCGTATGCTTTGCATCGAACAAGATCATGGTTGAATCCATGAGAATTCCTTTGAAATCAGGCTGAGCCTGTTTAGTGAAACAGCAAATGAACTGCCCTCTGTTCCTGTCCATTGCTTTCAGTACCTTAAATGCTTCCGGAGTTTTATCAACTGCTGCAATTCCTCTTTCTTCATAGAATCTGGATGCCGCAAGTATCATTCCCTCAAAATGTTCTCCGTTAGATCTGCTCTGCAGACCTCTTATTGAACGCTTATAAGTATCCATTTTCTTCCGCTACCTTTATGAGTTTGTTTATCGTTACTGCTCCAATTCCCGGAATCTTATTCAGCTGAAGGAATGCGATAAACTCCTTTGCTCCCTCTCCGGTTTTTGGAACACTGGCTTTTCCACAATTAAAGCCCTCACTTCGTGCTTTTTCCACACGATCTTCCACATAATGCACAAGCTGTTCATCCGTCATTTTTCTCATTTTCACAGCCTTATCGTGAATTTTATCCTCATCAATAGTTCGTCTGCAGCTTCTTTTCTTTCCCATGACTTTCTCCCTTCGTTCTTTCCTGCTGACATTACCAATGGCAATGCCAGCTGTACTGTCACTGTACCCTTCGCTGTTTCGGTACCTCATATTATTCAGCTGTTATTGTTGACAGCGATACTTCATACGCAATTCTTGTTTCATCGTTCTTTTTATACTCTCTGCTCTGGATACGTCCTCTACACGAAAGCTTAGTCCCAACTGAAAGTCCTGCTGTGTAAGCTGCGTTTCTTCCCCAGGTGATGCAAGGGATATAATCAGACTTTCCATAAGCTCTGTTTACCGCAACGAGAACATCTGCGATTTCTCTACCGAGAGGTGTTTCTCTTTCCTTAGGTTCCTTGCAGATACATCCTTTAAGCTCAATTTCATTGATTTCCGGCTCACACTCTGCAAACTGAACCTCATTAGCAAATACATTCAGCACTAAAGTATTTCTTCCGTCCTTATGCTTGTTGAATGATCTGAATGAGCCTGTCACATAAATAAATGTTCCAACAGTAAGGTCTGTAATATCAACTGCTCTGTCTGATACTGCAACTGGTACGGTATCATAAACACCGCTCTTTCTCTTTGAAGATAAATCAAGGATAAAGAATTTCTCTCCAAATACCTCATGACTAAACTCTGGTGCTCCTGTGATCTGTCCGCCAATTCTTACAATATTGTTACTTGTTCTATCCATTTTTAATCCTCCACTTTTCTGTTCTTTGGCACTTCTAAGCCTTTTTCTTTGCAAAACTCTTCAAAGCATTTATCGCACATAAATCCGTATTGCTTTGGTTGTACCCCTCTTTCCCTTCTGGCAAGCAGGGTGTACATATCACTTTTTTTATTTACTGTCCCGCATTCACAGCAGACATCATACAGTTTGTTGCGAAGCTTCTTGCTTATCGTCTTTTTCTTTAGTTCTTCCGGAAAATCTCTCCTCATGTTCTTCTCGCCAACAATATCGATCAGACTATCTTTCATGAAAATCGGTATCCCATGAGTGTCGGCCGCAAGGACTATATCCTTTACCCACTCAAACTCTGGTACCACGAGATTTTTTCTTCTTCCGGTTTCCGCTCCAACAATTATCCAATCAACCATGGAAACGGAATCAGGGTGTTTTACCAATTCCAAATTTTCCAATACCGGCTCTATACTGACAAAGCTCTTGGAATAGTATGGGAAATCATTCAGCCTGTCCAAATCTTCCCGGTTTGTTACCGTCGTTCCATACCATATATTCGGTTTGCCCTCCGGTAGAAAGTCAATCTTGCGGTATCTTGATGGATTCTTTGTAAGGAGCAACCAGTTATGCTGAGGTTTTTCCTCTATAACCTCAAATATCTCACGAATCCAACTCTCCGGTACCCATTCTCCGAATAAATCGGCCATGGCACAGACAAAAATGTTATTCCCCATTTTCAAAGAATCCATTGTGTTCAAACGGTATCTGTGCAATGTCGGTTCAAACCCAAATGGATATATGACAGGCTTTCCATCCTCATTCATGAACGGTTCATCCAGGACAAACAAATCTCCCTCCATTCGATATTGGTCTGTCTGGAACATATTTCTTTTCATGTTTCCACAAAAACGGAGTGACATCTTGACAGCGTAGCAGTAAGAACAGTCATGCCGACAACCGGTAATTGGATTCCATGTGTGATCACACCATTCAATGCCGCTCTTATTCATTGGCCAAACTCCTTTCTACATGTTCAAGAAGTCTTTCTTCTTCCCACTTTACTTCTGAAAAATCAATTTTCTGGCCACACTCGCTACAGTATTTCGGTTGATAGTTCGGTCCGGCATTTAATATATTCCGGCACCTCGGACAGTAACAAGGCTTATCTTCTACATATACAAAACCATATTTCTGGTAAACCCTCGTCTTTACAACCGGTTTCCTGGCTATAAATTTCATCACTCCACCTTCTCTCCATACTCGATCACGTATTCGTACTGAGCTGATTTTCTGTTTTCGCCTCCGGGAACTTCTTTTCTCACAATCTGGACTGCATATCCTGCTTTTGCCAGCATGGAAACCATCTGTAATCGATCCTCTTCGTTCCACTGAACACTTCCTTTTCGAATACTTCTAATGCTCTGTTTTGCCATATCATCCCGCCTTTCTCTGCTTCTTAGGTTCTTTCTCATACTCCACCATTTTCTCTTGGAATATATTCGCAAAGGCTTTTACCTCCGGTGTCATATCGCAATTATGAGAGCCTCTGCACTGAAGCACTCTGCCTTTCCACTCCAATGTGTAAAATGGTTTGTCCGGTTCTTCTATCTTGCGAACGAAGAATATCGTCGTTTCCCCCTTGCGTACTTTTTCTGTGTATGTTCCCACGCAATGATGGAGAACTTCGCCCTCGGTTTTCAGTTCCTCTAACCTGTTTGGAAGTCTTATGAAAAGCCCCGCGATATTCAAATTCATAGCTTCAACATCTGTGGTTTCCTTTTTCAGCTTTTGTAATAGTTTATTGAATCTCTTAGCCTCTTCCCTAGCCTGCTTGTCCTTAAACTTCATGTACTGCTTAGACATTTCATCGTGTACATTCACAAATTTTTTAGGAAACAGATTAAACTCGTTGGTCATGTCATAGCCCATCTCTTCAATCCATCCGATATAATCAAAGTAATCATGATCATATTTTATTTTCTTATCCGATATGTAGCGGCAGACCTTATGAAGAGTGGTGTATTTCATCATGTCAATGTAATTTGTGTAATTATTCGCTCGTCCATTGTCTGTGATGTATCTTAATGTTTTGAATTCATCCCTCTTTAAGTCTGGCTTATATCTAAGAATCTCCAAGTCCCTTATGCTGGGGTCTCCAACTTCTCGAAGCATGTTGTACTGTGTTTTCCCGATTCCAAGAGTTTCCATAATGTTTCTCTTTCCACTATTGAATACATTTCCGTTCTGTCTGTTATCATCCAAAAACTCTCTGGTCATTCTATAGAATCCAACCTTTAACAGCTGTTCTATAAATGGATATTTCCTGTATGAGTTGAAGTAATTATCTATCAACCATGGTGTGTTAAAATATCTTGGATCGTCGGCAATCTTATTGATAAAAACATCTGGAACACTATATTGCATACAGGTCCCCTTTATATCGCCCGCAAGTTCCTGGTTATACATAACCACACTTCTTGGATATATTGATTCTGACGGAGGATACCATCCTGTGTATCTATCTCTGTAATAGCACCATCTCATATCAGTGTTCTTATATCTCGCCCACATATAATCAGCAACACCGATATCTCTGTGTATTGTTCGGTATCCTTCGCTTGTGGTTATTCTCGGATTATGAAAATCCAGTCTGAAATCTTTTATATGACAAAAATATCTTGTCAGAATATTTTCTCCATCCGGCTGAACCAGTACACTCCATGCAACCGACACAAGACTTTGTCTACTCATTCCCTCGCTCTTCGCTTGGAGGAATTTATTGCAGTACGGGCACCTTACAGTTCGATTGTGCTTGACCTCGTCTTTGTTGTTCCAAACAGGTATTGTCTTATGCTTCAAATGCTTATTTTCCAAGATAAAAGTGTGCTTGCAGCTTGTACAATAGGCTTTCTTCCTGCCAGTGTTGTAAAAAATGTAATTTTCATCCTTGAATACCGTTTCTTCGACAAATGTCTGGTAATCATCTGGCAAAGCTTTGAATCGCTCCATTTCCTGATCGATAACATCTGTTTCCTTTTTATGTTTCTTTGCAAGCCGCATTGCCTTGACTTTATCCTGATAGCGTTTCAACAGTGCAAATGCAGGTCGTGCACCACATTCATCTCTGGTTTTTATCCATTTTCTAAATGTACTCTCCGCTCTCTTTGCATCCATGTCCGTTAGGAACTCAAGCTGTTCATAGCTCCACCAATATTCAGCCCATCCGGCATCCCTGCAAACAAGATTTAGTAAAGCTCCTGTTCTCCACTTATTGCACTCAACTTCAAGAGTTATATAATCTTCTTTTTGACAGAACACACGAAACAGCAATGAAATATCTCTCTTGTTTCTTCCGCTGGTCTGATATACATTAAGTATCAATGTTTCCTCCGTACCAACTTTTTTCTTTTGTGTGGAAATCACGCCTCGTTTACCCTTGCCTGCAACAGCAATATCATGTATTGTTTCCAGCTTTACTTTCGGAGCCGGTATAGCTTTCAACTCTTTCCTTTTCATCCATATCGCCTCCTACATTCCTAAAAGAGAAAATATATCAAGCTGGCCATCCATGTCCTTATTATTCCTTTTAGGTTTTGGCTCTGACTTTGGTGCCTCTGTTTTTTTCTCCGGCTCTGTAGCTGGCTTGGAAGTTGCCTTTTTCTCGCTGTCTGTTTTAGCCTTTTTATCCTGCTTTTTCTTTCTCTTCGCAGCTTCTTTAGCTTTTTTATCCTCCTCAGCCTTATCATCTTTATGGTAATAATCCTCTGCCCATTCATATACAACCTGGTCTTCAACTGCAGTGGATCTGCCATTCGACTGCTTTCTAGCCTGTTCAACGATATAACTAAAGCACTTGTTCCAGGTCTTTCCCTCCTGCATCACATCTTCAGCAAGCCCCTGATCCTCTTTGCATCTTTTCATCAGGTAAGTAATTATCGGATCCGCAAAGTTCTTCTGAGTTGCTTTTTTCTTTTCCGCCTCCAGTTTTTCTCTGGCCTTCTGCTTTACTGGCTTTGCATTTTCAGCTTCTGCCACTTCAACTTCTTCTTTTGTCGGAGCTGGAATCCCGGAAACAATATCAGCAAGAGAGGCTTTTCCCATTGGAACTGTACCCTCCTTTAATTCATCGTCTTCCTGGGTCTCTAATTTGCCCTCTGTCGGTTTCTCTTCCTGTTCCCCTATTGTTTCACTGTCTGCAACCGTTTCCGCCTCTAAACGGTCAGTATCAGCTTCAAGTTCCTGTTTTAACTGTTCTGACATTTGTAATCTCCTTTCTCTATTGCGGCTTCAAAACTCATTCCTCTTTTCAGACGATTAAGTATTGTGCTTCTTGGTATGCCAGTTTCTCTGGACCATTGCGAAATAGTTAAACTTCTCCCATCCACTGTGTAATGTGGGGTACTTCTCCGATTATTCATTTGAGTAACCGCATCTGCCCATCTGCAGTTTGATGGTTCATAATTTCCGTTCACGTCAATTCTGTCCAAAGTCAGATTATCTGAATACCCATTTTCAAGTGCCCAATCTCTAAATGCTCCAAATTCCTGCCACTCATCGCAAACCTTTATTCCTCTGGCGCCGTACATCTCGTAAGCTTGATTATTTTTGTTATCACACCGGTATCTCATATGACGCCAGCACTCATACAGACGAGTTCCTTTTCCTCCATGGATTTTGTTGTAGTCATTCTTATGGCAACCACACGATTTGCTTTTTCCACTTTTCAAGGCAGAAGCTCGAATGATCTTCTTTATTCCACATTCACATTCGCAAAGCCACTGTGCATTTCTTGTAGCCGGATGATTCTCTGCTCTCTCTACAACAGTCCAATATCCAAACTTTTGCCCTTTTAAATCTTCAAACTTTGCCATGCATCACCCTCCCGCCTGAAATTGCTGAAAAAATTTTCGCCCTTAAGCAGCTTGCTAATTTCTTCTTCGAAAATCTCATAGTCACCATCACAAGCTTTCAGCATTCCTTCGAAAATCTGATCCTGATCCATGTATGCCAACCGCCTAAAATATCCGAACCCCAAATGAAGCACATCCATTTTTTGTTCTTTGCTAAGGCATCTAAATTTTCGACTAAGCTGACGTTCCTGATTCGCATTAATATTCATCTGTCTGTTTGTATTGAATGCTACAACTTTTGCCATATGTTCTCCTTTCTGATAATCTATTTTTTGGATTTAATATCTGTTATTTAGATAATAGCTCTATATATCCAACTTGTCAATAATAAATCTAATTTTTAGATATTTTTTCTTGAATATAGATTATTAGAATGTTATACTATCGTCAGGAGGTGCTGGTAATGGCTATAAGTTATAACAATCTATGGAAACTCTTGATTGATCGCGGTATGACCAAGACAGATTTACGGATTAAGGCAGGTCTTACAACATCTGCAATCGCTCAACTCGGAAAAAATGAATACGTATCACTTAAGGTGATAGAGAAAATCTGTGATGCATTAGACTGCGATATATCAGATGTTGTTACAAGGGAGAAGGGTTAACCTTCTCTCTTGTTTTCTATCTGCTCCATGCTGTCACCTCTTAAATCCGTGTTCTCGCATCAGCATATCTATATACTCCGGCGTTGCACGTTCTGGTTCTTCTGCTATCTGTTCCCGGTGCTGATGTTCTATCGCAGCATTTTCATGCGCGGTAAGCTGTGCAATATATTTATTCTTCGCCTCCAGAATCCCCGGAGGAAGCTTCGCATCATTTGATTTCCGTTCAACCAACGCTGAATATATCTTAAAAAAATGAGCTCTGACTGCATCCTGGTTCTCATCAAGGCATATCTCCCGGAAGCCAAGCCGCTTTACCGCTTCTCTGACTATCGGCGTCAGGCTTTCCAGTGCTTCTTCCTGCCTGTAATATCCATACTGGCTTATAGCCTTCTGTACTTCTCCCCAGGCTTCTCCCTGGTCTTTGAGGTGCGGAACTGTATATTCTGCACATTTCTCTCGTATCTCAGATATCTGAGGCGGATATGTATGAGTGGCAAACAGTTCCATCAATGCTGTTTCGCAAAGCTTATAGTCTAGGTCTCCCAACATGCGGTACCACATTCTGATGCTGTACTGGTCTGGCATGACATTAAATGTTGGATAGGCACTTTTGATCGAAGCTCTGATAAAATCAAATTCTTGAGGTGTCACTTCAATCACCCATCCCTTCGCGCCAGCCGGCCGTTGCCTCCATATACTGATCCGTTGACATGTTCTTTGTAGCTACAGGTGCTTGCGGTGTTCTGGATGCCGGCATTGAATTCTGTGAACGTTCTAACCAACCAGTGATAAATCTCTTGATTCCTCTAGGTGTCTTACGATTACGAGGGTGACTGTCAAGCCATGCTGCCATTGATCTAAACTCCTGTTCAACATCCAATGCCGGAAACAGTTCTTTCAGTGAATTGAGATAATTAAATGTCACATCGTAGTTTCCTGAGCCTGTAATCAGAGGAAGAGAGATGAACGTGTTCTGCTTGGAGTCTTTAAGCTCCAAGCTAATGTTTTTATTATCTTTCTCTTTATCTAACTCTATCTCTTTCTCTATCTCTTTCTCTACGTCACCTATGCGTAACTGTTCCGTCACTTCAATGTCACATTGTGACGCTTTTTTGTCTCTTAACCGTCTCATTCTTTCAGCACTGGCACTTTCCGACCCTGTCATTTTGGAGCATTCCGACAGTGAATATTCGGTTTCGTCAATCAGCTGCATGAGGTCCTGCTGAATCAAAAACATAACCGTCACTCTTACATTTTCAACTTCTTCGTCCAGGTCCAGAGCAAGCTCGTCATAGAATGTTGCTTCTACTCCCTCGAAGTAAAGTCTTCCATCCTGTTTCATCGCCACAAGAAGCATTTTCAGGTAAATAATTGTGTAGGTGTCTCCTCCGGCAATCTTCCGAAGTTTTTTGATAGCCTTCTGACGGAAAAATCCGTCAGGAAGCTTTAACCAATAATATCTTTTCGCCATAAGTTCCTCCGCTTAGTAGATTACTTTTGAGCCATCATCTGTTTTAATTACTGTCACAGCCTGGCCAAATCTCGCTTTCATGGCATCGTCATGAGTGATTGCCATGATCTTCACATCGGAATACCGATCACGGATCGTCTCAAGGGCATCTACATAAGCCTGTGCGCCCTCATCATCAAGGAATGGTGGTTCATCAATAAAGAGCATTCCGAGCTGTATTCCTGCCGCTGTGGCCTTGATCTCGGACAGTGCAAGGATAACAGCAAGAGAAGCTTTTACCTTCTCGCCTCCGCTCTTGGAAGCATATGGAAGAGTTGTCTTGCCATATTCGTTGATCAGAACATCCAGCGTTGCCTTGTCTCCGTCCTTTCCTTTGACGGTGCGCTCCATCACAAATTCCACTCCCATCGTTCCACCAGTCATCTGGCCGAGAATATTGTTCGTAGTATCTGTGATATGAGGAATGATGTTCCTGATGATCTGGTGTGGAACTCCATCCTGTGAAAATGCCTGTTTTAATGCTTCGTAACAGTCTGCTCTGCCGGCAGCTACAGCAATTCCATTATTCAGCATGGAGATTTCGCATCGCATGGTATCGATATTTTCCAGACGTTCAAGGAGTACACCTTTCTGAATCTGCAATTCTCCAAGAGTTTCCTTGTTACTGCGAATCTGCCTGTCTGTTTCTTCCACCATATCTGCCGAAAATGTTTCCTTCATTTTTTCCAACATGGTATCCATACCAGTCAGCTGAGAAGAGAGAATGAATTTTCTGTCAGTAAGTCTTTCTCTCTCTTTTTCCATGCTCTCAATCCTTTCAAGAACATGCTGCTTTCTTTCTTCGTAAACAGGAAGTTCTTTTTCCTGTTCTACATAAGTCTGCAGATGAGCCATCTGCTGTTTGATCTGTTCCTGTCTGTCAACTGATTTCGATAGTTCATTAACTGTTTCCGTTATCTCAGAGGCCTTTGATTTGACCTGTAGCAGATTCTCCTCGCACTGCCCTATATTTTTATCGTTCGATTCCTTTTCGGCCTCTAAACGGGCAATTTCGAGTTTGTTTTGCTCCGCATCTTTCTTTATGCGTTCATATTTTGCAAGTCCATTCACCTGTATGAGCAACAACTTCAGCTGATCTGGATTGTATCCGATCTCCCAAATTTTCTTTTGTTTCTCCGCTACCTTCTTGTTCATTTCAGATGTCAGCGTTTCGATTTCTTTTTCAAACTTCTGTAAGCAGCCCCGTTCAACAGGAAGGTTTTTGACATCATCAACTGCTTTTGCAAGAAATCGGCAACTTGCATTTTCGATATCCGGACATCCGGAATTTTTCATAAATTCTTCCTGCTGTTTTATTTCCCTGAGCCTTGTCTGGTGATAATCACGTTTATTTTTTGCATCTGATATCTGCTGCGAATATGATGATCTGATTTGCTGCAGTTCGTGATCTGCAACAGATGCACGGTATCTCTTTTCCTGCTGGCTATCAAGTTCCTCTTTTTTGCGATTCAATTCTTCAAGTCTGTATTCCAGATCAGTCGGAACACTGGAACTCAGAAGAGAAATCTGAGAATCTATCTGCTCATTTCTGAGCTTGCTCTTTGTAATAATCCTCTGGTAGCGGTCACTATCTTCGTTATAGCTATCCAGTGTTCTTTTTGCATTTTTATATTTAATAACGTCCTTCTCTACTTCAGAAAGCTGTAAAGATAATTCAGAATGCTGTTTTGCTTTTTCCCGTATCGTATCGGCCAGTTCCAAAAGATTATTGCACGCTGTCAGTGTCTGCTTTGAATGGTCCAGATCGTTTGCCATTGCACTGTATTTTTCTGAGCATTCTTTCAAATCACTTCTGGTTTTTTCACTTTCCTTCTCGACCTCAGATATTTTTTCCTGGCGCTCGATCAAATTTCTTCTGGATTCATCCAGATTTTCAAGTTCTTCCTGCTTTTTATGAATATCTTTTTCTACTGTCTCCAGTTCTTCCTCTGGATTTCCCTGAGCCTTAATGAAGTCAGTCTTGATCCGAACGGCTTCTTTTTTAGAAGCAAGCTCCTTTCTTGCATCCGCAAGCTTCTTTCTGGCATCCAGTTCCATTACTCCATAGATTCCAAGCCCGAGCAGATTTCCAAGAATTGCGATACGTTCATCTTTCTTTGCCTGCAAGAATAATCCATACTGATCCTGCATAATCAATGCGCAGCTGCGGAATGTCATGCTGTCCATACCAAGAAGCTTCTCGATTTCAGCCTGTGTGTCAATGATTCTTTCCTTGGACAGATTCATCCAGTCAGCACTTTCTTCCTGATACTGCGACAAGTTCAGTGTTGGCTTTCCGGATTTTGTTCTGGTGCGGACTACCCGGAATCGTTTCTCTCCGATGTCGAAAATAAATTCTATGGAACCGCTTCTTGCATCCTCTGTACCTCGAATCCACGCCTTGCAATCTCCCTCACGGGTTTCTTCAAACAGGCAATCCACAATAGCATCCATGAAAAGGCTGCTCTTTCCTGCACCGTTTACTCCATTGATCGTGCAGAATGAAATGTCTGAAAAATCAAAACTTTCTTCCTTGTAGTTTCTGTAATTCCTTACCGAAATAGATACCGGCTTAAACACACCGTGAATCTCTGCGGTGGTACTCTGTTTCATGGCTTCTGCTATGATTGGTTCGGCAAGCTCAACGATTTTGTCTGGATTCTTAAATGTCTTTTCCTCCAACCATTTTTTTAGATTCAACCTTGGGTCGCTTTCCTCCGAGAGAAGCCCGCGGTTCGTGATGTCAATAGTGCTTTCTGCTTCAATATCTGCCACATAGAATGCACCAAGCTCATACAGGTTCTTTTGCAGTAGTGGAATGTTGAGCGCCTTTTTCTGCTCAGATGTGCAGGAATACCGCACCCGGACAATCTTATCTGTCACTTTTTCTGGAAGTTCTGTTCTATGAAGATACATAATTCCTTCTCGGATATAGTCGCCAACCTCATCAGAATCCCATGTAATTGTCTGGAACTGTCTGTATGGCGTAGTATATCTGTGCCCTTTTACCAGCACGCCATTCTCGTTAAATTCGTGAACCCAGAACCCTCGTTCCTGTCCTTCATCGTTGAAATTCATGGCGTTGATTGCTCCGGAATAGAATACATTGTCAAATCCTTCAATGATCTGTGGGCGATGGATATGTCCAAGAAGCACCGCCTCATATCTTGTGGCCATTAAGGCTTCTCTTGGAATGACCGGCTCAAAGTTTGTGAAGAAGGACGTCTGTCCGGATTCCATGTTGCAACCAGGAACTGTATAATGCGCCATGAGAATGGGCGTTTTTTCGCATTCTGCTCTCAATGCCAAGATCATATCGGAAATATATTTTGTCCATGCAAGATTTTCTTCGTCTGCAGATAAACCAGGAAATTTTGCCCTGAACTCCTGTTTATCAAATCCCGGTATGCAGGCAATGTCTGCCAACGGCGTTTTTATCACTACAGGTTCTGTTACAACACTTACATTTTTGACATTCAGAAGCATTCTATTAAGCACTCTGAACTGTCCGCCTCCGTCATGGTTTGGTGTTCCTCTCATTACTACCACATATTTTGCAAAGTGCGCCAAAGATGTGATAATATTCGTGGCATTAATCATTTCGTCCGAATATCTTACTGGACCGATCTGCTCCTGATGGAAAATATCTCCTGATATGCAAACAATGTCCGGCTGTTCTTCTCTGGCTACTTTAACCATGTATTCCAAACATTTTACTGTATCCTGTGAGCGGAGATTTACTCCGTCCACCACAGGTCCTTTAAACTGACCGATATGCCAATCAGCAGTATGAAGTATTTTCATTTACTCATCTCCTTTACTGTTGCTTTCATTGCTGTGATCATGTTCTTCAATTCCGTTTCTAAAATAGAAAAGTTTTCCTCGCTAATTCCGCAGAATTCAACGCCATCATCGCCCATCTTTTCTCCGATAAAGAGAATATTTCCAACAATAGGGCATCCGTGTTTATCAAACTCGTAAAGATAACTTCCGATCAGATTTGCTTTGTTCGGCTTCAGTCTTCCCTCTTCATCAATCAGCATACTCACACACTTCCCTGGTTCTTTAACAGGGCTGGATGGCATTTTCAGTTCTGTGTATAATCTCTTTGGCATTACATGTTCTACAAGGTCACAGCCATTTCCGATAAGTTCACACAGAGCTTTGTTATGTTCCCGGATAGTACCGAACGGAAATTCATGTACGGACATTTCCAATTCTGTTGATACCTTTATTATTTTCATCTGCGTCCGCCTCCTCTCTGGCATTTAATGCATAGTGGCTCTCCAAATTTATTGATTGAATATTCATAAACTCTTTCATTTATGACTTCACCGCATCTGGAGCACTGAAAATCCATTGATCGGTCCGGCTCTGGTTCTGGCTCCGGTTCGGGAGCAATATCCGGCTCCTGCATTGGTGGATAATCATCTTCGCTTTCTGTATCCGAAGCATATGCCGGATTATCCAGATCGTCCTGAGTAAATACTGTGCTTTCAGATTCGAAATCCACGCTCTTAACTGCTATCTGTGGTGTACCAAACATATTGTTCACAGAGTTCATACCCTGCGTCAGCATTGCCTGTCTGACCTGTGGATCCGAGAAATCAGGTGAAAAGATAACTGTTGGGATAGCGAAATTTTTCAGCAATTCCGCCTTTGTGTATGTACCTTTTACACCAAGCAGAGCTCTTATAACACGAAGCTTCGCGCCGGTCATAGCCTTTTCAGCCCAGGTCTTTTTCAGTAGTGCCATGTTTACCATGACGGAGCGATCAATATATCTATCCCTGTCTTCTTTCGCAATCACAAAAGCCTGGCATTTCTTTCCCCATTTATTTTTGGATTCCACCCATTGTCCAGAAAAGATTTCCGCAGCTGCCTGTGCCTGTTTTGCATCAGTTATACCTTTTGCAGCTTTATCCGCAAACTCAATGCGATACTTCTCTTCTTCGTCCTCAAGACAGATCACCTTCTGATCGGTTTCTGTTCTGGCCGTTCCGTCAGCCTTGCGCATAGCGCCCTGAGCCTGTGCACGGTATGTAACGCGGTCAATGCGTTCGCCATAGGTTTCCTTGGGATTGAACTGGATACCGGCCGCCATAGCCATTTTGTTGAGTAATGGCTTAGATAAGGAAAACACATCTTCCCAGATATCCTTTCCTTTCTCATCCTGCTTCCCAGTCTTAACTGAACCAACCTTGAAAATGTCTCCGCTGTTCTCACCCAGATCGACCGGAACCTCTTCTACATGGAATTTGTAGAACGGATTAAGCTGCACGTCCGTTGCTGTCGGAACCAGCAGGTTGTAATTTTTGTATGCCGTAATAACTTCCGGCAAGCTTCCTAAAACCTCTTTCATCTACTTGATAACCTCCTATTTTTGTGATAAAATGACGGTGACTTTAAAAACAAAGGGTCGATAACCTGTTTTTAAAAGTTCTGACTGGTCTTGGATAGGATCGTGGGTGCCGTCTACACTCCGCTTTCCCCTTATTATCCAAGGCCTTTTTAATATTCATCACCTCCTATAAACCAATTCAGAAACCAAAACAGTCCAACGCCAAATATTCCAACAAAGACTACTTCTGAACCGATTTCATGGCTTCCTCTTTCGAGATAAAGCTTGTTCGAAAGCATTTTGTAAAGAATCGTGCTTGCCAGAACCGGAAGTGTATACTTCAAAGTTCTAGCAATAAAAAGGATTCTCTTTCTCACTTTCTCTTTCTTTTTGCGGATGCAGTATTTCTCATACTCTTCCTCATTGAATTCTCGTACCACGGACAGATATACCCTTGTTTTGGAATCCTCTGTGATATACTTATATTCCATGTTTTTGCACATATCTGGCACTTTGCATACATTCATTTCCTTGCCTCCTTGTCAATGAGAATCAATTCCTTTGCAATAACACTCTGTAATGCCATTCTGTCCATTTCGTGCCAGCTGATCGGCACCGGGCTGTTATCCATAGCATTCAGGATCCGCTCTGCGGCCTGATGATATTTTTCAAGATCTTTTGCTGTCAGCATCTTTCCCTCCTATACTGCCAGTCGAAGCTGGCCATTTCTTTCTTCTTTCACCATTTTTTCGACAAATGCAGTTGCTTTTTCTTTTCTTTCCATTTCGATCAGGCATTCTTCATGGCAACTGCACCGTTCTCCCGGATCCAGATACGCTCCGCAATCCGGGCAGATTCTATAAAAAGCCATCGTATCCACTCCCTTCATTCAATCATGTATAATTTGTTAAATGCCTTTTTGGGGATTTTCCCTGACGGATACCCCTTGGCAAGCTGTCCATCGGCTATCAGGTCCGATCTAAGGGAACGTATCATGCGATATGCCGTATCCCTGCTCACACCCATCATTTCTCTGACCTCAGCGGCTGTATAGTAAGAACGTTCCGCAGATGTAAGCTTTTTGATTACACCGTTTGCATTTTTCATACCAAGCACCTCATTCCAGATTTCTCTCAATCCAATTTTTCAGATTCTGCGTGGTTTCATTTACTTCGTCTAATGTCTGAATGATTTTTTTCAGTTCCGGTTTTTCCTCTTCTGAGATAATTCCATCTGCCGTAATATCAAGAAGTGATTCCTTTGCCTCGTTTATCTTCTTTAAAGAAGAAAGCATTCTCAGGCTGATTCTATCCAGCCCTGCGTTCTCGATCTTCGGCATATTCTTTCCAAGCGGGCACATCTCACGGCAATAATTTCCTTTCAATTCTGGTGCCTTATAGCAGTCAGCCATCAAAAGGATCTCTTCCTGATATGGTATTGTGCTCCCAAGTTCGATTCTGGCTAACCTTGTACGATCAATTCCTATTTCTTCCGCAGCACCTTCTCTGCTGCTCAGACGCTCATTTGACTTTGCCGCCTCGTATCGTGCCTGGCAAAACATATTAGCCGCTGCTTTCGTAGCAAATTTCGACATTTTTCTCTCCTTCTATAAGCTGTATAATCAAGTTATGGTAATTAAATTGTGTACTCTGTATCGATATCCAGAGCCTTGCTGATTTTTTCAGCAAGTGCAGGTGCATACATTCTTCCATTTATGGTGGTTGTCACGTAGTTCCTGCACATCCCAACTTCACCGCACAATTCCGTGACAGACATATCTCTGTCGATTAAGGTTTTCTTTACTTCTTTGCACCATGGCGACAGTTTTCGCTTCAAAATATCACCTCCGTTTTCAACAAATGTTTATTACATTTGTTGTTTACATTTGTTTGCGATTGCATTAAAATAATCAGAAAGGAGTTATCATGGATAATTGGATTGATAATCTCAGAAGAATTGGGCTTAAACGTTATGGTGACGAAAACCGCCGGATTCTTTCTGAATTATTAAGAAACGGTATTCCTGCCGGAAACACTGTTATGTCGGAAGCATCTGCTGAGGCTCTTATCATTGCTGTGGCGGCCATGATTGAAGAAAACAATAAAGCATTGCTCTCCGATTTATCATCGATGTAACTCTCTCTTTTTTTGTTTTGCATTAAACATTTGTTTATTACATTTTTAATAATAATAGCATATTTGCTAGTTGTCAATACTTTTTTCGCATATTTGCTAAATTGGAGGTTTTTTATCGTTATGTCTTTGGTTTCTCGAATCAAGAATCTTTCAAAAGAAAAAGACTTGAATTTAAAGCTTTTGGAAGAACAGGCAGGTTTTGGTAATGGAACTATCCGTAGATGGGATAGTAGCCCTCCCTCCGCGGACAAGCTTCTAAAAATAGCACATTTGCTAAATACATCCTGTGAATTCTTACTTACAGGCATAGAACAAGAAAATTACTGCTCTGAATTTGAATCGGAGGTTCTTTCTTTATTCAGATTGCTTCCGCATGATGCGCAGTTGGAATTTCGAGGTGAATTAAAGGGGTACATAAAATGTTTAAAGCGACAGGAGGAAGATACTGTCGAACCTCTTAAGAAAGCAAAATAATAAGCTTCGAGTGGTACCGGAGCAGGAAGGGGAAATAAACATATGAGAAGAAAAACAGTTGCTATCATTTTGGCAAGTAGTCTTATTTCAAATATTTTTATTTCAAACAATCTTTTTGTATACGCTGCTTCTGAAACTGCATCTACGATTGCAGACAATGACGCCATAAGAATAGATGCCGAATCTCCTGTTTCTCTAATTTGTGATACTGAAGAATACACAGTAAATGTACAACGTATTTTTTACGAAAGAGGGAATTACGCAATAGAGTTTATGATTCAAAATCATTCAGATCATGATTTTAACTTTGGCTTAGACGGTTCAGACATAGATGGTTTTCAAATTACCATATATTCTGGGGGCACTTGTATAGCTGCGGGAAAAAAAGGAGTTGCTAAATTTCATTTCAGAGAACAAGATTTAACAGATTATGGAATAAACGATTTTCAAGTATTAAATACAACTTTTTCAGAATTTCCATTTGGCACGGGTACTTCGTATCCATTGCAAATTCAAAAAGACGCTTTTTCTCAAGCACCAGATCAGATCCGGGGAGCTGAAAACACAAAACTATTGAAAACAGTGGAAGAATTAAAGAAACAAATTGAGGAGTTGAAAGCAGAAAATGCTTCGTTAAAAGAGCAGCTTTCCAGTAATGCAGCTACTTCTGATTCAGACACTCCGTCTTCAGATTCTGTTTCGACTACAGACAACGAAAACGATCAGCGATTGTTAAATGCTATTATAATGTGTGCTGATGTAACAAACGGAAATGGTACTGATGCAATTGGACAGCGTGCATATATTGTTATACCTAAAGAAGTCTTGTCGCAGATTTCAGAAAACGGATACGCAACTTTTCTCGAGAACAAAATAAAAAATAGTGGATATAACTGGTTTTCTATAATATGTGATGACGGAACTGGAATAGTATTTTCCAATTCTTTCACCGGTCTTGGAACATATGGCGAATTAGATGATGAAGGGTGTGTGACAACTCCATTAGGTTATATATCGGCTTCCGAAAGCGGATACGAGTATGAACTGGCAAACTAATCAAGGAGATTTTATGACAATTGGTGAACGAATAAAAGAATTGCGGGCTGAGGCTGATCTGCGACAATCCGAGTTTGGAAAAGCAATAGGTTTTTCTGCTCAAGTAGTATCGAATGTCGAAAGAGGCTACTCTTTCCCATCAACAGAATTTGTTAATCGCAGTGCTGCATGCTTCGGTGTGCCAGCAGATTACATTCTTGGCCGGACTACTTCAAGATATGCTGTTGCGGATCCGAAAGAAGTTTCCGCAGTGCAAGCAAGAACAAAAACCCGTTTGGCTCAGTTGCAGATGAGCCTTCCGAACCTGATCAAAAAATCAACGCTGACAGAGGAAACCTGCTGTGACATTCTGGCCGGAAAGACTGTTCCTGGAATAGATGCCACTGCAAGCCTGTCAAAAGCCCTCGACACCTCTATGGATTACCTTGTGGGTAATTCTGAATACAGCTGTGCCATTGCTTCAGAAGACGAACAGGATATCATCCTGC
>OLPQ01000869.1_pt1 | contig 23715 bp, 24 predicted proteins | sample 1672451 | NCBI WGS metagenome assembly OLPQ01 (sample SAMEA3136687, study PRJEB25190) | human gut metagenome | biome: human gut; feature: human-associated habitat; material: faeces | place: Austria | collected 2013
AACCCCCGTTCCCCCTCGGAGAGCGCAAGGGCGCTTTTGATGCGAAGTGTCAAAAGTGCTTTTGCGTTACTCTTGACAAGAGTAACAGAACCCCGGCAACCCAGCCTCGCACAAGAAAGGAGGCTCCGTGAAAAGAACCATCTCCGCCATGCGCGGCAAAGGCTCATTGTCGCACAACAGCCGTCAATTCATCGCTGAGAACGTCGATTCCAGCCGAACGCCGCTCAACATCGAATACCGCAACGAGGACATCTGAGCCGTCTATCACGAACTGTTTGACGACGCGCTGGCTCGCTACAACGAGAAGCAGACACGCAAAGATCGCATCATCGACGATTACTACGAGAAAATCCGAACGGGCAAGCAGGAAAAGCTGTTTGAAGAACTCATCATCCAGATCGGCAACAAAGACGATATGAACGCTTCATCCGAAAACGGTCAGCTTGCCCGGCAAATACTCGACGAATACATGCAGTCCTTCCAGCAGCGTAACCCGACGCTTCGCGTGTTCTCTGCTCACCTGCACATGGATGAAGCCACGCCGCATCTTCATATTGATTTCATTCCGTTCACAACCGGCAGCAAGCGCGGACTCGAAACCCGCGTGTCGCTCAAAAAGGCACCGGAAGCGCTCGGCTTTACGGGCGGCACAAAAAGCCATACCGAGCTGAACCAATGGATTGAATCCGAAAAGCAGGCACTTGCTTCCATCATGGCGCGGCATGATATCGAATGGGAGCAGAAAGGAACGCACGAGGAACATCTCTCCGTTCTGGATTATAAGAAGCAGGAACGAAGCAAGGAAGTCGCTGCGCTCGAAACCCAAATTGGCGCATTGCAGGAACAGACAGCGACTGCCGAAACCATGCTTTCCGAAAAGCAGGAACAGCTCGACGATATCGCGCCGATTCTCAAGAATACCGAGAAGTTTGTCCAGAAATACGACGATCCCGAACGGCTGCTCCCGGAAGCCGGGATGCTGGAATCCGGCAAGGCGTTTCGGGAGAAAAAAGCGCTTCCGATTCTGGGAAAGCTCCTGAAATACGCCCGCTCACTCTTTCGGGAAAACACCGAATTGAAAGTCAGGGTGCAGAAGCTCGAAAAGGAGAATACCGCTTTCAAATCGGCAAACTGGAACCAGACTCACGAAATGGTCAGACTGCAAATGGAAAACCAGGAACTGAAAAAGGACAAAAGCAAGCTGGATGCGCTGGTCGGCAGAATCGGGAACGATGTTCTGCAAAAGCTGCTGAAAGAAACACCGAAAGAACAACCGAAACACAAGGAGAAATCGCTATGAGAAGAATTATATCCTGCCAATTCAATATCGACACCGCCTGCGTGGATGTCGAGTATGAAGATGGTTTCGTGCTTTCCATCTATACGCCCACCGTCGAGGACGCGGTCGCGCACACCATGCAGCAGCGTTCCGAGCTGGATTGGCTCATCTACAACGACCCGCTGGCGTATGTTGAGCTGGTTATGAGTGGAAAAAGCGAGGAATATCTGAAAGCGGTTACACGGTAATTGAATAGAAGGAAATCCGTTCCCGTCGGGTGATCGATAGGGACGGATTTCCTTTTTGCATCCTGTGTAATCTATACTCTGAAAAATCTTGAACGTTCGCGCCATTCGTGGTAGAGTAGGAATCAGAAAAACAAGGACAGGGAGGCGGCAATATGGAACTTATTTTGAAGCAGTATGACATTCCGCTTCTGCATTTTTCCGCGACCAACGATTCCAGCACGCCCGAAATCGAAGTGCATTGGATCAACGAAGATCAAAGGCATCTTCTGCCGCTGGATATGGAGCTGTCGCCGGAAGGGATCAGTCGTTGGATGCGCCGCCGCACCATCCCCCGCAACCGCGCCTACGTCAATCGGCTTCTGGCAAAATGCGGATTGAACGCCAACCGTCCGATGGGGATTCTCGCGCTCTGCAAGGGACTTTCCGTGGATGACAGCTATTGGGTCGTCGAAGACGGCTTTGAAGGCACTTTTGAAAAGTACAATCTCTTTGAAAACCGTTTCAGCGAAGTGCTGGCCCTCATCGCCTTCACCGGCTATGGAAGCAGCAACCGCTCGTCGCTGGCTTCCAGCCCGGAATTTACGACAAACGGCATGTTACCCAAGTGCTGGCGCAGAATCAGCGGCAAGGTCACGCTGTACAAGGGCGGCACAGACGGCGGCTACAACACGGGCGCAGAGCCATATTGCGAATACTACGCCGCGCAGGTCGCCGCCGCCATGGGGATTGACGCGATTCCATACGGTCTGTCGCAATGGAAAGGTCGGCTCTGTTCCACCTGCGAGCTGTTCACCGACATCGACCACGCCTATATGCCCATCGGCAATCTGGTGCAAAGGGGGGGGTTCGATGCGGTTGCCGCCTATTATGAAAATCTGGGCGAACCGTTCCAGAAGGCTTTCCGCGATATGCTGGTGTTTGACGCGGTCATCTGCAACACAGACAGGCACTACGGCAATTTCGGCTTTATGATCGACAACAAAACCAACACCATCGCCGCGCCCGCCCCGCTCTTTGACCACGGAAATTCTCTGTTCAATCAAGCCGGACCGGAAGACTACGAAAGCGCAGAAGCATTTCAACAATACATCGACACCCTCGTTCCGTGCGTATACGACGACTTTTTCGCCACCGCCAAACGCTTTATGGCCGACGAAAACCGGGAACAGCTCCGAAAGCTGCTGGGATTTCGGTTTAGGCGGCATGTACGGTATAATCTGCCGCCTAAGAGACTCAAGCTCATGGAGGAACAGGTTCGGAAAAGGGCAATGAGGTTGCTGGAAAACAAAGAATAAGTTGGAAAAATTCATAAAGAATCCGTTTTCGTTAAAAAACGTCGGAACGGATTTTTTGTGCATAAATCAGCAACGCAAAACATATTATTTTAGTGTCATAATATGTTTGAGCTCGTCATACGTTCAAAAGATACCATCTTATTTTTTTTTGATATCATATTCTCTATAAGAGAGAACGGCGTGCTTTGCATATTCAATGTTTTATTCTTGTTTTTAAGGTTATTGTGCAAAGGAGGTTCTTTATGAAGCTGACCACCATTTCCATCAAAAACTTTCGTTCTTTTAACGACCATGGCGAAATAATCAAAATTGGGAATTTAGCTGCATTTGTTGGAAAAAACAGTTCAGGAAAAAGCAATATTCTACAAGCACTTCAACTTTTCTGGGGTCAGTCTATACTTACAGAGGATGATTTTTACTATCGCGAAACAGAACGTACCATAAGTATTTCCGCAGAATTTCTTGTGTCATCTGACGAAATAATTCCCTCTCTTTTAAATTATATTTCTCCTAACAGAAGGCTGCATCTACGTCGCGATTTTACTTTTTCCAATCAAAAGGGAATCCTAATTTCGCTTGGAAAAAACGGCTATAATGGAATCGATGAAATGAACCCTTTTCCTTCTAAAAAACTCTCTTCTTCCAAAATCAGCTCTTTTTTAAGCTCTCCAAACTCTTCAGACTTGCTTGCCTATGCTGAAAATCTCGGACAGACAATTACAGAGCAAAACTTTTATCAAATTCTAGAATCATACTGGTGCGCTCACTTTACTGAATACTCCGTCCATTGGACTACTGCTGTAGCTGATATTCCAAGTTTACAACAAAAAAATATTTTTTCCATTCTTCCCTCCTATTATTACCTTCCAGTCAGTTATACCACATCAAAGCTCACACAAGATAAGCATTCTTACTTTCAACAGATTTATCAACAAATTCTTGGCGATGTCAATCAACTACTTTCCAGTCCTAAAGCAGAAAGCCTTAAACAACGCATTTCTTCTCTTTATCGTTCATCTGGTATGAAAAGACGTTGTAACGACATTAACTCACTTCTATCTAAAACCAACGGTGCAGATTCAACTGTGACAATGCATATTGAACTTGGTGAACCTGATTACAGTTCGTTGCTTCGCCCCATTCCCACACTGCGTGTCGATGATGGATATGACTGTGATATTCAGGGAAAAGGACAAGGTATTCAAAGAGATGCAATTTTTCGACTATTAAATGTATTTTCCAGTCTAAACAAGAAAAAACAAAAACACTTTATCTTAGCAGTAGATGAACCTGAAGCTTTCATGCATCCTACATACAAACGTAGCTTATTTAAATCTTTTTTATCGCTTTGCAGCACCGGATGTCAAGTCATATACACTACCCATGATCCAGCTTTTGTTTCTGTAAGCAGATTCGATGATATCCATACTGTTACAATGGTGCATTCTGAGTCTCAGTATTCTTCTGTCCATAGCAGTTCCCTTGTTGAATTAATGCAAAAAGAGGTCTTCAAAAAATGTTGTCACTCAAAAACTGAAGCATCTGTTCGTAATGAACTAGAACACAAATGCCGTGGTGAGCAGAATGAAGGTTTTTTTGCCGACCGAATCATTTTAGTAGAAGGTTCAACTGAAAGTTATGCCCTTCCGATCTATTTCTCTAAATTAGGATATGATCTTGATGAACATAATACAGTCATTCTTTGTGCTAAATCTAAAACGCTTCTACAACTCCTATGTACAATATTTTCTTCCTGCGAAATCCCATGCTATTGCATTTTTGACGGTGATAAGCCATTACCATCAAATGAAGAATCTCAAGAAAAAAATGAGAAGCTAAGACAACACATCAAACTAAATCGAAATCTTTTAACTATGTTGCATGGAATTCCTCAAGATTTTCCTGATACGACAGTCGAAAAATATTATACCATTTGGGAGCACGACTTTGAACATGCTATTCAAATGCAGCTCCGAAATTATGAAACTCTCAAAAGTTATATCATCCGAACAGATGGAGTTCCTTCCGATAGCAAACCCCTTGTCGCTTATCATTTGGCACAAAAAAGCACACTCTCTGACTTTCCTCCCGAAATACGCTCATTACTCACTAAACTCATTGAAAAGATAAATAGTGTTTCCTGCCTTCCTCTTATCGATTCTCCTGTTCATACCAATATAATTACATTATCCACAGAAGAAACGGATGATTCAATTCCTGTCTATTCTTCAGCTGCTGGACGTAACACCTTTGCAGATACTGATACACCCAATAACTTTGCCATTGGCTCTTTTCCACCCTCTACATCGTTCCTTGTTCATATTCAAGGTGATAGCATGGAAAAAGAAATTCCAGATGGATGTTATGTTGCAGTTAAACGCACAGAAGAGTGGCCTCGCCCCGGCACAATCGCCATTTTCTGTATGGCTGATGGCGAAATGGTGTGTAAACGATACATCGAAATGAAAACAGGCGAAAAAGTTCTACGATCCCTTAACTCTAGCTACCGTCCTATTCCCTTAACTGAAGATTTAAATTGCCGTATACGAGGTGAAGTCATCATGCTCGGGAAAAAACAACCTGCTATTTTCTTTGCAGAATAATCATCTTTCCCCGCACGCTCCCGTGAGCGTGCATTTTTCTTTATCCCATATTCCCTTCCCAAATTGAAACCCCGAACCAGCTGTGATATACTAAAAACAACATATATAAGTCCGTCCCAGGCGACGGCAATGGAGGAAGCGGACATGGTGGACACCAAGAAGGAACAGGAACGCGACGAGCTGCATCGTGCGATCTGGGCGATTGCCGACGAGCTGCGCGGCGCGGTAGACGGATGGGATTTCAAGAACTATGTGCTTGGCACCATGTTCTATCGCTATATTTCCGAGAATCTGGCGAATTATATCAATCAAGGCGAAATCGAAGCAGGCAATCCGGATTTTGACTATGCCAAATTAAGCGACGAAGAAGCCGAAGGCGCACGGGATGGGCTTGTACAGGAAAAGGGCTTCTTTATCCTGCCGAGCGAATTGTTTTGGAATGTGCTGGATCGCGCAGCGGATGACGAAAACCTGAACGAAACGCTGGAAGGCATCTTCCGCCACATTGAAGCATCTGCAAAGGGCACGCCATCCGAAGCCAACGTTGTCGGCTTGTTCGATGATTACGATGTGAACAGTAACAAACTCGGCGCAACCGTCGCCAAGCGCAACGAAAAGCTGGTCAAGCTGCTGCGCGGCGTAGCGGCGATGAATCTGGGCGATGTGCAGGATCACGACATCGACGCTTTTGGCGATGCTTACGAATACCTGATGACCATGTACGCCAGCAACGCGGGCAAATCCGGCGGCGAATTTTTCACTCCGGCAGATGTTTCCGAGCTGCTGACCCGTCTCGGTACAGTCGGCAAAACCGAAATCAACAAGGTTTACGACCCTGCCTGCGGTTCCGGCTCGTTGCTGCTCAAAGCTGAAAAAGTGTTGGGGCGCGACGCTATCCGCAACGGCTTCTTTGGGCAGGAGATCAACATCACGACCTACAACCTTTGCCGCATCAACATGCATTTGCATGACGTCGGCTTTGACAAGTTCAACATCGCCTGCGAAGACACGCTGACCGCACCGCAGCACTGGGACGACGAGCCGTTTGAGCTGATCGTCTCCAATCCGCCGTATTCAATCAAGTGGGCGGGCGATGACAATCCGCTGCTCATCAACGACCCGCGCTTCTCCCCTGCCGGTGTGCTTGCGCCGAAGAGCAAGGCGGACATGGCGTTCATCATGCACAGCCTCAGTTGGTTAGCCGCCAACGGAACGGCGGCTATCGTCTGTTTCCCCGGCATCATGTATCGCGGCGGCGCAGAGCAAAAAATCCGCAAATACTTGATTGACAACAACTACATCGACTGCATCATCCAACTGCCCAGCAACCTCTTTTTCGGCACAAGCATCGCAACCTGCATCATGGTGATGAAGAAGGGCAAACCGGATAATCAGGTACTTTTCATCGACGCATCCGCCGAGTGCATCAAGGTCACAAACAACAACAAGCTCACGAGCGAAAACATCGATCGCATCGTTTCCACGTTCGCCGAACGCAAGGAAATTGCGCATTTTTCGCATCTGGCGCAGCAGAGCGAAATCATTGGAAATGACTACAATCTCTCGGTGTCCACCTATGTTGAAGCGGAAGACACGCGGGAAAAGATTGATATTGTGAAGCTCAATGCAGAGATTGAGGAAATCGTCAAGCGGGAAGACATTTTGCGGAAGGAAATTGCAAAGATTATTGCGGAGATTGAGGGATAATGATGAACGTATCTGTATCTAACGATATTTGCTCCATCCCTTTTGTCATGCCTGACGGGAAAAAATATATAACTCTATTATCCAAAAAGGAACTTGGTATTATCGGAAATCCGCTTGTCGATCAATACATTATGGATTCGGTTTTCCAACGAACTTCTTTTTCATGGATTCGGTTGCAAGAAATCAAGAATTGCCTTGATTCCGGTATGCTTCATTCCGCTTTAATTCTCGCTTTAACCATTCCCGACATTTGCGCAAAAGTCGAGTACAATATAGCCGATGATAAAGGTGGAAAATACTATCAAAAATGGTTTGATGAAAATATAGATCAATATAATATCGGAAACACAGGGAAAGACGAAAAACATTTTGATTGTTTCAACGGCTACATGTGCTATAAACTTCGCTGCTATATGGTTCATGGCAGTCAATCAAACATCAACGAAATTCCAAATGCGCCTGACTCCGCCTTACGCAAACGTGGTTATGACCGTGTAGCATTTGATTTTTCTGACAGACCTTTTTCTGAATTTATTGATATTATTGGTGACAATCAGAAAATTGCTGTCTTTCATAAGAGTATCCCACAACTGATTATGCAAATTATCAGTTGCGCTGAGGGTTGCTATGAAAGCCATGAAGATAAAAGTCCCTTTTTCGATGGATGTAAGATTTTCAATTCAACGGAGATGATTGCGTATGAATTACATAGATGAACTTATTAAAAAACACTGTCCAGATGGTGTTTCATACAAACCGTTTGGACAGCTTGCAACAATCGTTCGTGGTGCTTCTCCTCGTCCTATAAAAAACTTTATCACATTAGATTCTTCAGGGATCAACTGGATCAAAATCGGCGATGTCAAGCCCGGTATAAAATATATTACCGAAACCGCAGAAAAAATCACAATAGATGGCGCTAAAAAATCTCGTTATGTTCATGCGGGCGATTTTATCCTATCTAATTCGATGAGTTTTGGGCGTCCTTATATTTTAAAAATTAACGGGTGCATCCATGACGGTTGGCTTGCTATTTCAGATTTTCAGAAAACCTTTCTCCCCGATTTCTTATATCACTTACTAAATTCTAACACTTATCAAAGCACAATGCGTCAAAAAGCATCATTTGGAGGTGCAGTTCAAAATCTAAACGCAGATATTATTCGAGATTTAGAGATGCCCCTCGTTCCTCTCGAAGTCCAGCGTGAAATCGTCCGCATCTTAGACAGCTTCACAAGCCTGACTGCGGAGCTTTCTGCGGAGCTTTCTGCCCGTCAAAAGCAATATGAGTATTATCGAGATTTGCTTCTGTCCTTCAAGAATATAGATAATATAACAGACAGACAGACAGACAGACAGACAGACAGACAGACAGACAGACAGACAGACAGAGCATAATTAAACTGCTGCTGTATGTCAATGGTTTTGCTTGGGTAACTCTTAATGATATTTCCCAAAATTGCGATAATCTCCGAAAGCCCATTACCAGCGGAAAAAGAGAATCAGGAGCTTATCCTTATTATGGTGCATCGGGTATTGTAGATTATGTGAAGGATTTCATTTTCGACGGCGATTATTTACTCATTTCCGAAGATGGTGCCAACCTTTTGACCAGAAATACTCCTATTGCCTTTTCAATCAGTGGGAGGAATTGGGTCAATAATCATGCGCATGTTTTGAAATTCGATACTTATGAATTACGCAGATATGTCGAGTTTTATCTTAATTCGATTGATTTATCTTCCTATATTTCTGGCGGTGCGCAACCCAAACTTAATCAGAAAAATCTAAATAGAATCCCCATTCCGATGCCCGCGCCTTCCGAATGTAAGCGCATCGTTTCCATTCTCGACCGCTTCGATACCCTTTGCAACGATCTCTCTGCCGGATTGCCTGCCGAAATCGCAGCCCGTCAACAGCAATATGAATACTACCGCGATAAACTGCTGACCTTCAAGGAACTGACCTGAACAAAAGGAGTTCTTCATCATGCCGTACTTCAACATCGTCGCCGAAACCACGGAAAACACCGTCGTCACGACCTACGAACCCGCGCAAAAGCGTTCCGACGCTTATCAGAGCGAAGCCGAGCTGGAAGCGGAATTTATCCGTCAGCTTTGCGAGCAGGGCTATACCTATCTGCCCATCCACAAGGAAGCGGATTTGCTCGCCAACCTGCGCACACAGCTCGAAACGCTGAACGGCTTTACCTTCACAGATGCGGAATGGTCGCGATTTCTGGCGGAATCGGTCGCCAATCCGAACGAGCATATTGTTGAAAAGACGCGCAAGATTCAGGAAGACAACGTGCAGGTGCTGACACGCGACGATGGCACAACGAAAAACGTGACGCTGATTGACAAGCGGAACATCCACAACAACCGTTTGCAGGTCATCAACCAGTATACGGTCAAGCAGGGCGACGGTGCACGGCATGATAACCGCTATGATGTGACGATTCTGGTCAACGGTCTGCCGCTGGTACACATCGAGCTAAAGCGCCGCGGCGTTCCCATTCGGGAAGCCTTCAACCAGATCGACCGCTATCAGCGCGATTCCTTCTGGTCAGGATGCGGACTGTTTGAGTATGTGCAAATCTTCGTCATTTCCAACGGAACGAATACCAAGTATTACTCCAACAGTACCCGCAACAACGCCATCAAAGGCGCAAAATCCGCTTCGACCCTCAAGGGAAAAACCAGCAACAGCTTTGAGTTCACGTCCTTCTGGGCGGACGCGCAAAACCGTCCCATTCCCGATCTGGTGGACTTCACGCGGACGTTCTTCGCACGGCACACGCTGCTGAATATTCTGACCAAATACTGCGTATTTACATCGGAAAAGCTGCTGCTCGTCATGCGTCCGTATCAGATCACGGCAACCGAGCGCATTTTGAACCGCATCGAAATCGCCCATAATTATAAGAAATCCGGCACGATTGCGGGCGGCGGCTATATCTGGCATACGACCGGTTCCGGCAAAACGCTGACCTCCTTCAAGACGGCGCGTCAAGCATCCATGCTGCCGTATATCGACAAGGTGCTTTTTGTCGTAGACCGCAAGGATCTGGATTATCAGACCATGAAGGAATACGATCGCTTTGAAAAAGGCGCGGCGAACAGCAACACTTCGACCGCCGTTCTCCGTCGTCAGCTCGGCGACCCGAATGCGCATATCATCATCACGACGATTCAAAAGCTGTCAACGTTCATCCGCCGTACAACCGAACATCCGATCTACAATCAGCATATCGTGATGATCTTCGACGAGTGCCACCGCAGTCAGTTTGGCGATATGCATCGAGCCATCAAACGCTGCTTCAAGCATTATCACCTTTTCGGCTTCACGGGTACGCCGATTTTCCCCGCCAACGCCGGAAAGCCGCAAAGCAAACGCATCATTCGCCGCGCAGACGGCACGCCTATCCTCCCCGGCAGAGGTGAAACGCCCCTCGTTACGACCGAGCAGGCGTTTGGCGACCGGCTGCACACCTATACCATCGTAGACGCAATCAACGACAAAAACGTTTTGCCGTTCCGCGTGGATTACATCAAGACGATGGACAAGGATGACAACATGACGGATGAAGAGGTTTGGGATATCGACCGTGAACGCGCTTATATGGCGCCGCAGCGCATCTCGCAGGTCACGCAGTATATCCTCGATCACTTCGATCAAAAGACCTATCGCGGCGATAAAACCTATGTGTTCAACACCCTGACCAACATCAGCGACGTCGCTTCCTCCGCGCGCGGCAAGGTCGAGGAGGTAAAGCAAGCGCAGCGGCTGAGCGGCTTTAACTCCATCTTTGCCGTCGCATCCGTTCCGATGGCGCGTCTGTATTACAATGAATTCAAGCGTCAGATGGCAGCCGATCCAACGAAAAAGCTCCGCATCGCGACGATTTTCAGTTACGCCGCCAATGAAGCCGTGGAATCCGACGGTATATTGGGCGAAGAAAATTCCGAAGATACCAACGGTCTGGATCAGAGCAGCCGCGATTTTCTGGATGAAGCCATTCGGGATTACAACGCCATGTTCCACACCAATTACAGTACGGATGCCGACAAATTCCAGAATTATTACAAAGACGTTTCCCTGCGCATGAAAAACAAGGAGCTGGATCTGCTGATTGTCGTCAACATGTTCCTGACAGGCTTTGACGCAACCACACTCAATACGCTTTGGGTCGATAAAAACCTCAAAATGCACGGGCTGATTCAGGCGTTCAGCCGCACAAACCGCATCCTCAACAGCATTAAGACATTCGGCAATATCGTCTGTTTCCGCAATCTGCAAAAGCGCGTGGATTCCGCCATTTCGCTCTTTGGCGACAAAGAAGCCGGCGGCGTTGTGTTGATGCACCGCTTCGACGATTATTATAACGGCTATGTCGATAAAGACGGCAAAGACCATCCGGGTTATGCCGCGATGATCGAAGATTTAGAAACCAAGTTCCCGCTCGCCGAGCCACAGATCATCGGCGAAAAACGCCAGAAGGATTTCATCCTTCTCTTTGGTTCTATTCTGCGTATGCGCAACCTGCTTTCCTCCTTCGATGAATTTTCTGGCAGGGAAATTCTTTCCGAACGCGATATGCAGGATTATCTCGGTCGCTATCAGGATCTGCGCGATGAATGGATTCATCAGCCTAAAGTCGGCAAAGAGGATATTACAAACGACATTGTCTTTGAAATCGAATTGATCCGGCAAATCGAAATCAACATTGACTACATTCTGATGCTGGTCAAAAAATACCATGATTCTCATTGCAGCGATGCGGAGATTCTGGTTTCCATTCAAAAAGCCGTCGATTCCAGCCCCGAACTGCGCAGCAAAAAGCAGCTCATCAATTCGTTTATCGCCGGAATCAACGACGTTGACGATGTTCTGAATGAATGGAATGACTTCGTGTCCACCGAACGCGAAAAAGAATTGATCTCGCTTATTCAAGAGGAACACCTCAAAGAGCCGGAAACGCGCAAATTCCTTGAAAATGCTTTCCGCGACGGTGAAATCAAGACCACCGGCACGGATATTGATAGCTTGATGCCGCCCGTTTCCCGCTTTGGCGGCGGACGTGCTCAGAAAAAGCAAGGCGTTATTGATAAGCTCAAGGCTTTCTTTGAGAAGTTTTTCGGTATCGGGCGGGCGAAGTTCTGATACACACTATGCCAACGCTCTTAGGAGGTCGATTCCATGACCACCCTCACCCTTCATCTTCCCCCTGCCGATGCCGCTTTAATCCGCCAATATGCCACCGAAAAAGATCTCTCCGTTTCCGAACTGATTCGTCGTTGTGTACTTGAGCGGATCGAAGATGAATTTGATCTTGAAACCTATCGAAAAAGTCTGGAAGCCTATAAAGCCTTGCCCAGCACCTACACGCTGGACGAAGTCGAATCTGAAATTCTGAATCCATCGAGGTGATCCCCATGAGCACCTATACCCCGCCCTATCAACTGACGGACGCAATCCTCCGCCTTTCCACCGAAATTGCAGCGACGGTCAAGGAAATCACGGTACGCGGCAATCTGTCTGCTCAACCACAACTGCATCGCGCCAACCGTATCCGTTCTGTTCATTCTTCGCTGGCGATTGAGCACAACAGCCTGACGCTCGATCAGGTGACTGCTCTGCTGAACGGTAAGCGCGTTCTCGCCCCGCAGCAGGAAGTGTGGGAAGTGCAGAATGCTTTTCGGGCGTATGATTTGCTTCCGTCGCTCGATCCGTACTCCATCGACGATCTGCTCAAGGTTCATCGTGTTATGATGGATGGGCTCGTCATGGGCGCAGGTACGTTCCGTAATACAGGTGTCGGCGTTTATGCAGGGGATCAGCTCATTCATGCCGGTACGCCCGCCCAATATGTCCCGGAAGCCATGCAGCAGCTCTTTGAATGGCTGCGAAACACGACTGCGCATCCGCTCGTCGCTTCCTGCGTCTTTCATTATGAGTTTGAGTTCATCCATCCTTTTGCAGATGGAAACGGCAGAACAGGGCGGCTTTGGCAAACGCTGATTCTGCGCAAATGGGAGCCTATCTTCACCTATCTGCCGATTGAATCCTTGATTCTGGAGCATCAAGCCGACTATTATGCCGCCTTGAACGCCGCCAACACACAGGGCAGCGCAACCGTATTCATCGAGTTCATGCTCGAAATGATTCTCGAAGCGCTGAAAAACGTCTATGTGAAGCAGCATATCAAGTCGCCGGAAGATCAACTGCTCGTTCTGCTCAAGTCCGATCCGCGCATGACCATTCCCGTCATGGCGGAGCATCTCGGTCTGAGCGACCGCCAAATTCGCCGTCTGATTGCATCTTTGAAGGCGCAAAACAGGCTTCATCGCGAGGGTTCCAACAAGACCGGACGCTGGGTCGTGTCCAAGAAGTCCCGATAAACGTCCGCATAAATGTCCGCATAGAAACTTTCGTTTCTTTTGTGACTCGTCATACGCGGTAACAGCTTTTTCGCTCGTCCTTCATCTTTTGGCTTGACATTCGTGCTGTCTCCCGGTACAATGGACGCATAGAGGCCCACTCAAATTGTCCCCATTTTCGAGGTCAATTTGACACGCTACTTTTCCGCTACCAAAACAATTTCATTTTCAGGATAAACGAACCGATTTTCCACAAAAATCGGTCGAAATCCACTGATTTTATAAACAAATATGTTTAGAAAATGGTTCCCTTTGCCGAGTGGGAATGACCGCCGAAAAGGCGAAAACCCTTGCGGCACAGCGTTTTGGCCCAGCCCAAATCGACTCTGATAACCAAATGATAACCGTCTCCAAAGCCGTCCTTACAGAAAACTGCGCTGGCGGCTTTGGGGTGAAGGCGAGAAAAACGCCTCCCGGTGATCATCCTCTGTGAAAACAACCTATTTCAAAGCCCTTCGCTGTGGAGGAAATCTTCCACAAGCGGAGGGCTTTCTTCATGTCCATTCTTTCAGGCTTTCGGCTTTGGCTTCCGGCCGCGTTTGCGCGTGGCGGGTACTTCGGGCGGGACTGCGGCATGGATGCGCGTGTCGTCGTAATCGGGGTAGTGGTACCGCCAGCGGTCGTACGCCTCTTTGGTGATCTCACCGGCAGCCAGCCTGGCAGATTGTTCCTGCCATGCACGAAGACGCTGCTCCAAATCGGCCGCATGGATGCCGCCGTCAAAAATCTCAGCACGCAGACAGATCAGACCATCCGCGTTGGTGATGCGAAGAAGTTTTCGGTCTTCCAATGCAAAAAGCGTGTGCATCAAGCCGTCCATGGTATCAATGTCCGGCACGGCGATGGCCTTGGGAGAGACGTCCAGCGCTTCCGCCATCTGCCCGGTCAGTTCTGCCTTGGGTGTGCGATCCTCGGATTCATACTGGGCAAGTCTCACATCGGCCGAGCTCTCCGGAAAGCCCAGCAGAAGGCCCAAATACTTTTGCGTCATCCCCCGTAAAGTGCGGAAGAAACGGATACGTTCGCCAGTCGCCATCAAATCACCTCTTGAACAGGATAATTTATCATAGCAAATTCGCTTAAGGTCGTCAAGACGGAAATTTAGCAAAAAAGTTTGGAATACTCCTTATAAGCCCATTGACACAAGCGAGAATGTTTAATATAATGATATCGAAGTTAAGCGTTATTGCTTAATTCTAAAAAGGAGGAACCCATGAAGAACCAATTTATGAGAGTAGAAGAAGTAGCTCAGGAGCTCGAAGTGTCCAGATCCTATGCCTACAGGCTGATCAGGCAACTGAATGCAGAGCTCCATGAGAAGGGATATATGACCATCGCCGGGCGAGTGAACCGGCTGTATTTTCAGGAACGACTGTACGGTACATCAAATCAGAAGGAGTGTGAGTCACATGTCAACACACAAGGATGAGAAAAACGGTACCTGGTATGTGATGGTTCGGTATCACGACTGGAAGGGCACGAAGCGGCAGAAATGCAAGCGCGGCTTTGCCACCAGGCGAGAAGCACAGGAGTGGGAGCGTAACTTTCGGTTGCAGACCGAGGGAGATCCAGACATGACCTTTGAAGCCTTCCTGAAGCTGTACGAGAATGACATGCGACCTCGACTGAAGGAAAACACCTGGCTGAGTAAGGAACACATGATCCGGACGAAGCTCTTCCCCACCTTTGGCAAGAAGATGCTCAGCGAAATCGAAACCCGGGACATCATCGCCTGGCAAAATGAGCTGCTGGCCTACCGGGATGAGAAGAACCAGCCTTACTCGCCAACCTATCTCAAGAGTATCCATAACCAGCTGGTGGCGATCCTGAACCACGCAGTCCGGCACTACAAGCTGAAGAGCAATCCGGCATCCAAGGTGGGGTACATCGGGAGCAAGGAAGCGGAGGAAATGCAGTTCTGGACGAAGGAGGAATACCAGCGGTTCGCGGAGGCCGTCATGGATAAACCGATGTCCTACTACGCTTTTGAGATGCTCTACTGGTGCGGAATCCGCGAGGGCGAGCTGCTGGCGCTGACGCCCGGAGACTTCAACTTCAAAGCCGGAACCGTATCCATCAACAAATCCTACCAGCGGCTCCACGGAGAGGACGTGATCACTACACCGAAGACAAAGAAGAGCATTCGCACGATCAAGATGCCCAAATTCCTCTGTGAGGAAATGCAGGAATACATCCAATCCCTCTATGGGGTAAAGAAGAAGGATCGCATCTTTCCGGTCACAAAGAATTATCTCTATCACGAAATGGATCGGGGCTGCCGTGCGTCCGGGGTCAAACGAATTCGCGTGCATGATATCCGTCACAGCCATGTATCGCTGCTGATCGACATGGGCTTCAGTGCCGTGGCAATTGCCGACCGCGTGGGACATGAAAGCATCGACATCACCTACCGTTACGCCCACCTCTTCCCCTCGAAGCAAGCTGAGATGGCCAACAAACTAGACGATGAAAGGATGGTAAATCTGAATGTCGGCTAAAAACTGTGACAATCACAACCGCTGGCGGAACATCACCGTCGGCTTCCGGGTTTCCCCGGAGGAAAACGAGCAGCTAAACAGAGCGGTGGCTATGTCCGGGCTCCCGAAGCAGGAGTACTGCTATCGGAAATGCATGGACAACAGCATCACTGTCACCCCGAATCCGCGAATCTTCAAAGCGCTGAAAACCGCACTGGACGATGTACGGACAGAACTGAGACGCATCAGCGCCGGAACCCAGCCCAGCGATGAGCTGATGAACGACATCACACTGATTGCAAAAATGCTGAACGACATGAAAGGAGAATGACCATGACCAGCATCTTTGAACAACTTGGCGGCACCTATACCCAAGGAAGCGACGGCATGCTTTACCCCAACCTCTCTCTGGGTGACAGGGAACAACGCCTTATCGACAGGTGGGGACGGATGCACAGAGCCTACCTGGAAACAGAGCATCCCTGCCTGTATGACAGGCTGATCCTGAATGGTACCCTGGACAGGCATCTGGCAGATGCAGAGGAACGTGCTCAAGCATGGCCTGATACTATTTTTCTTCTAAAAACACGATAAATGTGTTATACTGTAAGTGGTGATGAAAATGAAGAAATACGAGATAACCACTGAAGAATATGAAACAGTCGTAAAGGCAAGGAAAGCCGCGCAAAACAAGGGAATAGCACGTCGGCTTCGAGTAATCGAACTGCGATACGAAGGAAAGACATCCAAAGAAATAGCAGAGAAACTTGATATGAACTGGATGTATATTTCAGAAATAGTCAAGCGCTTTAAGAGACAAGGTCTCGAAGAGTTTGCAAGGAATAAATACACTAGCCATAACAGAAAGCTCAGCTACCAGCAGGAAGAAGATATTCTTCAAGAATGCGAGAGAAAAGCAGAAGAAGGCCATATCACAACAGTTGAAGAAGTCCGCAAGGCACTGAATGCAGAAATCGGGGGAACTACCGCAGTAAGCTATGTTTATCGTGTTTTGAAGCGACATGGCTGGGTGAAGAAAATGCCGCGGCCGAAGCATCCAAAGTCAGCCGATGAAAAAGAGCAAGCGGACTCAAAAAATTTAAGTCTCGATACGATAAACTTGTAGAAAAAGCTTCGCCAAAACGAGTAAGAATTCTATTTCAGGACGAAGCGGGGTTTGGCCGGATCAGCAAACCTAAAGCGTGCTGGTGCAGAAAGGGAATGCGGCCAACTGTTCCATGCCACCATATTCGAGAATACAGATATGTCTATGGAGCAGTAGAACCGGAAACTGGAGACGGCTGCTTCTGGGTGATGACGAGATGCGATACTGAAAGCATGAATTTCTTTCTGGAAAAGCTCTCAGAGCAATATACGGATGACTATATTCTGCTTATCTGTGATGGAGCAGCATGGCATAAATCAACGGAGCTTATTATTCCAGAAAATATCGAAGAGACCGTCCCAAATTCTGTGTAAACCTCCAAAGCAAGGTGTAAAATAGGGACATCAAACAGGAGGGAAAACAGATGACAAGAAGAAACCGAAGCCCGGAGGAAAACGAGCGCAGAGCAAAAATACGAGAGCTGCTGCTAAGCAGCAACATCAGCAGCATGGATGACATTCAGAATCTGTTTAAGGAGACTATCGCGGAGTTCATGGAGAGTGGTCTTGAGGCAGAGCTGGATGACGAGTTGGGCTACGGACGGTACGACTATCGAAACAAAGATACCGACAATAGCCGCAACGGACACAGCAGCAAAACGCTTCGAACCAGCTACGGCGATGTGGAGGTAGCGGTTCCGCGTGACCGCAAGGGTGAATTTGAGCCTCAGATACTCAAGAAAAATCAGACCAGTATAAGCCAGAACGTTGAGGAAAAGATTCTCTCCATGTATGCCAAAGGCATGACCACAGGGGATATCGAGGCGCACATCCAGGACATCTACGGCATAGAGGTATCAGATACCACCATCAGCCGGATCACGGACAAAATTCTTCCCATCGCCAAGGAATGGCAGCAGCGTCCCCTGGAGGCGGTCTACGCTGTGGTCTTTCTGGACGCCATCCACTACCACGTCCGCAGCGAAGGACAGATCGTGAAAAAAGCTGTTTATATCGCCTTGGGCGTCAATTTGGACGCTAAAAAAGACGTGCTGGGGATGTGGGTAGGAGAAAACGAAAGTGCCAAGTACTGGGCAACGGAACTCAACAGGCTGAAAAACCGAGGCGTGGAAGACATTTTCATCGCCTGCACGGATAACCTGACGGGATTTTCTGCGGCGATTGGGGCTGTATTTCCCAAGACGGAAATCCAGAATTGCATCATCCATCAGCTGCGTAATTCGAGCAAATACGTATCCTACAAGGACATCAAGGCGCTAATGGCGGACTTGAGAAGCGTCTATGCTGCCGTTGACGAGTCTGCAGCGCTGGACGCACTGGACGCATTTTCAACCAAGTGGGATACGAAATATCCCAAGATATCACGGTCGTGGCGGGAAAATTGGGCGAATCTCAGCACGTATTTCAAGTATCCGCAGGAGGTGCGGCGACTGATCTACACAACCAATTCGATTGAAGGGTTTAATCGGCAGCTGCGGAAGGTAACCAAGAGCAGATCGGTCTTTCCGACGGACGACAGCCTTTTCAAGATGCTGTACCTGGCGATGGTGGACATCACGAAGAAATGGACAGGACGGCAGCGGGACTGGAGCGTGATCCACGCACAGCTGCCGATTTACTTCGCCGAGCGCATGCCCGAATAACACCGCCGTATCCGGATGTCAAGGGTAAAGGCTGCAAGCAGCCCGGCTTCGCCGCCCTTGACATCTGGTTCCGTCGGCGTTATGGTAGAGAAAAGGCGGCATCGGTCAGACCGCTGCCGCCTCATATCAGTTTCTGCTGTTTGCACCCGCGGAGAACGTTTACACAAAATTCGGGATAGACCCAGCCAACAGTTTCTTTCTTTGGCACAATTGAGGAGCCTGCCTATTCCTATCACTGACGAAGCGTATATGCAGCGTGTAGTTGATATCCTCTCCGCCTACGATGACCTGATTGAGAACAACCGCCGCCAAATCAAGCTGCTGGAAGAAGCGGCGCAGCGGTTGTACAGGGAGTGGTTCGTGGAGTTGCGGTTCCCGGGGCATGAAGACGTGAAGATTGTGGATGAAGTGCCGGAGGGGTGGAGAGTTGAAACCATTGGTAATATATGCTGTACTATCGGCGGCGGCACTCCTTCTACAAAAGAAAAGAGTTATTATGAAGGCGGTAATATCCCATGTGTTACGCCAACAGATATAACACGCAACGGTTGTCTTATTCTCCTTGAAACTGAAAAGAAAATTACAAAGGAAGGATTAGCTCATAGCTCAGCAAAGATGGTGCCAGCGTGGGCTATTCTCATGACCAGTCGTGCAAGTGTTGGATACTTTGGAATGTGCGAGTTTCCTGTTTGCACGAATCAAGGGTTTATCAGTTGTATTCCACATCAAGAGAATATGCGTTTCTATATGTTACATAACATTATGAGACGTGTTGATGAGATTCGTGCAAAAGCGGGCGGATCGACCTATTTGGAGATCAGTAAGTCCACGTTTAGAGATATGAAAATAATTGTTCCGGCAGATGAAATTCTGAAATCGTTCGATGAGTCTATTCAGATGTTGATGATAAAAACAAAGAATTGTAAAGAACAAATTCGCATCTTAACTGATACCCGCGACCGTCTTTTGCCCAAGCTGATGAGCGGAGAGACTGAGGTATAATATGAGCAACTATACATCAAATCTATTATGTCATTTTGTTGGTCGTTCAAAGGAAAATGATGATGAACGATTTGAATTGTTGATCACCATAATTAGGAGTTGCAGACTAATAGCAAATGTAAACGCCCCTAACAATCTCGAAACGTCATTCTTCACGGGATATGAATGCGACAGGCTTGGAGAGGTATTTGGGCGTTGTGATTGTGTTTGCTTTTGCGATATCCCAAATGATGCATTGGCAATCCACACGAAAAAGTACAGTCGTTTCGGTTTGGGATTTAGAAAGACATTTATCGCACAAAAAGGTGCACATCCTGTAATGTATGTGCCTATCAATTATCCAATTATAGAAATTGGAGACAGCAATATCAGAGAGAATATAACGGTGTCCCCAAAAGAACCAAATAAATATTTCCCATATATCCTCAGCAAATCTATGTCTACGATTATATCTTTAGAGATCAATTTGTTTTTGGGAAACCATTTGTTCAATTCAGAAAATTCAGATACTAATATGATGCTTTCGCTGCTAGATAGGGATGTTGTTAGTGCCCTCTCTACAAATTCGTTTCATCCAATAGTTTTTAGTATACTTAAGGGAATATCAAGTCAATTTGCTTATGTAAAGTTATACGATGTTTCCCTGCCCGATGATCATCCGGACAACTATTACATGGAAAGAGAATGGCGTTGTTTGAAGAATGTGAATTTTTCCTTGAGCGATATTCATACCATCTATCTGCCCAATAGGAGTTATCAGGAGAGGTTCCGTCAAGAATTCCCTGAGTATACAGGGAAATTCTATATCTTTGAAGATGCAATCAAAGGTAATCAGGGCAAGGAAGGCGAGATTATTTGAGTTACGACTATTCCGAAAACATCCTTGTGCAGGGCGCGGCGGGCGATCTGCTTTGCCAAAGCTGATGCGCAGAGAAATTGAGGTATAAGCGATGGATAGTTTTTTAATCGTCGATGATGAAGATATGAACTTTATCTGGGACACCATCCAGAAACAACAAATCGTTTTCCATCCTGAAATTGCTCCAACCGGAAGAATTGACTACCAGAAGTTCTTTGCTTCCAAAAGAAAGAAACCATTCATCTTGGTCTTCGATAGGAACATTTTCAGTAGTCTGTTGAAATTCTGTGAGAGGGGATGCTTAAAAAGCAAGGAAGAGGTACAACTTGTCGGATTGATAATGACATGGGCAGAGTTGAATGACATTGGAATTAGCGCTGGCTTAGCAGTGAAGGAGCGTGCGTCCCAATTGAAGTCTCAGGAGGAGGGATTGATTGAAATACAGAAATTTCAAGAAATAATTGATGCCTATCCTGGTCAAATGTGGTTAAGGGTTGCTGAGGGCCAAATTACAGAGATTCCTCCCATTACATATTCACAGAAGCAGGCACAAAATATTACTGTGGATTATTCTGATAGTGGAGATCATTATGATATGGCTGTTGCTTCTCTTCTCCATGCTGTTCGGTTGTATAGAAATCATACTACGAAACCAGTAGATAAGGTGTTGGAATTCTATAAATGGATGTGTAAGCATTTATTGATCAGCGAGTATTTACTGGTGTATGTAACTATGCTGTTTACTGAGCAAGCTAACATTAAGGCTCCCAAACATGCCAATTCCAATGACATTCATAGGATCATTGCTGGTTGCGAAAACCAAGCATGGGATATTGCATATCTGACTAACTGGAGCACATTGTATGCGAATACAGAAGAGTACGATGAAGAATTCCTGTTTGCAACAAATGATATTCTGCTGAAACGTATATTTGTTCAAAAGAACGCTCCTAACGGACTTAACGGGTTACTCTATCGCGTATTCCCTAAAAAGGATTATAACTATCTTTTGGATTGTATTGAAGATATAATGAAAAGCAGAGTTAAACCTGATTTCGGTGAGAATCATCATCTGTATTTTCAAAAGTTGATTGAGGAAGAAATACAACAGCTCACAATAGAGTGTTGACACAGAGGCGGTTTTTGAGCTGCGACTATTCCGAAAACATCCTTGTTTAGGGCGCGGCGGGGGATTTGCTTTGCCAAAGCTGATGCGCAGAGAAATGGAGGTATGATGTTGTGACAAAGGATTTGACCAATTCACAGTTGGATCGTCAAAACATACTGAATAACGAAATTGCTGTGAATGAAGTCTGGGATACACTGGAGATACGAGCGGTACATTGGAATGATGGATATTTCTTGACAAAAGACATGGTCTCCTCGTATTTCCAGGTTGACATTCGCACAATAGAACGATATATCAATTCCAATAGCGGTGAATTGCTTGCCAATGGTATGCAGACGTTGCGAGGAAAGCATCTTGCGGAATTTATCGATGCCTACAACGCCGAATTTGCGACCGACATTAATGTCGGTCACAAAATCAGGAATCTTACTGTTTTTGATTTCAGGTCTTTCCTCAACATCGGGATGCTATTGTCCGAAAGTGAACGTGCAAAGAATCTGCGGCAGCTGATGCTGGATATAGTGATTGACTTGATTAACCGCAAAACTGGCGGCGGGACAAAATACATTAACCAGCGCGACAAAGATTTTTTGTTTTCTTCCCTGCAAGAGGATAACTATCGTCGCCAGTTTACGGATGCTCTAAAGGAATGCGTGGTTACTGATCGATACAAGTATGCCCACTTTACAGATTTGATTTATGTCAGCATATTCAAGGAAAAAGCCAAAGAATACAAAAAAATACTTGATCTGAAAGCAACAGATAAAGTCAGGGATACCTTTTACAGCGAAATTCTTGATATTGTTGCCGCTTATGAAAGCGGACTGGCAGAGGCGCTCAGGCAGGAGTGCGAGAAGACTGGCCGTCCGCTGACAATCGATGAGGCAGAAGCGCTCTTTCGCTCCTTTGAAGAAATGGCATTATGGAAACCACTGATTCAAAGAGGCCGTGTAAAAATGGCCAGTCGTGATTTGGCATTAAGGGACGCATTCCATTATCAGCTGTCCGAATATATTCAGCCTTTGGATAAAGATGAATATCAAAGATTCCTTGGGGCCGCAGGTGACGAGCTGGAGCGCCTGATGGCAGAAAACCAGGAAGTTCTCAGACGGCTTAAGGAGCGTGAATGAACATGGAAGGGATCATCTATCTGACCCTTGATCAAGCCATAGTCATTCATAAAAAGACAATCCAATACAGCGGTGGCGGCACATACGAGCATTTCGACCTGGGGCGTTTGGAGAGTGTCCTTCAAAACATTCAGAATGATGACTACTATCCGACTTTTGAAGAAAAGCTGACCCATCTGTTCTACTGCACATGTGAATTCCATTGTTTTGCAGATGGCAACAAGCGATTAGCCATCACATTGTGTGCCCAGTTTCTTCTTTTCAATGGCTATATGGCTGCAGCAAAGAGCTTCTTTACTGAGATGGAGAATATCAGCTACTATGTTGCAGCAGGAAAAATCGGGAAAGAATTGCTTCTGCGTATTATGATTGCTATCCTTGACGGTACTTATGACCGTGATGAAGAGTTAAAGCTCGCCATTCTTCATGCCATTGAATAATCTGTGACCAGTTTTTCTGCCGTAAGCAAATGCGTACTTATTGAAAGGAATGACACCATGAGCTACGACTATTCCGAAAACATCCTTGTTCAGGGCGCGGCGGGAGATCTGCTGCATGATGAGCTGGGCTGGGATTTGGTCTATGCTCACAATCAGGAAACACTGGGGCCAAACGGTATGCTGGGCCGCACCGACTACCGTGAGGTACTGCTCACCAAGTATCTGCGCCCGGCGCTGTTCCGCCTGAATAGCTGGATGACGGAGGCCTATGCTGACAGCGTGGTGGTACCGTCAAGTATTATGCGCAAATTCATTTACAAGTCTGGCAGAACTCAGTC
>OLPQ01000877.1_pt1 | contig 23565 bp, 20 predicted proteins | sample 1672451 | NCBI WGS metagenome assembly OLPQ01 (sample SAMEA3136687, study PRJEB25190) | human gut metagenome | biome: human gut; feature: human-associated habitat; material: faeces | place: Austria | collected 2013
TTCGCCTAAATTGATTCCGAACTGTACCCTCCCCATTGAGGGGCTCCGACCAAGTCGGAGCCCCTTGTGTGTGTGGTACACTGACGGCGCGGGAAGGGGAGGAACATGAAAGAAATCAAGCTCAAAGATATTGTTGCGGCCTCGCTTTGCCAGTTTGGGGCGTTTCTCTTCTTGACGACGTTTATCTTTCGGCCTGAGGTGCTCACGTCCTACCAGTCCGGTGACGCGCTGGCCTTAGGGCCATTGCCCTCGGCGCTGGTCACTATCGTCGCTATGGCTGTCTTCGGCGTTATTTGCGTCGCTGCGGCTGTGCGTGAGGCCGATCACTTTGAGCGGGCTCTGTCCGCCTTTGGTTTCGCGGTGCCGTGCCTCTCCCTTGCTCTGCTGCTTGTTCGTGCGCCGCTCGTTCCTCCGCTGGTCTCTGCGCTGTGCGGGAGTGCCTGTGTGGTGCAGGCGTTCGGATTCGCTCGCTCCAACACGCTCGGATTCGGCGCCACGCTGCTATCGGTTGGGTTGTGCCTGGCGGTGGCTGCCGTCGCTTCCGAGCTGTCCTACCGCCTGTTCCCGCTGCATCTTTACGGAACCATGGCCGTGGCCGGTGTCATGGCGGTTACCGGTGCGGTTCAGCTGGGGGCGTTTTGCCGTAAGGGCTGGCGGGCTGAAGCTGACGATTCCTCCGACGGTGACGCCGGCCGGGCGCTTACGGCAGCGGCTCCGGCGCTGTGGGAGGGCCTGTTCTGCGCCGCGAGCCTCGGCCTTACGTGGAATGCCGTCGATTTCCCGGGCACCCGTGGGCATGAGGCGTTCTTCGCGGTAGGAGCTTTTGCAGCCGTCCTCGCATGGCTCTGCCTCTGGCTCGCTTGGCGGCGCATTCGCCGAGCCGACGTCGTCGTGTATGCTGCGGCTCTGCCAGCTCTTCTCTCGCTCTTGCTGTATATTTTCAGCGAAGGAGCTCTGCTGCCCCTTTATTTCGCATGCGCCGTGGCAAGCGAGCTGTTCCTGCTAGCGCTTTTGTGGGCGAGCGCCCTGGCCGTCGACCGGTCGCTGCGCCATCCAGGGCTGGTGGCCTGCGTCTATCTCGTCGCCTTCGCTGCTCTTTTCGGGTTCTTCATGGTGGTTCAAGCGGCTGTGCCCACCTTTGTCGTGCAGAAGGTGATGCCGTGTCTCGCCCTACTCTTTCTCGCCTACCTTGTCGGCTACGGGGCGTTTCGCGGCCACCGCGTACCCGCGGCGACTGCAGAAGGGGAGGAGGGCGCCGGCGCCGCGCCCGTCGATTTCGCCCGGGCGCTCGATGAGCGCTGCGCCGTCGTGGCGCGGGAGTGGGGCCTCTCGGCGCGGGAAGGCGAGCTTTTGCCGCTGCTCGTCATGGGCATGAGCGCTACGGAAGTTGGGAGTCGGCTGTTCATCGCGCCCCAGACGGTAAAAACTCACCGCTACCGCATCTATCGCAAGGCGGGAGTGGGCACCCATGCCGAGCTTGTGGAGCTGGTGTCCCAGAGCACCGCGTCATCCGAGGGCTCGCAATAGCACGAAATCTACCAGGGGTTTCTCTTCTTTAATACCATTGGCCGACAGACAAAGCGCGGGATGCGGGTGTACGTTCCCTCTGTCTTTTTCGCCAGGACGCGATGCGGATGGCCGTTGCGGGACGTATTCCCGGCCCCATGCGCCGCGCGTCTCGAACGTAGGAGGGAACCTATGGGAAACTTGGATCGCCGCAGCTTTTTGAAGGGTGGCGTGGTGGCTGCCGGTGCGGCCGCCTTCGCCGGCGCGCTCTCGGCTTGCGCGCCGTCGGCGCCGCAGGAGACAGGCGCCGCTGATGAGACGCTCGCGACGACGGGCGAGGCCTGGTACGGCAGTCCCGCCGATCCGGCGACTTTCGACGTGGTCGATACTGTCGATTGTGAAGTGCTCGTGTGCGGCCTTGGGGCCGGCGGTATCACGGCCGCGGCCGCGGCAGCTGAGAAGGGCATGAACGTCATTGCCATCGAAAAGGGTGCCGGTCACGGCAGCATCAAGAGTGACATCGGCGTCATTGGCACGCGCATCGACACGGTTGAGGTCGATCCGCTCCAGATGCTGAACGAGCACACCCGTTACGCCAACGGCTGGTGCGATCCCCGCGTCACCCGTGTATGGGCCACCGAATCCGGCGCCACATTCGACTGGATCAGCGACTCCATCGCCGAGTTCGGCGCGACGCCCTATTTCGAATACGACGTGGACGAGGGTACCCACGGCGTGTGGCCGGTGTATCCCACCGATCACGGCTTCCACTACACCTATACCGAAGAAGAGCAGGCCAAGGCCGATGCGGCGGTGGCCGAATCGGGTGACCCGGCGGCTGCCCAGGGCATTCTGCCCCAGGTGGGCGACTACATGCTGAAGAAGGCCGAGGAATGGGGCGCTGATTTGCGCTATGAGACGCCGTTTGTGCAGCTGGCCCAGGACGAAAACGGCAAGGTGACCGGCGCCTATGCGAAGATCGGCGACGGATGCGTGCTCTTTAACGCTAGCAAGGGTGTCATCCTGGCCACGGGCGGCTATGAGGCTAACCCCGATCTTCTGGCTGAGCTGAATCCGGACGCCGCGGCCATCGGCGGCGTGTCCATGACCCAGGCGGGATGCGAGGGCGAGGGCATCAAGGCCGGCATTTGGGCCGGCGGCATGAAAGACGAGATTCCCACGCTCATGACCTTCGCTCGCGCCGCCGTGGCGCCTGATGCCGAGCTGGGGTATCCCTACCAGGGCATGACCTGCTGGATCGGCGACCAGCCCTTCCTCAAGGTGAACCTCGACGGCGCGCGGGTCTGCTGCGAGACGGCTCCCTACGACTACCCGCTGCACGTGGCCGCGCTGCAGCCCGAGTACAAGCTCGCCAGCATCTGGGACAGCGACTATCAGAACCAGATCGTCGCCTTCCACACCATCGGCTGCTCGCGCATCAATATGTCCGATACGGTGGATGCGGCCGGCGTGCCTACGGGCGAGGGGCTGTCGTTCCCGGCCTGCGATATGATGATCGGCGCGGCCATGGAGGCCGGCATCGTGCAGCAGGCCGATACCATCGAGGAGCTGGCGGAGAAGCTGCGCGTTGACCCTGCGGGGCTTACGGCCACGGTGGAGCGCTACAACGAGCTGGCGGCCAAGGGGGTCGATGAGGACTTCGGCAAGCCTGCCAAGGATCTGCTGCCCCTCTCGAAGCCCCCGTACTTCGGCGCGTTTTTCGGCGGCCACGTGCTCTGCACGCTGGACGGCCTGCGCATCGATGAGCACATGCGCGTGCTGAACACCGAGCGCAAGCCCATCGAAGGCCTGTACGCCGTGGGCAACTGCTCGGGCAGCATGTACGCGGGCAGCTACCCCGAGTTGTTCATCGGCAACGCCAACGGCCGTACCATCACCCATGCCCGCCACGCCGTCATGCACATCGCCGGCGAGGTGAAGTAGGGGGCGCGAGCGTCCGCGCAGCCAAACCCTCCCTCTCGGAAGCCCCCGACCTCCGGGGGCTTCCGTTGTTCCCGTCGCTTGACGGGCCGAATCCGGAGAAGCTTCCTACTCCGCCAAGTCTTCCACAAAGCCCACGCGGTAGTTGCGGAAGATGACTTCGCCCTGCTCTTGGGTGGCGTCCAAATCAACGTCGGCTTCTATGCGGAAGTCGCCGGCGTCTTCCTCGTCCAGGAATATCTGACGGACGTGCCAGGCGTGCGATTCCTGCTCGGGGCTCTCGTCGATCATCAGATAGGCGGCGGACCGCGCGTCGCCATCGAGGCGGATCTCGTTGTGCTCGGCGAAGTAGTCGTCCAAAGCGGCGTTCCAGGCGCGCTCGCCGAATCCCCATTCCTCGTCCAGGTTGCCCAGTTCGCGGGTGCGATCGAGCGCGGCCAGGCGCACGCGGGCGAAGAGCGCGTTTCTCACCATGACCTCCATGCCGTGGCGATCGGCCACCACGGCGTCCGCTGCCTGCGGGGGTGCGCCGGCCTCGGGCAGCTCGCCGGCGCTCTCCCACGCATCCACCAGCGACGAGTCGGTGGTGCGCACCATGAAGCCGAGCCAGGCGATGATGTCGCGCAGGCGATCGTCCAGACGATCGGGCGGCAGCGTGCGCACGAGTACGCGGAAGGCGTCGGACAGGTAGCGTAGAAGCGTCCCCTCCGACTTCGCGATGCCGTAGCGGCCGATGTAGGTTTTGAAGTCGCTCGCCGTCTCCACCATGTCGCGCAGCACGCTCTTCGGCAACAGCTCGTAATCGCGGGCCCACGGCACGCCCTGGCAGTACAGCTCGAAGGCGCGGGCGAGCAGCTCTTCCAAGGGCTTGGGGTAGGTGATCTCGGCCAGCCGCTCCAAGCGCTCCTCGTATTCCACGCCGTCGGCCTTCATCTCGGCCATGGCCGCGTCGCGCGCTTTGCGCTCCTGAGCCCGCAGCACCTTGGCGGGGTTTTCCAGGGTGGCCTCCACGAGCGAGATGACGTCCAGGGCGTAGTCGGGGCTTTCCGGATCCAGCAAGTCGAGCGCCGCCAGCAGGAAGGGCGAAAGGGGCTGATCCAGGGCGAAATCCTCGGGCAGTTCCACGGTAAGCTCGTAGGACGGCCGACCTTCGGCGTCCTCGCCGCGCACCACCACGCCTGCTTCCAAAAGCGTGGCGAATATCTCGTCGGCCCGCGCGTTCAGCTTGATCTTCTCCTCGGGGGTCTGGGCCGAGTCGGCGATGAGCTCGTGCACGTTCGCCCAGGCGTCGCCCCCGCGGCTCACCACCGACAGCACCATGGAGTGGGTGATGCGCATGCGCGGCGTGAGCTTCTCCGGAGGCTTCTCGATGAGGTGCTCGAAAGTCTGCTTGTTCCAGCTGACGAAGCCCTCCGGCGGCTGCTTCTTCTTCACGCGGCGCTGCTTCTTCGGGTCGTCGCCGGCCTTGAGCATTGCCTTGTGGTTCTCGATCTCGTGCTCGGGGGCGAGCGCCACCACCATGCCCTCGGTGTCGAACCCGGCCCGCCCCGCCCGGCCCACGATCTGGTGGAACTCGCGCGAACGCAAGCGGCGCATCTTGGTGCCGTCGAACTTGGTGAGCTGCGTGAGCACCACGGTGTGGATGGGCACGTTGATGCCGACACCGAGCGTGTCGGTGCCGCAGATGACCGGCAAGAGCCCCTGCTGGGCGAGGCGCTCCACCAACAGCCGGTAGCGCGGCAGCATCCCCGCATGGTGCACGCCCACGCCGGCGGCCAGCAGCCGTTGCAGAATCTTGCCGAAGGGGGTCGTGAACTTCGTGCCCTTCATGGCCTGTTTGATCGCCTCGCGCTGGGCCTTGTCCGACACGCCGTAGCTGGCCAGCGCCCGTGCGTTCTTCAGCGCCTCGTCCTGGGAGAAGTGCACGATGTACATCGGCGCCTCGCCGGCGCGCAGGCCCAACTCGACGGTGGCTTCCAAAGTCTCGAAGGTGTAGTCGTAGGACAACGGCACGGGGCGCGGCGCGTCGGTCACCAGGTCGACGGGCCGGCCGGTGCGCTCTTCCAGCGCGCTCGCGATGTCGCTCACGTCGCCGAGGGTGGCGCTCATCAGCAGGAACTGCGCATTCGGCAGCGTGAGCAGCGGCACCTGCCAGGCCCAGCCGCGGTCGGGGTCGGCGTAGAAGTGGAACTCGTCCATCACCACGCAGGCCACCTTCGACGCAGGGCCCTCGCGCAGGGCCTGGTTCGCGAGGATCTCCGCCGTGCAGCAGATGACCGGCGCCTCGGTGTTGATGGTGGAGTCCCCCGTGATCATGCCCACGTTCTCGCGGCCGAGGATGTCCACCATGTCGAAGAACTTCTCGGACACGAGGGCCTTGATGGGGGCGGTGTAGTAGGCGACGCGCCCCGTGGCGACAGCCATGAAGCACAGGCCCAGAGCCACCATGGACTTGCCGGAGCCGGTGGGCGTGCCCAGAATCACCGAGTCGCCGACGGCTAAGTCCATGAGGGCGTCCTCTTGGTGGGGCCACAGCTCCATGCCGCGGGCGTCCACCCATTCCAAAAACACTTCCAGCGCCTCGTCGGGCGTGAGCACGTCGCCCTCGCCGGTTTCCGCCCAGGGGAGGAGCCACCCCAGCGAGCCGGGCTCGAAGGGGTCCACGGGTGCGATGGGGCTATCTGCGTCGGTGCGGGCGGCGCGCTCGGCGGGTTTCGCAGCTTCGGCGGCGATGTCCTCGGGCGTCTCGTAGACGCCCTCTTCGGCAGCGGCGGAGTTCTTGGCGGTATCGGTCATGGGGTGTCCGTTCTGACGGCGCGATCGTTCGCCATCTATTATAAGTAAGACCCGCGTATCGAAGATGACACATCGGCAGCGGTTCCCGTGGTGTAGTATAGGCGCTTACTGAAACAAGGAGCCGTTGGTGCGGAAGGCGGGTCGTGGGCGAATCGGAGTTCTGCGAGTCCGCCGTGCCGGGCGCGGCCTCAAACGCGCAGGGATGCGCTTAAGAGAGTTAGGGTTCAACGTGAAAAAGGGAAATGTGGCGGCGCTTCTGCCCATCGGGGTGTTCCTCGTGCTGTATCTGGGGCTCGGCATCCTGTTCGAGTACGGCATGGGCATCTCCATGGGGTTCTACAATATCCCCATTGTGGTGATCTTTTTGGTGGCACTTCTGGTGGCGTGCTTCCAGAATCGCAGCCTTTCCTTTGACGACAAGCTCGTCGTCATGGGCCGAGGCATCGGGGACAAGACCATCGTCACCATGATCCTTATCTTCATGGCGGCCGGCGTGTTCGTGGGCACGGTGGGACGCGATTCCGCCGAGTCGGTGGCCTACCTCATGCTGTCGGTCATTCCCGCCGAGTATTCCGTGGCCGTGCTGTTCGTGGTGAGCTGCTTCGTATCGCTTTCGATGGGCACGTCGGTGGGCACCATCACGCTCATCACGCCTATCGCCGTGGCGGTGGCGGCGGCCTCGGGGTTCAGCCTGCCGCTGTGTGTGGCCTCGGTCATGGGCGGTGCCATGTTCGGCGACAACCTGTCGTTCATCTCCGACACCACCATTGCCGCCTGCCAGGGACAAGGTTGCCAAATGAAAGACAAGTTCCGGGAGAACTTCAAGATCGCTTTGCCGGCGGCGCTGGTGACGCTGGTGATCATTCTGGTGCTGTCGCTGGGCACCGACATCTCCGGTACGGTGCAAAACGATTACAACCTGCTGGAGCTCATCCCGTACCTCATCGTTCTTGTGGGCGGCATTGTGGGCATCAACGTGTTCATCGTGCTTTTGCTCGGCATTCTGTCCGGCTCTATCATTGTGGTGGCCGAAGGCGCCGTGGCTGCTACCGATCTGCTCGGCAACATGGGCACCGGCGCCGCCGGCATGTTCGAGACGACTATGGTGGCGGTGCTCGTGAGCGCCATCTGCGCGCTCATCCGCGAGAACGGCGGCTTCGTGGCTCTGTTGAACGGCATCAAGCGCCTGTTCCGCAGCCGGAAGGGCGGCCAGCTCGGCATGGGGCTGCTCGTGGGCGCCATGGACATCGCCACCGCAAATAACACCGTGGCCATCGTGATGGCGAACCCCATCGCCCACGAGATGGCCGAGACCTACAACGTCTCAAGGCGCAAGACGGCCTCCATCCTGGACACGTTCTCCTGCGTGTTCCAGGGAGTCATCCCCTATGGCGCTCAGATGCTCGTGGCCATCTCGGCCTGCACGGAGCTGGGCTTTCAGGTGTCGGCTTTCCAGATCATGCCGTTTCTGTTCTATCCGTTCTTCCTTCTGATAAGCTCGCTCGTGTTCATCTTCTTCGTGCCGGACGATCGCGGGTACGTGCCCGATCATACGGCGGCGCGCTCGGAGGGCGCTGTCGGGAGAACCGAGTAGGCGCATCCGGCCATACGACCGCGCGCCCGGTGGGCCGAGGAGGCGCATCCGACCGCCCGCGCCGGTTGGTTGCCGACGTTCGCTCGGATGCCGCGGCGCTCGATCGGGAACGTCGGCCGCCGCGCTACCACTCTTCCAGTTCGTAGCAGCGCGCAAGGGCGATGCCCTCGGGGGTCACCTCGAAATCGGCCTGCCACAGCTCCACGCCAGCGGATCGACAGGTATCGACGGTGGCGAGCACCTCCTCATAGGTGGTGCCGTGGAAGAAGCGGAATCCGAAGTTGTCGTAGTAGAGGCAGTAGAGGACGGCGGCCCGCTCGTGATTGGCCAGCGAGGCGGCCAGCTCGCGCAGATGCCGCAGGGCGCGCTCGGTGGAAGAAAAGGGCGTCTCGGGCAGGCGCGGCACGTAAGGAGGGATTTCCGTCTGCATCTGCACGAGCGGCGTTTTCACCTCCAGATACAAGTCGCCATTCACCAGGAAATCGAGGCGCGAGTCGCCCAAGGGCACCTCGCGGCGTACGTCGTGTACGGGATCGGTGATGGCCGCAAAAGCGCCCCCGCGCAGGAAATGCTCCACATAGCGGTTCGAGGCATTCTGGTTGATGCCGATCCAGCGCTTGTCGGGGTCGTCGGGCCGCTGCAGCGAGTAGGCCTCCACGGTGAGCGGCATCTTGCGCTTGGCATTGTGGGAGTCGGACACGAGGCACGGGCGTCCCGCCAGGTCAAGCCCGCCGATGCGCGATACCGCCGGGCAGTGGCAGCGCACGGGCGCGCCGTCGCCGAAGTCGACGTCCATGATGAACCGGTTCGGCCGCGCGAGGATGACCCCCTCGCGCAACGGCTCGGGAAAGAGAAAGGGCTGGGTACTTGCATCTAGGACGGTCATAGTTCGTGCCTCGTGAGCAGAAAGTCAAAAAATGGACAAAAATACCTTCGAGTGAGCGGTTCGGATGATAATCTTGGGCCAAAAGGGACCGAATTTGCTGTCAACATCGCTTTTTGATAACGAAACGTGATAGTTCGTATGGAGAAAATGGTGCGCTGGGACTCACTCGGAGGCTATTTTGTCCAATTTGCGGCGAAGTGCTCTTCTAGGCTGTCGTTGAGGGGCGAATGAGCAGGTGCGGCCTTTTGAGCCCTCGAGCGCTAGCGCACGGCATCTCCCTCTTCCCTGAAACTATTCGCCGCGGCGGCCAAAGCGTTGAACAGGCCGTGATGGTGGTCGAGGTACTCCGGATGCCACTGAACGCCCAGGAAGAAGGGTTTCGCGGGATCTTCCACGGCTTCCACCACCCGATCTTCGGAACGAGCTGCGACGAGCAGGCCGGGGGCCACGTGGTCGACGCCCTGGTGATGCATGGAGTTCACCTCGAAATCCCCCGACGGGCTCACCACCGATTCTAGCAAGCTGCCCTTAGCGATGGTGACCTGGTGGGATATGCCGTAATAGGGCGGGTTCTGCCGATGCTGCGCCTCGGTGACGCCGCAGTTGTACAGATCGCGGTAAAGACTGCCGCCGAGGGCCACGTTCATGACCTGCATGCCGCGGCAGATCCCTAGGGTGGGCAGGCTGCGTTCGTGGGCGAGACGGGCGAGTTCCAGCTCGAAGCCGTCGCGATCCTCGCAGACCGCGAGCAGGCCGTCTAGGCAGGGGATGGGCGGCCGCCCCGTGGCGGACAGCACGTCGCGACCGTCCAGGGACTCCACAGTTTCTGTGGTCGAGGTGCCATCCATGGCCTCCTCGAAGGTGCGGTCGGGCACGTAATGGCCGCAGAAGGGAACTTTTGCTCCCGTGGAGCGACAATGGGAGGAGGAGCCGCAGCCCATGGCTGCGAGATCGTCCAGGCCCAGCGCATCGCGGTTCTTGGCCGGGTCGGGCACGTAGTAGCGCGGATGCACGTCACCTCCTCCGGTGATGAGCAGGCCGTCCACCAAATCGATGACGCGGCGGGCGTGCTCTCGGTTTGCCTCGGCTCCCCCGGCGATAGGGGTGAGGAGGATAGGCACGGCTCCCGTGGCCGCCACACGGTTGATGTATTCCACATTCACACGCTGGAAGCCGTCGGCCTCGTTCAGCGTCGTCGTAATTCCAATGATCACAGGATCTGTCCTTCGTCGGTATGATTGCTTCTTGAACATACCACCGCCCACGACGCGCTTCAACAGTCATCGGCCAACCATCGGCAAAGGAGCGCTGAAGCGATAGAATGTCCATGCATTTTTTCGATGGCGACGCAGATGAGCGAGTGCGGGCACGAGCGGCTGCGTTCGGGGAAAGGGGCGGCGATGCGAGCGGTAGTGCAATGTGTGAGTGAGGCTGCGGTTACGGTTGGAGGGCGGACGGTTGGCGCTATCGGAAAGGGCTACGCCATTCTGCTGGGGGTGGGGCATGGCGACACCGAGGCCGAGGCGGTGCGACTGTGGCGCAAGATCGCAAAGATGCGCGTATTTGAGGATGAGCAGGGAAAAACGAACCTGAGCCTGGCCGATGTGGGCGGGGAAGTGCTCGTGGTGAGCCAGTTCACCCTGTATGCGAATTGCCGCAAAGGAAATCGCCCCTCGTTCACGGACGCGGCCGATCCGGCCATGGCCCGGCGGCTTTACGAGCGCTTCGCCGAGCTGGCCCGCATCGACGGCTTCGCGGTGGCGACGGGCGAGTTCGGCGCCATGATGGACGTGGCGCTCGTGAACCACGGCCCCTTTACGGTGGTGCTGGATACGGATACGCTCTAAAGCGCTTGCGTTGGGGGGGGCCCCCATGGTATGGGGGCCCCCGCCACGATATCTTCGTGTGGTGCTGCTTAAAGTGACTAGTCTTCGCCCACCACCAGATCGACGAACTGGAAGGTGGTACAGTCCACGAGCCCTCGGTTGGTGAGGCGCAGCTCGGGCAGGCAGGCGAGTGGGATGAGCGCCATGGTCATGAAGGGGGAGGGCATGGTGCAGCCGATCTCGGCCCAGGTCTTTTCCAGATGATGCACCTTCTCGCTCATGGCGGGGGCGTCCAGGTCGTTCATGAGGCCGGCGATCGGCAGCTCTACGAGCCCCAGCACCTTGCCGTCGGCCACCACGACCATGCCGCCGCCCACCTCGGCCAGCGTGTTGGCCGCCAGCGCCATGTCCGCATCGTTGGTGCCCACCACGAGCAGGTTGTGGGCGTCATGGGCCACGGTGGAGGCCATGGCGCCCCGCTTGATGCCGAAGCCCTTGGTGAAGCCGACGCCGAAAGTGCCCGTCTCGTGATGGCGCTCGAACACGAAGGTCTTCAGCACGTCCTGGCCAAGGTCGCTTTCCAGGGCTCCGTCCGTTACGGTGAGCGCGGCGCGAGCCTCGCGGTCGGGAACCGAGCCCGGCAGCACCTCGATGACGCGCACGGTCACCGCATCGCCCTCATCTGCGCCAGCCGGCGCCGCCACGCGGAACGTTTCGGGGGTGATGGCACGCCCTAAGCGCATGGAATGGGTCACCCAGGCCGGGTAGGCGAAGGGCGCGAGATCGAACGTGCACGCGTCGTTCTCGGCGACGATGTCGCCGTCGATGAGCACGCGGGTGACGTTCAGATCCTCCAGGTTGTCCAAAAACACGATGTCGGCGCACTTGCCCGGGGTGATAGAGCCCAGCTCGTTGTCCATACGGAAGCAGGTGGCGGTGTTGATGGTCATCATCTGGATGGCGCGCACCGCGTCGATGCCGCATTCCACGGCCTTGCGCAGGATGTAGTCGAGGTGCCCGTTGGCCACGAGCGTGTGCGGGTGCGTGTCGTCGGAGATGAGGTTCGCGAAGCGCGTGTCGATGCCGGTCTCGGTGATGGCGGCGGCCAGGTTCGGCAGATCGAGCCACGCCGAGCCGTAGCGCAGTTGGGCGTACTGCCCGAGGCGCATCTTTGCGAGCGCGTCCTCGGCGCGGGTCGACTCGTGGCAGCAGCGCACGCCGCTGGCGACGTAGGCGTTCAGCCCCTGGTCGGTCTCGGGGATGGAGTAGTGGCCCGTGACCACCTTGTCGGCGGCGAGGGTGGCGGCCACTTCGCCGTGGGCGTGATCGGTGCCCGCCAGCACGCCGGGGAAGTTCATCATCTCGCCGAGGCCCACTACGCCGTCCCAGGTCATGGACTCGGCTATCTCGACGGGCCCGACGGCCGCGCCGGTGTCCTCGAAGCCGGGCACGGCCGGCACACAGGAAGGTGTGGTCACCATGGCCTTCAGCGGCGTGCGCGCAGCGTCCTCCATCATCACCTGCACCCCTTCAAGGCCGAGCACATTGCACACCTCGTGGGGATCCCAGTAAATGCCCACCGTGCCGTGGGGGATAACGGCCCGGGCGTACTCGCCGGCGCCGATCATGGAGGACTCCACGTGGATGTGCCCGTCCAGAAAGCCCGGGGCAATCACCTGGCCGATGGCGTCAATGACGCGGGTGTTCTCGCCGATGCAATGGGCGGCGCTTTGCCCCACATAGGCGATGCGACCCTCCGCGATGGCCACGTCGATGTCGTCTTGCACTTCGGCCGTGCACACGTTCACGAGCCGCGCGCCCGTGATCACGGTGTCGGCGGGTTGGCGTCCCTGGGCCACGGCGGCCAGGGTTTGCGTGCACTCCCAAAACGGTTTCTTGCAGAAATGGTTCAGCATGGGCGCCTCCTTCAGCGCTAGATGAATGGCCGGCGTGCGCGGGCGTCGGCGTAGGCGAGCGGCCAGATGAGCGGCCGAAATGCCTGTCTGCGGCCGCAGCCGGCCTGATGGCGCCAGTGTACGCCCGTCGTCTTCCGGGAAGGTGTCAATGGCCGAGAATGCAGAAGGGCTTCACGGAGTTCCCTTTCCTTGGAGTTAGCTCTAAATGCTTTAATGGGGGAAGCGGGGAATGAGAAGGTCGCGATAAGGCAAGATGATCGAAGAAGAACGTCGCGGCAGCATAGGGTTTGCGAAGAAGAGAGGACGTGCCATGGAGTATCGGAAATTGGGCCGCACGGGCCTGAAGGCGAGTGTTATCGGGTTCGGCGCCGAGTGGATCGGCAAGATGGAGCAGGCCGAGGTGAACGCCATGGCCGCCCGGGGCGCCGCGGCCGGCGTGAACATCGTGGACTGCTGGATGAGCGACCCGGCGGTGCGTTCGGCCCTCGGCGAGGCGCTTGAGCCGACGCGCGATCAGTGGATCATCCAGGGCCACATCGGCAGTACCTGGCAGGACGGCCAGTACGTGCGCACCCGCGAGCTGAACCACGTGCGCCCGGCCTTCGAGGACTTGCTGGCGCGCCTGCGCACCGACCACGTCGAACTGGGCATGATCCACTACGTGGACGCCTGCGACGAGTTCCGCGCCATCATGGACGGCCCCTTCATCGAATACGTGCGCGAACTTCTGGCTGCGGGCAAGATCGGGCACATCGGCCTTTCCACCCACAATCCCGAAGTGGCGCTGCTCGCCTGTGACGAGCCGGAGATCGAGGTCATCATGTTCTCGCTGAACCCGGCCTTCGACATGATGCCGGCTTCCGAGGATTTGGAAGATCTGTTCGGCGACTACGAGAACGTGGCCGGCGATGGCATCGAACCCGTGCGCGCTCGCCTGTACGCCCGGGCCGAGGAGAAGGATGTGGCCCTCACGGTGATGAAGGGCTACGCGGGCGGGCGCCTGCTTTCCGCCGACGCGTCGCCCTTCGGGGTGGCGCTCACGCCGGTGCAGTGCATCCACTACGCGCTCACGCGCCCCGCGGTGGCGAGCGTCATGGTGGGCGTGGAAACCGTGGAACAGTTGAAAGAGGCCTTGGCCTACGAGGGCGCCACCGCCGCCGAGCGCGACTACGCGAGCGTGCTGGCCGGGGCGCCCAAGCACGCCTACATGGGCCAGTGCACCTACTGCGGGCACTGCGCGCCGTGTGCGGTGGGCATCAACATCGCGCTTTCCAACAAGTTCGCCGACTTGGCCGAGATGGCGGGCGAGGTGCCCGCCTCGGTGGCGGCCCACTACAAGGCCATGGACGTCACGGCCGGCGCCTGCATCGCTTGCGGCGACTGCGAGCCCCGCTGCCCCTTCGACGTGCCGATCATCGAGCGCATGGAAAAGACGGAGGAGCTCTTCGGCTGCTAAACGAGCCGGCGAACTTCGGAGTCTTCAGCATTCGGGCGGGCTAATGCCACTTCGACGCAGAAATGGCCGATGGAAGGTGCCAGTTCAGGGCCGAAATGGTTGAAAATGCCAGTTCAACCTTGAAATGGCCGGCGTTGGGAAGGTGCGTCGCGCCATTTCTGCCCTCAACTGGCATCTGCCGGCGGATTTTCGAAATCGCGCTCGGCGCAGAGGCCCTTCAACGTATCCAAAAAAGCTTGGGCTTGGCGGGTGGGGAGGGTCTTGCGCCAGACGAGGCCCTGGGTGGATTCCAAAGTGGGGGACAGCGGTACGAAAGCCAAGTCGCTCAGCTCGTTGGCCTCGAACAGGCCGCGATAGGTGAACGCGCTACCGATGCCCTGCCGCACGAGGAACTTGGCGTTCAGTGGCAGGTTGTAGGTGGCGCGCACGTCCATCTCGTCGGCCAAGTCTCCCAGCCATTGGCCGAGCACGCCCACATTCACGCCTTGGCGCGAGCTGATGAGCGGCTGGTCCAGCAGGTCCTCGGGCATGACGGCCGCCTTTGCTGCCAGGGGGTTGTCGCGGCGGACAAGGAGACCCCACGTGTCGGTGTGGGGTAGGCGCAAGGTGTGCATGTCCACATGGCTGCGCAGCTCGCATTCCAGAAGGAAGTCGTAGAAGCCGCGGACGAAGTTGTCCATGAGGTCGGCCGAGGTGCCGCTGTACAGCTCGAAGGTGATGCCGGGGTAGGCGGCGCTCGTGCGCTTCATGGCCTCGGCGACAAGCTCCATGGCCTGGGTCTCGCCGGCGGCGATGTGCACCTTACCGGCGATGGAATGGGTGGGAAGGGCGATCTCCTCCTCGGCCTTGTCAGCCAAAGCGAGGATGGACTCGGCGTAGCGGCGCAGGATGACGCCCTGCTCGGTGAGCTCGATGCCTTTGCGGTTGCGCTGATACAGAAGGTGCCCCAGCTCGTCTTCCAAAGCGGCCAGCTGGCGCGAGAGCGTCGGCTGGGTGACATGCAGCGACTTGGCCGCCGCCGTGATGGATCCCTCGCGGACGACGGTGACGAAATAGCGGAGCGTTCTCAGTTCCATGGTTCCCCCTTCGATTCCCCGGCGTGCTCGGCTGCCGCGCTGTCCGCGTCTATTACGCCAGGCGAGATTGGGTCTGGCACATCCTGCATGCCTTTCAAGCATTTACAAGATTACAATATAAGCATTACCTATGGAAGGGGTGCCCTCCGTATGATTCGAGCTGTCAGAGAAGACACGAGAAGAGGAGGGTGATGTTCATGGCTCTGTTGGACAAGGGCATGAAGCGTCGCGATTTCTTGAAGGCGTCCGCCGCCACGGCGGCGGTCGGGCTTGCGGGCTGCGCGCCGAGCACGGCCACCGACATGGCCGAGACCGGCGGGAGTGCCGGCGCGACGACCCATAAGGTGGCCAGCGACGCCGCCATCATCGAGGGCAAGGGCGAGTGGATGCCTATCCATTGCCACCAGAACTGCAACCAGATGTGCCTGAACATGGGGTACGTGGTGGACGGCGTCGTGGTGCGCCAGAAGACCGACGACTCCCATGCGGACAGTTTCGACTGCCCCCAGCAGCGCGGCTGCCTGCGCGGGCGCTCCCTGCGCCAGCAGGTGTACAACGCCGACCGCATCAAGTACCCCATGAAGCGCAAGAGCTGGCAGCCCGGCGGCGGCGAGGCCGTCCACGGCGAGCTGCGCGGCAAGGACGAATGGGAGCGCATCAGCTGGGACGAGGCGCTGACCTACGTGACCGACGAGCTGAAGCGCGTCTACGCGCAGTACGGCCAGGACGCCGTCATCTGCAACGGCTGGCGCTGGGCCCCCGGCTCCGCCATGTTCCCGGTCATTGGCGGCGCGGTGTACAACACCGAGTGCGAGTCCTTCGGCTGCTGGGCCTTCCAAACGGAAGCGCTGGGCATGTACTCCCACGGCGATCATCCCGACCTCATGATGGCGCCGGACAAGTACGACCTGCCCAACGCCGACACCATCGTGCTGTACGGCTGCAATCCGGCCTGGTCGCAGCACTCCTCCATGTACTGGCTGAAGAACGCCCAGAAGGCCGGGGTCAACTTCGTGTTCGTCGGCCCCGACTACAACGCCACCGCCGCCGCCATGGACGCCCGCTGGATCCGCGTGCGCCCCGGCACCGATACGGCCTTCCTGCTGGCTGTGGCCTACGAGATGGTGCGGCTCGACGAGGAGCGCGGCGACATCATCGATTGGGACTTCGTGAACGAGCGCACCGTGGGCTTCACGCCGGAGACCATGCCCGCCGACGCCACCACCGACGAGAACTTCCGCGACTATCTGCTGGGCGCCTACGACAACACGCCAAAGACGCCGGAATGGGCGACGGAGATCTGCGGCACGCCGGTTGAGGACATTACCTGGTACGCCGAGATGGCCGGCAAGAACAACGCCGTCATGTTCCTGCACAGCTACGCCGCCTCTCGCTACCTGGGCGCCGAGAACCTCTCCCAGGCCTTCATGACGGTGTCGGCCTTGGGCGGGCACTTCGGCAAGAGCGGCCATGGTTCGGCGGCCATCTACACGTGGGATGCGGGCGACTCGGGCTACCGGCTCATCCAGCACGTCGGCGGCGACTACGGCTATGTGGACAACCTGGTGGGCAGCCCCGCCGCCACGGGCCCCAACCGCAACATCGAGGGCAATTCCTGGTGGAGCTCGCTTGCCGACGGCAAGTACCTGTCCTCCTCGGAGGGCCCCTACGACCTTGGCTCCAGCGACGTGGTGGGCGACCCGACGAAGCTGCGCGCCAACACGCCGGTCTACCACGAGGCCCGCGAGATGCCGGTGAACCCGCGCATACTTGTGCAGACAAACTCGAACTTCATGCAGACGCGCGGCAACCTCGCCACGGCCATCAAGGTCATGCGCGCGGCCGACACTTGCGTGTCCTTCGAGATCAAGTTCTCGCTCACGGCCCAGTTCGCCGACATCATCCTGCCGGTGTGCACCCACTGGGAGGGCAACGACGACGAGTCTTGGGGCGAGCTGTCCTGGCCGAGCCCGTTTGGCGACGGCAACGGCCAGAAGCAGCGCAAGGACGCCCTGCTTGCTTGGAAGCCCCTGGTGAAGCCGATGTACGAGGCCCGCGAGGAGAAGCGCGTCTTCCGCGAGATCATCGAGCGCATGGGGTATAACCCCGACGACGCCTACCCGAAGAGCAACTACGACCAGTGGCTTGGCTACTTCCTCGGCATGCGCGTGCTGAATGAGGACGCGACGAAGTGGGAGCCGGTCATCACCTGGACCGAGGCCGACAACGAGAAGTACCACGCGAGCTACCCGGCCCAGGAGGGCAAGGTCGCCTTCGACCAGTTCATGGCCGACGGAAGCTATGTGGTTGAGCGCTCGGAGGGCGATCCGCGCAACTACGTGGGCTACCGCGACGACAAGCTGGGAATCGGCGAGGACGGCGAGTCGGTCGTCGTGGCCGACCCGGCCTGGCCGCGCCCGTCGGTGTCGGGCAAACTGGAGATCTACTGCCAGTACAAGGCCGACAACGTGAACCGCATCGGTCTGAACGATACGCCCATCAAGCCCTACGCGAACTACTTCGTGCCGCGCCGCGGCTACCAGGAGACGTTTGCCAACTGGGAGGCCAAGGAGAAGGGCGCTTACCCGCTGCAGGCCTACACGCCGCACTACATGCGCCGCGCCCACACCTGCTACGACAACATGACCTGGACCCAGGAGGCCTTCCGCAACCCAGTGTTCATGAGCGTGGAAGACGCCGAGGCCCGCGGCATCAAAGCCGGCGACACGGTGCGCTGCTTCAACGACTTCGGCAGCATGCTGAGAATCGCCCAGCCCATGCAGGGCTACATGCCCGGCGTGGTGGGCATTCCCCACGGCGTGCACTCGGTGTTCGACGAGTCCGACCCCGAGAACATCATCGACCGCGGCGGGAGCGAGCAGATGCTCTCCGACGGCCTGCAGTCGAACTACTTCCCCCAGGTGGACGGGTACAACAGCCTGCTCATCGAGATTGAGAAGTACGACGGCGAGCCGTTGGTGGAAGACTTCGAGCGCGGGCCGTTTCTGGCCGCGGGTATAGACGCCGAGGGCACGGCCGCCTATGTGGTGCCCGGTGCCGACAACGGACAGGAGGCTTAAATCATGAGCTTGGGATTTTACGTTGACCTGGCCAGCTGCATCGGCTGCAAGACCTGCCAGGTGGCCTGCAAGGACCGTCGCGACATCCAGGTGGCGGGCCCCCGCCTGCGCCGGGTGGACACCTTCGAATGCGGGACGTACCCGGAGGTGGCGATGTTCCACCTGAACCTCTCCTGCAACCATTGCGAAAGCCCCGCCTGCGTGGCGAATTGCCCCACGGGCGCCATGTACAAGGACGACGACGGCACCGTGCAGCACGATGACGAGGCCTGCATCGGCCGCCAGACCTGCGTGAACTCGTGCCCCTACGGTGCCCCGCAGTTCATCGAGGAGGACAAGATCGTCCAGAAGTGCGACACCTGCCGGGCGCTGCGCGAGGCGGGGCACGAGCCGGTGTGCGTGGAGGCGTGCCCCATGCGCGCCATCGAGTTTGGCGAAATGGACGATTTGCGCGCCGCCCATCCCGATGCGGTGAGCGAGCTGCCCTGCACGGAGCCGGCCGCCACGACGACCCCCAACATCCTCATCGGCGCCAGCCGCGGGGCCCTGCTCGAGGACTTCAACCCGGTCGTTCTGTAAACGCGAATGCTGCTGGGGCGGTCGGTGCGGCCGCCCCTTTTGCTAGAGGAGGGAGCCATCATGACCGATGTCGTCAACATGCGTCGCGAGTCCATCGACCTGGAGGCGCTGCTTCTGTCGCGCGCCTACCTGTACATGCTGTTCCACAAGCTGTTCGGCGGTACGCCGGATGCGGCTGTGGCGGCATGCGTGCTGTCGGAGACCACCCGCGATGTGGTGGAGGAATACGCCGGCGATGATCCTTCCATGAAGGGGCTCGGGCGCTTTTTGGAAAACCTCGGAGAATGCGTCGATGGCGCGGTGCTGACCGAGCAGGCCCGCGACGAGTACACGCGCCTGTTCATCGGTCCGGGTGAAGTGCCCTGCCAGCCGATGGAATCGCCCTACCGCACGAAGGATGCGGCCGTCTTCCAGGAGAACACCCTGGCCGTGCGCGCCATCTTTCGCGAGCACGGGCTTCAGCTTGCGCGTCTCATGCGCATTCCCGACGACCATATCGCCACCATGTGCGGCTTTATGGCCCATGAGGCCGAGCGCTCTCTCGCCGAGTTGCGCGCGGGGAACGTGGGCGATCTGGCCGCGTCCCTGCGCGATGAGGAGGCCTTCGCGCGCGGCCATATGCTCACCTGGGTGGACGATTTCGCCCGCTGCGCGCGCCGCTCGAAGACGGCGGTGCTCTATCCGCAGATGATCGAGGCCCTGGCCGCCTTCGTTCGCAACGATGCCGTGCTGCTCTCCGAGGCCGCCTGCTGGGCCGAGGAGGCGCGCGACGTCTGCGGCGAGATGATCCCCGGGGGTCTCGGCGCTCTTCCGGGCAGCCCCGAAGCCGCCGCCTTCGCCGAGGTCTCCGACGCCCTGGCAGCCCTTGCCCGCCTGCGCCCCTTCGGCATCGAAGACCACGAGCTGGTGAGTATATCGGTCTAAAGAGCAGCCTCGTCGCTACAGCCAAAGCCCCGTGTTCCCCATCAGGTAGAGAGGGACGTTGGTGAGCCAGTCTTGCTCGCGGTAGTCGGAAAGCGAGAAGCGCCGGGCCTGAATTTCCGGGTACTTCTCCTTGAAGCTGCGCAGGCTCTTGGCGCGCAGGTTCTCCTCGGCTTTCACCTCGATGGCGTAGACGGTACCCGCTGACTGCACGAGGAGGTCCACTTCTCCCCGGGAGTTCTCGGCGGACCAGTAATAGGGGACAAGCCCACAGCTTGCTATAAGCTCTTGGCACGCGTACTGCTCGGTGAGCGCCCCTTTGAATTCCTCGAAAAGGGTGTTGCCTTCGATGATACTCTTGCTGTCCAGTTCACTCATAGCGCCGAGCAGGCCCACGTCTAGCAGGAACACCTTAAAAGCGCTCGGATCTCGATAGGCCTTGAGGGGGATGCCTGGTTTGGATACGCGCGGCACCTGGTAGATAAGGCCGGCTTGCCTCAGCCACGTGAGGGCGCTCTCGAACTCCTTCGCCCGGGCGCCCTTCGCGAGGCGGCCGAAGATGAACTTCTTGTTCTCTTGGGATAGGTGAGCGACGACGGAGTCCCACACGGCGAAGACCCGTTCGGCCTCGCGGGGGGCGATGTGCTTGGAGAAGTCGCGCTCGTAGTCGGCGAGGATCCGCTTCTGAACGGCCCGTGCGTCATCGTAGCTCCTGCTGTCGAGAAACGCGCTGACTGCCTCGGGCATCCCCCCGACGAAATAGTAGGTTTTCAAAAGGGCGATCGCCCGTGATTTGAAGGCCTGGATGAGCGCCGGGTTCGGGTTCTGCAATGAGGCCAGGAACTGCTCTCCTTCGGCCGCTAAGGCGAACTCTTCGAAGGAAAGGGGGTAGAGGTCGAGTGCTTCCACCTTCCCCACGGGAAAGCCCGTCCCGCTTTGGAGAAGGATTCCCAGCAAAGAGCCAGCGGCTACGACCGAGAAACCACGCGGATCCTCATCGAAGTACTTGAGGGCCGTGAGCGCCTTGGGGTTTTCCTGGACTTTGTCGAACACGATGAGGGTCGAGTCGGGCTCGATGGTGACGCCGGTTTGCAGCTGGAGGCCGGCGATGAGAACGTCGATGTCGTACCCGGTGTCGAACAGCTCGCGCATGGCTGAGTTGTTGTCCATATTCACATAAGCGACGCTCTTGTAATGGCGCCTTCCGAATTCTTTGATGAGCCACGTCTTTCCCACCTGGCGAGCCCCGTTGATGATAAGGGGCTTCCTGCAAGGATTCTCGCGCCATGCTTCGAGATCACGCATGAGAAAACGTTCCATTGGCAGCCTCCTTGCTCAGTGCACGTTACAAGTATACAAAAACAAGGACGTAAAAGTGTCAAAACCCACACAAATCAGGACGTAATGGGAGATATTGCCATGGTGCTCCATCCGTCTCGGCGAGAGAGGCCCCGGGCGAGGCCGAGCAGATCAGCTAGCCGTTCCTCCGCTCCTGCTCCCACACGAAGCGAAGGTTGTCGGGGCCTTCTGCCCATTGGCGGGAGGAGAAGTCGAAGAGCAGCTCATAGGTGCGCGATGAGGCGAAGGCGTCCAGTGCATCATCGAAGGGAACGCCGGTGTCGTCGCACCAGTCTTCCAGCATGGTTCGCATCACCACAACGGCGCACGCTTCGCGCTGCTCGTCGGTCACGGCCTCTTCGTCAAATCCCATAGGGCTCGCTCCCCTCGAACGTAAGGCATTCGATGGAAGCGTAACTGCCGTGGTAGAGGGTGAGATCGTCTTTCAAAGCTAGCATAGCGAATACCCTTTTGCGGTAAGGTAGGTCTCGATGTCGTCGAGGGCGCGCTCGTTGCTGCTCAGATGCAGCAGGTCGTACAGCTCCGTGACGTAGTCGTAGACGCCAGCCTCGCTGAAGAGCTGAGCGACCCGAACGGCGGGCATGCGCCAACGTTTCTGAGCGAGGCGCAGAAGTCAGCACTTCATATCGGCGATATCGGACTGTCGCGGCGACACGGTCTCTCCTTGGGCGTTGCGGTTGCTGTAGGCTTATTATAGCGGCTTCGCTGCAAAGTCGCGGGAACGTCACCTTCCAAGACCCCGAAGAGGCGTTGTCATGGTTGCATTACCATAATGCATCAAGTATGATGGGTGCGGCAAGGAGGTTGTTATGGCTCAGGCTACCATCAATGCGCGCTTGAATGCGACGGTTAAGGAGCGGGGCGACAAGGTGCTTCGCGACAACGGGATATCGACGACGGAGGCAATCCGCGGGCTGTGGTCGTCCATGGCCCGGACGCGCGAGGTTCCTAGCTTTCTGGCACAGGAATGCAAGCGGGACGAGGCGGCGGAGCGCCGACGTAAGCGTGAGGTCGCGCATGGCCTCGTCGGGCTGGCGGCCGAGGGGACGGCTCTTGGCGACGATGAGCTCTCCGACCTGAGGTTCCAGGCCACGCTGTCTCGCTATGAGGCGCTATCGTGAAGGTCCTTTTCGATACCAACGTGTGGCTCGACATCATTTTGAGTCGCGAGGGCTTCTGGGAAGCGTCATGCGCGGCGCTGTACGACTGCATCGACGAGGACGACGATCTCTGCGTGGTCGCCACTTCCCTGAAGGACGTCTTCTTTCTCGTGGAGCGCTTGAAGAGCGCCGATGCTGCCTACGAATCGGTCGAGCGCATGCTTGAGCTTGCTCGCCCTATCGCTGTTGACGAAGCGGTCTGTCGACGTGCCCTTCCGTTGGAGCGCCCCGACTACGAGGATGGTCTCATAGCGGCAGCGGCCGAGATCGAGCAAATCGAGTGCATCGTCACGAGAGACGACGGTGCCTTCCGCGATCTGGGCATACGCCGCATGAGCCCTCTCGAGTTCATCAAAGAGCGTGGTACGGAGGTCGTCGCTCTGTAGGGCGCGGAGCGCACCCGTGCGCGGCAGCTGCTGGGGTAGGGGCGAAGGTCGATTCTCGGTTGCTTGCGCCCTTCCGCATCGTACCGGTAACGTTCTTCCGGGAGCGCGGGCGCGAAGCTTTTCGGCTGCACTAGAATGGACACCGATCATTGGCTTCTTACGATGTATCAAAGAGCAACTTTCTTGAAAGGACGAATTATGGCGAAATCGGCAGTGGTGTTTGTGGCGAACGGGTGCGAGCCCGTGGAGGTGGTGGCCCCGGTGGACGCGCTTCGGCGCGGCGGGGTGGACGTGGTGCTCGCTGCCGTGTCCGACGATCTGACCGTGCGGGCGGCCCAAGCGGTGACGCTTCAGGCCGATGCGCCGCTTTCCACCCTCGATCTGACGCAGTTCGATATTGCCATCGTGCCCGGCGGCTCGGTGGGCGTTGACAACCTGGGCAAGAGCCAACGTGTCGTGGCCGAGCTCACGCGCCGCATGGAAGCCGGCGAGTACGTGGCCGCCATCTGCGCCGGGCCCATGGTGCTCGCCAACGCGGGGCTGCTCACCGGGCGCAAGGCCGTGTGCTACCCGGGCTGCGAGGAAGGCTGGCCGGCCGACATCTACCAGGCGGGCAAGGACGTCTTCGTCGATGGAAACCTTATCACTGCCACGGGCCCCGGCACGGCGCTGTCCTTCGGCATCCAAATTTTGCGTTCGCTTGAAGGCGACAAGGTTGCCGATGAAGTGGCTTCGGGGATGCTGCTGAAATAACCATCGCATTGCCATTGCGCGACGAGGGTCGCGTAGCAACGGGCGAAGGGGCGGCGCAGGAAGCGCAACCTCTTCGCCCGTCGTGCGTTTCGGGTCGAAACCTTCTCACCCATTCTCGGGTATATTTCGCATTTTCCCAGGTAGTCAGTGGGTGAATACCCGAATGCGGGCGATGTGCGGCCTGCTGCATCCTGTTTAAGATACGTCCCGTTCGGTTCGCTTATGGGAGGGCCGGATGCGTACCGGTTCACGTAAGGGAGGGCCGGGCGCGAACCGTCTTTAGGAGGATGCAATGGAAACCAATCTTTCCCGTCGTGGATTTCTGACCGG
>OLPQ01000887.1_pt1 | contig 23462 bp, 18 predicted proteins | sample 1672451 | NCBI WGS metagenome assembly OLPQ01 (sample SAMEA3136687, study PRJEB25190) | human gut metagenome | biome: human gut; feature: human-associated habitat; material: faeces | place: Austria | collected 2013
CGGTGACATCGTCCGTACCGTCGCTATGACGTCCACCGACGGCATGGTGCGCGGCCTGGAGGCCACCGACACTGGCTCTCCCATCATGATGCCCGTGGGCCAGGCGACCCTCGGCCGCATCTGGAACGTGCTGGGCGAGCCTGTCGACGGCAAGCCCATGCCCGCCGACGTCGAGTGGCGCCCGATCCATCATCCGGCCCCGCCGTTCGACACCCTGGTCACCTCCACGGAGACCTTCGAGACCGGCATCAAGGTCGTCGACCTCATCGAGCCTTACGTCAAGGGCGGCAAGACCGGCCTGTTCGGCGGCGCCGGCGTGGGCAAGACGGTCTGCATCCAGGAGCTCATCAACAACCTGGCCCAGGAGCACGGCGGCACGTCGGTGTTCACGGGCGTGGGCGAGCGCACCCGCGAGGGTACCGACCTGTACCTGGAGATGACCGACTCCGGCGTTATCGAGAAGACCTGCCTGGTCTACGGCCAGATGAACGAGCCTCCGGGAGCCCGTCTGCGCGTGGGCCTCGCCGGCCTGACCGAGGCGGAGTACTTCCGCGATCAGGGCCAGGACGTGCTGTTGTTCATCGACAACATCTTCCGTTTCACCCAGGCCGGCTCCGAGGTGTCCGCTCTGCTCGGTCGTATGCCCTCTGCCGTAGGCTACCAGCCGACGCTGGCCACCGAGATGGGCGATTTGCAGGAGCGCATCTGCTCCACGCAGACCGGCTCCATCACCTCCGTGCAGGCCGTGTACGTGCCCGCCGACGACCTGACCGACCCGGCCCCGGCCACCACGTTCACCCACTTGGACGCCAAGACCGTTCTGTCCCGCTCCATCGCCGAGCTGGGCATCTACCCGGCCGTGGATCCGCTGGAGTCCACCTCCCGCGCGCTGGATCCCGAGATCGTGGGCCAGGAGCACTACGACGTGGCCATGGGCGTGCAGCAGATCCTGCAGCAGTACAAGGATCTGCAGGACATCATTGCCATTCTGGGCATGGACGAGCTGTCCGAGGATCAGAAGCTGACCGTGAACCGAGCCCGTAAGGTGCAGAAGTTCCTGGGCCAGCCGTTCCACGTGGCCGAGGTCTTCACGGGCCTGCCCGGCGTGTACGTCAAGGTCGAGGACACCGTGCGCTCCTTCAAGGAGATCCTCGATGGCAAGTGCGACCACATCCCGGAGCAGTGCTTCGTGAACAAGGGCGCCATCGAGCAGGTCTACGAGGCCTACGACGCCATGCAGAAGGAAGGTAACTAATGGCCTCCATGGGCTGCATCGTGGCTCTTCCCGACAAGGCCCTGTTCCAGGGCGAGATCACCTACGCCAACATCCCGGGCACCGACGGCTACTTCGGCGTGCTGCCCGGGCACGAGCTGACGGTGTCGCTGAACCGCGAGGGCGGCGTTGTGACGCTGACCATCGGCGAGAACGAGAAGCGCGAGTTCCTCGTGATGGGCGGCGCCACCTCCGTGCTCGACGACAAGGTGACGGTGCTGGCCCGTTTCGGTACGGCCGTCGAGGATATCGACGCCGAGGCCGTGCGCGCCGAGGCCGACGAGTGCAAGAGTGCCATCGCCGAGCTGGAGCAGAAGAACGATCCCCAGGATCAGGCCACGCTTATGACCTGGCAGAAGAAGCTCGAGTGGTGCGAGGCCCAGCTTGCGCACGTAGGCCAGGCCGCGTAAGGCCCAGCCGAGCCAAGAAAGGGAGCCGCGACACGCGCAGCCCCAAATTTTGAGCCTGTTTCGAGAGGCGCCCACCCCGGGCGCCTCTCGTCGTTTAACTACGAAACCGACTTCGCTTCATGTCCGACGTACGAAACCGACTTCGCTTCATGCTCAGCGGCTTTTCCCTACGCTCGAGCGAGTCGGAATTTTTCGGAGCCTTCCCAACGGCCACCCCTCCCAGTCAACGAACCCCCCCGTTTTTGCATGAAATCTCGAGTTGTTAGCGTCTAGGGCCGCTGCGCGAGAAGACCGGGAAGATGCGCGCCAAATGCGCTCTCGCAAAACACCAGGTCAAGATCTTGCTCCTAGGAGATACCTCCAAGCTCGTCATTCGGGCGCACCTCCGAGACGCTAACAACTCGAGATTTCATGCGATTTCGGGGTAGTTCGTCGACCGAACAAGTGATAAACAGTAGTCTTGACTTTCTCAAAGGTTGTACTCAAAATGTTGTACATCGGAAAGGAGGTCACTGTGACCGATGCGATGGTGACGGGGCGGATGCCGGAGCGGAAAAAGCAGCAGGGGCTTCGTGTGCTCAAGCGAGATGGAATGAACGCCTCCCAGGCGGTGAACCTCTTGTTCGACCGGCTGATCGAGGAGGGGAGCGCCGACTTCCTTTTGCAAGATGGCGATACGTCTGCGGGCGAGCGGTGGGCATCGGCGGCGCACTTTGTCGACAGCCTCTCGCGCAAGCGCTCAACACGGTTCGACGATATGACGAAGGCCGAGATCAAGCTTGACCGTCTCGCCGCCAAGGGGCTGGTGTGACATGGCCCAAGCCAAGCTACTTCTCGACACCAACGTGGTTGTGGACTACCTGAATGAGTGCGAGCCGTTCTACGAGAAGGCTCGGCTGCTGATGATTGGCGGTCGGGTGGGGGAGTTCGAGCTATGGATCTCTTCGTCTCAGGTGACCGCTCTTGTGTACATTCTTTCCAACGGAGGACGAGCGAGCGAGATGGACGCCGTCATGGGGCAATTGCGGGGCCTGCGCACCTTCGTCAACGTGTTCGCAGCGAGCGAGAGGGAGATCGACCTGATGCTCGCCGCCTCGTGGCACGACCCGGAGGGCTATCTCCTTTACGAAATCGCCCTGGCGCTTAGAGCCGACGCGCTTATTACCCGCAACCAGCTCGATTTCCCCCAGGGCCTCGTTCCCGTCATGAACTGCGACGAATTCTTCCAATGGATGCGTGATATGCACGGCCTCGACTACGGAGAGATTGAATTCTAGGTTTGATGGTGCTTCCGCTGGCTTGCGCTCCCAGGGCATTCCATGCAAAACTCACTGTTTGTTCGCACACCGTGGGGCGACAGGCTGGTATCATGGCAGCCGAGAAAACGACGAAACTTGAGAGCGGTCGAAAGGGAAGCGAAGCAGCGGGGAGGTCCTCACGTCAGCCGCGCGCTTTCGACCCAGCATGATACGACACAGTGCGCGTAATCACACCATAAACGAACTCGTGCGCCGCCGACCTTATCGAAGGGGCTGACGATGGCATTTGTCCATTTGCACAACCATACGGAATACTCGCTGCTCGACGGGCTCACCCACATCAAGGACATGGTGCGCCGCGCCGCCGAGCTGGATATGCCGGCGGTGGCCGTCACCGACCACGGCGTCATGTCCGGCATGGTGGAGCTCTCCGACGCCTGCGACGCCGTCGAGAAGGAGACGGGCAAGCGCGTGAAGCCCATCTTCGGCTGCGAGGTGTACTTCACCCCCGACGAGTCGCTGCGCAAGGACGTGAAGCCGAAGCTGTATCACCTGCTGCTTCTGGCGAAGAACAACGAGGGCTACCATAACCTGCTGAAACTCGTCAGCGAGTCTCACGTGGACAACTTCTACTACAAGCCGCGCACCACCTTCTCCATGCTGCAGAAGTACGGCCACGGCATCATCGGCTCGTCGGCCTGCATTGCCGGCGTCATCCCGAAGCTGCTCGACGAGCGCCGCTTCGACGACGCCGTGGAATGGGCCCGTAAGTTCGCCAGCTGTTTCGATGAGGGCGACTTCTACATCGAGCTGCAGAACCAGGGCATCCGCACCGATGCCGGCTTCACCCAGACCGAGCTGAACCACGAGCTCACCCGCGTGGCGAAGGCCGCGGGACTCAAGACCATCGCCACCAACGACTTCCACTACCTGCTGAAGGAAGACGCCGAGGCCCAGGACATCATGCTGTGCATCGGCACCGGAAGCACGGTCAACCAGACGAACCGCATGAAGTTCGAGAACGACCAGTTCTACATGAAGACCGAAGAGGAAATGCGCGAGGCCATGAAGGACTTCCCCGAGGCCTGCGACAACACCGTGGAAGTGGCGGCGAAGTGCGACGTCACGTTAGAGCGCGAGCCCATCCTGCCGAAGTTCCCCCTGCCTGCGGGCGAGACCGAGGAATCGTGGTTCCGCAAGCGCGTGCAAGAGGGCTTGGAAAAGCGCTACGGGACCCCGGTGCCCGAGCGCGAGCAGAAGCAGGCCGATTACGAGATGGGCATCATCATCCAGCAGGGCTTCCCGGCCTACTTCCTCATCGTGCAGGAGTACATCGAATGGGCGCGCAGCCAGGGCATCGGCGTGGGACCCGGCCGCGGTTCGGCCGCCGGCGCCATCGTGGCCTACGCCATGGGCATCACCGACCTTGACCCCATGCCCAACGGCCTCATGTTCGAGCGATTCCTCTCGCCCGAGCGCGTGGAGATGCCCGATATCGACGTCGACTTCGAGCAGGGGCGCCGCGAAGAGGTCATCAACCACATCAAGGACGTCTACGGCGAGGACCACGTCTCCCAGGTGATCACCTTCGGCACGCTGCAGGCCAAAAACGCCGTGCGCGACTCGGCCCGCGTGCTGGACTACCCCTACGGCGTGGGCGACCGCATCTGCAAGATGATCGGCGACGAGCTGGGCATCACCATCGACAAGGCGCTGGAGACTAATCCCGACCTGAAGAAGGCCTACGATACCGAAGAGGACGTCAAGCGCATCATCGACGCCGCGAAGTCCATCGAGGGCCACGTGCGCGGCGAGGGCGTGCACGCCTGTGCCACCATCATCTGCCGCGACCCCATGAGCGATCACGTGCCCATGAAGCGCGACACCAAGGGCGGCGGCATCATCACGCAGTACGACGGCCACTACACGCCGGATCTGGGCCTGTTGAAGATGGACTTTCTGGGCCTGCGCACCCTGGACGTGCTCTCCATCGCCTGCCGCAACATCGAGGAGCGCACCGGCACGAAGATCGTGCCCGAGGAGATTCCCACTGACGACGAGAAAGCCTTCTGTCTCATGCAGTCCGGCAACATGGACGGCCTGTTCCAGGTGGAGGGCGCCCTGTACGTGAGCCTGTTCAAGCGCCTGCCTCCCAAGCAGTTCTCCGACGTCGTCGCTTCCATCGCCCTGAACCGCCCGGGCCCGCTGGAGTCCGGCATGGTGGAGGACTACATCAAGGCGGCGAAGAACCCGGCCGCCGTGCACTACTACGACGACCGCCTGCGCCCCATTCTGGAAGAGACCCACGGCACCATGGTCTACCAAGAGCAGATCATGCAGATCTCCATGGCCATGTCCGGCTTCTCCGCCGGCAAGTCCGACAAGCTGCGCAAGGCCATGGGCAAGAAGAAGCTCGACATCATGCGCCAGCTGCAGGCCGATTGGGACGAGGGCGCCGTGGCCAACGGCTATCCGCTCGAGATCGCCCAGCAGATCTGGGCCGACGCCGAGAAGTTCGCGAAGTACGCCTTCAACAAATCGCATTCGGCCGCCTATGCCATCCTCGTGATGCGCACGGCCTACCTGAAGGCGCACTACCCGAACGACTTCATGGCCGCCGTGCTCACCAGTTACATGGGCAACACCGACCGCCTCATCCGCTACATCGCCAGCTGCAACAAGAACGGCACGCCGGTACTGCCGCCAGACATCAACGCCTCCCGTGCCGAGTTCACCCCGGTCGAAGGCGGCATCCGCTTCGGTTTGGTGGGCGTGCGCGGCGTGGGCAAGAACGTCGCCGACGAGATCATCGCCGAGCGCGAGGCGAACGGCCCGTTCACCTCGCTGCACGACTTCGTGAACCGGCTCGACGCGAAGTGCTACAACCGCAAGACGCTCGAGGCCCTCATCAAGGGCGGCGCCTTCGACTCCACCGGCTACACCCGCAAGCAGCTCATGTACTTCGTGGAGGAGACGCCGCTGCTCGAGGGCGCAGCCAAGCGTCAGAAGGACCGCGATGCCGGCCAGGTGTCCATGTTCGACATGTTCGCCGACGACGCTGACTCCGGCTTCCAGGAGGACGTGCCCGCTCCCGACGGCGTGGAATGGGACAAGCGCACCAAGCTCGCCTACGAGAAGGAGATCATGAAGATCTACGTGAGCGAGCACCCGCTGGCCCCCTTCGAGGGCACGCTGCGCCGTATGTCCCGCTACGACATGGGCATGCTCTCCGAACAGACCAAGGAGATCAAGAACGGCGTGTTCGTGGGCATGATCTCGAATGTGGCGACGAAGCTCACGAAGCGCGGCACGAAGATGGCCACGTTCACGCTGGAGGACACCACCGGCTCCATCGAATGCATCTGCTTCAAGTATGACGACTTCGCCGAGGTCATCCAGGAGGACGTCATCGCGAAGATCAAGGGCAAGTTCGAGAGCGGCGACCGTGGCAACCAGATCATGGCCTTCGAACTGGAGGCGCTGGAGCTTAACGAGGAGGACGCGCGGCCGAGCCATTTGGAGCTGCGGGTGCCCTCGCGCTCCTTCGACCAGAACCGTTCGGCGCATCTGAGCCGCATCCTGAGCTCGTACCCGGGCCGCGACGGCGTAGTGCTGTTCGTGCAGCAGGCCGACGGCCGCCGTTTCCGCGCCGAGCTGCCGGTGTCGGTAGATGCCCAGTCCACGGTGCTGAAAGCGGAGATCCGCGACCTCTTCGGCCCGGAAGCTATGATCGCCTAGTCGTTCCGTGCGCCCTGACGGGACGCACGGACTGCTCGACGCTGCGAGGCTCTGGTGCATTTCATATTCACCCTTGTTTTGGGCTCGGCGTTGGCGAAGCCAACTTGGCCCAAAGGCGGGCGAATCTGAAACGCGCCAGAGCCTCTCGCTGACTTTACGAACGAAAAGTGAGTAGTAAATGAGTGAAGTGATTTGGAAGGAATTGCATAGACCGAGTTTGGAAGAGCGGGCGGGCGCATGCGAGCGGGAGCTCACGTTCTCGGCGACGGTGGCCTATGCCGGGGCGCCGTTTGCGGGGTTTGCGAAGCAGCCGGGGCAGCTCACGGTGCAGGGGGAGCTGGAACAGGCGCTTTCGCTGCTATTTCGCCGATCGGTGGACGTGGTCTGCGCCGGGCGCACCGATGCCGGCGTGCATGCCCGCGGGCAGGTGGTCTCCTTCGACGTCGATAGGTGCGAGTTGCGCGACCGCACGCCCTACAACCTGCGGCGCTCGCTGAACGCGCTCACCTGCGAGGGCATCGTGGTGCGCGCGGTGGAGGAGCGGCCGCGGGGCTTCTCGGCCCGCTTCGACGCCCAGTGGCGCGAGTACAAGTACTTCCTCGCCACAGGGGATACGCCGCCGGTATTCACCGATCGCACCGCCTGGTACGTGGGCCCGAACTTGGACATCGCCGCCATGGAACGGGGCGCTACGCACCTCATCGGCGAGCACGACTTCAAGAGCTTTTGCTTGGCCGCCTCGGCCGTCGGCAAGCCGACCTGCCGCAACGTGGAGGAGATCTCCATCGCCTCCGAGGAGATTCTGGGCGAGCCGCACCGTGTCGTCACCGTGCGGGGCAACGCCTTCCTCCATTCCATGGTGCGCACCATCGTGGGCACGCTCGTCATGGTGGGCCGCGGCCAGCGCGACGCCGACTGGGTCGCCGAGGTCCTCGCCGCCCGCGACCGCCAAGCCGCCGGCGAAAACGCCCCCGCCCGCGGCCTCATCTTCTGGTCGGTAGGGTACTGAGCGTTGTTTTGTTCAGTGCTCTCGTAATGCACGTAATGCACGTAATGCAGCATGTTTGCGCCGTGGCATAACGCGCCTACCCGACGTCGTATCTTCTAATCGGCGGGGCACTTGTTGCCCGCTTGCGTGGATCGCCTGCTGAGCGGTTGAGAGTGCTCCGCTCACTCGATTCGCGTCCTGCCGCCAAAAGTGCGTTGGTCAGCCTCATCCAAGGGCGCATTGTCCAAAAATGTAAGGAAATCGGCGTTTATCAGCGTCACCATCAGTGTTTTGACGCTGATAACCGCTGATTTCAATCATTTTCTGGCTCTCAGACGCTGATAAACGCCGATTTGCCTACGTTTTCAGGATCTTTGACGCTGCAATACGTCGGTTTGCCTACGGGGTCGGGCGGTGCCGACCATTCGAGAAGACGTTGGTCGATAAACACGAAAAGATCCGCACTAACCAATCGCCTCCTTCTTTTCCATCGCTTTCTTGGCTTGGCAACGTCTCGAAATGCTCCAGCATCGGTCTTCCTCAGGGGATGGCGGAGAATGGTATGCGAGCATCGTTCTATTTGCTATATCGGTAGACGGATTGATAAATAGGCTCATTGCTCATCAATGATGATCCCGTAGAGTTCTCGATTGTTCGACCGTCGCGCGGCTCTGCCTGATATCTTACGCGGCATGGATTTGACTTTCAGTCACATAACTGCCCTTGTGCTTTTGAGGATATGGTCGTGCAACCATCCTTTGACATTGCGCGCCTTCCACGATCTCCGTCCTCGCGATGCCGGGCACCTTCCTTTCCGCCATCTGCGTGAACCCAGGCCTATTGTCGGGTCGGCCGATACCGAAGCAGCCGTCAGGATGGCCATCGAAAACGTGAAGAAGCCGAGCATGCGCCACACGCTCGATAAGCTTTGGGACGAGGCCTCGGAAAAGAATCCGCTCCATGTTCTTGTGGGGCCTAAGCGCGGACGGCATTCAACTCAGCGCATACTGTTTCACCAAATATCCGCGCCCCTGCCGAGCCACGCGCTCCTGGAAATCGCTCCTGGCATAGCCGTTTGCTCTCCAGAAATGGTGTTCGTCCAGATGGCTGAGGCCCTTTCTGTCGCTGAACTCATCGCGCTCGGGTACGAGCTTTGCGGCTGCTACCCGTTGGATACTGAAAGATCCGAGGCTCTCGTGCGGGCGCCCCTCACAACACCCGCCCGCCTCAGCGCCTTCGTCGATCGCGCCGATCGCGTAAGAGGCGTTCGCAAGGCGCGGATCGCCGTCCGATATGTTCGCGCGAAATCGGCCTCACCTAAGGAAACGGAGATGGATGCGCTGCTCCTCACGCCGCAGAAGTGGGGAGGAATGGGCTTTCCGGAGGCTCTCGTCAACGAGCCGGTCTCCCTCTCTTCGCAAGCGGCTCGAATCCTCCGTGGCAATCGGGTGGTTTGCGATCTGCTCTGGCCGCAGTACTCTTTGGCAGCCGAGTACGATGGGCGTGAGGCTCACCTTTCGAGACACCAGCAAACAAGGGATTCCCGGAGGCGAGATGCATTGCTGGCCAATGGCACCGATGTTGTAACCATTACTTCGCCGCAAATAGACGGCGTCTCCGATTTCCTGGAAGTTGCTGATGCGATCTCGCGAAAAATGAAGCGACGGCCTCTCAAGCGTACGGAGACCTTTTGGGAGCGGCATCTGCAACTACGTCATGGCATAAGATCTTACCATTGCAATTACTTGTCGCGGCCATCCCGAAGAGACGATGCAATGCCTGATGGCCCCGCTCCTCGATAGGCTTTTGGCTCAGGGGCTAATTGACCACGACCACCCAAGCAGTTGTCGGTTGGTCCTGGAAGAGTCGAACAATGCTTGGCGACAGGTGGGTGGCCGGAGATTATTGAGCCGTCTCGACGGGTGTTCAAGCGTAGGTTTGGCTGAACTTACTTTTCGGGGGGTCGGATTGGCCGTTTCTGTATTCGAATCGGCGTTTATCAGCGTCACCACCAGTGTTTTGACGCTGCTAACCGCTGATTTCAATCATTTTCCGGCTCTCGGACGCTGATAAACGCCGATTTGCCTACAGGATTGGCTGGTTGAACCGTTCTGCGAGCTTGCGTGCCTGTAGCTACGGATTTCAGTGCGCAATCGATCGCTTCCTGCACGAACGGTCTGCATTTCTGCTACGATAGAAGCATCGTAATTTTGCGCGTGCGCACAAGAAAAGGGGAGCGCTATGGAGACTGCAGAGAAGTTGGCGCCGCTCGGGTTCGGATTCATGAGGCTGCCGTTGACCAATCCGGATGATCCGACGTCCATCGACATCGACAAGTGCTGCGAGCTGGTTGACATCTTCATGGAAGGTGGCTTCACCTACTTTGACTCCGCCCGTGGCTACCATGGCTGCAAGTCTGAGTGGGCGCTCAAGAAGGCGCTGGTGGAGCGCTATCCGCGTGAGTCGTTTACCATCGCCACGAAGCTGCCGGCTTGGCTTGCCAAGAACGCCGAGGAGGCTCGGGCCATGTTCGACATCTCCCTTCAGGAGTGCGGCGTCGATTACTTCGACTACTATCTGCTGCACAACCTGGGGGAGAGCCTCACGCCCGGTTTCGAGGAGTACGGTCTGTGGGAGTTCTGCGCCCAGAAGAAGGCCGAGGGCAAAATTAAGAAGTTCGGCTTCTCCATTCACGACAACGCCGAGGAACTGGAGAAGGTGCTCGATGCGCACCCCGAGGTTGATTTCGTGCAGCTGCAGATCAACTACGTCGACTGGGAGAGCGACATCATCCAGTCGCGTAAGTGCTACGAGGTGTGCCAGGAGCGCGGGCTTCCCGTGGTCATCATGGAGCCGGTGAAGGGCGGCACGCTGGTGAAGCTGCCCGAGGCCGTGGCTGATGTGCTGCGTGAGACCGAGCCCGGCGCGTCCATTGCCTCGTGGGCTTTGCGCTTTGCCGGGTCGCTGCCGAACGTGATCGCGGTGCTCTCGGGCATGAACACGCCGGAGATGGTGGCCGAAAACGTCGCCATTATGCGCGATGGCGTGCCGTTGACGGAAGGGGAGCACGCGGTCATCGAGCGCGCTCGCGAAACGCTGGCCGCCCTGCCCGGCGTGCCCTGCACCGACTGCCGCTACTGCGTGAAGGGCTGCCCGGAGGGCGTGCACATCAACAACATCATGCAGTCGCTCAACATCTATGACCAGATGGGCGACGCCTACCGCGCCCAGGAGAACTACGACTGGAACACCGGCGACGGGAAGGCGAGCGCGTGCATCCAGTGCGGCGCCTGCGAGAGCGTCTGCCCCCAGCATATCGAAATCGTGAGCCAGCTTGAGCGCGCGGTGAAGCTGTTCGAGTAGCACCCCGCACCCTCGCCCCCAGCGCCCCGCGCTCTCCGTTTCTCGGAAACACGGGGTGTTCAGGTCAATTTCACGCTATAATCACACAGTTTCAACGGGCGGCTGCACCGTGCGCGATGCAGCCGCCCGTTCCTTCAAGCTAGGCGAGGGCGCGCAGGCGCCTTGGAAATGGGAAAGGAAAGCTATGGCAGGAGAGATGAAGAAGCAGCGCGCTTCCTGGTCGGGGAAGTGGGCGTTTATTTTGGCCGCGGCCGCCTCGGCGGTGGGCCTGGGGAACATGTGGCGCTTCCCCTATCTGGCGGCGAAGTACGGCGGGGGCACCTTCCTGCTCACCTATGTGGTGCTGGTGTTCACGTTCGGCGTTTCGCTTTTGCTGCTGGAGACGGCGCTCGGCCGCAAGACGGGGCAGTCCGCTATCGGTGCCTTCAAGGCCTTCGGTAAGAAGTACGCCTTCATCGGCATTTTGGCCTCGGCGGTGCCCTTCATCATCACGCCCTACTACTGCATCATCGGCGGCTGGGTGACGAAGTACACGGCGGCCTACCTGGTGAACGGACCGGAGGCCTTGGCCGACGGCGGCGACTTCTTCACCGGCTTCATCACCTCCAACGCCGAGAGCTACATCTGGATGCTCGTGTTCATGGCCATCGTGTTCGTCATCGTGGGCCTGGGCGTGAAGGGCGGTATCGAGAAGGCGAACCTGTTCATGATGCCGGCGCTCATCATCATGGCCGTCGCCATCGCCATTTACACGCTCACCATGCCGGGTGCCGTGGAGGGCGCGCTGTACTACCTCACGCCGGACTTCAGCAAGTTCTCGCCGGAGCTCGTGATCGGCGCGTTGGGGCAGATGTTCTACAGCCTGTCGCTGGCCATGGGCATCATGATCACCTACGGCTCCTATATGCGCAAGCAGGACAGCCTCACCTCCTCGGTCGTGCGCATCGGCGGCTTCGATCTGGGCGTGTCCTTCATCGCCGGCCTGCTCATCGTGTCCGCGGCCTTCGTGGCCATGGGCTCCGGCGACGCGGTGGCCGCCAAGGCGGGTCCCTCGCTCATGTTCGTGACGCTGCCGACAGTGTTCGTCGACATGGGCGGCATGGCCACCTTCATCGGCTTCTTGTTCTTCCTGCTGGTGCTGTTCGCCGCGCTGACGAGCGCCATCTCGCTCGTGGAGACGCTCGTCTCCATCGTGCACGACGGCCTTCAGTGCACGCGCGCCAAGGCCCTCGGCATCGTTATCGCCTTCGTGGTCATCGCCGGCGCCATCATCAACGCGGGCTACAACGGGCTGTCGTTCATCGAGCCGCTCGGGGCCGGTTCCTCGATCCTCGATTTCGCGGACTTCATCTCCAACTCGGTGCTCATGCCCATCGTGGCGCTGCTCACCTGCGTGTTCGTGGGCTGGATCGTGAAGCCCAAGACCATCATCGACGAGGTGCGCATCTCCTCGAAGTTCTCGGCCGCCGGTGCTTGGACGATCATGATCAAGTACATCGCCCCGGTGTTGGTGATTATCATTCTGGTCGCCTACGTCGCGGCTCAGTTCGGCTTCTTTTCCATGTGAGTTAGAAAGCTTCGGCTTTCTAACTCACCTCGACGCTGCGGGTCCGACAGGCACCTGCACTTGACCCTTGTTTTGGGCGCGGCGTTGGCGAAAGCCAACTTGGCCCAAAGGCGGGCCGATTGCAGGCACCTGTCGGGCCCTCGCTGTCTTCCTTGGGCGAACCTGTGAATTGCAAAATAAAGTTCTATAATGGTTTAGCTTTGAAACGCTCTTTCTAGTAAGGAATTTGAATGGCTCTCTCAATCGGTATCGTGGGGCTTCCGAATGTCGGCAAGTCCACGCTGTTCACGGCGATGACCAACAAGGGCGGTCTGGCCGCCAATTACCCGTTCGCCACCATCGAGCCCAACGTGGGCATCGTGCCGGTGCCCGACGACCGCCTGCAGGCGCTGGCCGAGATCGACCATCCGGCGAAGATCGTGCCCGCCACGGTCGAGTTCGTCGACATCGCGGGTTTGGTGGCCGGAGCGAGCCAGGGGGAGGGCCTGGGCAACCAGTTCCTCGCGAACATCCGCGAGACCGATGCCATCGCCGAGGTGGTGCGCTTCTTCGGCGATCCGGACGTGACTCACGTGGCCGGCAAGGTGGATCCGCGGTCGGACGTGGACACTATCAAGACCGAGCTCATCCTGGCCGATATCGCCACGGTTGAGAAGGCCATCCCGCGTCTGGAAAAGGAGGCCAAGCGCGATAAGGCCGGCGTGGCGAAGTTGGAGGCGGCCAAGAAGGTACTCGCGGGGCTGAACGAGGGCCACCGCGCCCGCACCCTGGGGCTGACCGAGGACGAGGTCGCGGCCATCTACGAGCTGCACCTGCTCACTATGAAGCCGATGCTCTACATCGCGAACGTGGACGAGGACGCCGTGGACGCCGAGCTGCCCGAGATCGACGGCTGCACTCCGGTGCCGATTTCCGCGAAGGTGGAGGCCGACATCGCCGAGCTGGCCGAGATGGATCCGGACGAGGCCAAGGAGTACATGGAAGCGCTGGGGCTCACCGACAGCGGTCTGGCGCGGCTCATCCGCGAGGCCTACCACCTGCTCGGCCTGCAGAGCTACTTCACGAGCGGCGAGACCGAGACTCGCGCCTGGACCATCCCGGTGGGCGCGAAGGCCCCCCAGGCCGCCGGCGTCATCCACAGCGATTTCGAGCGCGGCTTCATCAAGGCCGAGACGGCCTCCTTCGAGGACTACGTGGCCTTGGGCGGCGAGAAGGGCTGCCGCGACGCGGGCAAGCTCCGCCAGGAAGGCAAGGACTACGTCGTCCAAGACGGCGACGTCATGCATTTCAAGTTCAACGTGTAGGTCGGGAGAACCTCGCTGACTTCCTTGGGCGAACAGGTGACGTAGAGGAGATTAATGGCTGATTTGCTTGAAGAATACTGTCGCCAGCGCCGCTTGAAGCTTGAGGGAAACATCTACCACAAGACTCAGGTGGAGTTGGCTTACAACTCGAACCATATCGAAGGATCACGCCTGACCGAGGAGCAGACCCGGCAGATATTCGAGATGCGGACCGTCGATGGTCACGCCCGCCTTGCGGATATCCAGGACGCAACGAACCACTTCCGTCTGTTCGATGCCATGCTGGACACGGCGCAGGAACCGCTTTCCCCGGAATTGCTCCTGTCCTTTCACGAGGTGCTGAAGCAGGGCACCGAGCAAGCGGCCTCCGATCCCATTTTTGCCCCTGGCGTCTTCAAGGCGCTGCCCAATGAGGTGGGCGGCCTTGTGACGACGCTTCCTGAGGAGGTTCCCGGACAGGTGGCGTCGCTCATCGGGCGCTACGAAGGCGGCCCGCGCGCCTTTGAGGATATAGCGGATTTCCATTACCGTTTCGAACGCATTCATCCGTTCCAGGACGGCAACGGCCGCATCGGTCGCATGGTGCTGTTCAAGGAATGCCTCCGCAATGGTGTGTTGCCGTTCATCGTTTCCGACGATAGGAAGCATTTTTACTATCGCGGCCTAGCGAACTACGAAGACGAGCCCGGTTGGCTGCTTGACACCTGCCGCGCCTTCCAAGACGACTTCGCCGCCCGCTTCCTGCCCTTGGTGCCGCATCTGGTCTAGCGAGGTTTCTGCTGAGTCGAACTGTTTTGCGACTTGCGCTTGCTGCTGGAGCGCTGCTGCTCCAGGTTGCCCTGGTGACAAAAAGAACCCCTCCGATGCACAAAAATCGACTTATATAGCATCTCGGGGATGCGGGCATACGGATTTCGGGACTTATATAGCCAAAAATCGCCCCTCTGGTTCCCTCTGGATCTTTCGGTTGGCTATATAAGTCCGATTTTGTGCATTCGAAGGCCGTTCCGTGTCACCAGGTTGGCCAATGCGCGGAGATCGCGCTATGGTGTGGGGATATCAACGACAGTTCGGGGGCGGGAAGGTGCGATGACCAAGACGCGCGAGAATACGATGGCCGATGGTCGCGAGAATGCGATGGCGGAAGAGAAGAAGGGCAACGTGGAAGCGGAGATGCGCGATTCCATCTGGAGCGTGCCTTTCGTCGTTCTTATGGCGGTGAACTTCTTCCAGTCGATGGCGGCGTTCATGGCCAATGCCACGTTGCCGGTGTTCGCCGACTCGCTGGGGGCGACGGCTTCCATGGTGGGCGTCGTCGTGAGCTCGTTCACGCTGTCGGCGCTGCTCGTGCGGCCCTTCGCCGGCCCCGCCTTCGATAGCTTCTCGCGCAAGCGGCTCTTGCTTATCGCCCAGGGCATCATCTGCCTGTCGTTTTTCGCCTACGGGTTCGTCGATTCGCTGGGCGTGCTCATCGCCATCCGGCTCTTCCACGGCGTGGGCATCGGGTGCAGCGGTCCTCTGGCGATGTCGCTCGTGTCCGAGTACCTGCCGGCGACGAAGTTTGCCAGCGGCATCAGCATTTACGCGCTGGCGCAGTCCTTCGCCCAGGTCATCGGGCCGGCCACGGGACTCTACCTGGTGGATGCTGTAGGATTCTCGGCAGCGTACTTCCTGGCTGCGGCGCTTCTGGTGGTGGCCATGGGCGGCATCTTCGCCATCCGCGAGCCCTATCGCGAGCGCCTGCCCTACCAGCTGAAACTCTCCCGCATGTTCGCGCGCGAGGCCGTGGGCAAGGCGGCCGCCCTCATGCTCATCGCCGTTTCGTTCTCGTGCATGGGCTCCTACGTGGTGCTCTACGGCTATGGGCGCGGCGTGGCGGACATGGGGCTGTTCTTCGTGGTGTACGCGCTGTGCCTGGTGGTGACGCGGCCGGCTTTGGGCGGCCTTGCCGACAGGGTGGGAACGCCCCGGGTGCTCGTCTTCGGGACGATCTGCTTCGCTGCCTCCTATGTAGCGCTCTTCTACGCGCAGGGCTTGCCCGGCTTTCTGCTCGCCGCCGTCATCGGCTCGGCGGGGTTCGGCTGCTGCGCGCCGCTTCTTCAGTCCATGGGGCTCGCCTCGGTGGGCATCGACCGGCGCGGGGCGGCCAGCAACACCATGTTCACGGGCCTCGATTTGGGAATGCTTGTGGGGCCGGTGACCGGGGGCGCGGTAGCCGAGGCTCTGGCGCCTGCGGCCGGCGGCATCACGGGCGGCTACGGGCTCATGTGGCTCGTCATGATCGTGCCCGCCCTGGGCACGCTGGCCATCGCTCTGGGATGGAGCCTGCGGGGGAGAGTCCAGCGCCGCTAAAAGATGCGCGAGACACGGAATTGCATTATCATGGCGAGCGGATCATTTGAATGGAAGGAGAGCGGTATGGCGGAGTTCAACGAGCACGATGGGCGTGGCGGTCGCGAACGAGGGCGCGGCGGTCGCGATATGCGTCGTCCGAATCGGGACGAGCAGCGGGAGGAGCGGCGGCGCGAGGCGGCGCGGCATACGGGCCTCATGAAGGCCGCCTTCGGGCGCGAGACGGACGAGGCCATCGAGAACGCGCGCATTTACGAGGAAGGGGAGGGGCGCTCGCTTCTGTGGGGCGCCGAGGCCGCTGCGGCCGCCGAGGCGGCGAAGCGCGCAGCGGAGATGGCCGAGGCCGACGCCGATGGCGCCCAAGCGGGGAATGTCGAGGCTCGCGAGGTGGCCGAGATCGCCGAGGAAGACGCCGAGGCTGCGGAAGCCGAAGAGGCGATGGTCTCCGATGGAGCCGCGGGCGCTGCGACGCCTCAGGCTACGGAGACGACGGTCAAGGTCGTGACCTCTTTCGCCCCCGAGGCGCTCTACCGCGATGCCACGGGCAAGACGATGATCGCGGATCCCGGCGCCTTCACCCGCCCCGGCGGCGCCTACGAGGACGGCGCCTTCGGCCCGGAGCAGATCCTGTGCTCCGAGAGCAACCTGTACCCGATCCTTGTAGCCCACAAGCGCGACTTCTACGACAAGAACCGTGACTACCGCCGAGGCTCGCTGTTCACCGACCGGGCTCTGTACGTGCCCGAGGTGCTGTTCTCCCGCGGGGGCGATGTGCGCCGCGCCGACGTGCTGGTCATCGCCGAACCCGTCCGTGCCTTCGCCCTGGAGAACCACCGTTCCGAACGCGAGTGCGACAAGGCGCTCGCCGACCGCATCGAGGCCATCTTCCGCATCGCCGCCGCCAACGGCACTGAGACGCTCATCGTGGGCGCCTTCGGCTGCGGTCGCAACGGCTACCCTGTCGAGCAGGTGATCGAGCTCATCCAGAACTGGATTGCGGAACACCCTGGCGCCGTGCCGAACGTGGTGTTCGCCGTGCCGCGCATGCACGCCGATGCCTTCCGCGAGGCCTTCGGCGCCCCGGAGCCCGAGCGCCCCGCGCCGGTCGTTGTCGCCGAGGGCGAGAACGACCGCGAAGGCGATGACGAGGACTGGCGCAACGTGGAACTGCCCGAGGGCGTCACGCTGCGCTAAGGATGGCTGCTCCTTGAGGGGCAGAGCATAGAAGAGAACGAATCGGGCGGTGTGTGGCTTCGGCGCGTCGCCCGATATAGTACAGAAGGCGAGTATGGAAGTAACGAAAGTCGCAGAGATCGAGGAAAAGAGCGCGGAAGCGGCGGTGGATTCCGAAAGCGTTGTCGCCGAGGACACCGAGGATGTGGGGCCGGGCCAGCACCTGTTCGGCGAGCCGCTTGAGATGTACCTTCTGCGCGAGCCGAAGCTGGCCGTGGCCTTCTCGGGCGGCTGCGACTCGGCGCTGCTTCTGGCGGCGGCGAAGCTGGCGGGGTGCGAGGTGCGCGCCTATCTGGTGAAGACTGCCTTCCAGCCCGATTTCGAGCTTGATGACGCCCGTGCTGTGGCGGCGGCGCTGGATGTGCCCCTCACGGTAGTGGAAGCGGACGTGCTGGCTCAGGAGGCTATCTGCGCGAATCCCGCCGACCGCTGCTATCTCTGCAAGCGCTTCATCTTCGGGGAAGTGCGCCGGGCCGCGGCAGCTGACGGGTTCACGGTGATCGTCGACGGCACCAACGCCACCGACGATCCCGAGCGGCGCCCCGGCTTCAAGGCGCTGGCCGAGGCCGGGGTGGTGTCGCCCTTGCGCCGCGCCGGCATGACCAAGGCCAACGTGCGCCACGTGCTCGCCAGCTTGGAAGAGAGTTTCGGCCTGTCGTCCGGCGCGCTCATGTCCGCCAAGCCGAGCTTCCCCTGCCTGGCCGTCTACGTGCCCCAAGGCGAGTCGATCACTGAAGCGTCTTTGCGGGAGGCCGCCCGATCGCGCGGACTGTGAGTCGCCCGCTCTGTTAAATCTTCGCGCTCGGTGGGCGCGGGGCGCGCTGGTGGCGCGCCTTTTGCTATCATGGAGCGGTTGACTTAACGAACCGGGGAGTGCCGATCGCCACGGCGCGGCCGCTCCCAGAGAAGGAGCGCGATTCATGACGCAGCATCTTTCCGAGGCCGATGTGCGGGGCATCGCGGAATACACCCGCATTGGCCTTGACGCGGAGGAGGTCGTCGCCATGACGGCCGACCTGAACGCCATCATCGACAGCCTGGCGCCTATCACCGAGTTCGACCTCGACGGGGTCGAGCCGACGTTCCATCCCATCGGCGACTTGTCCAACGTCATGCGCGATGACGAGGTGCGCGGGAGCTTCACCCAGGAAGTGGCGCTGGAAAACGCGCCCAAGCAGGAAGACGGCAGCTTCCTCATCCCGTCCATCCTGGGGGAAGGGGGCGATCGCTAATGGCGCGCACCTTCGGAGAAATGGGCATTCGCGAGATTCAAACCGGTCTCGCCGCCAAGGAGTTCTCGGCCGCCGAGGTGACCCGCGGCACCTTCGAGCGCATCGGCGAGGCCGACGGGGCGGTGCATGCCTTCCTGGAAACCACCGAGGAACTCGCGCTCGACGCGGCGGCTCGCATCGACGCCGCCGTCGCCGAGGGGCGCCTCGCCGAGATGGGCCCGCTCGCGGGCGTTCCCGTGGGCTACAAGGACAACCTGAACCTCACGGGCACGCACACGACGTGCTCCTCGAACATGCTGCGCGACTACGTGTCCCCCTACACGGCGACCTGCGTGGAAAAGACGCTGCGCGCCGGCGCTCTTCCCATCGGCAAGCTGAACATGGACGAGTTCGCCTTCGGCGGCTCCACCGAAACCTCCGCTTTCGGCCCCACGTTCAATCCGTGGGATACCGAGCGCGTGCCCGGCGGCAGCTCGGGCGGAAGCGCCGCGGCCGTGGCGGCGGGCTTTGTGCCGGTGTCGCTCGGGTCGGATACGGGCGGCTCCATCCGCCAACCGGGCTCGTTCTGCGGTCTGGTGGCCGTGAAGCCCACCTACGGCGTGGTGTCGCGCTACGGTGTGGTGGCCTTTGGCAGCTCGCTCGACCAGGTGGGCCCCTTCGCCCGTTCGGTGGAGGATGCGGCGCTCGCGCTGAACGCGCTTTCCGGCCGCGACGAGCTGGACTGCACGAGCCAGCCGTGCGACGTGGACTTCACGGCCAACCTCGCTGAGGGCGCGCGCGGCATGAAGATCGGCATCGTTCCCGCGTTCATGGAGGCGGCCGGTCTTGCGCCCGAGGTGCGGGCGAAGGTGGAAGAGGCCGCGGCTGTTCTTCAAGATATGGGCGCGGAACTGGTGGAAGTGGAGCTTCCACACGCCCAGGCCGCTATGAGCGCCTACTACGTGCTCGGGCCCTGCGAGGCCTTCAGCAACCTCGCCCGTTTCGACTCGGTGCGCTACGGCTACTGCGACCCGGGTCACAAGGATCTTGGCGGCCAGTACGAGGCCAGTCGCGCGAAGGGCTTCGGCCCCGAGGCGCGCCGCCGCATCATGCTCGGCAGCTACCTTCTGTCGGCCGGCGTCTACGACAAGTACTACTATCCGGCCCAGCGGGTGCGCACTCTCATCACGCGCGACTACGCTGCGGCCTTCGAGAAGGTGGATGTCATCCTCTCGCCGGTGGCGCCGACCACGGCGTTCAAGATCGGCGAGATCTGCGACCCCACCGAGATGTACCTCGCGGACATGTTCACCATCTCCATCAACATCGCGGGCAACGGCGGCATGTCGCTGCCCGTCGGCCTCGGCGCTGACACGGGGCTTCCCGTGGGCGTGCAGATCATAGCCCCTCCCTTCAAGGACAAGAACATGTTCCGAGCGGCGGCGGCCCTCGAGCAGCACTACGGTCCTGCGCCCGTTGCCCCCGATTTCGCCGACGGAAAGGTGGGTGCGTAAATGAAGACCCTCGAAGAGGTATTCGAGACCTGGGAGGCCGTCATCGGTCTGGAGATCCACGCGGAGCTGACCACGCTGGAAACCAAGATGTTCTGCGGCTGCAAGCTGGAGTTCGGCGCGGCCCCCAACACCCACACCTGCCCGGTATGCCTGGGGTTGCCCGGGGCGCTTCCCGTGCCCAACCGCGCGGCCATCGAGTCCATCGTGCTGGCCGGTCTTGCCACCAACTGCGACATCGAGAAGCACTCGATGTTCTACCGCAAGAACTACATGTACCCCGATATGGCGAAGAACTTCCAGACGACCCAGGGCCCCATCGCCTTCTGCATGCGCGGGCACCTGGATTTGGACGTGGACGGCCGGGGCGCGACCGAGCGCTACCGCCTGGATGCGCTCAAACCCGGCGAGACGGACGGCAACATCACGCGCACCGAGGACGGCTACGTGGCCCATGTGGGCATCACGCGCATCCATATGGAAGAGGACGCGGGCAAGATGGTGCACCTCGGCGGTGGCGAGGGCCGCATCGCCGGCGCCACCCAGTCGCTCGTTGACTACAACCGCGCCGGCACCCCGCTCATCGAGCTTGTCACCGAGCCCGATTTGCGTACGCCCGAGGAGGCGCGCCTGTTCATGCAGAAGCTGCGCCAGATCTACCTGGCCTTAGGGATCTCCGACTGCTCCATGGAGGAAGGTTCCCTGCGCTGCGACGGCAACGTGTCGCTGCGCCGCCGCGGCGCCACCGCGTTCGGCACCAAGACCGAGTTGAAGAACATGAACTCCTTCAAGAACCTGCACGACGGACTCGCCTACGAGATCTGCCGCCAGGCCGAGGTGCTGGAAGAGGGCGGCGTCATCTATCAGGAGACGCGCCACTGGGATCCGTCTGCCAAGCGCACCATCGTCATGCGCGTGAAGGAGACGGCCGATGACTACCGCCTGTTTCCCGAGCCCGACCTGGCGCCCTACGACCTGTCCGATGAATTTATCGAAGGAGTGCGCGCGAAGCTCCCCGAGCTGCCCGACCAGAAGGCCGCGCGCTTTGCCGCCGACTTCGGGCTTTCTGCCTATGACGCGCGCCATTTGGTGGAGCACCGCGCCACGGCCGACTTCTTCGAGGCGTGCATGGAGCTGGCCGGCGACGACGCGGCCAAGCTCGCGAAGCCGGTGGCGAACCTCGTGATCAACGACGTGACTGCCTACCTGAACGCGCAAGACGGCGTGAAGCTCGCCGACACGGCGCTCACGCCTGCGCGCGCTCTCGGCCTCGTGAAGCTGGTCGCCGCCGACGCCATCTCGTCCAAGCAGGGGAAGGTTGTGTTCGCCGCCATCCTCGACGAGGACAAGGACCCGGACGCCATCGTGGCCGAGCGCGGCATGGAGCAGGTGTCCGACACCGGCGCCATCGAGGCCGTGGTGGACGCCGTGCTGGCCGCGAATCCGGACAAGGTGGCCCAGTACCAGGGCGGCAAGACGGGCCTCATCGGCTTTTTCGTGGGCCAGTGCATGAAGGAGATGCGCGGCCAAGGCAACCCGAAACTCATCAACGAGCTTCTGGCGAAGAAGCTCGGCTAAAAGGATTGCGCTAGCAGACAAGGTTGCGGAGGCGCGCCTGGGGTGAGGGCGCGCCTCCGCTTTGAGGGAAAAGGGGATTCCAATGGACTTCAACGAATGGCTCGTCGGGTTCACCGGGGAGTTGAGCGGGTTTCTGTACACGTACATCCTGCTGTTGCTGCTCGTGGTGGTGGGCGTGTACTTCACCATCCGCACGAAGGCGGTGCAGCTGCGCTACCTCAAGGACATGTTCTCGCAGCTGACCGAGAAGAAGCATGTGGAGGGCGAGCGGTCCATCTCGTCGTTCCAGGCGCTCATGGTGTCCACGGCGTCGCGCGTGGGTACGGGCAACATCGCCGGCGTGGCCACGGCCATTGCGACCGGCGGCCCGGGCGCCGTGTTCTGGATGGGGCTCATGGCCATCGTCGGCGCGGCGTCGGCGTTCGTGGAGTCCACGCTCGCCCAGATCTGGAAGGTGCGCGGCAAGGAGGGCGAGTTCCGCGGCGGCCCGGCCTACTACATCGAGAAGGCGCTCGGCAAGCGTTGGCTGGGCATCCTGTTCGCCGTGCTGCTCATCCTGTGCTTCGCGTTCGGCTTCAACGGCCTGCAGGCCTTCAACGCCACCTCGGCGCTGGAATACTACATTCCCGACTACGCCACGAACGGCACGGCCATCGCCTGCGGCATCGTGCTGGCGGTGATGACCGCGTTCGTCATTTTCGGCGGCGCGAAGCGCATCAGCGTCATCACGTCCATCATCGTGCCCATCATGGCCATCGGCTACATCGCCATCGCGGTGTGGACCACCCTCTCCAACATCACGGAGCTGCCGGGCGTGTTCGCGATGGTGTTCGCCTCGGCCTTCGACGTGCAGGCCATCTTCGGCGGATTCGCGGGTTCGGTGGTCATGCTGGGCATCAAGCGCGGCCTGTACTCTAACGAGGCCGGCATGGGCTCGGCGCCGAATGCTGCGGCCACGGCGTCGGTGTCGCATCCCTGCAAGCAGGGTCTCGTGCAGAGCCTGTCCGTGTACATCGACACGCTGCTCATCTGCACGTGCTCGGCTATGATGGTGCTCGTGTTCTACGTGCAGGACCCCGAGGCCGCCGCCGCGCTCAACGGCATGCCGCTCGTGCAGATGGCGGTGAACAACTCGGTGGGCGAGATGGGCATCCACTTCATCACGTTCGCCATCTTCGCCTTCGCGTTCTCCAGCCTCATCGGCAACTACTTCTACGCCGAGAGCAACCTGCGCTTCATCAAGGGCAACAGCAAGGCGCTCTTGTTCGTGTTCCGGATCGTGTGCCTGGGCGTCATCTTCTACGGAGCGGTGAACAGCTTCGACCTCGCATGGAACCTTGCCGACATCTTCATGGGCTTCATGGCTATGGTGAACCTCGTGGCCATCATGCTTCTGGGGAAGTGGGCGCTCAAGGTGCTCGACGACTACACGGCGCAGCGCAAGGCGGGCAAGGACCCGGTGTTCGTGGCGGACACCATCGAGGGGCTGCCGCCCACCGAGTGCTGGCATGTGGAGGAGCTGAAGGAGTACGGCAAACCGCCGGTGAAGGAGTATCTGGACGACCAGATAGAGGTGGAGTACGCGGGACTGAACTGACGGCGGCGCGTGTTCTTCGTCGGGCGCGTGGGCGGTGGTCTGGCGTTCCGGTAACGGAATGCCAACGCCCAGCGCCCG
>OLPQ01000890.1_pt1 | contig 23432 bp, 9 predicted proteins | sample 1672451 | NCBI WGS metagenome assembly OLPQ01 (sample SAMEA3136687, study PRJEB25190) | human gut metagenome | biome: human gut; feature: human-associated habitat; material: faeces | place: Austria | collected 2013
GATCGGAAGATCTGCATTGGATCCCAGGAAATAATGGGGGAACAGCTTGATGAAATCGAAGAGCTTCACGAAGGTGGCTCTCTCGATCTTCATGGGCACATGCTCACCGCAGAAAACAATGCAGTGCTCGTTATAATACACATAGGGAGAATACTGGAAAAACCAGTCTGCCTGATTGATTTTCAGCGGAATGATCCGGTGATTCTGTCTGGCCGGATGGTTTACCCGACCCATATATCCCATATTTTCCTTGCAGAGCTGGCACTTGGGATAACTGCTCTGCTTCATCAGTTTGGCAGCTGCGATCGCCTTGGGATCCTTCTCCGGTTTGGAGAGATTGATGGAAATATCAATATCTCCATACGCACTGGGAACAGCCCAGCGAATATCCCGGGCAATACGATAGCGGCGGATATAATCAGAGTCCTGGGCAAACTTATAGTAATAGTTTGTGGCCTCTTCCGGAGACTTTTTGTAAAGCTCCCAGAATTTTCCGGAAACCTGGGACGGTCTCGGCAGAAGACAGTTCATCAGTCTGGTGTCAAAAAGATCACGGTAAACGGTGCTGTTCTCCTTGAGGATTCCTGCCTCTGCCGCATAATCCAGCAGATTTTTCAGGATATCTTCCAGTTCTTCTGTCCGGACTTCTTTTCCGGTCTTGTCATTTTCCTGGTAATCCTCTTCGCCAAAGACCTCCAAAAGCTGGTTTCTGGTGTAAATCTCTTCTTCCTCTGAAGTAAGACCCGTTGTCAGTCCGTACTGGACCAGCCGGTCGATATTTTCATATAAAACGGTCTTTTCCATGGCTATGCGCTTCCCTTCTCTGCTATTTTTACTGTATTACTCCCAGATGCCTGCTCCGTCGCCGATCTCTACTACATAGAAATCTGCCTTGTAGCCGATCTTCTCCTCGTAGATTTTTCCTACGTTCTCAATGAAGCTCTTCACAGCGTCCTCTTTTACGATGCTGACGGTGCAGCCGCCGAAGCCAGCTCCGGTCATACGGGAACCGATAACGCCGTCCTGTTTCCATGCAGTATCTACCAGAGTATCCAGCTCTTTTCCGGTTACTTCATAGTCATCACGGAGAGATACATGGGAAGCGTTCATCAGTCTTCCGAACTCAGCCACATCTCCGGCTTTCAGAACCTCTACGGCCCGTTTGGTACGCTGGTTCTCGTAAACGGCATGGCGGGCACGACGCATACGAACCTCGCTTCCGATGGCGCTCTTGTATTTCTCGAACTCTTCCTCGGTCAGATCGCCCAGAGCCTTGATATCAACGACTTTCTGGAGCTCTGCCAGAGCTTCCTCGCACTCTGCGCGGCGCTCATTGTATTTGGAATCGCCAAGTCCGCGCTTCTTGTTGCTGCAGGCGATAACGATCTTCATGCCGTCCAGTTTGATCGGTGCATACTCGTACTCGAGGTTGCTGGTATCAAGATAGATGGCGTTGTCTTTTTTACCCATGGAAATGGCGAACTGATCCATGATACCGCAATTGACGCCGTTGAAATTATTCTCTGCGAACTGGCCGTAAAGCGCGATGTCAATGTTGGAAACTCCTTCCACTCCATACATGTCACGCAGAGCCACAGCGGTCAGCATATGTACGGAAGAGGAGGAAGAAAGACCGGAAGCGTCGGGAATGGTTCCGTAGATCAGCATATCGAAACCGGTATCGATGGGATGGCCTTTTTCACCGAAGGTCCATACCATACCTACCGGATAGTTGCTCCAGCCAGCTTCTTTTCTCGGTTTCAGCTCGTCCAGAGAGCCGGTCAGAACGCCTGCCTTCGGGAAATTGACAGAGTAAAAACGCATGGTGCGGTCGTTTCTCTTGCGGAAAACGCCGAAGGTTCCGATGGTCAGAGCGCAGGGAAATACATGGCCGCCGTTGTAATCGGTATGCTCACCGATCAGGTTTACACGACCCGGTGCAAAATAGGTTTTCAGCTCTCCGCCTTCTCCATAAATCTCATTAAACTTCTGGATCAGTTCCTGTTTCATTTTTAATCCCTCCATTGATATCGTTTAATCTGGTATATAGCACAGGTGAAATCACTTCTCCTGAATACCTGCTTATTTAACCTTCTTTATTGTACCAACTTATTACCATTCTTACCAGTCCCATTTTACCTTTTTTCTCCCCGTTTCCGGTATTCCAGAGGCGTCATCCGGAACTTCTTTTTAAAGAGCCGGTTAAAATAGGACACATTAGAAAAACCCACGTCCATGGCCACTGTCAGCACGTCCTCCTGTCCCTCTGCCAGAGCCCGTGCCGCGAGAGTCAGCCGGTAATCGTTCAGATAGCTGACGAAGGGCACACCCATATGATTTTTGAAAAATTTCATGAAATGCGACTCGCTGAAACCAGAAAATTCCGCCATCTCTTCGATGCTTAAGGGCTTTCCGTAATCGACTTCGATTCTCCTGAGAATGCGTTTCATTTTATCCAGGGATTTTTCCCTGCCCTCCTCAGCCAGAGTCGGCTCCACCCGGGAAAACAGAAGAAAAAAGAACTGGAAGAGCCAGCCCTTCACCGCCAGAGGATAGCCCCTGGGGCGCTGCTCTGAGAGCTCGTCCATTTTCCGGATGCACTCCAGCATCTCTTCATGATAAAGAGCGGAACCATCAATCCAGGCAGGATAGAGGAGCTTCCCGTCCCGGTAGGGCTCCAGAAATTTCGGCCCGCAGACATCGCCCTCTTTTGGAAGGAGCATTTCCAGCCGGAAAATGATATTTTCATACTCCATCCGCTCCTGCTGATACTGACGAATGCCGTGAAGCTGGCCCGGAAGAACAATAACCGCCTGTCCCGCTTCCAAAAGCCTGCTCTCCCGGTCCAGCGTCACAAGGCCCCGGCCCTTTTTCACAACAATGAACTCCATCTCCTCATGCCAGTGTACCGGAACACTGGAAAAATCAAGAGGAATCGAGCATAAATAGGTATTATATGGGAACGCTACTTCTGTATGCTTCTTGTCTTCCCTGAAAGTTTCGTATTCAAAATCCCGCATATACACCTCTCCCGTTTGACTATTTGATAGGATTGTACTATATTTGAATAGGATATCGCAAGACTTTTCCGGGTGGAACAGATATAATAGAGCCATCCGTAGAACGGCAGCGCCCTGCCGGAATCTGAAAAAGTAGGAGGAATCATCATGCAGTTGAAAAAATTTATCGAGACAACCTGTAATAAACCGATTTCCGAATGTTCCAACCAGGAGCTCTACCTGGCGCTTTTAAGCTACACCAAAGAGCAGATCAAAGAAAAAGAGACACCCTGTAACGACAAAAAGAAACTCTACTATATTTCCGCCGAGTTCCTGATCGGCAAACTTCTTTCCAATAACCTCATCAACCTTGGAATCTACGATGAAGTGGCTCTCCTGCTGAAGGGCAACGGAAAGAGCCTGGCTGAGATCGAGGAAGCCGAGCCGGAACCCTCCCTTGGAAACGGGGGCTTAGGACGACTGGCAGCCTGCTTCCTGGATTCTATCGCTACTCTTGGTCTTCCGGGAGACGGCGTGGGCCTGAACTATCATCTCGGCCTTTTCAAGCAGGTATTTAAGGATCATCTCCAGAACGAGACCCCGAACCCCTGGATTGAGAAAGAGAGCTGGCTTCACAAGACCGACACCACCTACCGCATTGCCTTTGGTGGCACCACCGTTACCTCCCGCCTCTACGACATCGATGTGATCGGCTACAACAACCGCGTCAACAAGCTTCACCTTTTCGATGTGGAGTCCGTAGACGAGTCCATCGTCCGCGACGGCATCTCCTTTAATAAAGAAGACATCGCCAAAAACCTGACTCTCTTCCTCTATCCCGATGACAGCGACGAGGAAGGCCGTCTGCTCCGTATTTACCAGCAGTACTTCATGGTCAGCAACGGTGCCCGTCTGATCCTTGATGAGTGTATTGCCCGCGGAAGCAATCTTCATGACCTTCCGGACTATGCCGTAATCCAGATCAACGATACCCACCCGACCATGGTCATTCCGGAGCTGATCCGTCTTCTCATGATCAAGGGCATCACCTTCCATGAGGCAATGGACATCGTGAGCCGTACTTGCGCTTACACCAACCACACAATCCTGGCCGAGGCTCTGGAGAAATGGCCGATGAAATATCTGGAAAAAGTCGTTCCCCAGCTCACCCCGATCATCTATGCACTGGATGATATGGTACGCCGGAACTACTCCGATGAGTCCGTTTACATCATTGACAAAAACAACCTCGTACACATGGCTCACATTGATATCCATTACGGCTTCAGCATCAACGGCGTAGCCCGCCTCCATACGGAGATCCTGGAAAACAATGAGCTGAACAACTTCTATAAGATCTATCCGGAGAAATTCAACAACAAGACAAACGGCATCACCTTCCGCCGCTGGCTCCTGCACTGTGACCACGATCTGACGAAATTCATCACAAGCCTGATCGGCGAAGGCTACAAGACCGATGCCACCGAGCTTGAGAAACTACTGAAATTCAAGGATGACAAGAAGGTTTTAAGCGAGCTTCTGAAGATCAAACAGGCCAACAAGAAAGTCCTGAAAGACTACATCCTGACCACTGAGGGCATCGAGATCGACGACAACTCCATCTACGATATCCAGATTAAACGTCTGCACGAGTACAAACGTCAGCAGCTGAACGTGCTCTACCTGATCCACAAATATCTGGAGATCAAAGCCGGCAAGCTTCCGAAACGCCCCATCACCGCTATTTTCGGTGCAAAGGCCGCTCCCGCTTACATCATCGCAAAGGATATCATTCATGCCATCCTCTGCCTGCAGGATATCATCGACAAAGATCCCGTTGCCAGCAAGTTCCTCCATGTGGTTATGGTCGAGAACTACAACGTATCCAAGGCTGAGAAACTGATCCCGGCCTGCGATATCTCCGAGCAGATCTCCCTGGCATCCAAAGAGGCCAGCGGAACCGGAAACATGAAGTTCATGCTGAACGGAGCCATTACCCTGGGAACCATGGACGGAGCCAACGTGGAGATCCACGACCTGGTAGGCGATGACAACATCTACATCTTCGGCGAATCCAGTGAGGAAGTCATCGAGCACTATGCAAAAGCCGATTACGTTTCCAAAGACTTCTACGAGGCTGATCCGGAGCTGAAAGCAGCTGTGGACTTCCTGGTAGGCGAGGAAATGCTGGCAGTTGGCTCTGAGGAGCACCTGACCCGCCTTTATAACGAACTTCTGAATAAAGACTGGTTCATGACCTTCCTTGACTTCAAGTCCTATGTAAAGACCAAGGATCAGGCTTTCAAGGACTACGAGGACCGCACCGCCTGGGCCAAGAAGATGCTCGTAAACATCGCCAAAGCCGGTTTCTTCTCATCCGACCGTACCATCGCAGAGTACAACCGCGATATCTGGCATCTGAAATAAAGCAAATATTTTCTTACAAAAAAGACCACCGCTTTCGCGGTGGCCTTTTTCATTTCTCAGAACAATTTATCTCTGTTCTTTTTTCTTACGTCTTCTGACACCATAACCGGTTCCGACAAGGGCTGCCATCATCATAAGAGTCAGGTAGAAGGCGATGTTTGTATCGTCTCCTGTCTTCGGCGTTGTTGTCTTGGTGGTGGTTGTTGTCGTGGTGGTGGTCGTAGTCGTACGGTTCGTCGTACTTGTCGTCGGCTGTGTAACCGGCTCTGTATCCGGCTCTTTTGTCTTGGAGTTCGTTATCGTTCTCTCCACAGCTGTGCTGTCAGCGGAAATCTTACAATAACTTGCATCCAGAGTTACCGTATACCCGAAGTCGCTGTCAACCGGCACGCCATCTTCGTCTGTCTCTGCCAGATAATACTCGCCGTAAGGCAGTCTGTCGAAGACGACTGTTCCGCTGGACTCATCATTGAGCTCCAGTTTCTGAATATCTGCACTTGCCATGATGGTATGAGCCGCATCGGTGAACAGTGCAAAGTAGAAGGTATCAGTTACGTTTCCGGGCTTGCTTCCGATCAGAACCTGTTTGTTTACCGTGATCTTACCATCGTTGTAGGGATTCTCCGGCAGATTTCCGTTTACATAGTTGATGATCATGCTCTTGCCCATCTGACTCTTCGGAGTCAGGCTTACCTTTCCATCCAGGATTTCATTGGAATCGATCACGAAGGATTCGCTGATCGGATTACCAAATTCATCGGTCTCTGCCACATAATAGGTGCCATACTCCAGATTTGTGAAGATCGTGGAGGTGGTGTAGGACTGCTGTACCCGCAGTGCCTTTACGCTGCTGACACGCTGTGTGCATGCCTCATCGGCAAACAGAGCGGTGTAGAAGGTGTAATCATCGATCGTCTTATACTGGTCTTTATATTTTACCAGTTTCTGAACGATGACGGAAGCATCACCGGATGCTACCTTATCGTCCATGACGATCTTCTGGATCTCATTGTTGCTGTTTACGGTAAAGGTAATATCCTTTGCCAGGCTGTATCCGGACGGTGCGGAAATCTCGGTCAGGGTGTAAGCTGCACCTGCGATCAGTTTTCCTTCAAATACCTTGGGCTCTCCGGTGGAGATCCAGTTCAGGATAATCTCTCCGGAAGCATCCTTCAGTGCCAGATGAGCTCCTGCAAGCTCTTTGTTGTTCGTTACATCCATCTTGGAGATCTGAACTCTGGTCACATCATCCTTCATGACAACCTTTGTTGTTGTTCCGTCTGTGTTTACAGTAAAGGTCACATCCTCAGCGAGGGCATATCCATCAGGTGCTGCGGTCTCTCTTAAGGTATAAGTTCCTGCCGGAAGTCCTTTGATGACTTTTGCGGTCACATCGGAAATCCAGGACAGCTGCTCACCGTAAACGGTCTTCGCGATCTCGCCCTTCTCATCAAGAATCTGAAGAGTTGCTCCCGGCAGCTCTCTGGTCTCATTGGTAAGAGCAACCTTGCTGACAGTCACATCAGTAGGCGCATCTTTCATGACAACTTTGTTCTCAACGGTCAGGTCATCGCTTATCGTAAATTTCACATCTGCTGCTACTGCAAAACCTGTCGGAGCTTTGGTCTCGCGGAGGATATACTCTCCAGCGGGCAGGCCCTTGATCTGTTTTGCGGTTTCTGCGGAAGTCCATTTCAGTTCTTCACCAAAGATGGTCTTCACAACTTCTTTGCCTTCTGTATCCATGATCTGAAGCTCGGCTCCAGGAAGCTCTTTCTCTGCATTGGTGATATCCACCTTGCTGATCACTGCCTCGATGGCTGCATCCTTCATGGTTACTGTTTCTGCTGCTTTCAGCTCATCGGTAATGGTAAATTTCACATCCTTCGCGATGCTGTATCCAGCCGGTGCGATGGTCTCTCTTAAGGTGTACTCGCCAGCCGGCAGTCCCTTGATGACCTTAGCCTCGTTTCCGGATACCCATTTCAGCTCTTCGCCGTAAACGGTCTTCACGATCTCGTTTCCATATTTATCCATTACCTGAAGGGTTGCTCCCGGAAGTTCTTTCTCTGCATCGGTGATATCCACTTTGCTGATCTTCACTTCGGTTGCCTGATCCTCCATAACTGCTTTGTTTGTTACTTTTCGGTCATTGCTTACGGTAAATTCTACATCTTTTGCAATGGTGTAGCCGGTCGGTGCTGCGATCTCACGGAGGATGTAATCTCCTGCGGGCAGGCCCTTGATCTCTTTTGCTTCCTCACCGGAAATCCACTGCAGTTTCTCACCGTAAACGGTGACTGCGATCTCCTCGCTGGTGGTGCCGTCCTCTGCCGTCACTTTCTTCAGAATCTGAAGGGTTGCTCCCGGCAGTTCTTTTGCCGTATCAGCCATATCTACCTTGCTGATCACGGTCTCAATCGGTGCATCCTGCATCTCTACGGTTTCTACCGCTTTCAGCTCGTCGGTAACGGTAAAGGTTACATCTGCTGCTACCGTGTAGCCATCCGGTGCTGCACTCTCGCGGAGGATGTACTCTCCGGCAGGCAGTCCCTTGATGTTCTTCGGCTCGCCGGTGGATTTCCACTCCAGCTTCTCGCCGTAAATAGTGATTACGGTTTCTTCCTTCTCAACTTCTTCACCAGCATCTGTTGCTGCTTTCACTTTCTTCAGGATCTGAAGTGTTGCTCCCGGCAGTTCTTTTCCGGTAGTGATATCGGTCTTGCTGATAGTAACCTCTGTTGCCTGATCCTCCATGGCAATCGTATCGATCTCAGCCTGTTCTCCGTCTACACTTCTGTAAATCTTTCCTTTTTCAACGGTAAAGGAAATCGGATCTGCAATCGTGTAACCAGTCGGAGCCTTGGTCTCAACCAACTGATAGCTGCCGTCCTTCAGACCGGTGATGGTCTTCACCAGTGCATCCGCTGTGGTGGTCCATCTCAGAGTCTCATTGTAAACGGTTCTTACGACATCACCGTTCTCATCCTGTACCTCAAAGGTTGCTCCCGGAAGATTCTTGGTAAGATCTGCCATGTCTTTCTTGGAGACGGTCAGTTTGCTGGGTGCATCTTTCATGGTAACGGTCTGAACCTTACCGTCTTTGCCTACCTCAAAAGTAATCTCTTCCGCATATTTGTAACCATTCGGCACTGCGGTCTCAGTCAGAGTATACTTCTGACCGGCTTTCAGGATACCTTCGATATAATGAGGCTCACTTCCACTGATCCAGGAATCAATGACTTCGCCGTCTGCATCTCTGATTTCCAGTTTCGCTCCCGGCAGTTCTGTGTTATTTGTTACATCAATCTTGGAAACCTTAACCTTGGTCAGATCGTTGACAAATTTAAGATCTGCTTTTTTGGTATCACCGACAACTTCTGCCTTTAAGGTTCCATTGCCATTGTCGGTTACGTTTACTTTTACGGTGTACTCTGTTTCGGCGTAAATAACTGCGCCATCAGTACCCTTGATCTCTTTTACGGTGTAAGTATGCTCACCCAGAACACTGGTGTCATCCGGTGTCAGTACATATGGGATTTCTGTGAAGGTAATCTTGCCATCCAGTGCGTTGGTTCCGGTGGCAACTTCATTTCCATTCTCCAGTACTGCAAACTGATACTCGTTTGCCAGAAGAGACTTCTGTACACCTTCTGCATAGGCTTTGGAAGCTTTCAGAACGATACCGCCCTCTGCACTGTAGGTGTTGGTAAATACTGCATCCGGTGTCTTTGTTTCATCATCTTTCGATGCTTCAACCGTCTTACCATCAATGGTTTTCTCAACCTTCAGAGTTCCGTCTCCATTATCTGTTACAGTTACTTCTACTGTATGAACGGTGTTATCAAATCCATAGCCCGGTACTTCCATATCCGGTACCACTTCCTGAAGATAGTAGGTATAGGTCTTGCCTGCATTCTTCTCAGTGTAAGTAAGATTTGCGAAAGTTACGTTCTTTCCAACGTTCTTCACGGTCTGATCCTTGTTGGTATCACCATTTGCTTCGTTTGCCGGATCTCCCTTTAACGTGAAGCTGAACTGCTTATCTGCAATGGTTCTGCCTTTCAGAATCTTCTCTGCGCTGATACTTGTTTCACCTGTCGCTTTATAGGTATTTACAAATGCAACAGCGTCTGCTTTTTCCTGTTTCTTTTCCTCATTTTCCGTTGTGATCTTGGTAATATCACTTACAGCTGCATTCAGTTTTCCATTTCCCTGATCCCGGACACTTACGGTTACTTCATAAATACTCTCATCGTAAGTATAACCAGGCTGCTTGTTTGTCGGAATCTCCTCACGGACCGTATAAACATAATCCTTTCCGGCATCGCTCTCATCATACTTCAAGGGATCAAAGGTTACCTGTGTACCAACGTTGCTCTTTGACTGATCTTCTGTCTTCGGACCGGTCAGGGTAAAGGTAAACTGGCCATCTTCAATGGTTCTTCCTGTCAGAAGCTTGGTAGCTGTCAAAGTCAGCTCTCCATATGCATTGTAAACATTATGGAACACTGCTTTTTCAACCGGTACGATTTCACCATCTGCAGTCGTGCCAGATTTCACAATCTGATACTCTGCGTTTATGGTTCCATCTCCGTTATCTTTCGGAGTTACCCAAACCTCATAGGTTGTCTCATCATAGCTGTATCCGTCTGCCTTCTCTGCCGGGATTTCCTCATACAGAAGATAGGTATACTTCTTTCCAAGATCCTGTTCTGTATAAGAGATCGGATCAAAGGTAATCTGGCCATTCAGGTCATTGGTCTTTCTCTGGCTGATGGCTGTTTCGCCTTCCTTCACTTCTTTGCTCTTCAGGATAAAGGCAAATTGTCCATCTGCAAGCAGACGGCCAGTCAGATTCTTCTGAGCGGTAAGATTCAGAGTTCCCTCTGCATGGTATGCATTGGTAAACTGCGGTGTTCCCGTAATTTCCGTCTTCACCGGACGACCTGCGGGACCGCTGACCTCATAGATCTTTGTTGCTGTCGCAAGGTGTCCATCCCCATTATCGGTAATGGTTACTTCTACATGGTAAACCGTCTCATCGTAAGTATAGCCTTTTGCCTTTTCTGTCGGGATTTCCTCATACAGAAGGTAGGTATAGGTCTGTCCTGCATCCTTTTCCGTATAATTCATCTTCGGGAAGGAAATGCTTCCGTCTGCGTTATTCGGAACGGTCTCTTTGTACTTCGGCGCAGAACCAGTACTCTCCAGTGTGAAGGAGAACTGCTCCTCAAGCTCAGCCAGTGTCTTTCCAGTCAAAACTTTATTAGCTTCCACCTGGGCAACACCAGTTGCTGTATAAGTATTGCTAAATTTCAGTTCCTGCTCTTTGTCATCCACTTTCCGTGTTTCCACACGCAGGGTACCGTCTCCATTGTCACTTACTTCTGCCACTACGGTATAGATGGTGCGGTCATATGTATAACCATTTTCATCTGTTGCCGGAGTAACCTCCTGTACCGTGTAGGTATGGGTTCCGATATCAGCGGTCGTATACTCGATCGGCTCAAAGTGGATGCTTCCGTCTGCTTCATTAGAAGTGCTTCTAAGTACTTCGTTGCCTTCTCGTACTTCAAATTCAAACTGTCCAGCTTCCAGTGTTCTTCCTGTCAGGACTTTGGTTCCTTCCAGAGTCAGGCTGCCGGTGGCTTCGTACTTATTTACAAATTGCATGTTATCCAGAGGAACTTTCTCGCCCTCCAGGTTGGTCACTTTCGCATCTACCTTCAGGTTTCCATCTCTCATATCCGAAACATGAACCTTGATCGTATACACTTCGTTAGAATACTCGAAACCACTGAGTTTTCCATACTGCTCCGTCATTGTATAAGTAAAGTCTTTATCAATGTCGTCTTCTGTATAGGTAATCTGATCAAAGGTTACTGTTCCTTTTGCATCATTCCATTTGACCTGTTTTTTAATGCCATCACCAAGCAGGACAAAGGAGAACTTATTTGCTGTAAGTTTTACCGCATCTGAATGTACATTCAGTTTCTTGGCTGCTGTCAGATTCAGGGAACCCTTCGCCTTGTAGTGGTTTTCAAACTGAAGGGTAGCTTTTTCGCCTGTAGCATTATCTGTGATTACCGGCTCTTCTACTGTCAGTTTTCCACCGGCATCCTTCACATTGATCACTACTTTATAAACCTTATCGCTATAAGTATAGGTCGGATCATCCGGAACTTTGATCTCACTTACATAGTAAACGAAATCTTTTCCTTTTGAGATATCTTCTGCATCTTTGACATCGTCCTGATCATAGTTCAGCGTCGGGAATTCAAATTTTCCATCGGCATCACTTGTTACGATCATGTCCTTACCAGCGGAATCCTTTACCAGGTTTTCGCCCTCCGGATCTGTCGTCAGCTTAAAGGAGAACTGCTCCGGATCCAGTGTACGGTTACCGGTCAGAGTCTTGGTTCCCTTAAGCTCAGCCGAACCAGTTGCCTCATAGCTATTCTTAAAGGTTACCTTTTCCTCAGAAACTGTCTCACCGGCTTTATTGGTATAAACAGGAGATGCTACCAGTGAACCATTGTTATCGGTAACGTTCACTGTGATCGTATACTCTTCTTTGGAATATGTATAGCCAGGCTGCCCGTCATTGACCTCTTTGATCTTATAAACAAAGGTCTTTCCAATATGTTCCTGTGTATAAGGAAGAGTTGTAAAGTTCACGATACCGTTTTCATCATTTGTTTTAGTCTCGATATATTTTTCCTCTTCATCAGTTACCTGATAAAGTTCAAACGAGAACTGCCCAGCCGTCAGTTCATGTCCAGCCAGCTCTTTTTGGGCTTTCGGTGTAAACTCTCCGTTTGCCTCATACTTGTTTTCAAAACTAATTGCGCTTACGGTATTGCTGCCTTTTTTATAAGTACGCTCCGACGTATCCAGTGTCTTATTATGGTTATCTTTTACATTGATGGTTACTTCTACCGCCGTCGTATCGTAGGTATATCCTGATTTTCCATCATTGACCTCTTTGATGCGGTATGTATGCAAACCCACATCATCCTGGGTATAAGAAATTACCGGGAAGGTAAAGTTTCCATCCGCATCATTGGATACGGTAATGTCCTGTCCTTCTTCATTTTTCAGCGGCACTTCTACTTCCACCAGCTTGTCGGAATCTTCGGCTTCTTTCTGCAGTTTCACTTCGTAAATTTTAAAGCTGAAGTCACCTGCTTCCAGTTTTTTCGTTCCGCCTGTAAGCTTTTTGGTTCCGCTTAAAGTTGCCTCACCAGTCGCTTCATAGATATTAGAAAATTCCGGAATCTTAACTGTTTCATCCGAAGATTTCGTGTAATCTTTCTTTTCGCTTCCTTCCTTCTCCTGTACCTGGATCGTATACGGAGTAGAAAGCGTACCATTATGATTATCTTCTACCGTAACCATTATGGTATAAATCTTACTGTCATAGGTATAACCTGCTTTTCCTTCATTGGTCTCTTTCAGCGTGTAGGTATAGGTATTCCCAATGTCAGACTGGTCATAAGTCAGCGCATCAAAGATTACTTCACCATTCAGGTTATTTTCCTTCGTCTGATCTGTCTTTTTCGCCTGGTTTGCCTGATCTTTCTGGTCTATCTCTTCCGGTCCAGTCAATGTGAAAGTAAATTTATTATCTTCCCGAAGGCTGGCCCCATCCAGTTTCTTATGTGCTTTCAGCTGAAGCTTGCCTTCTGCTGTATAGGTGTTGGTAATGATAAGTCCATTGCCACTCTCTGTGTCTGTTCCATTCGGAGTAGCGGTTACTTCCAGAGTTCCATTGCCATTGTCCGTTACCGTTACCTTTACAATCACATCATCTTTGGCATAAGTATAACCCGGATGTTTGGCAGATTCATCTACCTCCCGTACTGCATAATAATTATCCCCTACCTGATCCTGGTTAAAGGTGATGGAATCAAAGGAGAAGGTACCGTTTGCGGCATTCTTCTTTGAATCAACCAGCTTATAACTCTGATCTTTTGTTCCGTACTTCTCGATCTTATACAGTTCAAAAGTAAATTGATCTTTTTCAAGCGTATGGTTTTCAAGAACTTTCTTACCTTTCAGAGTCACCTTGCCACTTGCCGTATACTTATTGGTAAAGGAAGGAACTCCATTATTTGCAGTGTAAGGATCATATGTACCATTTGCATTTTTCTTTTCAACTGTTTTTTGGACATTCAAATTTCCCTTGCCATCATCTGTGATCTTGGCTGTGATACGGTACTCCTCTGTAGAATAGCCACCCACATATCCGGCTGCAGAACCAGGCTGCTCTCTCAGAATATAGGTATAGGTTTTATCTTTATCCTCGGCTACCGTATACGGAATTGTAAAGCTAATCTGACTGCCATTATTCGTTGCTGTCTGAAGATATTCTTCTTTTTCACCAACAAGCTTATACAAATCAAACTTGAAGATGTTCGGTACGTCATTTCGACCTTCTACTGTCTTTGTGGCCGTCACATTCAATGAACCGCTGGCATTGTATATATTGGTAAAATTAATCGCGCCACTGTTATAATCAACTGAAACCGTCAATTTTCCAGATGTGGTGCCATTTTTAACAGATACGGTTACCTGATATGCATTTGTATCATAAGTATAATGTGTATCTGTTCCCGGAATCTCCCGTACCCAGTAGACAAATTCCTTGCCCATATCTGCCTGTGTGTATTCCGGAGTATTCAGGACAAACTCGCCTTTGCCATCTGCGGTGCGTGCTGCCTTGTTGGTGGTAGTAATTGCCTTATCTGATGCATCTTTTACCGGATCTTTTCCATCCTTATCATAGAAAAGGCCAAAAGTAAATGCACCTGCTGTCAGGGTCTGATTCTCCAGCTTCTTGGTACCTGTTATTGTTGCAGAGCCACTGGCTTTGTATTTGTTTTCAAACTTAGGCTCTGTTACAACCGTTCCTGCCTTCTTATAGACAACGGAATTCTCATCTGCACCAACCACACCATTTCCTTTATCAACAATCTTAACCGAAACGGTGAACACTGTATCATCATATGTAATATCGCTTCTGGTCTTGTTTGTCTCTTCAATGGTATAGGTGTATTTTTTACCAATATCTTTCTGTGTATACTTGATATCTGTAAAGGTAATTGCTCCATTTGCCTTGTTTAAACCAGTAGAAACTACTTTTCCTGCACTGTCTTTTACAGAATAGGTAAAACCATTGCTGTCATAAAAAGCACCACCGGTCAGTTCTTTGGAAACGGTCGGTTTCCAGGTACCTTCTGCGGTATAGGTGTTTACAAATGTTGCAGAAGTTTTATCTCCGCTTTCTTTATCACTTACATATACAGAAGCAACTGCCAGCTTACCATCTTTCTTCGGATCTGTCACCCTAACTGTCACCGTATATTTGACATCCGAATAAGACATTCCTTTTTCTTCTGTCGCAGGCTTTACTTCTTCAATTGTATAAATAAAGTTTCCCGGTTCTGTATAAGAAATGCTGTTACTGTTTTTTCCATCAGCTGTAACAAAGGTAACCTTACCGTTTTTATCATTTGTACCGGTCATTACCGTGCTGCCTGCCTGATCCTTTACAACAAAGTTAAATTCTTTATCTTTCAGAGTACGTCCGCCGGCAACCAGTTTCTTCGTTACATCCGGAGTCCAGGAACCAGAAGCACTGTAGCTGTTGGTAATGGTAACTGCATTTTCAGAAGCATTTTCACTGATTGTCAGTAAATACTTACCATCTTTTGGCGGCTTCACCTGGCTCCAACCAGATTTCCCGTTCTCAGTAATTGTAATCTGCGCTCCAACCGGAATTCCAGTAAAAGTAATTTTTTTCTCCTTTTCTCCCGTTGCAAGGCTGACCTTAACTGTAGCACCGTTCGCATTTTTCTTGCTGACCGTAGCACCAGTAACCTGAATTCTGTCCAGTTCTTTTAATCCCTTACCATTCTTATCTTTCCAAGCAATCTTGAAAGTAAAGTCCGTACCTGCATCTACCGGAGCACTCACTTTTTTCGTCAAGGAAAAGCTAGTAGTTCTTGTGTTATCAAAAACAATATTCGATACTTCAGAATTTCCTTTTTTAATTACCTTTTTCGTAACCTCAAGGTCTCCAGTGATATTATTTCTTTTTACTTCAACAGTTGCTGTATAAACAGAATCGTCATAAACATAATTGCCCGTTCCGGCTTTTTCACTGACTTTGAAAGTATAGGTGCCTTCATATTCTAATTCAAATTCTTTAAAACTAATAGTGGCACCACTATTTTCAGCTGTCTTTTCTTGGTTGATGATTCTCTTCTTATAATCAGCAAGACTTTCGGAAATTCCTTCATATTCCGAAGTTCCAGGATAGTATTGACCACCAGTTACATAATCACTTAAAATTGCTGAAAAACTAAACTTTTCAGTTCCTGGCACATCCGTTTCATTTATTCTCTTGCTTGCATTGAACGCCACACTCGTCTTTCCTGGCTTTTCCACATTCGTCAGGGTCAAAGTGCCACCTTCTGGAATATTGATAAGTGTTTTCTTTGCATTTTCTGCTACACTTCCCCATTCTTTCTGATGTGCCTTCGAAGCATTCATAACAAAGAAATGATATTTTCCAGCTTTGGACACCAGATATCCTTCCGGAGCTTCATCTTCCACCAGACAATATAACTGATCCGGTTTTAAAAATTGTGCGGAAGTATTATCTGTCGATCCCAGAATCAATTCGCCATTACCATCCGTTGTTCCACTGGAAACTGGAGTTGCCTGTGCAGGATCAAAATCGTGGAAAGCGTTTGTATTCACTTCATAGACAGAAAATTTTGCTCCTTTTAGTAACGTTCCTACACTTTCTTCTTTCTTTATGATCTTTACAGTACCATTATCTCCTGACAGTTCTGCATTTGTTTTTATAATTTTATAATCTTCTTTTGTCCAAGTTCTTTCGATATTTTTCCCCTCAAGATTAACCGTGTTATCTAGGGAAACGGTATCATTCACAACACCACTTACTGAAATTACATACTCAATTTTAAGAGCCTGGCCATCCGGTACCGTGAATTTCAGAGTATTAGTTCCCTGATTGTAGCTGTAGCTGGCTTTCTTTTGAGAAATCAGATCTTTCCCATTCTTATCAAAAACTTTTACAGACCCTTCCACCAGGCTTATATAAGCGTTTCCTTGATTATTCTCACTCTCGCTTAATCTGATAACATCTGTAAGAGTGAGAGTTCCCGTCGAACTATCGGGTGCCAACGTCTCATTCAATTTATTTACATCAATTGTATACTTAAAACGGTTAGGTCCGGCTGACTCCGCCGTTTTACTCAGTCGATCTTTATCAAATTTAACGTCAACATCCGTTTTTCCACTATTTCCGGAATCTGTGCTTCCCCAGCTCCAGGATGCTTCATTGCTTCCTCCTGTCGCCTGTGAACCGGTTTTAGGAGTTACTATATAGGTAATCTCTGCTGTTTGACCATATGGAATTTTAAAATCATCAGGAAGGGCAATAACAGCTGTCTGACCATCCTCTGTGGTTGTAATTGTCGGTTTAAGCGGGATTTTCGTAGCACTACCTTTCAGCTGAACGTTAAAAGATCCTTCCTTAAACGTCAAGTCACCTGTTAATTTATCTGTAACAACCACATTTTTCGCATCTGCATCCTTTGCCGTCAAAGAAATAGTAAAGATCATATTACCATTTTCATCAACAACATAGTCTTTCTTTCCTGTTACATCGGTATCTTTTAAAGGAATCTTATAAGTATGTTTGCCAAGATTAATGGTAATTTCCTTCTCCTCTGCTGTCTCCTTTTTGTTAAGCTTATAGTCCATGGAGAAGTTTCCTTTTAAGTTTTGTCTGTTAGCTATATAATCTGGCTTATAATTAAAATAGACTCTGTTTTCAGATGGTACGAAAACATAAGTTCCTCCATCTCCTCCAGATACCGTAATTCCACCTTCAAGAGCTTTGTCGCCATCTGCCAAATCTAATTTGGAGGCATCAAAGTTTTCAAACGTATAGTACCAGCCATTTGGGTCGTCTTTTGTCGGTCTTTTCCCATCTTCATCCTTATAAGAATAAGTCATGCTAAGAGAAATTACAGCATCTCTTGATATCGCTGTTCCTTCAACATAAGGTTTGTCGCCAACCAGAAGCGTAGCATTACATTCTTTTGCTATTGTAGCAATATTTTTATTTGGATCAGCATTTGAAGGTGCTACTTTTGCAATTTTCCGAATTCCCAGCGGTGAAAAGCTATCGGTAGTAAAACCCACAGAACTTACACCACCATTATCCGTCATTTCAACCTGGTCTGTGACATTCTGTACGGTATCCGTTTTTTCATCAATATGAATAACTGAGACATTCTCTGTCTGTTCATCTTCAACAGATTCCAACACAGGAGTCTTAAAATTCATAGAAACTTCCACCAGGCCATCTGCCGGTTCTACACGCTGTCCATTTACTTCAAAATAAACATCATAAAATACATAAGAAGCTTCCTGGCCTTCTTCTGCTTCTCCGAGTTGGTCTTCTACCATACTTACTGCTTCTTCATAAGCAATACTGCCTTCCGGCATGGGATCTGCTTTCAGAACAGCATTCTCCGGAAGTTCTGCCTCCAACTGTGCTACAGCTGTGATAATGATATTTTCGTCCTCATAGCTGAAGTTTGTTCCATATTTGACTTCGGTCTCGTTTTCCGTCTCTGTCTCAGTTTCAGCCTCAGTGACTGCCTCGCTCTCCGTTTCCGTTTCGCTTTCAGACTCGGTTTCAACAACGGTTTCACTTTCAGACTCCGTAACAGCTTCTGTCTCACTCTCGGATTCTGATTCAACCTCAGTAGCTGCTTCTGTTGCAGTCTCACTTTCAGTCTCGCTTTCCACTACAACCGCCTGTGTACTGATCACAACCACGGTACTGTCAGTCTGGATGCCTTCGATAATGTAATCGTTGGTCTCCGGAGTTTCATCGTTGGTTCTGGCAGGGATGGTTCCGTCTACCAGGATACTGGTAACTTCATAGCCCTCTGCCGGGGTTACGGTGAAGACGATCTTGCCGTCTTTGGCCATAGCAGTGCCATTGGTTACGTCTGCGCCGTCAACCGTTACGCTCGCACCTTCCGCACTCTGAAAAGCCACGGTATTCTCTACTGCAGCGCTCTCCGGAGCGTTGGATTCGGTTTCTACTTCTGTGGCTGTTCCATTTCCATCCGGAAGCGCATAGGTCACTTTGGCAGTGGTGCTCTGGATGGAGCAGTTCGCCGGAACAACGCCATTAGCGCCGATGGCCACATCAAAGGTGATCTGAGTGCCCACCTCAAGTGTGGTATCGATGAACTCGAACTCTTCTGTGAAAGACTCGCCCTTCTTCAGAATATATTCCACATAAACCAAACCGTCTTTGTCGGTTTTCAGCTGAAACTCACGTTTGGTTTCAGGATCGGTAAACTTGCCGTCTTTAAACTGCGGATAGCCTGCATTTTTATTCCAGGCATAGAGTCTGGTCTCAACGGTATCCACGCTGCTGTCAGCGCTGAGCTCATAAGTCACTTTCAGTCTTGCAGGCTCTCCATCCTTCTGCGTGGAAGCTTCCTCTGTTTTCAGGGTCAGGCTTCCTGTGGCAGACGGTGTGGTCTGCGGCTCTGTCTCTGCGTCTGTAGCTTCCTGTGCTGCTGTCTGTGCCTCTGCGGCCTGTTTTGCTGCCTCTGCATCTGCTGCTGCCTGCGCCTCTGCGGCCTGTTTTGCTGCCTCTGCGTCTGCTGCTGCCTGTGCTTCCGCGGCCTGCCTTGCTGCCTCTGCTTCTGCGGCAGCCTGCGCCTCTTCGGCCTGCCTTGCTGCTTCTGCATCTGCCGCTGCCTGTGCCGCTGCCGGATCTTCTGTCTGTGCTTCCGTCATGGATTCCACAGCATAGATCACATTCGAATCACAAAATACCAGCATGACAGCTAGAAGCATCGCAATGATTCTGGACCATTTTCTGTTATTCATAACTTTTCTCCTTTCTTTTCACCCTGTTCTGTTGTTGCCAGAGCGCTGTCCATGATTTTTAATAGTTCCAATGCACTTCGAAATTTCAATGATTCATTTTTTTCCGCCCAGACGATCTCACCCTGCCAGGTGGAATTCTCCAGGTACTGCACATGTACAACAAATGTGCCCTTTTTTCCAAGTGTATTTCTATTCTTTTCGTCCTGCAAGCATCTCACCTATCCTCCCATCTGGTTCTCTGTTTATAGAAACTTTTCTATTTCGTCAATTATACCAAATATACTCTTTCTTAACCTCTTTCGTCTATGCTATTTTTCATATTTTTTTGTGCCTTTTGAAAGAGTTTTATCGTATCACTGGTGTACTGTCTCATTATACGAAATGTGAATGGGACAGTACACTACATTTCCAGCGCGTTATCCATGAGCTTCAAAAGCTCTAACTCACTGCGAAAAGAGACATTTTTCCCTTTTTCTACCCAGCGTATCTCTCCCTGCCAGGTCGCGTTTTGCCGGTACTTAATATGTACAAGAAACGTATCAAGTTTTCCGCTGTGGTTCGCCACCTCGCGGCCCTCCAGGACTTTTTCCGGCTTCAGAAGCCGCTTTTCTTCTTTCTCCTGAAAACTACGGATCTTCACCGAAGACTGAGGATAATCGATGCGGTCCAGAAGTCTTTCTATTATTTTTATCAGCTGATATTCATGGGCAAAATACATTGCTTCCCTGGAATAACAGCAATACACCCTTCCGCTGTTCTCTCCATGCTGTCTGTCGTCCACACAGATACAGAGGAGATCCGGTGCAGCCAGATTGAATCGAATTTCTTCCATATAAATGTGTCTCTCCTGTTATTTCTGACTGATCTTCCAACAGTCTGCCGCCGAATGAAAGGAAAGCGTTTCCCCGTCCTTCTCTTCCCGGAGTTCTGCCACAGAAGCCATATAGTAATTGATCCGGAAATGACCGTTAAACTCTTTTCTGAAATTCCGGTCAATTCTGGCCGAGAGCACCTGGCAGTTCTCCAGAGTCGTCCCGGAAAGCATGACCAGAAACTGGCTTTCGTTGTATCTGGTGTAAAAATCTCCGCGCCTGAGAGAATTGCAGATCGCAACTCTTAAGGCCTCCGAAGCCTCCTTGTTCCGGTCGGTTCCCATACGGATCTCTCCATTTTTGTCCGTCAGCGTGCAGAGCATGATATAGACAGAGATCCCGCTCCGCTCCATCATGCGGCTGATCACATGATAAATGTCAATAAAACTCGGAAAAGAGCAGTAATAGGCCCCCTTCTGCTCTTCTTTTTCCCGAAGGCCTTTCTTGATCTCCTCCAGCGCCCCCACGGACTGCTGAATCCGGTCGCTCATGAGCCGGAAGCGCTCCAGCATCTCCTCGGAAGGCGGAAGTCCCAGATCATCAAAAAAATGTTTCGTCGCTTCTTTGTAAATGGCCATGGCGTCCTGATAACGGTTCATGGCTATCAGGCTGTCGATGCGCCAGAGCTGCCACTCTTCAAAGGGATACATTCCTGCCGCCGTTGTGGTCAGCTGGTAGATCGTCTCATAATAGCGTTTCGCCTTGAGAATGGTGCAAAGTTCTTCCAGTGCTTCGAAATAAAGATCCCGGTAATGAATATTTGCCACCGCTGCCCAGTTTTCTCCGGTCATATTCGGAAGAAGCTCTCCGGTATACAGAGCACAGGTTTCTTTTAAAAGCTCCGTTTTTTTCTCTTCGTCGGTCTCTTTTCTGCTTTCTTCCAGTTTTTTTTCAAAAACAGAGAGGTCTGTCTCCACAGGGATCACGGAATCCCAGTAGTAAATTCCTTTTTTCAGGTAAAAATACTTGCCTTCGGGCAGACCTGCCGCCTTCAGCTGCTTTCTCAACCGGAAAATCGTATTGTTCAGGCTGCCGTTCCGGTTCTCCACATCATCCCGACCATACAGCTCTTCCAGAAGCCGCTCCTTCGCTATCCCCTTTTCCAGGTGAAGGAACAGAATCTGCAGAAGCTGTGTGCTTTTTGATATGTAATTTCTGTCAAACACCAGTGTTTTTTCCTGATAAACCATTGAAAAACCTCCCAGCATCCGTACCTTCAGAATCTCTTCTTCCATTGAATTATCCTCCGTTATTTAAACAGATAATAACATTGTACATCTATACAGTTAACAAGTATTACTGTAGAAATTTTTATTCTCTTTTTATCACAGATTATACCACAAGATTCTCTCATATTTCTCACTGTTTGCAAAAATTATTTACTTTTTGTCCCATTTATTGTATGATGGCATGAGGCAACATCAGATACGTCCATTTAGAAAGGCAAGGGCATCTATGAATCTGGCAAAACGACTGATACGGATCTCTGCGGTAACTGCGGCCGCGGTCCTCATGTATGAAGGGGCAGTAACCCTGGACCGGACAACGGAAGCGAGCGCTTCCCTGCAGGCAGACGCATCACCGAATACAAAGGAGAAAGCTCCCGAGACAGATATTATAAATAAGGAAACAACTGCTGAAACAGAGACGGAAACGAAAGAAGAAACCGAAGTTCCTGTGAAAAATTCCAGCAAAAAGACTACGCTTTCCACAGAAAAATCTACAGAGAAAAAAACCTCTCTGAAAAAGGAAACAGAAAACGAGACGGAAACCGAGTCCGAGAGCGAAACTTCCAGCGAGACAGCGACGAAAACAGAAACGGAGATAACGACAGAAACGGAATCCAAAACAGAAACCGAGTCCCAAACTCCCGGAGTCACCCCGGAGGAGGAATCCGAACTTGCTTCCGAGGGCATCCGTACGGAAACCCGTTCAACGGAGAAGGACTCTGAATTAAAATATTATCTGACCTCCCAGTATCTTCTCGTTCCTTCTTTCAAAAATCTGAAAAAAGATCTGAATGAGATGATCGATACTTACGAGGGTTCCTGGTCCATCTATGTGAAGGATCTGAAAAGTGGAATCAGTCTCACCATCAATGACAGACCCCAGGATTCCGCAAGCCTGATCAAACTTTACATAGCCGGAGCCGTTCTGGAGGAAATCCAGAGTCAGGAACTGGAAGAGACAGACACTATCGATCAGCTTTTGAGCGATATGATCAGCCTCAGCGACAACGAGGCCGCCAATGAGCTGGTTCGTTATCTCAGCGATTCCCACGACCACAGAGATGGCATGGAAAAAGTAAATGATTTTATCGAGGAACACGACTTTACGGACACCCATCAGTACAACGGTCTGGAGGATTCCAACCTCTGGTACGGGGATGAGGCCAACGTCACCTCCGTCAAGGACTGCGGCCGTTTCCTGGAAGAAATCTATGATGGCGACATGGTGAGTCACCTGGCTTCCCGCCAGCTGGAGGGCTATCTTCTGAACCAGGATATCACCTGGAAAATTCCCGCCGGTATCCCTTCCGAGATCAAGACCGCCAATAAGACCGGTGAAAAAGACAACACCCAGAACGATGTCTCGATTGTATACACGCCCTACCGGGATTATATCATCTGCGTTATGGCCACGGATCTCACCGACGAGGACACAGCGGTGGAAAATATCCGCGCAGTCTCTGGAAAGGTCTATGAATTTTTTCAGGAAGCAGATACCGTGACAACGGAAAATGAGACAGAATCAGAAACGGAAGGAGGTTCCTCAGATGTTTCGGATGTGGGGGAAGATCTGGAAGGATAATCATTTATTAAAAGATACGGTTGTGGAAAATGATGCGAAAGACACCAGAACCCATAAGGTCTTTCAGGCTCTGGAGGAAATCTGCTATGACTTTGATCTGGGAAAGCCCATCTGGCTCTCCTCCAATGTGTCGGAGTTTCAGCGCCACAGCAAAACCCGTTTCAGAAAAGACAGTTTTATCGAGGAAATTCCTTTTGATTATCTGGAGATACAGGTGATCGAGGAAGACGATTTCTATGATCTTTAAGATAAAAACCGGAATGGCAGTTGGTCGTCATTCCGGTTTTTTGTTTGTGTTAAGTAATGTTATGATACCAGTGTCAAAAGGTCAAAAAGCTGTTCGTGCTTGCACGATAAGGCT
>OLPQ01000891.1_pt1 | contig 23424 bp, 19 predicted proteins | sample 1672451 | NCBI WGS metagenome assembly OLPQ01 (sample SAMEA3136687, study PRJEB25190) | human gut metagenome | biome: human gut; feature: human-associated habitat; material: faeces | place: Austria | collected 2013
CCGACATTATCGAGCATTTTGGCAACGCAGATGCCGTGCCGCAGCTGCCGGAGCGCTGCTTAAGCCGCAAGGCGGGAATTGTGCGGTGTTGCCTTTGCTTTGTCATAAAAAACACAGCGGATGTTCCCGATGACGTGGGAGCATCCGCTGTTTTGGTTTTTGCGGTAAAACAAAAAGTAATGCGTGTTATGCGGGACGATGCAAGCATCGTCCCCTACAAATCAGGTTTCGTTTGCTGCGGATTTGTGATGCGCAGTGCGGCAAAGTTTCTCTGCGGCAGGGTGAGGGCACCCCGCCCTACAAGTTGTTTTTTATGTCCGTAACACATCACAAATACTCTGTAGGGAACGGTCTTGACCGTTCCGGAGCCTCCTGCTTATATCCCATAATCGAATTTACCACAGGGCCCGTCCGGGGCGTCGGGGGACGCTGCCCCCCCCGACAAATAAAATATTACGCCATCACATTTTGGGGAACACTCGTGTTATTTTTTATCTACGCCTATCACACCCATTCCCCATTGAACACGTATTTGTCCAGCCGTTCAAAGGCTTCCTGCACGCGGGTCAGGGGCAGTGCAAGGTTCATGCGGATGGCGCAGGGGCCGTGGAACATACGGCCATCCTGCCAGGCAACGCCCACATTCCAGCCGGCTTTTTCCACCTCGGCAATGGTTTTCCCGTGGGCTTTGCACCAATCCGTGCAATCCAGAAAGAGCATGTAGGTGCCCTCCGGCTTGCTGACCGAAACGCCTTCAAAATGCTGGGTGATATAATCACAGGCAAAATTGACATTGCCGCTGATGGTCTCCCGCAGTTCCTCCACCCATTCGTACCCTTCCGGCTTATAAGCGCCGATCAGGGCGTGCATAGAAAGCACATTCATATCATTATAGTGCGGCTTGCTGCTTTTGGCACGCACGCGGTCCCGCAGGTAGGGGTTATAAATAATATGGTAACTGCCCACCAGGCCCGCCAGGTTAAAGGTTTTGCTGGGGGCATACAGGGCAACGGTGCGGCTGCGGGCATCCTCGCTGACGGACTGGGTAGGGATGTGCTTGTGGCCGTTCAGAATGATATCCGACCAGATTTCGTCCGAAATGACAAGACAGTCATTGGCGCGGTAGACCTCCATCGCCTTTTCCAACTCCCAGCGCTCCCACACGCGGCCGCAGGGGTTGTGCGGGCTGCAGAAGATCGCCACATGGATGTGGTTCGCCTTGATCTTGGCATCCATATCCTCAAAGTCCATCCGCCACACACCGTTTTCATCCTTGACCAGTGGGCTGTGCACAATTTTATAGCCGTTGTTTTCCACACTGGCGGTAAAGCCGATGTAGGTGGGGCTGTGCAGCAGCACGGCATCGCCGGGGGCAGCAAAGCTGGTCAAAGCAGAGATCACGCCGCCCAGTACACCGTTTTCGTACCCGATGCACTCTTTGGTCAGGCCGGTTACACCGTTGCGGGTCTGGTGCCAGCGGATGATGGAATCATAATATTCATCGGTCGCACTAAAATAGCCAAAGGCCGGGTGCTGGGCGCGCTCGATAATGGCCTGCTGGATGGTGGGTACCGTGGGAAAATTCATATCCGCCACCCACATGGGGATCACATCAAAGCCAGGTTTGGGCGCTTCGGGCGCAAAGCCGTTCATCTGGCCGACGGAATCTACCGCAATGGCGTCCTTGCCATGGCGGTTCATGATGGAAGTAAAATCATATTTCATTGCAAAATGCTCCTTTGCTGTTTTCATCTCTTTTTCTGCTACCAGCATACCCCAAAATGCCGCCCCGCACAAGGTATGATTTTACGCTTTTATCTGAGGCAAAACCGCCCCGCCGGGTGCAGCGCTGTACCCGGCGGGGCGGTTCACTATCTTTATAATTTTGCCTTACAACATGGCGGGAACCTGGGTTTCCACCTGCGGGGCGCCGCCCGCCAGTTCTTCTGCCGTAACGGGGGCAGGGTCAGCCTTGGTGGTCAGGCGCTCCTTGGCCACGGCCAGCATCAGCTTGATGCGGTTTTCCTGGTTGACGCGGGTGGCGCTGGGGTCATAGTCCACGGGGGTGATGTTGGCCTGCGGGTAGCGGGCGCGGATCTGGTTGATCATGCCCTTGCCTACAATGTGGTTCGGCAGGCAGCCAAAGGGCTGAGCACAAACGATGTTTTCGTATCCGCCCTCCACCAGCTCGATCATTTCGGCGGTCAGCAGCCAGCCTTCGCCCATCTTGGCCCCCAGGGAGATAATGCCCTTGGGTTTTTCCATCAGTTCACGGAAAGAGCCGGGCGCATAGAAGCCGCTTTTGCGCATGGCATCGTTCATAGCGCAGCCGATGGAATCCATCCAGTCCAGCAGCTTATCCGTCGCCATTGCCTTGACCTTGCTGCCGCCGTACAGCTCCACGTCCAGCGTCATGTTGGCAACACAGTATTCCACAAAGCCCATCAGGCCGGGCAGGTTCACTTCGCAGTCCTGGCTTTCCAGGAATTTTTCCAGATCGTTGTTGCCCAGGGGCGAATACTTGACGTAAATTTCGCCCACAACGCCAACCTTGACTTTCGGCACGCGGGTAACAGGCACCGAAGCGTAAGAAGCGCAGATGACGGCGAACTGGCGTTTCATATCATGCACATTGTAGTTGATGCTCTTGTGCATCCAGCTCTGGATGGTGGCGATCCACTTTTCGGTCAGGGCATCAGCGGAGCCGGGCTTGTTCTCATAGGGCTTGGTCTGGCTGCGCAGGGCCACCAACAGGTCGCCGTAATAGATGCAGGCAATGACCTTGCGGATCAGCGGCAGGGTCAGCGGCAGGCCGCTGCCTTTTTCCAGGCCGGAAAAGTTCAGCGATGCCACCGGGATATTACCGTACCCGGCCTTGACCAGCGCTTTGCGCAGCAGCTTGATGTAGTTGGATGCACGGCAGCCGCCGCCCGTCTGGGTAATGAGCAGCGCGGTATGGTCCAGATCATACTTGCCGGAGTTCAGCGCGTCAATAAACTGACCGATGACCAGCAGCGCCGGGTAGCAGGTATCGTTGTGAACATATTTCAGGCCAAGCTGGGCGACCTCGCTGCCGCAGTTGCCCAGAACTTCCACATTATAGCCCTCGCACTCCAGCGCAGCCTGCAGCAGCCGGAACTGGGTAACGGCCATATTGGGGATCAAAATCTTGTGGGTCTTGACCATATCCTTGGTAAAATTGGGGGTCATGTATTCCATAAAGTGCCTCGCTTGTTTAGGTAGGGGTTAGGAGTTGACGGTATGGGAAAGCTGCGCTTAAGTGCTTTTGGCAGCCGCTCTTTTCAAGCGCTTTTCTCTGCTTACTCTATCAAATTTTGCCGCAGGCTTTGCGGCGTGCTTTAACTCCTCACTCCTACCTCCTAACTCATCATTGGTCTTCTTTCCGTTCTTCCAGTGCGGCAAACAGGCTGCGCAGGCGGATGTTGACGGCGCCAAGGTTGGTGATCTCGTCAATTTTCAGCTGGGTGTACAGCTTGCCGCCTTCCTGCAAAATTTCGCGGGTCTCGTCGGTGGTAATGGCATCCAGGCCGCAGCCGAAGGATACCAGCTGCACCAGGTCCATATCCGGCTGGGTGGTGCAGTACTTGGCGGCCGCATACAGGCGGCTGTGGTAGGTCCACTGGTTTAGCACGGCGGTATCAAACTTTTCTTCATAGCAGCTGACGGAATCTTCCGTTACCACGGCAGCGCCCTGGCGGATGATCAGCTTATCAATGCCATGGTTGACCTCCGGATCCACATGGTAGGGGCGGCCGGCCAGCACAATAATGTGGCGGTGCTCCGCGCGGGCGCGGGCAATGATCTCGGCTCCCTTGGCGCGCACCTGGGTCATGTGGTGCTCGTACTCATCATACGCGGCATCAATGGCGGCATGTACTTCCTTAACAGGGATACCGGGGAAATACTGGTCCAGAATGGCCGGGAAGCGCTTGGTAAAGTCCTTGCGGCGGGCCAGGTTGATGTAATCATAAATGAACTTGGTATTTTCCAGTTCCGGGCAGTTGCCGACCAGAACTTCGGGATAATAAGCAACCACGGGGCAGTTATAATGGTTATCGCCCAGGTGTTCGTCCACATTGTAGCTCATGCAGGGGTAGAACACAGCGTCCACGCCCATCTTGCACAGTTCGGCAATATGGCCGTGGCTGAGCTTTGCAGGGAAGCAGGCGGTATCGCTGGGGATGGTGGCCTGGCCTTCCTGGTACAGCTTGCGGCTGGAAACCGGGCTGACCTTGACGGTAAAGCCCAGCTTGGTAAAGAAGGTATGCCAGAACGGCAGCAGCTCATACATGTTCAGGCAGAGCGGAATGCCGATGACCCCGCGGGAACTGCCCTCGTTTTCCGGCTTATAATCCAGCAGCAGCTTGAGCTTGTAGGCGTACAGGTCCAGATCATCGCTGGTTGCCTTGCCGGTCACCGGCTTATCGCAGCGGTTGCCGGAAATATAGCGCTTGCCATCGGCAAACACATTGATGGTCAGCTGGCAGTGGTTGCCGCAGCCGCCGCACTGGACGGTGCTGACCTTCTGTTCAAAGTGTTCCAGCTCGTCCTGGGTCAGCACGGTGCTCGTCTGGCCCGCTGCGGCGCGGGCTTTGCCGTACAGCGCAGCGCCGTAAGCGCCCATCAGGCCCGCAATGTCCGGGCGGATAACATTGACGCCCATCTCTTTTTCAAAGGCGCGCAGAACCGCTTCATTATAGAATGTACCGCCCTGCACCACAATGTTGCGGCCCAGTTCTTCCGGGCTGGAAGCACGGATCACCTTATACAGTGCGTTCTTGACCACCGAGATGGACAGGCCAGCGCTGATGTTTTCAATGGAAGCGCCGTCCTTCTGGGCCTGCTTAACACTGGAGTTCATGAACACCGTGCAGCGGCTGCCAAGGTCAACGGGCTTATCGGCAAACAGGCCAAGGGCGGCAAACTCCTTGACATCATAGCCCAGTGCCTGGGCAAAGGTCTGCAAAAAGCTGCCGCAGCCAGAGGAACAGGCTTCGTTCAGGAAGATATTGCTGATGGCCCCGTCCTCGATCTTAAAGCACTTCATATCCTGGCCACCGATATCAATGATGAAATCAACGTTGGGCATAAAGTGCTTGGCGGCAGTAAAGTGGGCCACAGTTTCTACCAGGCCGCGGTCACAATGGAACGCATTCTTGACCAGCTCTTCGCCGTAACCGGTGGTGGTCACGCTGGCGATCTGCAAACCGGGGTGCCGCTGGTACAGTTTCAGCAGCGTTTCCCGCACCAGGGGCAGCGGGTTGCCCAGGTTGGGCTGGTAGCTGGTGAACAGGATATTATCATTCTGGTCGATCACCACCAGCTTGATGGTGGTGGAACCGGAGTCAATACCGATATGTACCGGGCCGCAGTCCGCGCCAAAAGGCATGCAAGGCACCGAGGCTTTCAGGTGGCGGGCATGGAAGTCCTCATATTCCTGCTTATCCTTGAACAGGGGCGGCAGGCTGATGTAAGTTGCGGTGGCGCTGTATTCATCCAGGCGGTTGGCAACCTCATTCAGATCAAACTCCTGGTCTGCATAGAACGCAGCTCCCAGCGCCACGTACAGCAGGCTGTTTTCCGGGCAGGTACCGGTCACATGCAGGGTTTCGTCAAAGCTTTTGCGCAGCACGGTGGAGAAAGTCAGCGGCCCGCCCAGGTACAAAATATTGCCCTTGATGGGGCGGCCCTGTGCCAGGCCGGCAATGGTCTGGTTGACCACAGCCTGATAAATGGAAGCCGCAATATCCCCCGCCTGTGCGCCCTGGTTGATCAGGGGCTGGATGTCGCTTTTGGCAAACACACCGCAGCGGGATGCAATGGTGTACGTACGGGTGGATTTCTGCGCCGCCTTATCCATCTCATCTGCGCTCATCTTCAGCAGGGTGGCCATCTGGTCAATAAATGCGCCGGTGCCGCCTGCGCAGCTGCCGTTCATGCGCACTTCGGTACCGTTGGTCAGGAACAAGATCTTGGCATCCTCGCCGCCCAGCTCAATGATGCAGTCGGTACCCGGCGCCAGCTTGTTGGCGGCCACGCGGGTGGCAAACACTTCCTGCACAAAGGGCACCTTGCAGCTGTCGGCAAGGCCCATACCGGCGGAACCGGAGATTGCCAGCTTTGCTCTGCCATCCGGCAGATAGTTCTGCGCGGCGCGGTGCAGCAGCTCCTTGCCTTTTTCCAGGATATGGCTGTAGTGGCGCTCATAGGTGGAATATACGATCTGCTCTGCATCGTTCAGCACGACACATTTAATGGTAGTTGAACCGATGTCCAAACCAACTCTCATGGGGTTGACCTCCTAGGGGTATGAAAACGTTCTCCGTTTTTGAACTCTGAAAGCGGCATTCTGCACGCGGGGCTACGCCTTTTTGGAACAAGGCGAAATTCATATTATTGTACCGCTTTTCGGCAAATGATGCAAGATGAAATGCTCCCTTTGCCCTGTATTCTGGATGCAAGAATGCAGTATATAAAATAAAGATATCATAAAGTTTTGAACGTTTTTTGAACAAATTCTTTTTGTAAATGGCATTTCTTGACTTTTTCATGGTATAATGCTGTCAAAATCATCTCTGATTATTTTCAAAAGGAGTATCAATCCATGGCATCTTTGCTTTTGCCAATCATTTATCTGGCGTTTATCAGCCTTGGTCTGCCGGACGCCCTGCTGGGCGCGGCATGGCCCACCATGTACCCGCAGCTGGGGGCGCAGGTTTCCTGGGCGGGCGGCGTTTCGATGATCATTTCCGCCTGCACCATCCTTTCCGCCCTGGCGAGCGACCGCCTGAACGAGCGCCTTGGCACAGGGCGGGTCACCGCCATCAGCGCTGCCACCACGGCAGCGGCGCTGTTCGGGTTTTCCTTCTGCCATGCGTTCTGGCAGCTCTGCCTGTGGGCTATCCCCTATGGGCTGGGCGCGGGCAGCGTGGATGCAGCCTTAAACAACTATGTTGCCCTGCACTACAAAAGCCGCCATATGAGCTGGCTGCACTGCATGTGGGGTGTGGGTGCCAGCCTTGGCCCCGTTATTATGGGGCAGGCACTGGCTGGTTCCGGCTGGCAGGGCGGCTACCGCATCATTGGCATTTTGCAGGTGGTGCTGACAGTGGTGCTGCTGTTCAGCCTGCCGCTGTGGAAGCTGCCGCAGGACGCTATGGGTGGCGAGCCGTTCACCCCGCAGCACCGCAGCTTTCCGGAGCTGCTGAAAATCACCGGTGTGCCGGAAGTTCTGGTCTGCTTTTTGTGTTACTGCGCACTGGAATCCACCGCCGGGATGTGGGCCTCCAGCTACTGCACCCTGGTGCGCGGTTTGGATGCCCAGACCGCTGCCAGCTGGGCCAGCCTGTTCTATTTGGGCATTACCGCCGGGCGGTTTGTTTCCGGCTTTTTGACGATGAAGATGAGCGACCGCAACATGATCCGGCTGGGGCAGGTGTTAATTGCCCTGGGCATTCTGCTGGTTCTGCTGCCTGCCGGGAACAACGTGCTGTTTGTGGGCCTGATTTTGATCGGCTTGGGCTGCGCCCCTGTTTACCCCTGCATCATCCACGAAACGCCGGTCAATTTTGGCCGGGAGCTGAGCATGTCGATGACGGGGTTACAGATGGCCTTTGCCTATGTGGGCTCCTGCCTGGCCCCGCCGCTGTTCGGCCTGCTGGCACAGAACGTTACCCCCAGGCTGTACCCCTGGTACCTAGCCGTTGGGCTGGTGGTCATGGTCATCATGTCTGAAAGTCTGCACGCCAAAAAGGCCGCCGAGCACCGTTAAGCATGCTTAGCGCAGCAAAACCGCATAAACTGTCGCAAAACGCTGCGCAGACCCTTGCCTTTTGCTTTGCCGGGATTGTATAATAAAAACAAAGGCAATACCGCACAATTCCCGCCTAGCGGCTTAAGCACCGCTTCGGCGGCTGCGGCACGGCATCTGCGTTGCCAAAATGCTCGATAAGACATCCAGTATTATCTGCGCTTTTGGCTTAGCAGCTGCCGCACCTCGCTCGCCGTATCGGCACTTAGAATTATGCGGTATTGCCCAAAGCTATTGTCGTTTTTGTGTGATACCAGAACTGAACAGGAGGGCTGTTTTATGCGTTGCTCCATCTGCGGCGGCCATCTGACCAACCAGCGCTGTGACGACTGCGGAATGATTTTTCCCCCTGAGGACCGCTATACTCTGCACCATACCGAGGATCCCAACTGCCCCTCCCGCGTTGAGCCGGGGCAGAAAGCCCGTCCGGTCTCGCTGGCGGCGGATTACGCCCGCCACCGGGCCGAAAGCGCACCGCGCCCCCAGCCGTCCCAGCGGCCTACCAAGCCAACTTACCAGAACAGCAATTCCGGCAGGCGCAAGGGCTCCCAGATTGCCGGCCTGATTATTGCGCTGGTCTGGGTCGTGATCTGTTTGATGATCAGCTTCGCCAATATCAGCTTCGCCAATATGAGATAAACCGGTTTCATTGTCTCCTATCTCTGCTTTTTTATTTTCTGCCAACGAAACCAAAAGCCCGCCGAGCACCATAAAAAATGCTCTGCGGGCTTTCGCTATATCTTTAGGCAATACCGCATAATTCTAAGTGCCGATACGGCGAGCGAGGTGCGGCAGCTGCTAAGCCAAAAGCACAGATAATACTGGATGTCTTATCGAGCATTTTGGCAACGCAGATGCCGTACCGCAGCCGCCGGAGCGGTGCTTGAGCCGTTAGGCGGGAATTGTGCGGTATTGCCTTTATATACCGGATTTCTTTTCTCAATTCAACGTCTTCCCAAAGAACTCCAGCTCCGGGCGGATGGTGGCCATCAGGTCATCGAACTGGTCCGGGGTCAGGCTCTGGGCTCCATCGCTCTTGGCTCGGGCGGGGTCGTTGTGCACCTCGATCATCAAGCCGTCTGCACCGACTGCCACCGCAGCTTTGGCCAGGCTGGGCACCATAAAGGCGATGCCCGCGGCGTGGCTGGGGTCAATCACAACCGGCAGATGGGTCATCTTTTTCAGCATGGGCACGGCGGAAATATCCAGCGTGTTGCGCATGCTGGTTTCAAAGGTGCGGATGCCGCGCTCGCACAGCACAACATTGGGGTTGCCCTCTGCCATAATATACTCGGCGCTCATCACCAGCTCTTCCAGCGTGGCGGAAAGGCCGCGCTTGAGTAGAACGGGGATGTTGGTGCGGCCAACAGCCTTGAGCAGTTCAAAGTTCTGCATGTTGCGTGCGCCGATCTGGATCATATCCACGCCGGTTTCCTCAAACAGGGGGATATGCTCGCTGTTCATCAGTTCGGTCACAATGGGCTGGCCGGTCTGGCTGCGGGCATGGGCCAGCAGTTCCAGGCCCTCGGCACGCAGCCCCTGGAAGCTGTAGGGGCTGGTGCGCGGCTTGAATGCGCCGCCGCGCAGGATGCTGGCCCCCGCGGCCTGCACACGCTGCGCCACAAAGGTGATCTGCTCCTTGCTTTCCACGCTGCAGGGACCCGCCATCACGGCAAAATGGCCGCCGCCAACCTTGATTTTCTTATCACCCACTTCCACCACGGTATCGTCCGGGTGGAACTTGCGGTTTGCCTTTTTGTAAGGCTCCGAAACACGGCGGCAGGTTTCCACCACCGGGTTTGCCAGCACCCAGCTTTCGCTCAGCGCCTTGGTATCACCAATCAGGCCCAGAATGTGGGTATCGCTGCCCATAGAATCGTTGATCTGGTACCCCATCGTCTGCAGTTCGTTGCAGAAAGCTTTGACCTTTTCATCCGGGGCATGCTGTTTTAATACGATAATCATGACATATTCTCCTCTATTTCTTATCCGCTTTACGGTAATTCTTTTATCCTTTAACGCTGTACAGTTTAGCACGTTAAAGTGTTAAAGTCAACCCCTGTTTTGACATTATTTTGCCTGCGGCGTATAATAAGGCTGTATTTGCATCGTGTTCCGTAAAATAATCGGAGCACCGTATTTTCCGGCACATACAGAGAAAGAGGTATTTTTACCATGGGTAAAGAAGCAAAAACCAACGCCATGCGCATGCTGGAGCGTGCCAAGGTGAATTATACATCGCACGAATATCCCCACGAGGAAGGCCAGGCTGTGGACGGTGCCCATGTGGCGCAGCTTACCGGCCAGGACCCTGCCAAGGTGTTTAAGACCCTTGTCACCCAGGGGGCAGACCGCAACTATTACGTGTTTGTTGTGCCTGTTCTGGCGGAACTGGATCTGAAGAAAGCCGCCAAGAGCGTGGGCGTGAAAAGCGTTGCCATGATTCATGTGGCAGACATCAACAAGGTAACCGGCTACATCCGCGGCGGGTGCAGTCCCGTTGGCATGAAAAAGCAGTTTGCCACCGTGTTTGACGAAAGCTGCCTGGCCCAGCCCACCATCCTGGTTTCCGGCGGGCGGATCGGCACCCAGATCGAATGCGCCCCGGCAGACCTTGTTAAAGTAACCCGCGGCAAAACCGCCGCCATCACCGCGGAGAACGCCTGATGATGCGGCTGGATAAATACCTGTCCGAGCGGCTGGGTATCCCCCGCGGGGAAAGCCGTAAGCTGGCCGCCAAGGGCCGCGTGACGGTGAACGGCGTGCTGACCAAAAAGGCTGATACTCAGATCGAGGAAGCCACTGCCGAGGTTGCCGTAGACGGCAGACTGTTGACCGGGGCTTACCAGAAATACGTTTACCTGATGCTGAACAAACCAGCGGGCGTTGTGAGCGCCGCGCAGGACAAACGCGATACCACCGTGGTGGATCTGGTAAAAGATGCGTTCCCCCGCCGACAGCTATTCCCCGCCGGGCGGCTGGACAAAACCAGCACTGGCTTTGTGCTGCTGACGGATGACGGCACGCTGGCGCATGACATCCTTGCGCCGGGCCGCCATGTGCCCAAGCAGTACCTTGTTACGCTGGATACCCCGCTGACCAACGCGATGCGGGTCGGCTTTGCCGCCGGGGTCACATTGGCAGACGGCCAGACGCTGGCCCCTGCCGAGGTAGCGCCCGCCGGAGCTGACCCCTGTGTGGTGCGGGTCACGCTGCACCAGGGGGTCTACCACCAGATCAAGCGGATGTTCGGCGTGTTTGACGCCGGGGTGAACGCCCTGCACCGGGAAGTCATCGGCCCCGTTGCGCTGGATGCTGCCCTTGTTCCCGGCCAGTGGCGGGAGCTGACCGCAGAAGAAGTAAACGCCCTGCGCGCCGCCGCCAAACCGAAAAATTGAATTTCATTATCAGCTCACAAACACAACCCGGCCCCGTGCGCATCTTGCACCGGGCCGGGTTTATTTTTAATTAAAAAAGAATAAAGAATAATGAATAATGGTTGTGTGACGCCCGCGGCGTCACATTTTAACTAAGGGCAACACCGCACAATTCCCGCCTTGCGGCTTAAGCACCGCTCCGGCATCTGCCGCACCTCGCTCGCCGTATCGGCACTTAGAATTATGCGGTATTGCCTAAGGTGTATCTGAAAACAAAGAAAATGACGGATATTTCGCAAACACAAGCAGGATGTAAGGCAAAGAGCCGCCGGAATCCTTTGTATATTCCAAGGCTTTTTAACGCAAAATCCCGCTGCGTTTGTAGAAACAGACGATATTTTCGACGTTTCAGATACGCCCCAGGCCAGCTGCTCCGGCAAAAAGCATTCCGGCCAGAGCAACGGACCTGTTTTATTTGCGCCGTCGCGGGCGGCGCACCGACATTATTCTTTATTCTTTATTATTTAATACTTGGGAGAAATTGTGTGCAATAACTGGTCGCCCTGCACCGGGCCGACTGCCTTATTTTCTCCCCTCATCCCGCGACCACAACCACACTCCAAAGCATCCCGCTGCCCTGCACCAGCAGCATCACGGCTTCCACCGCAACGGCGGCCAGCACACACACAATGATGGGACACTTTTTCCATGCCAGACCACCTGCCACGGCAGCCCCCACAACCCCCAGCACCGGGTTGGCATCCACGCTAAACACACCGGGAAACACCAGCGCCGTCATGGCGGTATAGGGGATCAGCTGCAAAAAGTGTTCGACCCGCGCGCTCAGCCTGATGCGGCCCATCAAAAAGGCGGGCAGCACACGGGGCAGGTAGGTCACCAGAGTCATACCCAAAATCATCAGGTAGATATCACGGTTCTGCATGGCTGTTCTCCTCACCTGCCGCATTGGGCGTTACAAAAAATGACCCCAGCGCCGCGCATCCCAGCGTGGAAAGGATCATCGACCAGCCGGAATCCAGCTGCACCACGTTGCACAGCACAGTGTTGCAGAGCGCCGTCAGCACAACCAGCGCGGCCAGGCGGCCGTTGCCGTGCAGGCCGGGCATCAGCAGGCCAATGAACATAGCATACAGCGAAATGCCCAGTGCCGCGGTGATCAGCGGCGGCAGCAGCCCGGTTGCAATGGCCCCCAGCCAGCTGCCCAGCGCCCAGGAAAGATAGGAGCAGAGCGCCATGGAGAAAAAGTACCGCGGCGTGCGCGGGGCGTTGGCCGTGGTGGTGTACACGGCAAAGGTTTCGTCCGTAACGCCAAAAGCGGCCAGCATACGCACCGGCAACCTGCCGCCCTGCATCTGGTTGAACACGCAGGTACTCATGATGATATGCCGCAGGTTCAGGATAAATGTTGTCAGCACAATGGTCAGCACAGCAGCGCCCTGCGCCACCATACCAGCAGCCATCATCTCGCTGGCACCACCGTATACGGTCAAGGACATCAGCACCGTCTGCCAGGTGTTCAGGCCCGCCTGGCGCGCCATTACGCCATAGGCAATGCCCACCGGCACATACCCCAGCATAATGGGCACCGCGCTGCGGGTCCCGGCCAGCCACTCCTCTTTTTTGGTCATATTCCTTCCCCTTTCCCTACTGATCTGGTCGATTGCGCGAAATATGGTTTATTATAGCACCGCTCCCTGGCCGCAGCAAGTTTTTCTTGCCGTAAGAGATAGAATAGCGTATAATGTAAAAGAATATATTTTGTTTTTACCTTGTGTGCCCTTTGGCCATTCTTCTGCCGGGCACACCCACCTATAAATTTGATCGGGGGATCTTGCAAATGTCTGGTTTTATCCCGCTTTCCGTGCCGAACTTCGGCGAAAAAGAAGCAGCTTACGCTGCCGAGGCTATTACTTCCGGCTGGGTTTCCACCAGCGGTGCCAAAGTTAGCGAATTTGAGGAAGCACTGGCTGCTTATGTAGGCATGCCGCGCGCTGTTGCCGCCAACAGCGGCACCTCCTCGCTGCACCTGGCCGCAATGGCGGCGGGCATCCGCCGCGGGGATGAGGTGATTGTGCCCACCCTGACCTTTATTGCCGCTGTCAACCCGCTGACCCGCTATGTGGGCGCGGAACCGATCTTCATCGGCTGCAACGATACCCTTTGCATTGACCCGGACGCCGTGGAGGATTTTTGTGCCAACCACTGCACCCTGAAAGAGGACGGGCTGTACAATAACAAAACCGGTGCCCGCGTGCGCGCGCTGGGCGTGGTGCATGTGTTTGGCAATATGGCCGATATGCCCCGCCTGCTGGACATTGCCCGCCGCTACAAGCTGATTTTGATTGAGGACGCCACCGAAGCGCTTGGCACCCGCTACACCGCAGGCCCGCTGGCTGGCAAGGCCGCCGGCACCATGGGCGATATCGGCTGCTACAGCTTTAACGGCAACAAGATCATGACCACCGGCGCAGGCGGTTTTGTGGTTTCCAACCACGCCGATTGGGCCGAGCACGCCAAGCACCTTTCCACCCAGGCCAAGGCCGATATGCTGCAATTTCTGCATGATGAAATCGGCTACAACTACCGCATGACCAACGTGCAGGCCTGCCTGGGCCTTGCCCAGCTGGAAAGGCTGGAGGGCTTTGTGGAGACCAAGAAAGCCCGCTACGACCAGTACAAAGCTGCTCTGGACGGCGTACACGGCCTTCGTATTCTGCCGTTCAAAGAGGAATCTGACGGCGTGCGCTCCAACCACTGGTTCTACAGTCTGTACCTGAAAGATTCCGGCCTTGACCGCGATACCGTAATTGCCAAACTGCAGGAGCAGGGCATCCAGACCCGCCCGGTATGGGCCCTGATCAACGAGCAGGCCGACTACCCCAAAAACGAAGCGTACGCCCTGGAAAAAGCCCAGGACTACCGCAAGTACATCGTCAACCTGCCCTGCTCCACCAACCTGACCGAACAAGACTGCGAACGCGTGATCGCGGCAGTTAAGAACCTGTAATTTGAGTTAGGAGGAAGGAGCTAGAAGTTAGGAGTTATTGGTGTGCGCTGCCGCGCGCAATTTTGGATATTAAGTCTTTCACCTTTTTCAAAATTTGCGGCGTAAGCCGCACTTTCAACTCCTAACTCCTACTTCCTAACTCCTACCTTCCCAAGGGGGTATTTTACCTGAAAGTCGAAGAACTTTTTATTTCAGAGTCCTGCACGGTGCTGGATACGATGAAAAAGCTGGATGAAACGGGCCAGCGCATCCTGTTTATTGCGCCGGAGGGCAAGCTGAAGGCCGTTGTGACAGATGGGGATATCCGCAAGTGTATCCTGCGCGGCGGCGCGCTCAGCGCCCCGCTGACCCAGGCTGCCAATTATCACCCCCACAGCCTGCCGGTGGCCGAGCGCGGCCGCGCCCGCGCCGAGCTGCAGCGCCTTGGCATTGATGCCCTGCCCATTCTGGACAAGCACGGCGTCATCACCGATATTGTGTTTGCGGGCGGCGTGGATGTGGACAACCGCAAAAAGGTGGATATCCCCGTTGTGATGATGGCGGGCGGCCTTGGCACGCGGCTGTACCCCTACACCAAAATTCTGCCCAAGCCGCTGATTCCGGTGGGGGAACAGCCCATTGCCGAGCTGATTTTTTCCCGCTTCCGGGATTTTGGCTGCCGCCATATGACGATGATTGTCAACTACAAGCGCGGCATGATCAAGAGCTACTTTGCCGACCTGGAAAAAGACTATACCGTTGACTTTATTGACGAAGATGTGTTCATGGGCACCGGCGGCGGGCTCTGCCTGCTGAAAGGGCGGATGGATTCCCCGTTTTTCTTTACCAACTGTGATACCCTACTGGACCTGGATTACGGCGACCTGTACCAGTACCACAAAGCCCACGGCAACCTGGTTACCATGGTATGCGCGTTCAAGCACTATGTAGTGCCTTACGGTGTTGTTGAACTAGGCGAAGACGGCGGCATTGCCGCCATGCGGGAAAAGCCGGAGCTGAACTTTTTGACCAACACCGGCGTTTACGTTGTGGAGCCGCGCGTGGTGGAAGAGATGAAGATGGGCGAAGTGATCGGCTTCCCTGATGTGATCGACCGCTACCGCGCCGCCGGTGAAAAAGTAGGCATCTACCCCATCAACGAAAGCTCCTGGATGGACATGGGCCAGATGGAAGAGCTGGAAAAGATGAGAAGAAAGCTGGAACAACAGAGCTGAGTTAGGAGTTAGGAGTAATTTATGCCTGTAACGATCATTGCTGAAGCCGGGGTAAACCACAACGGCGATTTGGAAACCGCCAAGCGGATGGCTTATGTGGCTAAGGAATGCGGTGCAGATATTGTAAAATACCAGACCGCTGTGCCGGAGCTTGTGGTGAGCAGGTTCGCCGAAAAAGCTGAATACCAGAAACAGACCACCGATGCCGCCGAAAGCCAGCTGGAGATGATTCGCAAGCTGCATTTTTCGTTTGAGGGCCACCGGGAACTGAAAGAATACTGCGATTCCATTGGCATCCAGTATCTTTCCGCGCCGTTTGATATCCCCAGTGTGCGGTTTTTGGGCACACTGGGCATGCCGCTCATTAAAATTCCGTCCGGCGAGATCACCAACCTGCCCTATCTGGAAGAGATCGGCAAGCTGCACACCCCGGCGCTGCTTTCCACCGGCATGTGCAACTTAAGCGAGATCACCGACGCTCTTGGCATCCTGGACGACAACGGCTGCCCGGAAGTGACCATTCTGCACTGCAACACCCAGTACCCGACTCCCTATGAGGATGCCAACCTTACCGCCATGCTGGAGCTTTTTGACCAGTTCGGCCTGCCGGTTGGGCTTTCGGACCACACGCCGGGCTGGGAATGCGATGTTGCTGCCACGGTACTTGGTGCGCAAGTGATTGAAAAGCACTTTACGCTGGATAAATCCTGGCCCGGACCGGACCAAAAAGCCAGCCTGGACCCGACCGAGTTCAAGGCCATGGTACAGGCCGTGCGCCATGTGGAAGCCGCCCTTGGCGACGGCCACAAGCACCTGACCGCCAGCGAAGCCCCCAACAAGGCCATTGCCCGCAAGAGCATTGTGGCCGCGCGGCCCATCAAGGCAGGCGAAGTGTTCACCGCCGAAAACTTGCTGACCAAGCGCCCCGGCGATGGTATTTCCCCCATGCTGTGGTACACCGTCCTTGGCCAGACCGCCAAGCGCGACTTTGCCGAAGACGAAAAGATCGAGCTGTGATTTTTACGGGGGGTTCTCCGGCCTTTTTGCAAAAAGGCCTCGGCGAAAAACTCTGAATAGAAATAATAGAATTGGAACTCCATCGTAATATCCGTGGGATGGCTCCCTCTTAGCCGCTTTGATGCATTTTAAGCGGCAATATTGGGCAGGGTTTATTCCGTGATTTTTTATGCACGCAATAAGAAACCACCCCTCAGGCCGCATCGCGTCCAGCTCCCCTCCAGGGGAACCAATACAAAGTTAAAACCCGCGGCAGCTCCCCTTTGAGGGGAGCTCCGGCAACGCCGGTGAGGGGTGGTTTCCTACGCAGAGCCTGATAAACAGCGGCATATGTAGCAAAGACCCGCCTGCGGGACGATGCGAGCATCGTCCCCTACAAATCAGGCCCTGATTATCACAAATTGCATTGTGCAACAAGGCAGGGTCACGGCGGGATGAGGGCATCCCGCCCTACAGATATTTTCTGATGTTCCGCCACCAACCTCACCCCATCTCCTATTCTTCATTTCTCGTTCCGAATTGATTTAACTCCTCCCTCCTAACTTCTAACTATTATGAAAAACATCACCATCATCACCTCCACCCGTGCGGAATATGGGCTGCTGCGGCCGATTATCCAAAAGGTTGCGGCGGCACAGGACCTGCAATTACAGTTGATTGTTACCGGGGCACATCTCTGTGCCCGGTTTGGCAATACGGTGCAGGAAATTGAGGCTGACGGCCTGCCCATTGCGGCCCGCCTGCCGATTTTTGAAGAGAATAACCCCAACGAACCGGTGGCCCTTACCATTGCACGCACCATCACGGTATTTGACGGCTATTTTGCTGCCCACCGCCCGGATGCGGTGCTGCTTCTGGGCGACCGCTTTGAAATTTTTGCGGTGGCTACAGCGGCTGCGGCACGGCATATCCCCATCGCGCATATTTCCGGCGGGGATGTAACCCTTGGCGCGGCGGATGAATACTACCGCCACTGCATCACCAAAATGGCGGCGCTGCACTTCCCCAGCTGTGCCGAAAGCGCGGCCCGGCTGGTGCGCATGGGCGAAGCCCCCGAAACCGTGTTCTGCGTGGGCGGCCTGGGCGATGAAAACATCCGCACCCTGCCCAAAATGACGCGGCAGGAATTGTGCGCTTCCACCGGCTTTGACCTGATGCAGCCTTTTGCCATCGTGACCTACCACCCCGAAACTTCCGCCGCGGCGGGCGATCCTGCCGCGCAGGCGGATGCCCTGTGCACCGCAATGGAAGCGGTTCCCGGCGTGTTCTGGCTGATCACCGGTTCCAACGCGGATGCCGGCGGCGCTGTGTGCACCGCCAAAATGCAGGCGTTTGCCGCCGCCCACCCGCAGCGTGCCGGGTTCATCAACAGCCTGGGGCTCAAGCGGTATCTTTCCGCCATGCAGTGCGCTGCGCTGGTGGTGGGCAATTCCAGTTCCGGCGTGGTGGAAACGCCCACGTTCGGTGTGCCGACCGTCAACATCGGCAGCCGCCAGGCCGGGCGCATCATCTGCCAGAACGTACTGTGCTGTGCTGCCGCTGCCCCCGCAATCGAGGCCGCCCTGCGCCGTGCCCTGACCCCGGAATTTTCCGCCGTGGCCCACGCCGCACAAAGCCCCTATAACGGCGGCGATACCAGCGGCAAGATCTGCCGGGTTCTGGCCCAATTTGACTTTGCCAAACCCAAAACGTTTTATGACGGCCCCGTGCCGGAATTTAACCCCAAAAGGAGCATCTCCCTATGAAAATTCTGATCGTTGGTCTGGGCAGCATGGGCAAGCGCCGTGCCCGCCTGACCAAAGGCATTGATTCCAGCATCCGCATTGCGGGTGTCGATACGGCGGAATCCCGCCGGGCGGAAGCCACCGACCTTGGCCTGATCGACGCCGCTTACCCCAGCATCGCTGAAGCCGTTGCCGCCGAAGCCCCGGACGCCGCCCTTGTTTGCACCGCTCCCCTGACCCACGCGGCCATCATCAGCGAGCTGCTGGACAACAGCCTGCCGGTATTTACCGAGCTGAATCTGGTTGCTGACGGCTATGAGGAAAACATGGCAAAAGCGAAAGAAAAAGGCGTGCTGCTGTTTCTTTCTTCCACCATGCTTTACCGGCGCGAAACTCAGTACATCAAGCAGCAGGTGGCTGCATTCGGCAAGCCGGTGCATTATATTTACCATATTGGCCAGTACCTGCCGGATTGGCACCCGTGGGAAAACTACAAAAACTTTTTTGTGGGCAACGCCCGCACCGGCGGCGTGCGCGAGATTTTTGGCATTGACCTGCCCTGGCTGCTGGATGCCTTTGGCGATGTGACCCATGTGACCGTGCAGGAGGACAGCATCAGCGACCTTGGGCTGCCCTATCCTGATTGCGTTACCCTGCTGCTGCGCCATGCTTCCGGCGCGCAGGGTGTGCTGGCAGCAGATGTGGTAAGCCCCAAGGCGGTGCGCAACTTTGAATGCTTTGGCGATGGTCTGCACCTGTTCTGGGAGGGCAACCCCAAAGCGCTGTATGAGTTCAAGAACGGTGACAAACAGTTTGTGGACACCTACACCAGCTTTGAGCATGACAACCGCTACAGCGACAACATTGTAGAGAACGCCTATGTGGATGAGCTGACCAACTTTTTTGCCTGCCTGCGCGGCGAAGAAACGTCCCGCTGGAGCTTTGAACAAGATTTGGCCGCCATCCGCATTATGGATAAAACCTGAAAATCAGTTAGGAGGTAGGAGTTAGGAGTTGAATGTGCGGCTTGCGCCGCGATTTTGAAATAAGGCAAAACCTGATATTCAAAATATGCGCGGATGCGCACACCAATAACTCCTAACTCCTCACTCCTACCTCCTAAACTTAAAAGGGGGTCACCATGCTTACTGCCCTGTTTATCGGTCTGGGGTCCATCGGGACCCGGCATTTGAAAAATCTGACGGCGATCTGCGCACAGCGCGGGCTGGCGCTGCGGGCTGATGCGCTGCGCAGTGATTTAGCCCGCCCGTTGCGCCCCGGCGCGGCGGAGCTGCTGCACAGCCAGTTCACCACCTTGCAGGATTCCGCCGCCTTGCCGCACTACGATTTGGCGTTTATCACCAACCCCACCAGCCTGCACGCGCAGGCATTGGAGGAAATTCACGGCCTGGCAGACGCGCTGTTTATCGAAAAGCCCATTGTTTCCGCCGAGCAGACGGATGTAGACCTTGCCACCCTGCTGCCCGCCGGGCAGAAAGCCTATGTGGCTGCACCCATGCGCTGGTGCGGCACCATGCTGGCGCTGAAAAATCACCTGCCCGGCCTGCGCCCCTACAGTGCGCGGGTGATCTGTTCCTCCTACCTGCCGGACTGGCGGCCGGGGGTGGATTACCGCACGGTGTACAGTGCCCACAAGGCCCTGGGCGGCGGCGTGACCATCGACCTGATCCATGAATGGGATTACCTGGTCGATCTCTTCGGCGTGCCGGAAACAATTTGTAATATACGCGGAAAATATTCCGATTTGGAAATTGATTCTGACGACCTTTCCATCTATATTGCCCAATATCCCACCCTGCTGGCGGAAGTGCACCTGGATTACTTTGGCCGCACCTACCGCCGCTCCATTGAGCTGTTCTGCAAGGATGGCAGCTGCGTGGCGGATTTTGGCGCCGGAACGCTGACCCTGCCCAACGGTGCGGTGGAGCACTATGAGGAGGACGTCAATGAGCGCTACCTGCGCGAGATGAATTATTTCCTTGACTATGCCGCCGGGGAGGAAACCGAGAGCCTGAACCCGCCCGCCACGGCACTGCAAGTATTAAAACTGACATTGGGGGAACAACAATGAACCGTCTGTTGATCACCATCTGCGGCCGTGCAGGCAGCAAGGGCTTTAAGAACAAAAACCTCAAAACCTTCTGCGGCCACCCGCTGGTGTATTATTCGCTCAGCGCCGCCGAGCTGTTTATCAAAAAGCATCCCGAACTGCACATTGACATTGCCCTAAACACCGACAGCCCGGAGCTGGCCGAATTGGTTGCCGCCAAGTACCCGGAAGTCATCTTCCTGCCGCGCGGCGAGGAACTGGGCGGCGACCGCGTGCCTAAGATGGCTGTCTATCAGGACAGTCTGCACCGCATGGAGGAACGCACCGGCCAGCCGTATGACTGGTACATGGACCTGGACATCACCAGCCCCCTGCGCACCGAATCGGACATCGAAAACGCCTTCGCCAAAAAACAGAGCCGCGATGATCTGGATCTGGTGTTCAGCGTGTGCGAAGCCCGCCGCAATCCCTGGTTCAATATGGTCAAAACTGTGGACGACCATGTTGAACAGGTCTGCAAGAGTGAGTTCACCGGCCGCCAGCAGGCTCCGGATGTGTATGATGTAAACGCTTCCATCTATGTCTTCAAGCGGGATTTCCTCGCCACCAACACGGACGGCATGCTGTGGCGCGGCAAGATCGGCATCAGCGTGATGATGGATACCGGCATTATTGATATCGACTCGGAGCACGACTACCTGTTGATGGAAGCCATTGCCCAGCACCTGTATGCCCATTACCCGAAGTTTGCCGCTGTGCAGGAGAACATTCGTGACTGACCTGGCGTTCAATCTGATCATGGACTGCGGCCAAGCTATGCTGGCCAATGGCGGCGAGGTGTTCCGCGCGCAGGACACCATGGAGATCATGGCCCGCAGCTTCGGCATTGTGGATTTCCATGTTTATGTGCTGACCAACGGCATTTTTGCTTCCGCCCAAAACGGAACGGTCAGCGCTGTGCGGCATGTTCCGGCGGTTTCCACCAACCTGGGCCATGTGGAGGCCATCAACGCCATTTCCCGCCGTGTGGCGGACGGCGAACTGGACCTGAACAGCGCCCAGCTGGAATTTGAGCGGATGAAGCGGATGCCCACCCTCTCCCCACTGTACAGCTGTGCAGCAGGCACCATGGGGGCCGGCTGCTTTGCCATGCTGTTTGGCGGCGGCCTGCCGGAAATGCTGGTGGGTGCGCTGGGCGGGCTGCTGGCCTCCGCCAGTTCCTGCGCGCTCAGCAAGCACCATATCAGCCGCATTTTCCGCGATATGCTTTCCGCCATTGCCGGCACGCTGACCGCTTTGATTGCCCAGCTGGTCTACCCGGCCCTGCAGGTCAACTTTGCCATCATCGGCGCGCTGATGGTGCTAACCCCCGGCGTTGCCTTAACTATGGGCATCCGTGATATCATCAACAGCGATTATCTTTCCGGCACCATCCGGCTTGTGGATGCCCTGCTGGTTGCGGGATGCCTGGCTGTCGGCGTCACTCTGGGGTATACCTTATTAAGCACAGTAACGGGGGTGGTATGGTGAGTGCTGCTCCTGTCTGGTTTACCATGCTGGTTCAGTTTGTGGTTGCCATGGTTGCAACCATCTCGTTCGGCATCACCTTTCAGGTGGGCCGCCGCCATTACTGGACCTGCGGTTTTGTGGGGGCCGTTGGCTGGACGATCTACATTGCCTGCACTACCCTTGGCGGTATGACCGCCCCCATGGCCACACTGATTGCCACACTGCCGCTGGCCGCGCTTTCCCGCTTTTTTGCCATCCGGCACAAGGCCCCCATCACGGTATTTCTGCTGACCGGCATTTTTCCCCTGGTGCCCGGCGCGGGCATTTATTACACGGCTTACTATTTTTTGCGCAACGACCGCGCCCTGTGCACCAGCAAAGGCATTGAAACCTTAAAAGTTGCCGTTGCCCTGGCCCTTGGCATTGCCATCGTATGCTCCATCCCCCTGCCCAAGCGCCACGCCGCCAACAGGCAGGCAAAATAAAAAATATGAAGCCCGGTGCTTCTTTGATATGCTACCCCTAAAGTAGACAGAGAAAAAAGCTCTGAAAGCTCTGGGGGTATTTTCATGTCAAGGATACAACCAAAAAACAGCGTTCCATTATCGCGCACAAAAGCACCTGCGCACCGTCTGGTTCGATTTCTCGCACGGGATATACGAAAAAACACTCCAGCATAAGCTGGAGTGTTTCTGGTGACACCCGCGGGAATCTCCCGCGGGCTAAAAAACAGTCCACTGGACTGTTTTTTGTGCGCTGCGGCGCACTGCCCTGTTCGATTCCTCGCACAGGATACACGAAAAACCACTCCAGCATAAGCTGGAGTGTTTCTGGTGACACCCGCGGGAATCTCCCGCGGGCTAAAAAACAGTCCACCGGACTGTTTTTTGTGCGCTGCAGCGCACCGCCCTGTTCGATTCCTCGCACGGGATACACGAAAAAACACTCCAGCACAAGCTGGAGTGTTTTTTGGTGACACACGCGGGAATCTCCCGCGGGCTAAAAAACAGTCCACCGGACTGTTTTTTGTGCGCTGCAGCGCACCGCCCTGTTCGATTCCTCGCACGGGATACACGAAAAAACACTCCAGCATAAGCTGGAGTGTTTTTTGGTGACCCGTGCGGGAATCGAACCCACGTTAACGGCGTGAGAGGCCGCTGTCTTAACCGCTTGACCAACGGGCCATGACCGCAAAAGATTGCTTGTATAATATACCAGATGAAACGCGGTTTGTCAACATATTTTTCAGGGCGAATGGGATAAAATGGAGAGAGATTTTTGGCCGGCAGCGTTATTCGGAAAATGTACGGTAGGTCACTGCGCCCGCAGTCGAACTTCAGAGGCCAACCAGACCGCTGATTCGGCTCTTGAACCGGAATAAGCCGTTCCATACAGAGCTTTTTATAATAGGCAGCAAGCAATCTGTAGGGCGGGATGCCCTCATCCCGCCGTGGAGAAACCTTTATCGACTGTGGCAAGCACTGCAAATGATTTGTAGGATCCGATGCTCGCATCGGGCTGTTGCCGCTCACCAAACTATACCTGCCAATTCCGCAAGGTTGCTGCGGGCTGATGACAAGCATCTGCCCCTACAAACAAAATCAAGGGCAATACCGCATAATTCTAAGTGCCGATACGGCGAGCGAGGTGCGG
>OLPQ01000898.1_pt1 | contig 23304 bp, 15 predicted proteins | sample 1672451 | NCBI WGS metagenome assembly OLPQ01 (sample SAMEA3136687, study PRJEB25190) | human gut metagenome | biome: human gut; feature: human-associated habitat; material: faeces | place: Austria | collected 2013
GGATGGCGGAAAGTATCGCATCTCTAAGAAGAGTTTCGATGACTGGCTCGATAACAATGAGCATGATAAGGAGTATTATTTCGGAGACAGACGATTTGATGAGCAGCCGGAGAGAGAGTAAACGGGCTGATAAAGAAAACAGGTAACTATTTAGAACAAAAATGGCAGTAATGGAACAAAAACCATTGCTGTTTTTTTAATTCCGGGAAATTGTTTCTGTAAACCAGACAAATATGAACAAATCCGTCAAAAATGAGTAAAACACTTTCTGAAGCTTATTAAATTTTGAAAACAAACCTTATTTGTGGTGGAAAAATATTGTGCTATATAGATAAATGCAAGAAACAAATAAGCATACTAATTGTTGAAAAACACTATAAAACATGATATTATGGAAAAGAGTATGAATAATGTAGAATATTTATAAGAAATCAGATATTAAAAGGAACTGCCATTTGAGGAGTAAGGGATGGAATACAGAGTTGGTGAAATGGTATTTAATGACTGGGAGATTGTCCGGGAGATTGGAAGTGGAGCCAGCGGCCAGGTATGGGAGATTGTAAAAAAAGATCATGATATTTCCATATCGTCGGCCCTGAAGGTGATTCATGTCCCTAAGGACCCGTCATTGAAGAGAACCCTTTACGGGGATGGGATGGATGAGCGGTCCATCACGACTTTTTTTCAGGATATGGTCGATGATCTGACAGATGAGATCAAGATCATGACGGATATGAAGGGCTTCCCTCATATCGTAAACTGCGAAGATTATAAGGTAATCCGGTATGAGAATGAGATTCAGTGGGATATTCTGATCCGGATGGAGCTTCTGATGCCGATTCAGGCTTATATACAGGAGCATGCGATTTCTGAGGCGGATGTCCTGAGGATGAGCAGGGAGCTGGTGCAGACGCTGGAGCTCTTTGAGAGCAAAGGCATCATTCACCGGGATATCAAGCCGGACAATATTTTTGTCGATAATTACGGCAATTTTAAGATCGGCGATTTTGGTATCGCGCGGATCTGCGACAAGGCGTCGGCGGATCTCTCCAAAAAAGGAACGGAAAACTATATGGCGCCGGAGGTTTTTCACGGAAAAGATTACGACCATACGGTGGATATTTACTCTCTGGGACTGGTTCTGTATAAGCTGCTGAACAACAACCGGCTGCCTTTTTACCCGGAGACCGGTTCTTATTCGGAGTGGGATATGCAGCAGGCCCTCATCGACCGGCTGAGCGGAAAGAAAGAGCTGCCTCCGCCCTGTGCGGCTTCGGAGGAGTTTGGAAAAATTGTCCTTCGGATGTGTGCCCACGATCCCGCAGAGCGGTATCAGAACGCGAAGGAGATTCTGGAGGATCTGGAGCAGATCACAGGTTCAAAAGAGAACATTGCGGGTATGGCTGTGGCTCCGGAGACAGCTTCCGTCAGCAGCTCCAGCAAAAGCCTGGATGAGACCAGAGCCATGTTTCAAAAGGATGTGTTTATTTACGATGCAGAGACCGTAAAGAAGACTTCGAAGACAAACATCACGGGAAACAGCATCGGAAAATCCACCACCACCGGCACGACGCCGCCTCTGGAGAAAAAAGAAAAGAAACCGGAGACCCCGCCCAAAAAGCCGGAAGCAAAGAAAGAGCCGAAAAAAGAACCCGTCAAAGAGAAAAAATCAGATAAGAAAAAGGTAATTCTGCAGGGACTGGCAGGCTCCGCGGTGGCCGTTGCGGTGCTGGCTTATTTCCTGACAAACCAGACCTACACGCTGGCTGTGGAGGACGGTTCCGGCTCCGGAAAATACAAAGGCGGCCAGAAGGTCACAGTCACAGCGAAGGACGTGGACGGTTCCACCTTTGTAAAATGGGAGATCGACGGAAAGCTTTCCCTGACAGATGAGGAGCTCTCTTCCCAGACGATCAGCTTCAAGATGCCGCGGCATGAGATTCAGCTGGCTGCTCTTTACGATGTGAACAGCCATCAGGTCATCATTAACAACGGCTCGGGCTCCGGCGAATATAACGTGGGAGAGGAGATCACGATCGTGGCTGATGACCCGGCAGCAGGCAGTGAATTTGCCGGCTGGGACGTGGAAGACGGCACGGTCTATCTGGAGCATGCGGACAAGCAGAAGACAAGCTTTGAGATGCCCGATGACGAGCTGGAGATCACGGCCACCTATAAGACTCTTTCTTATGAGCTTCAGGTGGAAAACGGCCAGGGCGGCGGCACTTATGATTTCGGAAAAACCGTGAGAATTACCGCCCAGGAAAAAGCAGGAGCGACCTTCAAGGGCTGGGTGGTAAAAGAAGGAGAGCTGGAACTCTCTGAGGAGGAAGCCGCGAGCCCGGAGCTTACGATCTCCATGCCGGCAGCGGATGTGGTCCTTGCTGCCGAGTATGACCAGAATCAGCATCAGGTAACAATTAATGGCGGAAGCGGTTCCGGCAGCTACCTGGTGGGTGAAACGGTAACTCTCGTTGCCGATGAGGCCGGAACAGGAAAAGAATTTACCGGCTGGGAAGTGGAAGAAGGAGCAGTCTCCATCCAGAATGCGAATAAACAGAAAGCAAGCTTTGAGATGCCAGACGGAGAACTGGTCATCAACGCGATTTTCAAGGATATCGATTATAAGGTTTCCGTCAATGACGGGGATGGTTCCGGAACCTACCATTACGGGGATCAGGTGCAGGTGACGGCGAAGGATTCCAACAACGGCGTGCCTTTTTCCCATTGGACCATCGATAAGGGAACGCTGGAGATCAGCGACCTGACCGTGCAGAACCTGACCTTTGCGATGCCGGCGGAGGAGGTGGCCATGACCGCTCATTACGCCCAGGAAAAATTCACCCTGAAGGTGGACGGCGGAAAAGGCAGCGGCATGTACGATGCCGGAAGCACCGCCACGATCACTGCCGACGAGACGGATGCCTCAGGCGTTCCTTTTGCCAGATGGGAAGTGACGGAAGGTTCCGTGACTCTGGAAAATGCAGAGAGCAGAGAAACTTCCTTTACGATGCCTTCGGAAAAAGTTTCCGTCAAAGCCGTGTATGAGGCCGGAGACCGCTACAGCGTGATGGTCTTTGGCGGAACCGGCGCCGGAATCTATGAGGAAGGCGAGATCGTGACCGTCACGGCGACAGAGGAGCCCGGCAAAAAGTTCAACTGCTGGTATATCTCCGCAGACGGCAGCGAAACAGTAGAAAATGACAACGCCAGCTTCTCCTTTGAGATGCCGGCAACGGACCTGATTATCACAGCAATGTACGACCTGGAATAGTATGAATAGATATGATATGACACTGGATGGAACAGAAAATAATTTGGTTCAGGGACTGACCGTGGAAAATCCCACGGGGTTAAAGGCGACGCTGCTGTCCCAGACAGGAAAGATGCAGAATCTCTTCCTGCCTTATCCGGCCAAGGGCACGCTTTCCTTTCCCAATGGACGGCTGGAAGATGTTCCGATCCATTTTGAGGCGGAAAATGGAAAATGGTTTTCCGTACGGGAAAACACGGCGCGGTATGCTGCCGTGGAAAATCCCTTTGAAAAAAGACTTCCTCTCCACAGTCAGGAACTGCTCCTCATACGGAACGGAAACGCCATGTTTATGCTGTATACAGAAGAAGTGAACGAAGCCAGCTTTATCCGCCACAATTATGTGGCCCTTCCCGGGGATCTTTTGATTGGGCGGAACGAAGACAACGATATCGTTTACTCCGCTCCGATGATTTCCGGCAGGCACGCAATGCTTCATTATAATGGAACAAAATGGACCATTTACGATCTGGATTCCACGAATGGCATCTATGTAAACGGCTTCCGGGTGAAGAGCATGAAGCTGGATCTTGGGGACGTGATCGATATTTTCGGTCTCCGGATCATTGTGGGCAGCCGTTTTCTATCCATCAACGACGGAAACCATCGAGTCACTATTTCTCCGAAAAAAGCGAGATTTGTGGATGACACCAACAGCGTGATGAGCAATGTTCTTCCGGAAAAAGGGGGAAAAGCAGAGAATCTGTTCAGCCGTTACCCGCGAAGGCGGCTTGCTTTCGGAGATACAGCTATTGACATTGACAGTCCGCCGATGCCCCTCGGTAAAGACGGCATTCCGCTGATCATGCGGATGGGAAGCTCGATGATTATGGGAAGCACGGCGGCCCTCACGGGAAATGTGACGATGCTGGCCAGCTCGATCCTGCTGCCCCTTTTGTCCCAGGGATATACGAAGGAGCAGAAGGAAGAGTACGAGAAGCGGCGGCTGGAAAAATACCGGGAATATCTCGCCCTGAAAAAAGAAGAGATTCAGGAGGAAAAAGAGCGGGAGGAATACGTTCTCCGGCACAATTATCCGGAATTGTCGGAGGTTCTGGGCTATGTTTATGAGAAGAAAAAGCTCTGGGCCAGAACCAACAGCGACGACGATTTCCTGGATATTCGTATAGGAAGTGGAAACATTCCGTTAAAGGCGAAGCTGAATGCTCCCCGGGAGCATTTCGATATGGAGGAGGACGTTCTCAAGGATGAACTGGCGGAGCTGACGGACGAACAGGTGATGCTGGAAAATGTGCCTATCATGATCCGGCTTCTCGAAAATACCGTGCTGGGGGCCCAGGGAGCTCCGGAAGACGTTATTGGTTTTATCAACACCGTGGTTCTGCAGCTTGCGATCCTCTTCAGCTACGATGAGGTGAAGCTGGTCTTTCTCATGGAGGAAAAGCAGCTGGCGGATATGGGCTACATCAAATATCTGCCCCACGTCTGGGATGACCAGCGCTCCATCCGCTTTATCGCTACCAACGCTTCGGAGGCCTATCAGGTGGGCGAGTATCTTCAGAAAGAGCTGGAGAAGGACCTTGAAACGCCGAGAAAATGGGACAAAATCAGGAGCAAAAGACCCTATTATATCGTCATCACCCTGAGCAAAAAGCTGCTGGACGGAGTGGAAATCATCAAGAGGGCCATTGAGAAAGAGGAGACCATCGGTTTAAGCCTGATCACCGGTTTCCCGGATGTGCCCAAGGAGTGTTCCATCATCCTCGAACTGAACAAAGAGGAGGAAGAGGGCTTCGTCAATAACATGATCTACGTCCGGGAGCTGGACAAGGAGGATGAGACCTTTGTTCTCGATGATTTTGACGAAAAAGAAGCCCTTTCCAGCATGCGGGTACTGGCAAACACGAAGCTTCGGCTGGTTTCTCAGGCCTATTCCCTTCCGAAAACTTTCACTTTTCTGGAAATGTTCGGCGTGGGACGCATTGAAGATCTGAATATTGCGGAGCGCTGGCGTTCCAACGATCCGGTGACGAGCCTCGCGGTGCCCATCGGAATCGGAACCGACGGGGCGGAATTTATGCTGGATCTTCATCAGAAGTACCAGGGTCCCCATGGACTGGTGGCGGGAACCACCGGTTCCGGAAAAAGTGAATTTCTGCTGACCTATGTGCTTTCCCTGGCGGTAAATTTTCACCCGGATGAAGTGGCTTTTCTGCTCATCGACTATAAGGGAGGCGGCCTGGCGGGAGCCTTTGACGATCTCCAGAACCAGATTCACCTGCCCCACCTCATCGGAACCATCACAAACCTGGACGGAGCGGCCATCAACAGGTCGCTGATCTCGATACAGAGCGAGGTTTTACGCCGGCAGAAGATTTTTAACGATGCAAAAAGCCTGGCCGGGGAAGGCACGATGGATATTTACAGCTATCAGCGGCTCTACCGGTCAGGCGTTGTGAAAGAGCCGATGCCTCATCTTTTTATCATCTCGGATGAGTTTGCGGAGCTGAAACAGCAGCAGCCAGATTTCCTGGACCAGCTGGTGAGCATCGCCCGCATCGGCCGAAGCCTGGGCGTCCATCTGATTCTGGCAACCCAGAAACCGGCAGGCGTGGTGACAGATCAGATCCTGAGCAACACAAAATTCCGGGTCTGCCTCAAAGTGCAGGACCGGGCGGACAGTATGGATATGCTGAAACGGCCGGAGGCAGCAGAACTCCGGGAAACCGGCCGCTTCTATCTGCAGGTGGGAAATAATGAATATTTCGCCATGGGCCAGTCGGCCTGGAGCGGCGCAGAATACGAGCCCCAGGATGAGGTCGTGAAGCAGAAGGACGAGAGCGTTCAGGTCATCGACTATGTGGGTTCGCCGATTCTGACGGTGAAGCCGGAAGTGACCAGAAATTCCACCGGAAGATCTCAGCTCGTTTCTCTCGTGAAAAGCATTATGGAGACGGCAAAGGAGCAGGGCGTAAGCCCGAAGGCCCTGTGGCTTCCGATGCTGCCGGATGAGATTCCTGCGGAGGAGAAACAGGAGCTTTCGGAGAGTCCTTTGACCACCTATATCGGAGAACTGGACGATCCGGCGAAGCAGAAGCAGTACCCGCTCTTTCTGGATCTGGAAACCTGCGGCCACATTCTCGTGTGCGGGGAGCCGGGAAGCGGAAAAACCTCTTTCGTGGAGGCACTTCTTTATTCCCTGGTGAAAAAAACGACGCCGGAGCAGTTTCAGTTCTATACGCTGGATTATTCGAGCCGGCTGCTCAAGGTTTTCCGGAATCTGCCCCACTGCGGGGCGGTTCTCGAGGAGGACGACGCGGAGCAAAGCCCGGAGCTTTTCCGGCTGATTAACGAGATCATTCAGGAGAGGAAAAAGCTGTTTTCCAGACTGGAAGTGAGCAGCTTTTCCGATGCCATCAAGCGGGAGCCTCTTCCTTTTATTCTGGTCATCATCGACAACGTGGCAGGCTTCCTTCAGACGAAGGCGGGACAGAAGCAGTACGATCTTCTCCAGTATTACCTGAAAAACAGCGCGAATTACGGCGTGGCCTATCTTTTTACCATCAGTCACGTCAACGAGATCAATATGAGAACCCGGCAGGAGCTAAAACAGAGAATTGCGATTCAGCTGAAGGATAAATACGATTACACGGACATCCTGGGCGTCAAATGCAGCTGTCAGCCGCCGGAAAAACCGGGGCGTGGCCTTTTTAACTATAACGGCGAAGCCCTGGAAATGCAGCTTATGAGATTTGCCCCGGGGCTCGAGCAGGAAGAACGCATCCAGCGCCTGAAAGCGGAGGTGGAAGCGTTGACCCTTAAAAATCAAGGTTATCGGGGAGCGAGAAAGCTGGCAAAAATCCGGACGGATCAGGAATATGAAGAGTTCTTGGCGGGCTTTGCGGCAAACCGGCTCCCGCTGGGATATGAGGTGAAGACCTCGAAGCCCGTCGCTCTGCCTCTGAAGCAGTTTAACCAGCTGAGCCTTTATTTCAGCGAAAAAGCTTCGGCGGCGCTGATTTTTAAGAATCTCATCACCTATGCGAAGAAAGAAAACATGGTGGTGGCTTTTCTGAAGGCCGCGAAGGAAAGCTGTCTGGAGGAGCTGAAGCTTCCGGAGGATGCAAGGATTTTTGAATCGAAGGCGGAAGGCATCGGGCAGCTGGCGGCTTTTCTCTGTGCCAACGCCCAGCACCGCTACAATCTCTACACTCAATACTGCGAGGAGAAACAGTGGGACCCGGAGACGGCCATTGCAAAGCAGGAGACTTTCTCCCATATGAGGGGAATGTTCCGGCCAATTCTCGTCATTTTCGAGCGGTATTCCGATCTCGTTTCCGTGACGACGGAGGTGGCAGGCTATCTGAAGCAGTTCAGTTCCGTCTATGTTCTTTCCCGGTACGCTCAGATTTACCTGATGGCCGGGCTCTACAGCGACGAACCGCCCTTCCTCTGGGGAAATGAGCTTTATAAGTGTTTTAATACAGAAAAACTGGCCCTGCTTTTCGGAGAAAAACTGAACCGGCAGAGCCTGGTCAAGCTTCCCTACGATATGGAGAGGCTTCTGGTCAAAAAGCCGGCCAATCATTTTCTCATGAGTTACCGCGGGGAACTGCATCACCTTCTGATGCCCTGCGGAGAGCTTCGGCAGGAGAAGGTGAAAACCGACGACGATTCAATTTTTGAGGACAGCTGATGGGATATATAGAACAGGAAAACTGTGTTCGTCTCTGCAACGATCTTGCCAGGATGCTGGAGGAGGAAAAAACAGTCCTGTCCGGCTTTTTATCCGGGGATATCGCGGAGGAATATAAGAAACTGCTGGATTCGGAGATAGAAGAATGGGTCCGGCTGAAAAAAATCATAGGTACCATTTAATATTTTATATACAAGGAGGAAATAGGAATGGATAGTGCAGCAGAATTAAGCTTCAAAATGGAAAGCGCAAAACAGTGGCAGAAAAATGTGGAGGAAGAGTTTAAAAGGGTGGATGAGCTTTTAAAGCTCGTTGCCGAGGAGCTGAAAACCCAGCCCTACGAGGATGACACCATTATGATGGGACTGAAAAAGACAGGCGAGGCCCTGGCAGAGGCTTTTCAGACCCTGAGCCAGAACTTTATGAACGCGGTTGCAGGCTTAAGTGATATCATGGCAGAGTGGTCCAGAACCCTTACAAAGATTCTCGAAGCCATTGCAGAAGCAGCCAGAAAAATCGGACACTAATTGAAAGAAAGGATGAATTGACATGGCAGGATATATTTTAAAATACAGCGCAGGAACTTATCAGAGAAAAATCTCCGCACTGGAGGGTTATTATTCCCAGCTGGTGACACATCTGGAGCAGCTGAACACGTTACAGGGACAGATGAAGGACTTCTGGGACGGCTCCGCTTCCTCCACCGAGTACATGAACCTCATCAGTGATAAAATCAACGAGGTAAAAGACCGCATGGACGACTGCAAAAATACGAATCTTCAGTATCAGCAGGTGGTTGACGATCTGACAAATGCCGGTTCCACCGTTGACAATATCGTATCCGATGTAAAAGACGCCTCCAAAGCAGCAACCGACGCAGCAGGAGCGGCAGCAAGCATCGCAGGACTGATTGTATAAGGCTTCATGGAGATAAAGGTCATACCTGCAAAGCTGCAGAATCATACCTTTTATCTCGAAGAGGAAATCCGGATATCGCGCCGCATCGAGGAGATGGCAGAGGCCGCTTTTGCAGGAGATCCGAGAGGGCCGGAAATTTTGGAGGCCATCCGGAAGCTAAGAAAAAGCATGAAGCTTCGGCGTGATATACTGGAGGACCTGGATGGAGCTCTTCGGGATCAGGAGGTAGTTTTAGAAGAGTATGTGAGGGAGCTATGGAGACAAAATTACTGATAAACCTGGACGTGGCGTCCATCTCTCAGAGCTTTGAAGTGCTTGTGCCGGATTTTCTCAAAATCAAAGAACTGATCCCCTTGTTTGTAAAAATCGCGGAAGAACTCTCAGGAAATATGTATCAGTCGTCGGGAACAGAATTTTTGTGTTCCTGCGCGGAAAATACGCTGCTGGATTCCAACAGCACGCTGGGAGAGTACCAGATCAAAAACGGAGATCGTTTCATTCTGTTGTGAGAGGGGGGACAGCATGAAGGAAAAGAAAGGAATAGCAGGGCTTTTTCTTGCGGGCGTTTTGCTGGCAAACGGAACGGCAGTCAGTGCCGCAGAGGTGAAAAATCTCGAAGTGAACCGGATGCCGTCGGGAGATATGGCGGAATATACGCCATCGAAGCCCATGGAACTTCTGTCAGGCCAGGATGCAGCGGAACTGGATGCGATCATGCAGGCCTACAATGCGGGCGGCAGCAGCCTCAATAAGAACGCTTCAGGAAGCTATTATTACTACGAAAATCTGGACCCCGTGGCAAAGGAGATCTACGACGTCATGCTGGGGGTGGCCCAGGACCCGGTGAGCGAAGGGAACATCGGTCTTATGATGACGGATATCGATCCGACGGGGCAGGATTACTATTATGAATTTAACGTGGCCTACCGGGCCCTTTGCTTCGATCATCCGGAGCTTTTCTGGCTCTATGCGGGGCAGGAGGCGGAGATGGTCTATCTCTCGGAAGCGGTCAACTACGGCGGTTTCTATTTTGTCTATATCAAGATGGCAGAGCCTTTTACGAACTATGAGACACAGATGAACGCCTTTAATGCAGCAGCGGCCTCTTTCCTCGCGGACATCAATCAGGATGCTTCGGACTATGAGATCGTCCGTCAGATCCACGATAAGCTCATCGATCTGGTAAATTATAACGATCCGGTGGGCGACGGCGAGGTGGAATGGGAGCGGGGCCAGGACCTGGCGCACACGGCCTACGGCTGCCTCGTGGCAGATTCCAGCGGAAATCCCAATTATGCGGTCTGCGACGGCTACACGCTGGCCATGGAATATCTCCTGCAGCAGTGCGGGATCGAGGCGGCGTTTATCGGCGGAATGGCAGGCTCCTCCCAGGCAGATGCCGGAGGCCATGCCTGGAACATCGTAAAAATCGAGAACGTCTGGTATGAGGTGGATGCGACCTGGGATGATGCAGGAAGCCAGGAGGATGACCTGACGCCGGGAACCGAGGAATACCAGTATTTCATGGAGGCCCTGAACGATCCCGAATACAGAGAGAAACTGGATCATTTCCTTTTTCTGGTATCCACGGACACGATCACCCATTTTGTGCCGGGGGACGAGTACAAGTATATCACCAGTGACGGGATGTACGAGATCCAGATGGTGCAGGAGAGCGTCCATATCCGCCTGAACAACAGCGAATGGGGTTCTGACTGTGACTCGGCGATCATTGCTCTGGCGCCAAACGCCATGCAGAGCTACCGGTGAGGAAGAAGCCTATGAAAAAACATGTAAAAAAGACCGCCGTTTTTCTGGCGGCGGCGCTCATCTGTGAGGCGGTCATGCCCGTTTCTGCACTTGAGGAGAACGTAAAGAAGCAGCTGGAGGCGGTGAAAAGCCTGGCGGACCTGGATCTGGATTCCAATGCGGCAGCCATTCAGATTCTGCTGCAGCAGTGCATGGATCTTCTGCCGGATGGCGATCCGGTGAAGGCCACTTTGCAGAGCATCCAGGTGCTGACGGACGGCGGAAGCCAGAATACGGCAGCTGTGGATCTCCTGCTTGACGGGCTCCTTCAGGAAAGCATGGGGAGTGAGACAGAGACGGCTGAGACAGCCGTCGTGGCAGCAGAAGGGGCCCAAGGGACCTTTGCGGGCATGGTATTTCCGGATCAGTCTTCCCTTCAGGGGACTGCCGGAACAACCTTTAACGCGAATCTCCCGGCCTTTGAGGTGCCGGAATTTCTCCAGACCCAGATCCCGGTCAGCGTCTTCGTGGATGTACCCGGGGACTGGGGAAACAATGCGGCCAGCGGCCGGAGCCTGATCTCCTATTCGCCGGTGAACGGTTCCGGAGCTATCAGCCCGAGGGCAGGCACGCTGACTATCAGCTACTTTGATATGGGAGCGGACGAGCCGGAGAGCGCTTTTTCCAATTATGAGAAAAGTATTTCGGATATGAGCGTCACTTCGGATATGCAGTCGGAGGATATTTCCTCCGCGAATCTGCCCGCCAGAAAGCTGAATTTCCAGATGAATGTGGGAGCCAACCAGTTTGCCTGCGAGACCGTGTGTTTTATCTATGAAGATACGGTCTATGCCTTTGAGCTGATGCAGGGGCAGCTGTCGGCTTATAACTATTTCCCGGTGTTTAACCAGGTGGTGCAGAGCGCAGAGATTGCAGGCGGCGAGGCGGTGATTGAAACCGAGGCGCCGATGGTAGAGCCGGAAGTGCCTGTGGAAACTGAGGCACCGGTGGTAGAATCAGAAGTGCCCGTTGAAACGGAAGCACCGGTGGTAGAATCGGAAGTGCCCGTTGAAACGGAAGCACCGATGGTAGAGCCGGAAGTGCCTGTGGAAACTGAGGCACCGGCAGTAGAGCCGGAAGTACCCGCGGAGACCGAAGCGCCGGCAGCTGAACCGGGAACGCCCCAGGCACCGGAGGGCGGGGATATCAGCTCCTTCCAGTATGAGCTGAACGGTCATACCTACCAGTTTCCGACGCCCATGAGCGAGATTGCTCCGGAGGATATTCAGCTGGACCGGCAGATCCGGCTGCCCTATGATATCTCTTCCGACGCGGACATGGAGTCCGGCAGTTGGACAGAGATCATCAACACCCAGTATTTTTACTTTGAAAATTCACTCTATAAAGAGATGACGGGAATCACAAATATGACGGGCTACGACACGGTGCTGTCAGAGGGTATCCTTACGGCCCTTATCGACACCAACGGTACCTATCTGAATGTGGTTCTGCCCGGAAACGTCCATGTGGGCAGTTCCGAGGCGGATATCCTGAAAGGTTTCCCGGCTTTTGCAGGGAAGCAGCTAGACGGCGTGGCGACCTTTGTGGGCAACGATTATCTCTATGCATGCAACGTGCGGGATGACGGCTGCAACGGTTATGCGATTGTCCGGAATGACGATCCGTTTTACAGTGCGGTCACGATCATCTGTGAAAATTCCGTCATAAAAGAAATCAGTTTTGAATGCATCGGAGCCGAAAGGGCGAAAGGTGTGTTTCAATAAAAAATAAAATAAGGAGATAGAGTCATGAGAGGAAAGTATATGAGAAAGCTCATCTGCTGTATGCTTGTTGCAATGATGGGCGTGACGCAGCTGTGCTCCGTCGTTTCACAGGCGGCAGATATTTCCGGCCTGGCTTCCGAGTCCCGGCTTCCCATTGTTTTGACTTTGGGAGCGGACCTGTCGGAGGACCAGAAGAGCCAGATTCTTCAGTTCTTTGGAATCGACCAGTCAGAAGTAACAACGATTACGATCACAAATGCGGATGAGAAGGAGAAGCTTGGAAACCTGATTTCCGCAGAGAAGATCGGTTCCTACACCTACAGCTGTGCGCTTGTAAATCCCACAAACGCAGGCGGTATTCAGGTAAAAACGGCAAACTTAAACTATGTGACCAGCAACATGATCGCCAGCCAGCTGTCCACTTCCGGCGTTTATAACTGTGAGGTTCTGACAGCAGCGCCCTTCGAGGTTTCCGGTACCGGAGCCCTCACAGGCGTTATGATGGCCTACGAGGAGGCCAGCGGAGCCCAGCTTGACGAGGGCAAGAAAGAGCTGGCAAACGTAGAGCTCATCACCACAGGAAACATCGCTGACACTGTAGGACAGGATCAGGCGACCCTGGTGGTAAACGATATCAAGATTCATATTGTCAGAGACCAGATCACCGAGGAACAGGCCGTTCACGACGTTGTGGACAATGTCATCGGCGTGACGGAGACGGCGGCAGCAGAGGCAGCGGCAAATCAGGGCAAGGAAGCTCCGGCAAAGCTTGGCGAAGTCGAGAAGACCCAGCTCTATGATTTCAGCTACAAATTCAGCCAGATGGATTACGATTACGCCCAGATGCAGCCGACCCTGGAGCGCGTTACCTACAACGTAGCCACCAGCAGCGGTATCGACGACCCGATCACCGACACCTTCACAACGATCACCGAGGAGCAGGTTCTGCCGAGCAACAGTATTCTTCTGCGTACCAACGATGAAATCTGGGGCGAAGATGCGATCATCAACGCTACCAGCAGCGTTGCCGTATCTGACAGACCCGCAGAGCCGATCAATGTTTTCACAGGCGAAGCAAGTGTAACCGCAGCAGGCGGCGTGAAGGCAGATATGTTTATCTCCGGCACCAACATTATTGAATACAAGGATCTGAACGGCTCCTACGCTCTGATGGATCTGAACGGAAATCTTCTCACGGAATCCATTTATGGCGAGGATATGATGGGCAGAGGCGGCTATATCATAGCCGAACTCAATGACGGCTCCGGAAAATCGGGCATCCTTGCACCGGACGGTTCTGTCGTTGTGGACTTCCAGTATGACGCGGTAAAAGTCGTAGGAAACATGTGGGCTGCAGGTGTGGTTCTCACAGAGGGCGGCACGGAAGATGACTACGATTATACGGACTATACCAATTATTATCTCATCGACCATGTGGATATTTACTACATCGGCACCCAGGGAGCCCAGTGTGTCGGTACCCTTGGAAGAGATGATTTTTACGATACGGACAGCTGTGCGGATTATATCAACATCGAGGCGAGAAGTGGTGTGATCACTACTTATGATTCCTCTTTCAATGCCGTACAGACGACGGATTCCCTCTATAATTTCGGGGAGTATGACTATGACAATTCCCTGGAAGAGGCCATTCAGCAGAAGACCGGTTATTATGTCAGAAGCTTCTATGGCAAATATGCGATGGCTTCCGGCGATAACGGTTATGGAATCATTGACCGGTATGGAAACCTGATCGTTCCCACAAATTTCAGCAGCTTTGATACTTCCTTTGACACCTATGAAAACGGCGGATATTTCCTCTCCATAGGAAATGAACAGACGACCTTTGTGACCGCAGGAGGAAACGTGACTGCTTCCTTCAATTACGGATACGACAATACAGAGTCTCTTCTGGGCTATGGGATGACCGTCCAGGTGAAAAAGAGCGACGGCGGATATATTCTCCTGTCCGCAGACGGAAGAGAATCCGATCTGGGAACAACCTATGACTACATGGATGTGCTCAAGGAATCCAAGGGTCTGCTCTGGGTTGGTCATGCAGGCGGAGGATATGATCTCATTGACTGGCACGGAAATGTGCTTCTTTCCGGAAGCAGCGGCTATTCCATGTCAGCAAACGGAAGCTATCTGATTTCCCAGGAGGGTTACACTTCCTCCACCCTTTACATGGTCAACGATGCGGAGCCGGTGGATCTTGCCAACAGCGCAGGCGGAGCCACAGAGATGCAGATTGAGACAAAAGAAGGCGCATCTCTGGAGGCCTATACCGGTGACGTGACCGTTGAGAATGTCGGAACCGTTCTCTCTGAGCTTTTTATTGACGGAACGGATCTGATGCTGGCTACCAATGACGACGAGAAATATGCGGTCATGGATGTGACAGACACCCAGTATTCCGAACCGAAATATTCCAGCTACACGAGCTATAACAACGGTTTTGTTCTCGTGCAGGATGCAGATACGGAGAAGACAGGAGTTATGACGGAGAAAGCACAGCTGGTCGTACCCTGTGAGTTTGACAATGTCTCTGTGCTGAATGAAAAATGGATCGTCGCCTATGTGTTAAAGGAAACCACAGAGGATGAGTATGATTTCGAGAGTTATTCGGATGATACCCATTACCAGATCGACACGGCAAGCATCTATCATGTAAGTGAATCGGAGGTTTCTTCCGTGAAACTGACCCGGGATCAGCTGGCAGATATCGAGGCGGACGGCGATTACCTCAATGTTCAGGACCGGACCAGCGGAAATGTAACAACCTATGATTCTTCCTTCAATGCCGTGGCATCGGCAGACAGCGTATGGAATTTTGGAGATTACTCCTATGAAAACGTTGTGCTGAAACAGATCAGCGACAAATCCGGCCATGGAGCAATAAGCGTCTTTGATGACGGTTATGTGATGGGATCTGACTGGAACAGCGATGCAGGAAAGAGCATCTACGGCGTTACCGATATGAACGGAGAGGTGATTATTCCCTTCGAGTACGACCGGATCAATTATAATTACGGCGGCAGCGGAAGATATCTGAGCACGAAAGGTTACTTCTGTGTGGAAAAAGACGACAAGGCCGGTTTTGTGACAAAAGGCGGAGAAGTCAGCTGCGAACTGAAATATGACAGAGAGAACTTTGAGTGCGACGGTCTGGCCGGTATCTACAAGAACGGCGATGGCACCTACACCATCGTTGCAGCGGACGGAACCGAATCCGGCCCTTATGCCAACCGGCCCTACGGCAAGGCAAACGGCCTGCTCTTCGTAGTCAGCAGCGTTGACGGAGCCACCTCCCTGGTTGACTGGCATGGAAATGAAATCCTGAGCGGTTATTACAATTACAGCTTTTCCGACAGCGGAAATTACTTCATAGCCAAAAAGGATTACAGCGATCCGAGCGAACTTTTCACAGTTAATGGAGCACAGGTAATCGGCATCAACGGCAATACGGAAGGGGCAGAAGCCATTCCCATGACGGAGGCAGCCGAGCCGGAGACCCAGGCGGCAGAAGCTCCTGAGACAGAAGGCACACCGGAGCCCCAGCCCGAGACCGAAGCAGCAGCTACCCAGCCTGCGACAGATGGAGAACCCGTAGTCACAGATACTCCGGCAGCAGAGGGCGGCTCCAGGGATGAGATTCTTCCTCTCCTTCAGAGCGCTTCCTCTCTCGTTACAGCGGATGTGGCGGCAAACAAGACAGCCATCACCACTCTCCTTACCCAGGCAAAGGAAAAAGCAGACAGCGATTACCCGGCAGCCGGTTCCCTCATCGGCACTGCCATCACCCTGCTTGACACCGACAGCCCGGACGGCAGTTCTGTTGCAACACTGATTCAGTCGGCGATGGATGCGATTGGATAAAACAACAGCAAGGATATAAAATTTTATAAAAACCATGGAGAAATGAAAACTTCTGACAGAAGGTAAATTTTTCCATGGTTTTTGTTTGTCTGTTTCAAAATTTGTCCATGTCAGAAAAAGAGGGGAAACTGCTAAAATAAAGAAAAAAACGAGGGAGAGACGACATGAAAGGCAGAAAAAAACAGGCAGTACAGGTGGATGCAGTGAAGAAAAAAAGTATATGGACGAACTGGCGGTTGTATGTAATGTGCCTTCCGGCGGTTGTCTATTTACTCCTTTTCAACTACAAGCCGATGTATGGAATCATCATCGCGTTCAAAAATTACAGTATGAGAAAAGGAATTATGGGAAGCCCGTGGATCGGTTTTGCGAACTTTCAGCGTCTTTTTTCTTCCTACTGGTTTCCGATCATTCTGAAAAATACGCTGACACTGAGCCTTCTTTCACTGGTTCTTGGATTTCCGATCCCGATCATTCTGGCACTGGCCCTGAATGAAGTACAGCACAGCCGGTTCCGGAAAGGCTTTCAGACCATTTCCTATGCGCCGCACTTTATCTCGACGGTTGTCATGTGCGGAATGCTGACCCTGTATCTGAGTCCGTCCTCAGGTATCATCAACAAATTTATTGAAATTCTGGGTGGAGACAGCAAAAATTTCCTGCAGGACCCGGCCATGTTCAAGTGGGTTTATGTACTGAGCGGCATCTGGCAGGAGATGGGCTGGGGAAGTATTATTTACTTTGCTACGTTATCCGGTGTGGACCGGTCCCTGCTGGAAGCGGCAGAGATCGACGGAGCCTCCAGGCTGCAGAAAATCTGGTATGTGAATCTGCCGGTATTGATGCCGACGATTCTGATCCTGCTGGTATTAAACTGTGGTTCCCTTCTGAGCGTCGGCTATGAAAAAGTATTTCTTCTGCAGAATCCGACGAACTTAAGCGCTTCGGAGGTAATTTCCACCTTTGTGTATAAATCCGGCCTGGATGACTGGACACAGCTGACTCTGATGGTAGCAGGCGACGAGCTTCCGGATCTTCTGACCGGCTGCTACATGAATATCGGTGACGTAAACGAATGGGGCGGAGAAGGTTATTTCCTGGACCTCAGCCAGTATCTGGACGAGATGCCGAACCTGCAGGCATATTTTGAAAAATATCCGGAAATGAAAGCATTCTGCAGTACATCTGATGGACATATTTACGGACTTCCTAGACTGCGTGTAGATATGACAGACCGTCTGACCAGAAGCTTTGTCAACAAAGTATGGCTGGAAAATCTGGGACTGGAAGTTCCGACTACGATTGATGAGTATTATGATGTTCTCACAGCTTTCAAAAATCAGGATGCCAATGGAAACGGAGATACGAATGATGAGATTCCGCTTCTGTATACCGCAGCATCCGGTGGCTATTCTGCGATTGACACAACCTTCCTGGATGCTTTTGGCATTTTCACAAGAGATGCGGACTGTGCTTTCCAGGCAGATGAAAATGGCAAAGTAGAACTTGCAAATACCGGCGATAAGTACAAAGAATTTTTGAAATTCATGCATAAACTCTATGCAGAAGGTCTGATGGAACAGGAAGCCTTTACCATCACCGGAGAAGAAGTTACGACGAAAGAGCAGGAAGATGTATATGGTTCCTTAGGCTGTGGTTCTGCACCGTTTGTTATGGCAGGCAAGGACATCAGCTATGATGCCAACTGGCTGGGACTGTCCGGCCTTACCTCCGATGTTCATTCCGAGCGGGAAACCAGTATTGCAAGCCCGGTTCAGAACGGTATTATGGTTGCGGTCAATGCCAATACCCAGTATCCGGAAGCAATGGCCCGTTTCCTGGATTATTTCTACACTGATGAGGGAATGCTCTCTGCAACAAAGGTTCCGTCCTGAACGAAGCACTGAATCTGGTAGAGAGAAACCTCGACAGAGAAGCACTGTTTAACGCCGACCAGGAGCTTCTGGAAAAACCGGAAATTGTTGAAAAATATGGTTGGGCAGCCAGAGTTCTGGACGCTTATAAAGCAGATGGAGTGACCGGTGTGGATTGTTATCCGGTTGTATCCTATACAACAGAAGAAATCGAAGAGAGAAGCCCGATTTATAAAGACCTTTCCACCTATCTGCAGCAGGCAAAGGCTCAGTTTATCACAGGCGAGCTCGCTGTGGATCAGGACTGGGATACCTATGTAAACACCGTAGAACAGATGAACGCCGGCCGTCTGCTGGAAATTGAGCAGGCAGTTTACGACAGATTTTCAGACGGAAGCGTTAAAAGAAATGGGAATGGGCGGCGCCCATATCCACTGCAGAACCGGCTGGCTCTGACCGGTCATATGATGGAAGAGCCGACTCTTCAGAGCCAGACAGCAGCTTTGGGAGAAACCATGCGTTCTTATCGAAGCTTCCACATTCCCGGAATTGATATGTTATGTGACTGGCGGGAGCTGACAACAGCGAGCAACCGGAGAAAACTGGGCGTATGAGTATCAGCTGACAAAGACCGGCATTTTGGTATCTCCTCATATTGCATGGATTTCTGCCCCGTCTGATCTATAACTTGAAAAACAATCCGGATTACATTATACTTACTATAGTGATGAACTTCACAGAATGAGTTGTCAGCCTTCAAAGGAAGTCACTCATCTGTGAAGTTTTTTGTAATCAGGAAAATTTGTTTGACAGGTGCATTTGACGGAATGGCAGGAGAGCGGGGAGAGATATGAGGAGTATTGTATTGATGAAAATAAGGTCACACTTGCTTTGGAATATATGACGCCGATCAAGGGGATTGACACTTCTAGCATATGTAGAAGGATCGGAAGCGGAAGAATCACGGCACCGGAAGCGGCAGCGGATTATGACGAAGAATGCAGAAAAATGGCGCTGAAGATTGGACTTTGGGAATAAATAAAGACAGGGGGATGGCTTTGAAATTTCAATCAAAGATGAGACTGGTTTATATTGTTCTTGGAATTATGTCATCTTTTATTCTGGGATATCTTTATTATTCAACCAGTATGGATAAAATTTACAGGCATGAAATGAGCAGTCTTACGGTCAGTGTGGAGCAGCTGAAAAATCAATATGATGAAATGATCGAGACGATGAAGGATGTCAGCTATTACCTGTTGAGTGATCCGGATATTATGCACAATTTTTGGAATTTCCCAGACGTATCTCAGCAAGCTGTTTCGAAAATACAGTACAGAAAGCTTTAACCGGCATCTGGCGACCTTGAGAATTGAGAAGGCAAAAGAAATCATGGAAGATAATCCGGATTTGTTCATCAAAGATATTGCAGCGATGGTGGGCTTTTCCGATCAGTTCTATTTCAGCCGGATTTTCCATTCCATAACAGGGATGAGTCCGGCAGAATATATGAAAAATCATAAAGGAATATCGTGTGATGCAAAGTCTTGATAGATGAAGCGGAACATGCTATAAAGAAACTATACCAAAAGCAACTATACCAAAAGCAAAGAAAATGGAGGGACTTACATGGGAATCATGAGTTCAGAATGGAGTGGAAGACTGCAGCACTGGATGCGCACACTCAAAGATGATTTTTACAGACCACTGGGAACCATTTCTTGGGAGGCATTTCGTACCATGGAGCATCTGTCACCGGAAGAGGCGATGAAAGGACAGTTTGAGCCGGTGGAACCCGGCTTTACCTGGGGAAAAACCTGGGAATACTGCTGGTTCCGCGGAAAAGTGGTTCTCCCTGCTGAGGCAGAAGGAAAACGGATCGTTATGGATTTAAGACCGGACGGAGAGTCCACCTTGTTTGTCAACGGCCAGGAATTTGGTACCTATCGTGCCTCCTGGGTAACGCAGAAGCATCATTTTATCGAGGATAATGTTCTGAGCACAGCGGCGGCAGCAGGAACGGAATACGAAATCCTGATGGAAACCTATGCGGGCCATTATTATCCGGAGTCTCCGAATGGCGGCTGTGCAACAGGACCGGTACTTCCGGGCGCCTACCAGGATCCGCTGGAAGAGGGCAAACGACGGACCCTGGGCGTGTGTACCTTTGGTATCTGGAATGAGGATGCCTACCAGCTGTGGATGGATGCAGATACGTTAAAACAGGTATTGGATAAACTGGATCCCAATTCCCTGCGGGCAGCCAAAATCGCAGAGGCGCTGGAAACCTTCACGCTTGCCGTTGATTTTGAGCAGGACGAAGCAGGAAGAATCGCTTCTTACCGGGCAGGCAGAGAAGCGCTTAAGCCTGCACTGGAGGCGAAAAACGGTTCTACCACACCGGTCTTTTATGCGGTCGGCAACGCCCATATCGACCTGGCCTGGCTGTGGCCAATGGCGGAGACCCACAGAAAGACCGAGAGAACCTTTGCGGCGCAGCTGCGTCTCCTGGAGGAATATCCGGAATATAAATACATTCAGAGCCAGCCGGCTGCCTATGAGATGTGCCGGAAATATTATCCGGAGCTGTTTCAGAGAATCAAAGAGGCGGTCAAGGACGGAAAATGGATCGCAGAAGGCGCCATGTGGGTGGAACCGGACACTAATATGGCTTCCGGAGAAGCGCTGATCCGTCAGCTGCTCTACGGCAAAAAGTATTACAAAGAAGAATTTGGTGTGGACAGCCAGATGCTGTGGCTGCCGGACACCTTCGGTTATACCGCAGCACTTCCGCAGATCTTAAAAAGCTGTGGCGTGAAGTATCTGGTGACCCAGAAGATTTTCTGGTCCTATAATGAAGGAGAACAGTTCCCCTATCATTATTTCTACTGGGAGGGCATGGATGGCTCAAAGATCACGTCCTTTCTGCCTACCAGCTATACCTACCGCACTGACCCGAGCGAGCTCATTGGCGTCTGGGAGAACAGAAGCCAGAAGAGAGATCTGGATGCCTTCCTCCTGCCCTTCGGCTACGGCGACGGAGGCGGCGGTCCGGCAAGAGATTATCTGGAGTATGCGAAGAGGGAAAAAGACCTGGAAGGCTGCCCGAAGGTAAAACAGGAGAATCCGATTACGTTTTTCAAAGATATGGAAGCAGAGGGCGGACCGAAGCATACTTATACGGGTGAGCTGTATTTCAGCGCCCACCGCGGAACCTACACCTCACAGGCCATGGTGAAACAGAATAACCGGAGATGCGAGCTTTCCATGCGGGAGCTGGAGCTCTGGAGTACACTGGCTGCATTAAAAGGAAAGGCATATCCGGCGGAGGCTGTGGAGCGTCTGTGGAAAGAGGTTCTGCTTCATCAGTTCCACGATATTCTGCCCGGTTCCTCGATTGCAAGAGTTTATCAGGAGGCAGAAAAGGCCTTCCATGCTATTCTCGATGAAAGCCATGAACTGACGGAGAAAGCCCTTCAGAGCCTCACAGAGGGAGAAAACGGCATCACGGTGGGCAATTCCCTCGGTTTTGCCTATGAGACGGTTCTTGAGCTTCCTGAGAGCTTTGCAGCGGGTGCGAAGACGAAAGAAGGAAAAGAAATTCCGACAGAAAAGATTGGCGATAAAGTATATGGACTGGCAGAGCTTCCTGCCTACGGTATGGTTTCTCTGGTTCCGGCAGAGGAGCAGACGAAAGCGGAGGATGAGGAGGTACTGACTCAGGTGGGCGAGACCTATGTTCTGGAAAACCGTCAGGTGAAGGCTGTCGTGGACGGCAAGGGAGAGGTTATCTCCTTTGTACTGAAGACAAGCGGCAGAGAGTTTGCAGCAGAGCCGTTGAACCGTTTCCATCTCTACAAAGATGTACCGCGTCTCTTTGATGCCTGGGATATCGATTCCAACTATAAGGAACAGGAGATCACGGCGGCAGAGGATGTGAAGGTAAGCGTTCTTCAGGCAGGCAGCCTGCGCGGCGTTCTGAAAGTGACCGGACGCATCAGCAATTCTTCCTTTGTCCAGTATATCCGTCTGGATGCTGAAAGTACACGGCTTGAGTTTGAGACTGTGATTGACTGGAAAGAACTGCACCGGCTTCTGAAGGTTGCCTTCCCGGTTCGTGTATTCGCAGAGAACGGCATCAACGAGATGCAGTTTGGCTATGTGGAACGGCCGACCAGACGGTCCAGAACCTATGATAAAGACCGTTTTGAAGTCTGCAACCATCGCTACAGCGCCCTGTGTGACGGGGCACATGGTGCGGCTGTGCTGAATGACTGCAAGTACGGCATCAGCATGAATGAAAATGCGCTGGAACTGACCCTGCTCCGTGCAGCGGCAGCCCCGGAGATGCATGCAGACAACAGAGAGCATCATTTTACCTATGCATTTACCGCATGGGAGGGTAGCTTTGCAGACAGTGACGTTGTCCGCCAGGGCTATGAGCTGAATGTAAAACCGGTTGTGACAAACGGTACGGCTGATGCCTTCTCCCTGTTTGACGTGGAGAAAAACAATGTCATTCTTGAGTCTGTGAAGCTTGCAGAAGACGGAAGCGGCGATCTGATCCTGCGTCTCTACGAGTCCAGGAAAGCGGCGGTTCAGACAGTTTTGTCCACATCCCTGCCGGTAGCGAAAGCTTGGAGTTGCACGATGCTGGAGGAAAAAGAAGAGGAGCTTATGGTGGAAAATCACAGCATTTCCCTTGATTTCCGGGCGTTTGAGATCAAAACCCTGCGCCTGAAATTAGCATAGCGTAAAGAAAAAACCATGGAAAAACAAGGACTTCTGACAGAAGGCAAATTTTTCCATGGTTTTTTTATCCGAAAAATCTCACTGATTGTTGTTGTTGCTGGAAAAGATATCCGCGACTTCACTGATCGTAATATAAGCGAGCGGATCAATGTTGTGTACGATGTCTTTCATCCGGATGTTCTGTGATGATAATGGCACATTTGGACCGGTCGATGCCTTCCACAATGAAATCGACGGTCTTCAAAGCGGTAGCATAGGTAACGATGGAATATAAAGGCAGGATCCAGCTTTTGAGTACGAAGCCGCAAATGATATACAGGAGGATATTATGATGTTGGGGTCAAAAGGTCTTTTGCCCCCAACTGATGCCTACGAATT
>OLPQ01000901.1_pt1 | contig 23279 bp, 11 predicted proteins | sample 1672451 | NCBI WGS metagenome assembly OLPQ01 (sample SAMEA3136687, study PRJEB25190) | human gut metagenome | biome: human gut; feature: human-associated habitat; material: faeces | place: Austria | collected 2013
GGATAAACGCTGAAGGCATCTAAGCGTGAAGCCCCCCTCAAGATGAGATATCCCTCCTTCGGGAGTAAGACCCCTTGAAGACTACAAGGTAGATAGGGCAGAGGTGGAAGCATGGCAACATGTGGAGCTGACTGTTACTAATAGGTCGAGGGCTTAATCTGGTTAATAACGGAGAAAAACAAATCGGATTTGTATGAAGTTTTGAAGGTACAAACCTTAATAATCCTCGATAGCTCAATGGTAGAGCACTCGGCTGTTAACCGAGTTGTTGTAGGTTCGAGCCCTACTCGGGGAGTTTTTTAGTATAATATATGGTGACATAGCCAAGTGGTAAGGCCCCGGTCTGCAACACCGTCATCGCCGGTTCAAATCCGGCTGTCACCTCTCTTAAAAGGACTGCATCAGTTTATGATGTGGTCTTTATTTTATATAATTTGCAAATAAAATATATTGTGAATTTTATTTGATATACGTAATATGTGTTGCAAAGATTTCGTTATTTTTAGATTTTCTATATTACTTTTCAGGATGCTACACTAAATTAATAAAGAGAAATATAAGCCTGATAAACAGAATTATATTTCTCTTTTTTAACAACTCTTATCCTTTTTTGAATAGTTGTTGTATTATTATTATTCCTCTTCTGGATATTTCATATCCCATTCGGTTCTTATATCAGACATGATTTTCATGACATCATATGTATACTGACTGTGAATGAGGTTTTCTATTTCATCGGATGATGCTGAGCTTACAGCTTTTTCCATATCACATACTTCGTAATACAGTGCATCTGATGTATCACCTGCATCAATTACTTCTTTATGACCATCCTCTGTGTATGTAATAGTTGCCTCCATTCCTCTTGGATACTCAAAGATTTCCACATATGCTTTGTCAAAAGATAGTGTAGCGCGTTTGGGCTGCTTGGAATGTAGAGATAATGTGACAGTTGCCATCTCGGCAGCATCGTTCATAAGCAGAATACCTGCCTGTTCATCAACACCGGTTGGTGCATATTTAACCTGTGACGATACTTGTGTTGGTGTTTCCTTGAAGAACCAGCGGATAAGAGAAAGTGAGTAAACTCCAATATCAAGCAATGCTCCTCCGGCAAGCTTACGACTGAAAAATCGGTTTGTCATATTGTAATCCTTGTAGCTTCCAAAATTGACCTGAATTAAATTTAGCCTGCCGAGTTGTCCACTTGCAATTATTTCGTTTAGCTTTTTATAAACAGGCATATGATATATAGTCATGGCTTCAGCAAGAATAACGTTATTTTCTTTGGCCAGTGAGACGGCTTCATCGAGCTCTGCGATATTTAAAGTAATAGATTTTTCACAGAGTACATGCTTTCCATTAGAAAGGGCTTTTCTTAGATAATTGATGTGAGTATTGTGTGGAGTGGAGATGTAAATGATATCCACATCAGGATCATAAAAGACGTCATCAATGTTGTCATATACCTTTGAAATGCCATATTTTTGTGCAAAAGCTACGGCCTTTTCATGAGTTCTGTTGGCAACTGAATAAAGAGTGCGTCCTTCCTTTGAGAGAGCATGCGCGAGCTCATTAGCTATTACGCCGCAGCCGAGTGTTGCCCAATTAAGCTGTTTCATGTGAAATCCTCCTTTTTAACTTAAAGTATTGTAGCTGTGATGGTACATAAATTATTTAAAATGGTGTGAAATAACAAAATATAAACTCATTGATGATACCTTTTGACCCTTTAATCATAAAATATGTACCATAATGAACATATTCTAGCATGATGAATTATGAATTACAATGCATTTAGATTCAAAACAGTCAAAAACAGTCAAATTTGATAGTGACTAAATTAAAATTAGTTAATTTGAACTATATTTTAGATTATAAACTAGTAATAGAAAAGATACTAAAATTAGCAATTAGGCAAGTAATAAAGATTTATGTAGTATATTCTGCACAAAATTAGAATATTACTTTTGCATATATTACACAATTTGAAATTTGACCTTATATAATTTTAACAATTTTCATGGTGATTATTTGTGAATATAAATGACTGATTATGATTGACAATGACTGATTTTGAAAATATAATAATACTACAAGTTAGATGATTATTGATTTTAATAAAAAAGGAAAATAATTGAATATAAAAGATTAAATGATAGTCTTTGAGCAATTTGAAAACAGGGGTGATTAGATGCTGGCGGAAGATAGATGTAAAAAAATACTCGATATATTAGATTCGATGGGAAGTGTGACTGTTCAGCAGCTTATGGATGAGCTTGATACATCCGAGTCAACAATCAGACGTGATCTGGTTGCAATGGACAAGAAGGGGTATCTCACCAAGGTACATGGTGGTGCGATTGCCAATAATACGAATATCCATACTCAGGATGAGAAGGTTATCAACAGGCTTAAGCAGAATCGCAGCGAAAAGGAACAGATTGCCAGATATGCGGCATCACTTATTGTGGATAATGATTTTGTTTATATAGATGCCGGTACTACAACAGCAGTCATGATTGATTATATTACTGCAAAGAATGTGGTTTTTGTTACAAACTCTTTGACTAATGCCAAGAGAATTTCCGATAGGGGATATACAGTATATATTCTAGGTGGCGAGTTCAAGTCTACTACTGAGGCTATTGTCGGAGATGAGGCTGTTGTGACGCTCGATAAATACAATTTTACGAAGGGCTTCTGGGGAACCAACGGAATTACTGTGAAGAATGGATTTACGACTCCGGAGATAAAGGAGGCCATGGTTAAAAAGAAATCCATGGAGAATAGCAAGGAGAAATACATTCTTGCGGATGACAGTAAGTTTTCACAGGTATCAAGTATCAAGTTTGCTGATTTTGAGGATGCTGTAATTGTTACAAATGCACTAAACAATGACAACTATAAGAAATACAAAAATATTAAGGAGGTCTAACATGATTTACACAGTTACCTTTAATCCATCATTAGATTATATTGTTGATGTAACAGATTTTAAGACAGGAGTAGTCAATAGAACAACCGGAGAGAAGATTTTTGCAGGTGGTAAGGGCATCAATGTTTCCATGGTTCTTAAGAATCTTGGAATGAGCAATACTTCACTTGGTTTTACAGCGGGTTTTACAGGAAATGAAATTAAAAGACTTCTAGGAAAAAAAGGCGTTAATACTGATTTTATAGAGGTGGAGGATGGTATTTCACGTATTAACGTGAAGCTTCGCTCAAATGAGGAATCCGAGATTAATGGTCAGGGACCGGTAATCACTGAGGACAACATTAAAAAGCTTTATGAGAAGCTTGACTGCTTAAAGGAGTCTGATGTGCTTGTGCTCGCAGGAAGTATTCCTGATGTGATGCCTTCATCAATGTATATGGATATCATGAAGCATCTTGAGGACCGCGGAATAAATATCGTGGTTGATGCGACGAGAAATCTGCTCACAAATGTGCTTGCGTATAAGCCATTCCTTATCAAGCCAAACAATCATGAGCTCGGTGAGATATTCGGGGTTGAGGTTACAGACAAGGACGATGTGATAAAGTATGCAAAGAAGCTTCAGGAGCAGGGCGCAAGAAACGTGCTTGTTTCTATGGCAGGTGACGGAGCAGTGCTTGTGACCGAGGATGGACAGGAATTTAAGGCACAGGCTCCTAAAGGAAAGCTCAAAAACTCTGTAGGCGCAGGTGATTCGATGGTAGCCGGATTTGTTTACGGATACCTCAAATCAAATGATTATAAGCAGGCATTTATTTATGGAGTATGTACAGGAAGTGCAAGTGCATTTTCTGAGGAGCTTGCTACAAAGCCTGAGGTTGAAGCACTTATTGATAAATGGGACAGTGCTTCCAATTAAACAAACGGTATCAAAAAGGTTGATATAAATAATTAATATATTCTATTAGGAGGAATGATGTATGACAATCAGGGATTTGTTGGCAGCTGAGAGTATCAATTTAAATGGTACGCCTGCCGGAAAAACCGAAGCATTGAATCAGTGTATTGATTTGATGGCAAAAAGTGGCAAAATAGCCGATGTGGAGAAGTATCGCAAGGGTGTTTTTGCAAGAGAGGAGGAAGGCACAACAGGAATTGGAATGGGTATAGCAATTCCTCATTGTAAGTCTGATGCTGTTACTAAAGCAGGTCTTGCGGCAATGGTTGTAAAGGATGGGGTTGACTTTGAATCACTCGATGGTACACCTGCAAAGATTATTTTCCTTATCGCTGCACCAAACACAGAGGACAATGTGCATCTTCAGGTGCTCAGCAAGCTCTCTGTTATGCTGATGGACGAGCAGTTTACAAATTCTCTTATCAATGCCGGCTCAGTAGATGAGTTTTTAAATATCATCGATAGCGCTGAAAAAGCAAAGGATGAGAAAGAGGCTGCCAAAGAGGCAAAGGCTAAAGAGCCTGTTGAGGTGAAGAAGGACGATGTATTTATCGTTGCAGTTACAGCCTGTCCTACAGGAATTGCCCATACTTATATGGCTGCTGAGGCTATTGAGAAAAAGGCCAAGGAGCTGGGATATCAGGTAAAGGTTGAGACAAGAGGCTCAGGCGGAGCCAAAAATGTGCTCACAGATGATGAAATCGCAAAGGCTGCAGGTGTTATAGTTGCCTGTGATACAAATGTACCTACAGACCGCTTTGACGGAAAGAAGGTTATTGAGTGTCAGGTTTCTGACGGAATAAATAAGACAGAGGAGCTCGTAAAGAGAATTGCTGCCGGTGATGCTCCTGTATTTAAGGCATCAGGTAAAAAAGAGGCTTCACATTCATCTATTGGTGGAAAGGAGAGCATTGGACATCAGATTTACAAGCATCTGATGAACGGTGTTTCACATATGCTTCCGTTCGTAGTTGGTGGTGGTATCCTTATCGCAATCGCGTTCCTTATCGATGGATTCAGTGTTGACCTTAATTCACTGCCGGCTGACCAGAGAGCAAATTTCGGTACTATTACACAGGGCGCAGCATTGTTTAAGGGAATCGGTGGAACAGCATTTGGATTTATGCTTCCTATCCTTGCAGGCTTTATCGCTATGAGTATTGCTGACCGTCCGGGTCTTGCAGTTGGTTTCGTAGGCGGTTCAATCGCAGCAAACGGTACATCAGGCTTCCTTGGAGCACTGGTTGCAGGTTTCGTTGCAGGATATATTGTAAATCTCTTAAAGAAGATATTCTCTAAGCTTCCTGAGAGTCTTGATGGTGTGAAGCCGGTTCTTCTTTATCCGCTGCTTGGTATATTCCTCATAGGCGTTATAATGCAGTTTGTAGTTGAGCCTCCAATCGGAGCTTTAAATACAGCTATCAACAACGGTCTTAATGGACTTAACGGTGCAAGCGCAGTAGTTCTCGGAGTACTTCTCGGAGGAATGATGGCAATAGATATGGGTGGCCCTGTAAACAAAGCCGCTTATGTATTTGGTACAGCTTCAATCGCTGCCGGAAACTACAATATTATGGCAGCAGTTATGATTGGCGGTATGGTTCCACCACTCGCAATCGCTCTTGCAACAATCTTCTTCAAGAACAAGTTCACAGCAGAGGAGAGAAAGGCAGGACCTACGAACTTTATCATGGGATTATCATTTATCACAGAGGGTGCAATCCCATTCGCAGCATCTGATCCGCTTCATGTCCTTCCGGCATGTGCAGTTGGTTCAGCAGTGGCAGGTGGACTTTCAATGGCATTTGGATGTACACTCATGGCACCTCACGGAGGAATCTTCGTAGTACCTACAATCGGAAATCCGTTAATGTATCTTGTAGCATTAGTAATCGGAGCCTTCATTGCATGTGGATTACTCGGATTACTCAAGAAAAAAGTAAGTGAATAAGCAATCCTCAATTATCATTTAATCCAATCTATAAACTAATCAACAAAGGCACTGCTTCGGCGGTGTCTTTGTTGTTATGTTGTTATACAAAAATTAAAAATATAAACATTCTCTGAAATAACAGCCTCATGCCTTGACGAGTGAATTTTCGAAGCTTAAAGTAGTATTAGGATGAAATAGTAAGTCATAAAAAGCAATTATTTATGAGACTTAAATAAAAAAACAGTGAGGCATAAAATGGGCAAGGTTATAGGTATAGATTTAGGAACAACAAACAGCTGTGTGGCAGTATTGGAGAACAATCAGCCGGTAGTCATAACTAACAGCGAGGGTCAGAGAACAACTCCGTCTGTAGTGGCTTTTACAAAGAATGGAGAGCGACTGGTTGGCGAGGCTGCAAAGAGGCAGGCAGCAGTCAATGTGGACAGGACATTTTTCTCAATAAAGAGACAGATGGGAAGCGATTTCAGGGCAAAAGTGGACGGAAAGCTGTATTCAGCTCCTGAGATTTCTTCTATGATTCTCAGAAAGCTGAAAAAGGATGCAGAGGACTATATTGGAGAGGCAGTGACAGACGCTGTAATCACAGTTCCTGCATATTTTTCGGATGCGCAGAGGCAGGCAACTAAGGATGCAGGAAGGATTGCGGGGCTTAATGTGCTTCGAATCATAAATGAGCCAACATCTGCGGCACTCGCATACGGACTGGACCACGGACAGCAGCAGAAAATTCTTGTCTACGACCTCGGAGGAGGAACCTTCGATGTGTCTGTTATCGAAATAGGGGACAATCTGATAGAGGTGCTTGCCACAGCCGGTGATAATCATCTGGGTGGAGATGATTTTGATGAGAGAATCACAAATTATCTTGTCACAGAGTTTTACAGACAGCAGAATGTGGATCTGAGAAAGGATAATACGGCTATGCAGCGTGTCAGGGAGGAGGCTGAGAAGGCAAAAAAGGTGCTTTCATCCTCATCCTCAACCACTATCAACCTGCCATTTATCACCACTGTAAAGGGACAGCCGGTCCACATGGAGATGAACCTCACAAGGGCTGAGTTTAATGAGATAACAAAGGATCTGGTGGAGAGAACTGCTATTCCTGTCAATCAGGCACTTTCAGATGCGGGGATTTCCGCAGCAGAGCTTGGAATGGTGCTGTTGGTAGGAGGCTCTACACGTGTGCCGGCTGTTGTTGAGGAGGTCAGAAGAATTACAGGAAAAGAGCCTTCACACAACCTAAATCCTGACGAGTGCGTGGCACTCGGTGCAGCAGTACAGGGCGGCAAGCTCGGTGGAGCAATTGTCGCAGGCAGCAGTGCGGCAGAGATTATACTGATGGATGTCACACCGCTTTCACTCGGAATTGAGACGGTCGGTGGTGTCTCAACCAAAATTATTGACAGAAATACGACTATTCCTACGAGATACAGCCAGATTTTTACAACTGCAGGAAGCTTCCAGACCTCTGTGGATATAAAGGTACTGCAGGGTGAGAGGCAGTTTGCAAGGGACAATAAGCTGATTGGAAACTTCAGGCTAAAGGGCATCAAGCCGGCTCCGGCAGGTGTGCCGCAGATAGAGGTGACGTTTGATATAGATGCAAACGGCATTGTGCAGGTTTCTGCAAAGGACCTGGGCACAGGAAAGCATCAGGAGATTACGATTACCGCAAGCTCAAATTTGTCTGATTCTGAGATTGAGCAGGCTATCCGTGAGGCGCAGGAGTATGAGGCAACAGACGGACAGAGAAAGGCTTATATTGATGCAAGAAGTGAGGCTGATACGCTTGTGCGCCAGGTGGAAAATGTCATGGCTGACAAGGAAAAAAGAAAGGCTATGGACAGCGCACAGAAAAAAAGTGTGAAATCATCGCTTTCGTATGTGAAGAAGCTTATTTCAAGGACAAAGCCCGGAAATGTGAGCGAAGAGCAGGCTGCCGAGATAAAGCATGCGGCAGATGAGCTGAGAAATGCGGCAGCGGGATTGATTTAATTATAGTAACTACTATTATTCATTTGGCTATTTACGAGAAGCGGATTTTCATATAAAATATGGGTAAGTGGTGAGTATTCAGAACCACCCTGAATAGTTATAATGTTAATTTAAATCCGAGGAAATAGAAAATGAATGCGAACGATAAAACAGAAAAGGTACTAAGAGAAATTCATATCATGCTCTCAAAGGCGGAGCCGTATAAGCCGGAGCCGAGCAGGGTGATCATAAACAAGCAGCAAATGATAGATTTACTTGCTGAGCTGAATAAGTGTATATATGCAATACAGGATGAGTATGAGCTTACTGAGCAGAGTCGCAATCACGCAGAGAGAGAGTTCAGAAAGAAGGGGGACCAGATAGTCTGGGATGCAAGCAGAAAGGCTGAGGATGTGTATGCAGCATCGGTTATCTATACGGATGAGGCGCTTTCAAGAGTGCGTGATATCATCAATGATACCAACGAGTCACTTGAAAAGCTGTGCAAGAATATGAAGGATAAGATTGCAGAGCAGGAGAAGATAGTTAAAACTAACCAGTATGAGCTCAAGGGACAGCTTCAGGATTTGTCCGATACGGAGAAGTATCTTAAGATTATCGATGACAGAAATAAGGAGATAGAACGTCAGAAAAATGCAGGTAAGCCTGTAGAGGAGCGTACTATTGACAAGGAAGAGAAGTCTATCTATGCAAACAGACAGACTGAAATCAAGGTAAATATGGATTATATCAGAAAACTGGGACTTGCTGAGGGCGAGGATCTGGGAGATGGTGTAGTGGGTGAAGTGAAGCTTGCAGACGATACACCTGATGCCGGATCAAATCATAGCAATGATAAGGATGAAGCCAAGGCTCCCGGCTCAAAATCGTCTGTTGATGAGGATTATAAGGCAATAAGCAGAAAAGCCGGCAATCCACCTGTTATCAACACAAAGGAGGGAAAGGAGCTCACAGACGGTATCCACAGAATGTGGCAGAGCATCACCGGAAATAAAGGGAAATGAAACACACCTATGTAATATAAAGCAGCAGTTCAAAACAGAACGGCTGCTTTTTGGCTTATATTTAAAGTGGGTAATATTAAGCAGATTTTAAGAAAAACAAAGTGGATAATCTGATAAAATATAGCTGACTAACGGCAGGAGAAGGTTTCTGTTCAAAATTCATAGAAGGAGGATAATATGACAATATTAGTTTGTGATGACGACAAGGAAATAGTTGAGGCAATTGAGATTTACCTGATGCAGGAGGGCTACGACGTGGAGAAGGCTTACGACGGCATACAGGCGGTTGAAATTATGAAGAATAAAAAAATAGACCTCATGATAATAGATGTCATGATGCCAAAGCTCGACGGAATAAGAGCTACTCTGCAGATACGAAAGGAAAGCAGGGTGCCGATAATTATTCTCTCGGCAAAGACAGAGGATGCTGACAAGATTTTAGGCCTCAATGTGGGGGCTGATGATTATGTTACAAAGCCTTTTAATCCGCTTGAGCTTGTGGCGAGGGTAAAGTCGCAGCTTCGCAGATATACCACTCTGTCAAGCAATGATGCAGCCGGAGACAAGGTTTATGAAGCCGGAGGCCTTTTGGTAAATGATGATTTAAAAAAGGTGACTGTGGATGGTGAGGAGGTAAAGCTCACACCGATTGAGTACAATATCCTGCTTTTACTCCTTAAAAACAAGGGAAAGGTCTACTCAATAAATGAAATATATGAGAGTATATGGAACGAGGAGGCGATAGGCGCCGACAATACAGTTGCTGTGCACATCAGACATATCAGGGAAAAAATAGAGATAAATCCTAAGGAGCCACGCTATCTGAAGGTGGTCTGGGGAGTAGGCTATAAGATAGAGGACAACAAATGAAGCAGTATACGATAGGAAAAAAAGCAGCGGTCATAGTTTTACATCAGCTATGCATGATACTTATGGTGACAGGAGTGTTTGCCACAGGCTATGCATTCAGGCACGATGCGCATGGAAATATTGATATCTATACACTCATATCGCTTGCGGGTCTGGTAGGCAGCTTTGTGAGCCTGGCATATATGGCAAACGTGGCAGGCAGAAAATCAGAGGATGATTACACAATATACTATTTACCGATTGACAAGGTATACTCTGATGTGATGCTGGTGATATTTACACTGCTCATGGTATTTATGGGAAAAGTGATTTCAGGCGTAAAAAACCAACACTTTGACTATGCATCACTCATTATGACGGCAGGCACATTTACTTTTTTGTTTGATCTGGCTTTTATTATTTTATACCAGAGCATTGTAAGGAAGATAAAAGGCAATATACTTTACACATACAGCCTGATATACAAGGGATATGAGATTATAAAGAGGGTTATTGAGAAAAAGGATATCCACACACAAAAAAATAAAGAGATAATGCGCATACAGGAGGCACTTGAGGCTATCTCGGAAGGAGCGCTTGACACTACACTCAATGTCAATGAGTTTCATGGGCAGCAGAAAAAGGTGGCGGAGGCTGTCAACCATATACGCCAGGGTCTTATGAGCTCGGTGAATGAGAGCCTTAAAAATGAAAAACTAAAGGCAGACCTAATAACAAACGTATCACATGATATAAAGACACCTCTGACTTCAATAGTCAACTATGTTGACCTGCTTAAGAGGGAAAATCTGGAAAATGAAAATGCCAAATACTATATACATGTGCTGGAGGAAAAGTCACAGCGCTTAAAGCAGCTTACAGAGGATTTGGTAGAGACATCAAAGATTACCTCGGGAAATGTGAAGCTCAATATGCAAAAGCTTGATCTGGTTGAGCTTTTATACCAGACCGGAGGTGAATTCAATGAGCGATTTGAGTCGAGAAATCTGACAATAGTTACAAAAATTCCATCAGAACAGATATTTATCTATGCGGATGGGCGTCAGCTTTACCGCTCTATTGAAAATCTGTATACTAATGCCGCAAAATATGCACTGGAAAATACCAGAGTATATGTAGAGCTTGAAAAGGCAGATAAAAAGGCAGTTTTTACAATAAAGAATGTGTCTAAGAACGAGCTTGACATAGTAAGCAACGGAAATGTAGACCTGACAGAGCGTTTTGTGAGGGGAGAGAGGTCGAGAACTACTGAAGGAAGTGGACTTGGACTTTCGATTGCAAAGAATCTGACCCATTTGATGGGAGGAAAATTCGAAATTAAGGTAGATGGTGATTTATTTATTGCCACAATTACCTATAATATTATATAATAGTAAATAAAAGAATTTTGAAATACACATACGGAGGTAGAATAAGTGAAATTATATGAAAATGGTGCTTACCTTTTAAACGGTAAGGAAGTAATAATTGATGGACCTAAGGCTCAGGCAGCTGTCAAAAGCAAGACCGGCATGGACATCGATAAACAGACAGCTAAGCAGGAGACAATTGCTTACGGTATTTTAAAGGAGCACAATACATCCGGCAATATGGACAAGCTTCAGATTAAGTTTGATAAGCTTACATCGCATGATATCACATTTGTAGGTATCATCCAGACAGCACGAGCTTCAGGACTTGAGAAATTCCCTATCCCGTATGTACTTACAAACTGTCACAACAGCCTTTGTGCAGTTGGTGGAACAATCAATGAGGATGATCACATGTTTGGTCTCACATGTGCAAAGAAGTACGGTGGAATCTATGTACCACCTCATCAGGCAGTTATCCATCAGTTTGCACGAGAGATGCTTGCCGGCGGCGGAAAGATGATACTTGGCTCTGATTCACATACACGCTATGGTGCACTTGGTACTATGGCAGTCGGCGAGGGTGGACCTGAGCTTGTTAAGCAGCTTCTCGAACAGACATATGATATTGATATGCCTGAGGTAGTAGGTATTTACTTGACAGGAGAGCCAATCAAGGGCGTTGGACCACAGGATGTCGCACTTGCAATTATCGGAGAGGTATTCGGAAACGGCTTCGTAAAGAACAAAGTTATGGAGTTTGTAGGACCGGGTGTGTCTAATCTGAGCGTTGACTTCCGTATAGGTGTCGATGTTATGACAACAGAGACTACATGTCTTTCTTCTATCTGGAGAACAGATGACCAGGTTAAGGAATTCTTTGAGATTCACGGTAGGGCTGAGGACCACAAGGAGCTTAATCCGGGTGAGGTGGCTTACTACGACAGATTTATTGAGATTGATTTAAGCCAGATCCGCCCAATGATAGCTATGCCATTCCACCCAAGCAATACCTATACTATCGATGAGCTCAATGCAAACCTCATGGATATTCTCGATGACTGTGAGAAGAGAGCTGAGGTAAGCTTTGACGGCAAGGTGAAGCTTGATTTAAAGAGTAAGGTAAGAGACGGAAAACTGTATGTAGACCAGGGAATCATCGCAGGCTGTGCAGGCGGTGGATTTGAGAATATCTGCGATGCGGCTGACATATTAAACGGACATTCAATCGGAGCAGACGAGTTTACACTGAGTGTTTACCCGGCATCTACTCCAATATACATGGAGCTTGTGAAAAACGGAGCTGTAGCAAAGCTTCTTGAGACAGGTGCAATCGTAAAGACTGCTTTCTGCGGACCTTGCTTTGGTGCAGGAGATACACCTGCCAACAACGCATTCTCTATCCGTCATTCAACAAGAAACTTCCCTAACAGAGAGGGTTCTAAGGTACAGAACGGACAGATCAGCTCAGTGGCACTCATGGATGCACGTTCAATCGCTGCAACAGCAGCAAACAAGGGCTTCCTTACATCAGCAGCGGATATTGATGTCAACTTTACAAAGCCAAAATATTTCTTTGACAAGACTATATATGAGAACCGTGTATTTGACAGCCATGGAGTGGCAGATCCTTCAGTTGAAATCCAGTTCGGACCAAACATCAAGGACTGGCCGGCAATGAGCGCGCTTCCTGAGAATATGCTCCTTAAGGTGGTTTCAGAGATTCATGATCCTGTTACTACAACAGATGAGCTCATTCCTTCAGGAGAGACATCTTCATATCGTTCAAACCCTCTTGGACTTGCAGAGTTCGCACTTTCAAGAAAGGATCCTGAGTATGTAGGCAGAGCAAAGGAAATCCAGAAGGCCCAGAAGGCTATAGAGAGTGGTGAGTGCGCAGGAAAGGCTGTTCCTGAGGTTGCTGAAATCATGGGAGTAGTAAAGAAAAAATTCCCTGAGGCAAGCCATGAGAATATGGGCTTCGGAAGCACAATTTTTGCTGTTAAGCCGGGTGACGGCTCAGCAAGAGAGCAGGCTGCCAGCTGCCAGAAGGTACTCGGAGGCTGGGCAAATATCGCAAACGAGTATGCCACAAAGAGATACCGTTCAAACCTTATCAACTGGGGAATGCTTCCATTCATCATCGATGAGGGAGAGCTTCCGTTCCACAACCTCGACTATATCTTCCTTCCGGGAATCAAGAAGGAAATCGAGGATGCAAAGACGGAGTTTGAGGCATATGTTGTCAAGGATGGTGAATTAAAGCCATTTACACTGAAGATGGGTGAGCTCACAGATGATGAAAGAGAGATAATATTAAAGGGATGTCTCATCAACTATAACCGTAAATAAGGAGAGTTTAATCCGATGGAAGAAACCGGAAAAGCTGGTAAAAAATCAAACATTGAGATAAATGCAGATAAGGGTGCGAAGCAGAATTCGCACCCGGGGCGTGAGGAATGGCCACATCTGATCAGAATAGGTGTCATGGTATTTGTCACGTTTGCAGTCTGTATACTGTTTTTCTTTGCACTGTACAGATTTGAGGGCTTTGCAGGCATATGGAGCAAGCTGCTTGCGGCAGCAATGCCTATTATAATGGGACTTGTGCTTGCATACCTGATGAATCCTGTCATGCTGTGGCTGGAAAGATGCTTTAAAAAGCTTCTTTCCAAAAAGATGAAAAGCGAAAGCAAGCTGCGAAAGGTTTCAAGAGCTCTTGCAATCACAGGCTCGGTTATTATTCTTGTAGCGATTATTTCGCTCCTCATTGCGGCTATTGTGCCTTCTGTCATAGCAAGTATATCAGGACTTATGAAGACACTGCCAAATGATGTTGCGGCATTCATCAACATGATAAAGAACGGCAATTTCGGGGACAGCAAAATTGCTGAGCTCGCGAGCACAGGTTTACAGAATGCAACCGACTACATTGAGGATTATGCCACAGAAAAGCTGATTCCTGAGGCACAGAAGTATGTTGCACAGATTACAACCGGTGTGATTTCGGTAGTCAGAGGCTTATTTAATTTTATTATCGGAATAATCGTGATGGTCTATGTGATGAGTATTCAGGAGACTCTCGCAGGACAGAGCAAAAAGATAATATATGCTGTCTGCAAGCCAAAGACAGGCAATATCATCATTGAGACGATCAGAAAGACAAATGAGATTTTTGGAGGCTTCATAAGCGGTAAGATTATAGATTCACTGATTATAGGTGTGATTGCATATTTCGGATGTCTGATTTTAAGGATTCCATCATCGGTGCTCGTTGCAGTGATTATCGGCGTCACAAATGTGATTCCGGTATTCGGACCGTTTATCGGTGCAATTCCATCGTTACTCATAGTAGTAATTCAGAGTCCGTGGCATGCGCTTTATCTTCTGATATTTATTGTCGTGCTGCAGCAGGTGGATGGCAATATAATAGGGCCTAAGATACTTGGCTCATCTACCGGTCTTTCGACCTTCTGGGTTATGTTTGCCATACTAATCGGCGGAGGAATGTTTGGTTTTCTTGGAATGTTACTTGGTGTTCCAACCTTTGCTGTGATATACTATATTGTGAAAAGAGTTGTTAATTATGCTCTCAGGAAAAAGAAGCTTCCTGAGGACACAAGGGATTATACAAAGACAACAGGCGTAGATACCAAAAATAATAAGCTTAAATACGAGTAGGTGAAATAAGTGGATAAATACGAATACAATCTCAAGCTGGATCAGATAAAAGCCCTAAGCGCCGAGGAGGGCTATATGAGCGCAGCAGAGATTGCAGATAGCATAAATTGGAACAAAATTAAAAATGTAAATACACTCGTTAAAATCGGCGAAATCTACGAGAAGGCCGAAAGATACCAGGATGCAAGGGACATACTTTTAATGGCCTATGACCGTTCACCAATCGGCAGGATGATTATATACAGACTGGCTGAGGTCGCCATCAAGATGGGTGATTATGATGCTGCTACAGAGTATTATGATGAGTTTGTTGAGATAGCGCCTCATGATGATATGAAGTATGTATTAAGATATGCCATCAAAAAAGGGCAGGGAGCTTCATTTGATGAGCTTATCACTATTCTTGAAGAGTACAAGGATGAAGAATACACTGAGGAGTGGGCATATGAGCTTGCATATCTATACCACAAGGCCGGAAAAGCCGATAAGTGTATAGATGCCTGCGATGAGCTCATTCTGTGGTTCGGAGACGGACCATATGTGGAGCGTGCGCTGGAGCTTAAGATGCTTTATCAGCCACTTACCAAGGCTCAGGAGGAAAAGTACAGACGATTCAAGGCAGAGAAGGAAAAGCCGGCTAAGATAAAGGATGAGGCTGAGGTCACTGAGATAGGTGCCATGGAGATGGTAAAGGGCGGAGAGATAGTGCATGATGACGTAACTATTCCGCAGATTACTGTAAATCAGGAGAAGTTCAATACTGTAAATTTACAGCAGGAGATTGCCAAGGGTATGCAGCAGATCATGGAGGCCAAGGGCAAGAATGAAGTTGCTGATACGATGGATACCATCAAAAAGATAGTTGAGGATATTCCTTATCTCAAGCTCGAAAAGGAGCAGGAAGAGTATGTACAGCAGCCGGAAGAGACAGAGCATATCGCTACAGATGAAGAGATAGATGGTTCACTTAAGTTGAATTTCAAGGAGCTTTTGGGTGAAGACGCTGACGGACAGATGTCTATTGTCATGAGTGAAAAGACTCAGCTTGAGCATCAGATTACAGGACAGATGTCTATACAGGATGTGCTTGAAGAATGGGAAAAGACCAGACATGCGGCTGAAATTGCCCTTAAAGAGGCTGAGCAGCAGAAGCTTGAGTCAGCTAAGGCAAGAGCACTTCAGGAGGCAGGAGACATCATGGAGAGACTAAATGATGTCATTCCAAAGCTGGATGCAGGTGTCACTCCGAAGGAACTTCTTGAGGAGGAGTATTTGAAGGTCCCGGTTGATATTATAGAGCAGAAAGCTGCCGTGAAGGAGCCTGAAGAAGAGCAGAAACCGGATATGCAGGAGCTTTATGCAGAGGAGACTGTGGATGAAGTACAGGAGCCGCAGGAAGCACCGGAAGATACTATAGACGAAGTACAGGAGCCGCAGGAAGCACCGGAAGATACTATAGACGAAGCACAGGAGCCGCAGGAAGCACCGGAAGAGGCTGCAGATGAAGTCAAGGAACCGGTTGGAGAGCCGGAGGATATAATTATGGCAGAGGAGTCTGAGAAAGACGAGATACTCATGCAGCCGACTACCATGATGCCTGAAATAACAGATGATATGTTAAATGTCGATGATGATACATCAGATGATGAGACTTCACAGGAGAAAGAAAACGTTTCTGAGAAGAGAGATTTTGATCATGTGACATCATTTATCGAGCAGGAAATAGCCAAGATGACAGCAAAGAATCCGGGACTGGAGAAGAAGCTGGATATGGCTAAGACAAGAAAAATGCCGGATATTTCATTGCCGGAGGATTTAGACAGCGAAGAAGATGACTCGAAATTGAAAGAAACAAAACATATAAAAGAGCTTACAAGCGAACAGAAAGCTATTTTTTCATATTTCATACCGGTAAAGGGTATGGAGGATCAGATCTGCAAGGCATATAATGCAGTGCTTGATCATTTCAACAGGAAAGAAAACGCATCCACAGGCAATCTCATTATACAGGGAGAGCAGGGTTGCGGAAAGACAATGCTTGCTACAAGCTTTATAAAGGTATTACAAAAAGATGGTGAACAGCTTACAGGAAAGATGGGCAAGATTGATGCTGCCGCACTCAATAAAAAGGATGTGCAGCAGGTAGTCAGAAAGATAACAGGAGGCTGTCTCATCATAGAAAGAGCCGGTGATATCGACCGCAGCATAGCTGCCCAGCTATCATTTTTGATGGAGCATGATATTACAGGAACACTCTATATACTTGAGGATACATCAAAGGGTATAAAGAAGGCTCTCTCAATGGATGAGGGCTTTGCATCCAAGTTCACGGAAAAGATATCGGTCCCTATTTTTACAAATGATGAACTCGTATTGTTTGCCAAATCGTACTCTGCAGAGCTTGGGTACAAGATAGATGAGATGGCTATTCTGGCATTGCATAACAGAATCAGCAATATTGAGAGGATAGACCAGGCTACCACTCTGACAGAGGTCAAGGATATAATTGACGAGGCCATAGACAGGGAGGCTCACAGCGGACTTAAGAAGGCTATAAGTATTCTGACAGCCAGGCGATATACAGATGATGACCGAATTGTACTCAAAGAGGATCATTTCAGGGAAAAATAAATACTTATGGGGGGTATATATATGTGTAATTTTACAGCAATGGATTGTTACCTGTTTGGTCAGGCAACACACTATGATATCTACAAGAAGATGGGTGCTCACTTAGCTGAGCGTAAAGGAAAAAAAGGAGTGTGCTTTGACGTCTGGGCGCCACATGCGAGGGAAGTATACGTGTTTGGTGAGTTTAACGACTGGAATGAGACCAGTCATGAGATGAAGCGTGTAGAGCCGGAAACCATGGGAGTGTATGAGCTTTTTGTACCGGGAGCGCAAAAGGGTCAGATGTATAAGTTTATTATAGTCACTGAACAGGGTGATAAGCTGTACAAGGCGGATCCATACGCAAACTACGCAGAGCTTCGTCCGGGAACAGCGTCAATCATCACAGATATCGAGCACTTCACATGGACTGACAAAGAGTGGATGGATAAGAGAGCAGCAAAGTCAGATGCTGATGTATATTCTTCACCTATGGCTATATATGAGTGCCATCCGGGCTCATGGATGAGACATCCGGGCAGGGATGATGAGGGTTTTTATACATACAGGGAGCTTGCAAAATCACTCATATCATATGTAAAAACTATGGGATATACACATATTGAGCTTATGGGTATTTCAGAGTATCCGTTTGATGGCTCATGGGGATATCAGGTGACAGGCTACTATGCACCTACATCGAGGTATGGAGAGCCTGAGGATTTTGCATACTTTGTTGATCAGTGCCATAAAAATAATATCGGAGTAATCCTCGACTGGGTACCTGCACATTTCCCAAAGGATGCGCATGGACTTGCCAATTTCGACGGAACAGCCACATATGAGTATGCAGACCCAAGAAAGGGAGAGCATCCCGACTGGGGCACAAAGATATTTGACTACGGTAAGAATGAAGTAAAGAACTTCCTTATCGGAAGTGCACTTATGTGGATAGAAAATTACCACGTAGACGGACTCCGTGTGGATGCAGTTGCGTCAATGCTTTATCTTGACTATGGAAAGAACGACGGACAGTGGGTGCCAAACAAGTTTGGAGGAAATAAGAACCTCGAGGCAGTAGAGTTTTTCAAGCATATCAATACACTCATACTTGGAAGAAATCACGGAACTGTAATGATAGCCGAAGAGTCTACCGCATGGCCAAAGGTAACAGGCAAGGTAGAGGAAGACGGACTGAACTTCAGCTACAAATGGAACATGGGATGGATGCATGACTTCCTTGATTATATGAAGCTGGATCCATATTTCCGTAAAAATAACCACAACAAGATGACATTTGCGATGAGCTATAATGAGAGTGAGAAATATATTCTGGTACTGTCACATGATGAGGTGGTACATCTGAAGTGTTCTATGCTCAACAAAATGCCGGGCTTAGAAGGGGATAAATTCAAGAACCTCATGGCAGGATATGCATTTATGATGGGACACTGTGGAAAGAAGCTTCTTTTCATGGGACAGGAGTTTGCACAGAAGCAGGAGTGGAGTGAGGAAAGAGAACTCGACTGGTATCTGCTTGAGAATCCGGAGCATAAAAAGATCCAGAACTGGGTAAAGGAGCTGCTTCACCTCTATAGGAGAAACCGCTGTCTGTATGAGCTGGATTCAAGCTGGGAAGGCTTTGAATGGATAAATGCAAACGATGCAGACAGAAGCATCTTCAGCTTTATCAGAAAGAGCAAGGATGGCAAGAATAATATGCTCTTTGTCATCAATTTCACACCGGTAGAGAGACCTGATTACAGAGTCGGAGTGCCAAAGCGCAAGACATATCAGCTTGTTTTAGATAGTGAGGATCCTAAGTTTACAGGCAAAACGGTACAAGAGCCTGTAAAGAAGGCTGCAAAGGGCAGAGGCAAGGCAGCAAAACAGTCATATAAGAAGCTGGACTATAAGGCAGTCAAATCAGAGTGTGACGGCAGACCATTTTCATTTGCTTATCCACTTGCGCCTTACGGAGTTGCTGTATTTAAATACTAATATACCGGTAAACAGCAGGGTAAAGGACCGCGCCAATTTAAGGCGCGGTCTTTATTTTTGTGTATTATATGTCGATATATAGTAAAAAGATAACTATTCAGGACCACAAAAGTACGAAGTAAGAATATCCATAAATAAAGGCTGCAGAGATGGTATATATGCAGGGCACGGAGCAGGAAATATGCAGATAGAGAATTTGATTAATAAAAGCACAGATACGAAAAATACGGACACAAAAACCATAAATGACATGACAACGGGTATGCGTGTGTCAGACTACATAAAGACAGACAGTAGTGACAATATGTCAAAAAAGGCGGCTGTTGTCGGTTCGTCAAACTCTGTTGATATGTCGGATACGATATATGCAAGACCACAGGCTAAAAATGAAGCCGGGAACAGCGATGACACAGATATGGCAGAAAATCTGCTAAATGACATGAATCAGACCTCAGAAAACAGGCGAAATGATATGATTGTCACTGCAAGCACCACCACGAGTGATGATTACAAAGCTGCAAAGGATGACGGCTACGATGTCATTGTCACTGAGACCGATAAGATAAAAGCAGTGCTGGCAAAGGCAGGTGTAGATATATCCATATATGGAGATGATCTGAGCATGGAGCAGCTTACAGACATCACGGGAAGCCAGACTGAAGCGGCCATGCTTGTCAATCAGATGAAAGCATATGATATTCCTGCTACAGATGACAATATAAAGGCAGGTACAGATGCCATAGACCGGGCAAAGAGCCTTACAAATATATCCAATGAGACAAAGGCATATTTGGTCAGAAATAACATGAATCCGACGGTTTCCAATGTATACAAGGCTACGTACAGCAGCAGTCAGGTACAAGATTACAGGCAGAAAACCAAAATGACGGAGATATCAGATGAGCTGTTTGAGGAGCTTAAGCCACAGCTTAAACAGATATTAGAGGAAGCTCATATAGACAGTAGTGATGAGAATCTGAATCAGTGCAGATGGCTGATAGATGAAGATATAGCCGTTACACCTGATAATGTGCTGCTTGCGAATCAGATAGACGGCATTACCGCAGCAGGAGAAAATGTGAGCAGTGATTTTTATGCAAGGGCAGTGACAGAAGCACTGGCAATGGGAAAAAAGGCTACAGATGCCACTATGTCACAAGATGGTCTGACATTTGACATGGCAAAGAAAGCCTGTGATGTATTAGGTGAGGCGACCGCAGATGACATTGTCACATTAGAGTCAGATAACATACCTGTCACGATAGAGAATCTGTCAAAGCTTATAGCTGCAAGGGGCAAGGATAGTGCAGCATCGCAAGCCTCAGCAAATAAAGCTGCGGATAATCAGATTACAGACAGCCGGGAAGCAAGGCTTGTGACAGCTCAAAGAAAGCTTGAGGAAGCGAGACTTTCCATGACAGCAGAAGCCAACCTTTCACTCATAAAAAAAGGAGTTTCAATAGACACAGAGCCTATTGAACGTGTAGTGGAGCTGCTTAAGCAGCAGGAAAATAAATACTACGGAGCGCTGTTTGGTGAGAGCAGTGTAGAGGCATCTGATGATAGGGTACGTATGTACAATAATGTATGTGATATTTTCAATCAGCTGAAGCAGCAGCCGGCTTATGTACTGACCCTGGAATCCGCTGATGACACTGTGTATGAGCTGTATACAGCAGGCAAAGCAATGAAGCAGTCATTAGAAGCAGCAGCCTCAGGATATGAGACTCTTATGACATCACCGCGGGCAGATATGGGAGATAGTATGTCAAAAGCATTTCAGAATGTGGATGATATACTTAAAGAGCTTCAGATAGATACATCTGAAAGCAATCGCAGGGCTGTGCGGATACTTGCGTACAACAGTACCGAGATCACAGAGGACAATATAAAGCAAATAAAGTCTGTAGATGAGCAGGTGCAGAGAGCATTCAGCGATATGACACCGGCGGTGACGATTGAGATGATAAAAAGAGGCATATCACCGCTTGATATGAGCATGAGTGACATAAGTGACACTGCCAGACGGATAAAATCAGAAAATCCTGACGAAAGGGATGAGAAATTCAGCGAGTTTCTCTGGAAGCTTGAAAAGAAAAATGAAATCTCAGAGGAGGAAAGAGACTCATATATAGGCATATACAGGCTTATTTCACAGGTGGAGCAGTCAGATGGTGCTGTGATAGGCTCACTTGTTAATCAGGGAGCAGATATTACAATGAAAAATCTGCTTACAGCGGTCCGGGTACGAGGAAAGAGTGCCATGGACTATAAGGTGGACGATACCTTTGCCGGAGTGGACAGTGTAAGCAGGGGCATTAAAATTGACTCACAGATAGAAAGCGCATATCATACAAACTGCCTAAGGGATGTGCTTGATACACTTTCACCTGAGAAAATGGAGTTTGTGCAGTATGACAGCTGGCTTGATATGACTCCGGAGCAGTTAAGGCAGGCTGTATATGAGGCAGGCGAGGATAACGCACTGTCAGAGCAATATGCCACAGAACAGCTAAGACAGTTCAATCAGGCAGTTTCGGTGCCTGAGAACGTATATGCTTTTCTAGAGAAATATGATGTAAAAACAACCGCGGTAAACCTCATGGCTGCGTCACGGCTAATGAAAAATCCGTCAGAGGCAGTAAGAAATCTCTGGGAGCGTGGAGACAGTGCTACGGCAAGGGCTCTTTTGGATGAGACTCTCAGACGGTTTTCTGAGTCGGTCAAAAATCCAAAGGAGCTTGCGCAGGCGCAGGAAACGCTGGCTGATACAGCAGAGCATGTTATGGATTCGATGATTATAGAGGATAGGCACACAGGTTCAATAGACCTCAGACAGATGAAGCTATTATGCAGTCAGCTAAGGATAGCTTCAAATATGTCGAGACAGGAAAACTATATTGTACCAATAGAGACTGCAGACGGGGTCACAGGTATGAAGCTTCGCATAGTAAGAGGTGAAGATAAAAAGGGACTGGTTGACATATTCCTTGAGGATAAAAAATGCGGCAGGGTAGCTGCATATTTTGAGGCAAAGGAAAACTCAGTATCTGCTATGATAGTCACAGACGATGAGCAGACTAAAAAGCTGTTTGAAGACAATATCACTATGTTTGAGGCAGGAATAAGTGATGGTGAACAGCGTGTGCGCATAGATGTGGCACTGGAGCATGATATATCTGCAAAAGAGTCTAAGATGTCAGATATGAAATCGAATACTGAGTCAGATAATGAGACAAAAAAGCAGCTTGATGGCGGTGAAAGTGTCCAGACAACCAGACTATATCACATCGCAGAGCAGTTTATTGTAAATGTCCAGAGGGTGATTGCGCAAGATAGTCTGTAACACCGATATATATTGCATGTGCCAGGTCATCCTGATAGTTTTTGTCAGTAAGAAGAAGTGTCTCAGCAGGATTACTCAAGAATCCACATTCTACGATTACGGTCGGGGATGTGGATTTTTTAAGTATAAAGTATTCTTTATTGGGCTTAATGCTTCGTGGCTTTGCGACACAAAGAGAAGTGTTTAAAGCTCCAAGAACAGAGGATGCGAGCTCTTTTCCTGCATCAGAGGCTTCATAATAGAATACCTGTGGACCGCAGCTTGAACTGTCCTCAAAGCTGTTTTGATGGATACTGATGCTGACTGCCACATTGCTTTTAGACATCAGGGCAGTTCTCTTTGTGAGATCATCTGTCTTTGGATGCTTGGAATTATCCGGGGCGAGGTCGCAGTCGGTGGTTCTGGTCATGACAACAGTAAAGCCTCTGTTTTCAAACAGCTGTTTAAGAGCCATTGCAATACTGAGGTTGACATCCTTTTCCATGACGCCGGAGGTGGAAATCTTACCGGGATCACTTCCACCATGTGCTGGTTGTAGTTTACGCAAATTGTGATATGTATTCCCCAGTATAT
>OLPQ01000925.1_pt1 | contig 22926 bp, 21 predicted proteins | sample 1672451 | NCBI WGS metagenome assembly OLPQ01 (sample SAMEA3136687, study PRJEB25190) | human gut metagenome | biome: human gut; feature: human-associated habitat; material: faeces | place: Austria | collected 2013
TGCGGGTACCGCAACCCGACATTATCGAGCATTTTGGCAACGCAGATGCCGTGCCACAGCCGCCGGAGCGGTGCTTAAGCCGCTAGGCGGGAATTGTGCGGTGTTGCCCTAAAGCTTTTCGCCCCGCTCTTTTTCAAAAAGGCGGGAAAAGCGGGAATTATTCGTACAGGGGGAAGCAAGCGGTCAGGCTGGCAACGCGGGCAGCGATGTCGTCTTTCTTGCCTTCAAAGTCAAAGATGCAGTCTGCGATGCAGTCGGCAATCTCTTTCATCTCGGCGGGGCCCATGCCGCGGGTGGTCACAGCAGGGGTGCCAAGGCGGACACCACTGGTCACAAACGGGCTGCGCTTTTCACCGGGAACGGTGTTCTTGTTGGCAGTAATGTGTACTTCGTCCAGGTTGTGCTCCAGCTCCTTGCCGGTCATCTCGGAATCGGTCAGGTCAACCAGCAGCAGGTGGTTGTCGGTGCCGCCGGAAACCAGCTTCACGCCGCGGGCGGTCAGCTCGTCGGCCATAGCAGCGGCGTTCTCCACAATCTTGCGGGCATAATCCTTGAACTCCGGCTTCAGTGCCTCGCCAAAGCAGACAGCCTTTGCAGCAATCACGTGCTCCAGCGGGCCGCCCTGGGTGCCGGGGAAGATGGCGGAGTTAATGCGCTTGATCAGGTAAGCGTTGTTGGTCAGGATCAGGCCGCCGCGGGGACCGCGCAGGGTCTTGTGGGTGGTGGTGGTCACAACATCAGCATAGGGCACCGGGTTCTGGTGCATGCCGCCGGCAACCAGGCCGGCAATGTGAGCCATGTCCACCATCAGCATTGCGCCGTAACCGTGGGCGATCTCGGCCAGCTTTTCAAAATCGATAGCGCGCGGGTAAGCGGAAGCACCGGCAACCAGCAGCTTGGGGCGAACCTTGGCAACCTGCTTGGCCAGGGCATCGTAATCAATGCGGCCGTCCTCGGCAGAAACGCCGTAGGAGACAAAGTTGTAGTTCTTGCCGCTCATGTTGGCGGGGGAACCATGGGTCAGATGGCCGCCCTGGGAAAGATCCATGCCCATGACGGTATCGCCCAGGTTGAGCAGGGCAAAGTAAACGGCCAGGTTGGCCTGTGCGCCGGAATGGGGCTGCACGTTGGCATATTTGGCACCAAACAGCTTGCAGGCACGGTCAATCGCAATCTGCTCAACCTGGTCCACAAACTGGCAGCCGCCGTAATAGCGGTGGCCGGGGTAGCCCTCGGCATATTTGTTGGTCAGCACGCTGCCCATGGCAGCCATAACGGCAGGGGAAACAATGTTTTCGCTGGCAATCAGCTCAATGTTTGCCTGCTGGCGGCCCAGCTCACGCTGCATAGCCGCACCCAGCTCTGGGTCATACCCCGAAACAAAACCAATGGTGTCCATCATGTCCTTGTACATAATACTTACTCCTTTCAGTGTTACCCTTATATACTGAAAACGGGGCCCCGCCCCGGTAAAACGAAATTAAGTTAGGAGGTAGTTAGATGCTTCCTTTCGTGGAAAGCACGCCCACAATGCGGTCGTCATGGCGGGCGGCGGCGGAAAGGGCTTTGGCGAATGCTTTGTACATGGCTTCCAGCTTGTGGTGGTCGTTTTCGCCGTACAGCACCTTCAGGTGCAGGTTCATCATGGCGCTGTAGCTGACAGCGTAAAAGAATTCCCGTGCCATCTGCACATCCATGCCGCCGCAGCTCTGCCCGGCAAAGCTGGCATCATAAACAAAATACGGCCGTCCGCCAAGGTCCACAGCGCACAGGGCCAGCGTTTCGTCCATGGGCAGCATGCAGCTGCCATAACGCACAATGCCGGCTTTGTCGCCAAGGGCCTCACGGATGGCCGTGCCAAGCGCGATGCCGCAGTCTTCAATTGTGTGGTGACAGTCCACGTTCAGGTCGCCATCACAGTGTAATGTCAAATCAAACAGGCCGTGGCGGGCAAAGCCGTCCAGCATGTGGTCAAAAAAGCCGATGCCGGTGTGCAGGTCGGCTTTTCCGCTGCCGTCCAGGTCCAGGGTGACGGTAATGTTGGTTTCCCGCGTTTTGCGGGTCACGGTAGCAGTGCGGCTCACGGTTGCATCTCCTTTGCATGGTCCGGCCAGTGGGTGCCGGAAACAAAATAATCCGCATATTTGGTCGAAAGTTCTTCCCCCAGCCGCATTATGCCGCCGTACAAATGGCGGGAACACTGCGCCCGGATGGCGGCGGTATCATTGCGGGCAATGGCATCCAGCAGAACATCATGTTCCGCCACAATATCGCCAAAATTGCCAACGGCCACAAGGTCCAGCATGCGGAACCGCGAATAGCTGTTCTGCGAAGTCTGGATCAGCTGCCACAGCTGGTCTTTGCCGGTGGCAAGAAACCAGCTTTCGTGCAGGCGGCTGTCCAGCTCGTAAAACATCCGCGGGTCCGGGTGGGGTTGGGCCGCCAGGCGGCGCAAAGCATCGTTGCGGGTTTTCAGCTGGGCCAGCTGTTCGGGGGTGCAGGCAGCGGCAAAGTCTGTCATCACGGCGGATTCCACCGCGTTGCGCAGGTAGATCTGCTGGCTGATGGTGTCAAAATCCAGCTGGGTGACCCGCGTGGATTTGTAGGGGGTGACTTCAATCAGCCCGGCAATGCGCAGCTCCTGCAAAACGCTGCGCACCGGCGTGCGGGAAACCCCGAACTGCTCGCACAATGCGTTTTCCCGCAGGGTGGAGCCGGGCTTTAATTCCAGCAACATGATCTGCTGGTACAGCGTTTGGAAAATGTCATGGCTGGAAAATGCCTGCATGTCTGGGAACCTCCTTCTCTTTAGTATACTAAAGAATATAGCACCGTTGCCCCCGTCCGTCAACGATACACCCCAACATTTGGATGATTGTCTGATAAGAGTTTACGATTTTGCAACACATTCCGGCACTTTGCGCGCTACAATAATGTTAACAAACCATAAGGTGTACCTGAAAAGTCGAAAATTTAGCCTGTTTCTACAACCACAGCTGGATTTTGCGGAATAATTGTCATTTTCTTTGCTTTCAGCTACACGCTAAGGCGGAGTTTTGCGCCTTAGCGGTGCTCCCTGTGTGACAAAAGCTGGCGAACCCCTGTATCTGTTGCCGGCTTGTGTGAAAGGACCAAAAGCAACATGGGTAAAATCATCGGAATTGATTTAGGAACAACCAACAGCTGCGTGGCTGTGGTGGAAGGCGGACGCCCAACCGTTATCCCCAATGCTGAAGGCCAGCGCACCACCCCGTCGGTCGTTGCTTTTGCAAAAAGCGGCGAACGCCTTGTGGGCGATCCGGCCAAACGCCAGGCTGTCACCAACGCACCGCGCACCATTGCCAGCGTTAAGCGCAAAATGGGCAGTGATGAGCGCATTCCCATTGACGGCAAGTGCTTCTCCCCGCAGGAGATCAGCGCCATGATCCTGCAAAAGCTGAAAGCGGATGCAGAAGCTTATCTTGGTGAACCGGTGACAGAAGCCGTTATCACCGTGCCGGCTTATTTTAACGATGCCCAGCGCCAGGCTACCAAAGATGCCGGGCGCATTGCGGGCCTGAATGTAAAGCGCATTATCAACGAACCTACTGCGGCCGCCCTGGCCTATGGCCTGGATAACGGCAAGACCCAGAAAGTGATGGTGTATGATCTGGGCGGCGGCACGTTCGATGTTTCGCTGATCCAGATCGGGGATGGCATTGTGCAGGTGTTGGCCACCTGTGGTGATAACCATCTGGGCGGCGATGACTTTGATGCTCGTGTGGCTGACTGGCTGGTGCGGAACTTTGCCGCTGAAAACCAGTTGGACCTGACCCGTGATCCCGTTGCCATGCAGCGCGTGCGGGAGGAAGCCGAGAAAGCCAAAAAAGAGCTTTCCGCTGCCACCCATACTGAAATCAACCTGCCGTTCATCACCGTTGGCCCCAACGGCCCGCTGCATTTGCAGGCGGAACTGACCCGCGCCAAGTTTGATGAGCTGACCGCCGACCTGGTGGAGCGCACGGCACTGCCGGTGCGCAACGCCCTGCGGGATGCCCACCTGGCCGCCAACGACCTGGATCAGGTGCTGCTGGTAGGTGGTTCCACCCGCATCCCGGCGGTGCAGGCCAAGGTCATGCGGATGATCGATCTGGAACCGTCCAAAACGCTGAACCCGGACGAGTGTGTGGCCCTTGGCGCTGCGGTGCAGGGCGGACGCCTTGGCGGCGAAGGCCTGGCTGCTGGCGGGCAGGACCTGCTGCTGATGGACGTTACCCCGCTGACCCTTTCGATTGAGACGGTGGGCGGTGTGGCAACCCATCTGATCGACCGCAACTCCACCATTCCCACCCGGTATTCCAAAATCTTTACCACCGCCGCGCCGTTCCAGAGCACAGTTGAAATCAAGGTGCTGCAGGGTGAGCGGGAGTTCGCCAAGGATAATAAGCTCATCGGCAACTTTACCCTCAAGGGCATCAAACGCGCCTGGGCCGGTGTGCCGCAGATCGAAGTGACCTTTGATATTGACGCCAACGGCATTGTGACGGTGAGTGCTCGTGACCTTGGCACCGGCAAACAGCAAAGCATTACCATCACCGGGTCTTCCAACCTGAGCGAGCAGGAGATCCGCCGCGCCATGGACGATGCCGCTGCCTTTGCCGGGCAGGATCAGGAGCGCAAAGCCGCCATCGAGGCCCTGAATGCCGCGGAAGCCGCCATCTACCGCGTCAATTCCGCCCTTGGCAGTAAAGAGGGCAAGGAGCTGGATAAGGACACCAAAAACCGCATTAAAGAAGCAGAAAAGAACCTGGAACGCCTGACCCGCCACAAAAAGCCCGAAAAAATGACCCCCCAGGACACCCAGGCCTTGAACGCCGCCCGCGAAGCCCTGCAAGCTCAGACCAAGGACCTGGTAGCACGGTGGGAGCGACGAGGGAGAGTTAGAAAGTAGGAGTTAGGAGTTTTTGGGGCTGCAGGTCCCCAAAAATTCTGTCTGAATATTAAAACAAAAATGTAGGGAACGGTCTTGACCGTTCCCTACAATTATTTTATGGGGTTGCGGCAAACTTTCAAACCGCCACTTAACTCCTACCTTTACAGGTAGCTCAGTTCCTCCCGTCTGGTTCCTGCCAGATCGGGGTGGTCGAGGACGGCGCCGGCACCGAGGGCAACGCAGTCCAGCGGGGCTTCGGCAATGTGTACCTCAATGCCGGTTTCGTTCTGGATCAGAGTATCCAGCCCGCGCAGCAGGGCACCGCCGCCCGAAAGCATGATGCCGCGGTCAATGATATCGCTGGAAAGCTCCGGCGGAGTGCATTCCAGCGTGTCCTTGATGGCTTCCACAATGCGCATCAGGTTTTCGTTCATTGCCTCGCGCACTTCTTCGGAGCGAATCAGGATATCTTTCGGCAGGCCATCCACCAGGTTACGGCCCTTGATCTCCATTGTGGTTTCGCCATGCTCGGTGTCGGTGGGGTCCGGCGGGCAGGCGGAGCCGATTTCCAGTTTAATCTGCTCAGCAGTGCGTTCGCCCACCAGCAGGTTGTATTTGCGCTTGATAAAGCTGGTAATGCTCTGATCCAGCGCATCGCCCGCACAGCGCACGCTGCGGGATGCCACAATGCCGGAAAGGCTGATAACCGCCACTTCCGCCGTGCCGCCGCCGATATCCACAATCATGCTGCCCACCGGTTCAGCGGTCGGCAGCCCGGCACCAATGGCGGCGGCCATCGGCTCTTCGATCACCGTTACCTGGCGGGCACCGGCTTTGGCGGCGGCCTGGCGCACGGCGCGGCGTTCCACTTCGGTCACGCCGGACGGCACACAGATGACCACGCGCGGCCGCACGAACAGGCGGCTGCCGCATGCCTGGCGGATAAAACTTTGCAGCATGGCGGCGGTGATGTCAAAGTCGGCAATCACGCCGTCTTTCAGCGGGCGTACCGCCAAAATTGAGTTGGGCGCTGCGCCGATGATGGCTTTGGCCTCGTGGCCTACGCAGCGCACACGCAGTTCGTCGGTGCGGGCATCCACCGCCACAACGCTGGGCTCGCGGATGATAATGCCACGGCCTTTCATATACACCAGCGTGTTGGCGGTGCCAAGGTCAATGCCAATATCACAGGTAAACATATTGCGCAGAGCTTCAAGCAGCTGCAAAATCGGATTTGCCATTTTTATCTCCCCATCATGTGTTTGTGCGGGTGGGCCGCACAAAGAATGCGCACGACACGCCGCAGCAGCCAGGCCGCTGCGGCACTGCCGTTACAGCGCTCCGGCCTGGCGCAGTACCTGTGCCAGACGGTGTACGGGCAGACCCATAATATTGTAATAACATCCCACAATGCCGCTGCACCACAGCGCAGCATGGCCCTGGATGGCGTAAGCCCCGGCTTTGTCATACGGTTCCGGGGTGCGCGCATAGGCAAGCAGATCGCTTTCCTCAATGGGCGCAAACTGTACGCGGGTGGTTTCAGTGGCAAGGTACGCCTTGCCGCCGTGCACCACGCACAGCCCGGTATGTACTTTGTGTTCCCGGCCAGAGAGCGCGTGCAGCATCCGCACAGCGTCTTCCTCGCCGGAAGGTTTGCCGAACACAGCGCCGTCACAGTCCACCACGGTATCACAGCCGATCACGGTATCATCAGGGTGCTGCTGCGCCACGGCCAGGGCTTTGGCTTCCGCCAGGGCCTGGGCCAGCTGGGCAGGCGTTGCGGCGGTAATGCGGCTCTCGTCCACATCACTGGGGGCAACGGTGTAATTGGGCGTGATCAGCGCCATCAGCTCCCGCCGCCGCGGGCTGCCGGAGGCTAAAATCAAGGACATAATGGGATGTTCCTTTCGTAACAGATTCTACCGCACCACCGCGGCGAAACAAAGGGAAAAGAGGAAGTTAGGAGGTAGGAAGTAGGAGTTAAATGTGCTTTTGAAGGTTTGCAACAAAGAATAAAATAAATTGTAGGGAACGGTCTTGACCGTTCCGAAACCAAAGGATTTATCTGACAAAAGGCCAATCATCCTAAACCTGCGGAACGGTCAAGACCGTTCCCTACAGGTATCTTTTTTTGCACACAGCCAGACTTTACAGGTTATCTGCGGCCCCAAAAACTCTTAACTCCTAACTCCTCCCGCCTAACTCTCAACTATTTTCCTGTCGATCCAAACCCGCCTTCACCGCGTTCGGTTTCGTTCAGGGTGGCGGCGGGTACAAAGGAGGCCTGCCACACGGGGGCAATGCACAGCTGGGCCACACGCTCACCGGGGGCGATGGTGTAAGGCTCGGTGCCAAGGTTGATCATGGGCACTTTCAGCTCGCCGCGGTAATCGCTGTCCACAACGCCAACGCCGTTGGCCATGCACAGCCCGTGCTTGATGGAAAGTCCGCTGCGGGCATACACCAATGCCACGCACCCGGCATCCGGCAGCTCAATGGCAAGGCCGGTGGGCACCAGCACCCGCTGCATGGGGGCAATGGTCAACGGCTCTTCCAGCGCGGCGCACAAATCAGCCGCCGCCGCCCCCGCCGTTGCATATGCCGGCACCTTAGCCAGCGGGGAAAGAACGGAATATTTGACGATTTTTTGTTCCATAGTAAAGCGATTATTTAATTAGAAATTAAGAATAAGCAATTAGAAATGAAATGAGGGGGCAAACCTTCGCAGAACTTTTGCGCTTTTGGGATATCCATTAAAAATACAGAACTCTTAAATTCCTAATTTCTAATTACTCCTTCCTAATTATTCGTATAATATAGCCCTCTTGTAAACTCGCCGTCAAAGGGCTGCTGATGGAAAAGGTGGGTCAGAACCTCTTCCACGCGGTCGGCAGGTTCCAGGGTGAACGCGGCCACGGCAAGGTCCACCGGCATTTCGGTCAGGCGGTCCCCCATATAAAGTGGTACAGGGTTAAACACGGTGCGCATTCCGGCGCTGCCGGGGGCGGAGCACCGCACCGGGAAATCCCGCCCCTTGCGGTCCCGCAGTTTGCCCTTGTGGGTGCAGCCTGCGCAGCTGGTGCGTACATTGCGCAGCGGGCAGGCGCGGGTCAGCATCAGGGGCAGGTGGCCATAGCACAGGGCAGCGGTGGGTACCGGGGTGCCGTCTTTCTGCCGGGGTGCCACAGCACGCATGGCGGTCAGGGCGGTTTCAGGCTGCACCAGCAGGCCACGGGTACCCAGGCACACATACTCTGCCGCAGACATTGGGTTGGTTACATTCAGCCCCAGCCCGCCGAACACCGGCAGGGGAGAGGCATACCCAAACTGCGCCAGATTGTTTGCAACCACACCCGCAAAGCCGGAACCTTCCAGCGCAGCCAGGCGGCGCATGGTATCCAGTTCCACAGTGCCGAAAGCAGCGCGGGGCAGCTCCAGCAGCGTTTTGCAGCGCAAGGGCTGCGGCACAGCGTCCGCTTCCCGGATGGGCAGGATCAGATAGCGCAGCTTGGCCAGGTATTCGGCACCGGGCAGCTGGGCAGCGGTTTCAAAACGGGCGGCCAGCTGGGGTATCATGCCTACTTCGTGCTCGGCGTATTCCGGCAGGGTGATTTCCTTTGTGGCCAGGGGCGCAGGTTCACTGCGCTTTTGCAGCAGCTTGTCCAGCGCTTCGCGGCGCATCTCATTCCAGGCGGAGCCGGGCAAAAATCCGGGGCCGCCCTCGCCGCAGGCAAACTCAACCCCGGCGCAGGTGAACGGCGTACCGCCGGTTTTGCCCAGGGCACGCTCAATGCCGGGGGCGGGGTCTTTCTGTGCGGGCTGCGGTTCATCGGCGCTGTACACATTGACACGGCTGCCGTTGTCGTCGAAAGCTGTCAGCTTGATGCCACCGTCCTCCACACCGCCGCTGACGCAGAAATGCACCGGAATGCGCTCCAGTTCGCGGCGGAACAGCTCGCGGGCTTTCGGCGTGGCGGCGCGCGTAGCGGCTGCATCGGCTTCGGTGCGCACGCCAAACATGGTGCCGTCATTGCGGCCTACCAGATAGGCATCACTGAAGCCGGAGCGGGAGAAGATATCCCGCAGCAGCGCTTCATCATAGGGCTGCCCGGCGCGGGCTGCGCGGCAGGCCGTTACCGCAGCGGCGGCATATTCCGGCGTGCGCAGGCGGCCTTCAATTTTAATGCTGGCAACCCCGGCGGCTTTCAGCTGGGCCATGTGGGGCACAAGATCCATGTCTTTCAGGCTCAGGTGGCAGGCTTTGCCCGGCTGGCCGGGGCGCAGGCCGTTGGTAGCATCAAACGGCAGGCGGCAGGGACCCGCGCAGGCGCCGCGATTGCCGCTGCGCCCGCCCAGGAACGCGCTCATCATGCACTGGCCGCTCATGGACATGCACATCGCGCCGTGTACAAACACTTCGCATTCGATCGGGCTTGCCTTTACCACGGCTTCGATCTCCGCCAGGCTCAGCTCACGGGCCAGAATGGCGCGGGAATACCCCAGCTTTGCCAGCATCTTGGCGCCCTCTGCGGTGTGGATGCTCATCTGGGTAGAGCCGTGCAGGCGCAGGCCAGGCGCAATGCTGCGCACCAGCTGCGCGGTGGCAAGGTCATCCACAATCACGGCATCCGCCCCGGCGGCGGCAACAGCGCGCACGGCATCGGCCAGGCCGCCCAGCTCGGCGGCGTAAACCAGCGTGTTCAGGGTCACATGCACCGCAACCCCGCGGGCATGACAAAAACAGACGGCTTCGCGCAGGGCATCAGGGTCAAAGTTCCCAGCGCTGCGCCGCGCATTGTAGCCATCCAGCCCAAGATATACGGCGTCAGCCCCGGCAAACACCGCAGCCCGCAGCATATCAGCATTGCCGGCGGGGGCCAGGATCTCCGGGCGCTGTAAAACAGTCTGTTCCATCAGGCTTCGCTCGTCAGGGAACGGCGGTGCAGGTCGTCCACCTTTTTGCGCAGGGCGGCGTTTTCGCGGCGCAGCTCCTCGGCAGCCATCTTGGCGGAGGCGGCATCCTCCAGATAGTCTTTGATCTGGCGGCGCATATTATCCGCGCTGCCGCTGGCCTTTTCCAGCTCATCGCGGTAGTTCAGCGCGGTCATGATGGCAGCGGTGGTGATGGAAACCGAATTGGAAGAGCTCATCAGCTCATTCATATCAAGATTCAGGCGCTCGGCCAGATTCTGCATGTAATCTTCACTTTCGTTGGTAGAGATCACATAGCTCGAACCGCAGATGGTCAGACGTACTTTGTTAGCCATAGTTGGGGTCTCCTTTGTTTCAGTTGATGGTGTTTTTATCAGGAACACCCTGCACTTTTGTCGCCAAAAGAGGGACGGAAAGGGGCTTCTGTGCGGCAAAACCGCCCGCCAGCCCCCGCAGTGCAGGAAAAATGCTTAAAATTATACCCTTATATTATAGTATAAAATGCCCGTAAGAAAAAGCCCCTTTTGTGTAAAATTGAAAAAATTGACGCGTGTGGGAAAAAAGCCTTGCACATATCGCCAATTTTGACTATAATGCTTAAGGTAAGTATTTTTATTGATTTTGAAAAATCAGTATAATCCCAGAGGATTCTGGTATAGATAAGCCGTAAGGAGAGGGATACTTTTGATGAAACTTACTAAAAAAGAATTTGAAAAAATTCTCAAAGACAAGGTCGTCAGCGAATGCGGCGTCACGTTGGACGTTGCTTCCGCCGAGCAGATCTACCGCTGCATGGCAATGATCGTTCGTCAGATCATGTCTGACCGCCAGAAGCAGTTCCAGGCCAAGACCCTGGGCGAAGGCAAAAAACAGGTCTATTACCTCTGCATGGAGTTCCTGATGGGCCGCAGCCTGCGCACCAGCCTGTTCAACCTGGGCCTGAACGAAGTTGCCGAGCAGGTTCTGGCTGACGCCGATATCAAGATCGACACCATTTATGAGCAGGAGCCTGATGCAGGCCTCGGCAACGGCGGCCTGGGCCGTCTGGCTGCCTGCTACCTGGATGGCATGGCTACCGACTGCATCCCCGGCACCGGCTATTCTATTTTGTATGAGTACGGCATCTTCAAGCAGAAGATCGTGGACGGCTGGCAGCAGGAAACCGCTGACAACTGGCTGCCCGGCGGCCAGGTGTGGATCAAATCCCACCCCGACCAGGCACAGGAAATCCGCTTTGACGGCCAGGCTATCGAGACCTGGGAGGGCGGTTTCCACCATGTCAAGTACGAAAACTACAACTCTGTCATTGCTGTTCCCAACGATATGTACGTTGCCGGTTACGGCACGCAGGGCGTTTCCAAGCTGCGCCTGTGGCAGGCCAAGGCACCCAGCTTTGATATGAGCAGCTTCAACGCCGGCAACTATAACACCGCTATCAGCCAGTCTGCTTCCGCAGAGCTGATCTCCAAGATCCTGTACCCCAACGATAACCACACCGAGGGCAAAATCCTTCGCCTGCGCCAGCAGTACTTCTTCAGCGCTGCTTCCGTTGCCGATATCCTGGGCAACCACCTGAACCAGTACGGCACCCTGGAGAACCTGCCGGATAAGATCGCCATCCAGCTGAACGATACCCATCCGACCATTGCCATCCCCGAAATGATGCGCATTTTGCTGGATGAGTGCAGCTATGAATGGGATGCAGCTTTCGACATCTGCCGCAAGGTCTTTGCTTACACCAACCACACTGTCATGAGCGAGGCTCTGGAAAAGTGGAACGTGGATATCTTCCGCTCCACCCTGCCGCGTATCTGGCAGATCGTGCAGGAAATGGACCGCCGCTGCCGTGCTGACCTGGAGAAAGCCTTCCCCGGCGACCAGGGCAAGATCAACTACATGGCAATCATTGGCGACAACCAGGTCCGCATGGCCAACATCTGCGCCTACACCTGCCATTCCATCAACGGCGTTTCCAAGCTGCACAGCGAGATCATCAAGGACAGCGTGTTCCATGATTACTTCCTGTACAAGCCGAAAGCATTCAAGAACGTTACCAACGGCATCGCTTACCGCCGCTGGCTGCTGGCTGCCAACCCCGGCCTGACCAAGCTGCTGGAAGATTCCATCGGCCCCGGCTTCAAGCAGGATGCTTCCGAGCTGAAGAAGTTCGAGAAGTTTGCTGACGATTCCGCCATGCTGGATAAGCTGGCCGCCGTCAAGCGCGCCAACAAGGTGAACTTTGCCAACTATCTGGAAAAGGCCACCGGCCAGGTCATTGACCCGGATTCTATCTTTGACTGCCAGGTCAAGCGCATGCACGAGTACAAGCGCCAGCACCTGAACGCCATGAACATTGCCGCTGAGTACCTGTACCTGAAGGCAAACCCGAACGCTGACTTTGTGCCCAAGACCTATATCTTCGGCGCCAAGGCTGCCCCCGGCTACTACATGGCCAAGCAGATGATCCGCATGATCTGCAAGCTGGGCAAGCTGATTGACAACGATCCCGCTGTTAAAGATAAGCTGCGCATTGTCTACCTGGAAGACTACTGTGTCTCCCTGTCTGAACGCCTGATGCCCGCTTCCGAAGTGTCCGAGCAGATCTCTCTGGCCGGCACCGAGGCTTCCGGCACCGGCAACATGAAGTTCATGCTGAACGGCGCAATCACCTTGGGCACCCTGGACGGCGCGAACGTGGAAATCGCCGATGCCGCCGGTAAGGACAACGAGATCATCTTTGGTATGCTGACCCCCGAAGTCAACGCACTGAAAGGCATGGGCTACCATCCGCAGGCATTCATCTCTGATGATAATGTTGCCATGGCAGTTCTGGATATGCTGGAAAAGGGCTGGAACGGCGAAAACTTCAGCGAGGTTACCAACAACCTGCGCAACTCTGACCCGTACATGGTCCTGGCTGACTTCAAGGATTACCGCCGTGCCCAGCACACCGTGCAGGAACTGTACAAGCAGAAGCAGACCTGGAACCGTATGAGCCTGATGAACATCTCCAACGCCGGCATCTTCTCCGCCGACCGTTCCATCATGGATTACGCCCGCGATATCTGGGGCGCTACCCCGGTTAAATAATCTGCCCAAAGCAGAGCTTTAACCGCAGTGTGGGCGTGTGTGCAGTTGTGAACGTACACGCGCTGCCCGTACAATAAAATAAACGAACAGCCGCGATCCCGGCAGCCGACTTGAATTTGCCGGCGCCAGTGGGTCACGGCTGTTTTTGTACACTTGTTCAATGTAAGGATTGATTTGTTTGCCTGAACAACCAACGCATACTTTTTTTAACTCCCACTGTGCGGAGTATAAAACACCGTTTGGCGCAGTTCCGGCGGGGCAGACCGTTACCTGGCGGTTGACTGTGCCGGAAAGACTGGGCTATGTGGACCCACACCTGGTGCTGACCAAAGACCGCGAAGACCCCGTGCATTACCGCATGGATTTTGACGGCCAGACCCCCGGCGTAAACCATTTTGTGTTCCAGCTGGCCCCCACCACATCGGGATTGTATTTTTACCACTTTGACCTGTACACGGATTTCCGCAAGATTTATCGCACCGCCAACGGGGAAGGTGAACTGACCTGGGTGAATGGCCTGGATTGGCAGCTGACGGTGTACGAGCCGGACTTCAAGACCCCGGACTGGATCAAAGACGGTACGATGTACCAGATCTTCCCGGACCGCTTTTATGAGGGCGTACCCAACAAGCCGCTGCCCTTTGCGGACCGCATTTACCGTCCGGATAAAACCGGTGAGCCGTATTTTTGGCCCAATGAGCAGAGCGATGGCTACCTGAACATGGACTATTACGGTGGCGATTTTGCGGGCATCCAGCAAAAGCTGCCTTACCTGGAAGAGCTGGGCGTTACCTGCATTTACCTGAACCCCATTTTTGAGGCCCACGCCAACCACCGCTACAATACGGCCAACTACCTGAAAGCCGATCCACTGCTGGGCACCAACGAGGATTTTGCCGCCCTGTGCGCCGAGGCCAAAAAACACGGCATCCGCATTATTCTGGATGGCGTGTTCAGCCACACCGGTTCGGATTCGCTCTATTTTAACCGCGAAGGCCGCTATGGCCCCGGCGGCGCTTACCGTGACCGCAATTCGCCCTACCGCAGCTGGTATGACTTCGATTCCGGTTATGTCGGCGGCTACCGCAGCTGGTGGGGCTTTGAGACCCTGCCCGAAGTGGAGGAGGAGGACCCCTCTTACGGCAACTTTGTCTGCGGCAAGGGTGGCGTGATTGATACATGGCTGGGGCTGGGGGCTTCCGGCTTCCGGCTGGATGTGGCGGATGAACTGCCTGATGATTTTATCGAAAGGATCCGTGCCGCCGTCAAAGCCCACGGCGAGGATAAGCTGCTCATCGGCGAAGTGTGGGAGGACGCCACCACCAAGGAAGCGTTCGACCACCGCCGCACCTACCTGCGCGGCCATGGGCTGGATGCCACCATGAACTACCCGTTCCGCAATGCAGCTGTGGCTTTTGCCCGCGGCGAGGATGCCAGCGCGGTGGGGGAGCAGATCATGTCCATCTGCGAAAACTACCCCAAACCGGCGCTGGACTGCGCAATGAACTTCCTTTCCACCCACGATACCGAGCGCGGTATTACCGCCATTGCAGGCGAACCCGCCAATGGCCGCGACCGCTACTGGCAGAGCAAGCGGATGATCCCCGGCGACCGCATTGATGATGCCCTGCGCCGCGTGCTGCTGGCTTACGCCATGCTGTACACCCTGCCCGGCGTGCCCTGCGTGTATTATGGCGATGAGATCGGGATGCAGGGCTACCGCGACCCGTTCAACCGCGCATATTTTGACTGGAACTCCACCGAGCGCCGCCTGCGCGTGCCGCTGACCAACCTGGCCCGCCTGCGCCGCAGCTGCGATGCTTTTGACGGCGGCAGCATGGAGCTGGTGGAAGCCAGCGCCGATGTGCTGCACTACCGCCGCGTGGGTAAGGAGCAGTCCGCGGAGATTATCCTGAACAACGGCCCGCACCTGATTGTCCGCACCGCCTTTGGCAAGCAGACCGAAGTAAACCCCGGCGGCTTTACCATCCTGGTAGAAGATAACCAGCCGCAGCATGTGGGGTATTTTAAGTACTACTGATTTGATGGGCAGGCACTTACTGGGCGAAAGCGAACGGAATTGCAGAATTAGCAATTAGGAATGAGTAATTAGAAATTGTAGGAAAAAGCCACGGCTTTGCGTTTGATGCAGGGCCGCGGCTTTTGGTTTTATTCGATTAAAGGGATGGAGTAGAAGGCAGGGGAGCGGGACGGAACTTTTTGCTGGCAACCAGCAGCAGGGTCAGGATGGCAATAGCAGACCATGCGCCGGTGAGGTAGAGAAACCAGTTGCTGATATCCAGAAAAACAGCTCCGGCGGCGGTGAAAAGCAGATTGTACAGCTCAACGACTGCAATATACCCGGCGCTGAAACAGAACAGCCGCGCAAACAACCGCGGAAGAAGCTTTGGTGCCCGGAACACAAACCGGAAAAACATCAAAATACCGATGCAGAAAAAGCAGAGGAACTTGAGGTAAGCGTGCGGGTCATACCCCTGCAGGCAATGCAGAATGTTCAGCGGCGAAAAATCCCAGCAGACCTCCTTGCCCGTTAGGCCGAAGCGGTAGTTGGCAAAACCGGTCGCATGGTACAGCCGCCCGCCAAGGAACCAGAACCGCATAAAGCGCAGATCGTTGTAAAAACATACCCCCGCCGCCAGCAGAAAGTCAAAGATCAGATTATAAATTTTGTGAGATTTTTCCATGGCAAATGACCACCTTTCCCCCGTGAACCAGGAAATGTAATGTGCGTACAAAAGCGAATATAATAAATAAAAACAATTATTACTGTATAAATGCTAGCATACCATCGGTCATAAGTCAATAAGAAACCTGTATAATTTGTGCTGCCGGAATATAGCAAGGTATACAAAAAGCCCGATGCCGCGTCAAACATGGCATTGGGCTTTGGCTATATTAGAACGGAGAAGCGTTCAAATGAACCGAATCAGTTGCTTTTGACTTCAAAGGTAACAGAATGGTTGCTCCAGAAGCTGGGAGAGAATGTGACTTCAAGATTCTGCCAATCTTCGGGAACTTCGTAAGAAATAACACCATTCATCTTTTTACCAGCGGCAACGTTGCCATCAAGGGTACTCTTGTCTGACAGAGTGACAGCTGTAATGCTTTCAGTAACAGAGTAGTCATCACAGTAGGCTTCGAAGCTGGCAATACTACTAACATTGATGTCGGAACTGGAATCGTTTTCAATCTCGAATTCAAGAGTAACAAAGATGTTGCCTGCGCTGGGAGTAAGGTATTGGGAACCATGACCTGTTTCTGCATTTACAAGCGTAACTTTGACGCCGTTACTTTCAGCAGTATCGCCGATACTGTAAACGGAAGGAGCATGGGTGACAGTAGGTGTGCTGGGGGTGGAAGAACCGGAAGAGGCATCGGAACTGGCGGAAGCGGAGCTGCTCGCATCTTGGTTGGAGGAACTGGAAGAACCACCCGCGACACCAATCAAAATAAACAGTACAACAATAACGATAATGACGATAAGGCAGCCATTTGGTGTTTGCTTTTTACGGCAATGGGGACAGACTTTTGCATCATAAGGAATTTCTGACTTGCAATATTTGCACAGTTTTGTTTCAGGGGTTTCTTTCGACATGTGACATCCTCCTTCTTTATTAACTATTGTGATAATCAATAGCTATAATAAAAATATATACAAAATACGATACAAAGTCAAGCAAAAATATAAGAATCACGATAGAATAATATTGAGAACTATGGTAAACAACTATACTCATTCTAATAGAAGGGAGAAATGGGGTATAGGTGTGCTTGGGGAGCTTTTACAGGAACTGAGAAAAGATAAGGGGATGACCCAGGCAGAATTAGCAGCAAAGCTGGAACTGTCACCTCTTACGGTATCTTCATATGAGTGTGGGCGCAGTGCACCGGATGATGAAACGAAAGTGAAAATCGCAGAAATTTTTGATGTTTCTGTTGACTATCTCCTAGGTTTGATTCGGGAGCCGGTATCTTACCGCAGAACAGTGACAGAAATTATTCTGCCAAAAAACTTTCAGGAAGATGACATTGCCAAAGTGCAGGAATACATCGAATTTTTGCAATACAAAAAAGAACAGGCAAAAGATAGAAAATAATCTGCTGTGCTGGAAATTGAAATAAAATAAAAAACAAAAAGCCCGATACAGCAAATAATTTCTGCATCGGGCTTTTATCGTGTTTCAAATTATACTATATTAAAGTTTCTTCGGTTCCTTCTTTTCAAAGAAGGAACAACAACCCCCGTAACAAAACTCAGCCCAGGCTGATGCCCATGGAGCGGGCAACGTTGAGCATATCGCAGTCATCGGGCACGCCGCGGGTCTTGCCGGCGATGTCTACCAGCGGGTTGGCGGTAACGTGGTTGTTCACCATGGCAACGGTCACGCCAAAATGGTCGTCCGCCACCAGGCGTGCGGCATAGGTGCCAAACTGGGTGGCCAGCACGCGGTCATAGGCGCTGGGGCTGCCACCGCGCTGCATATGGCCCGGCACACAGATGCGGGTCTCGGCACCGGTCAGCTCCTCCACCTGCTTGGCAATGCGGTTGGTGGCGGTGGTGTAACCGGCAGCGGCGCGCTTGGCGGTCCATTCTTTGCGCTTCATCTTGGATTCCTCGGTGGAAAGCGCACCTTCGGCAACCGCCAGGATGGAGAAGTTCTTGCCGGCCTTCTGGCGGCGCATAACAGCTTCGGCCACCTTCTTGATGTCATAGGGGTGCTCCGGAATCAGGATGATGTCCGCACCGCCTGCAATGCCGGAATACAGCGTCAGCCAGCCGGCCTTGTTGCCCATGACCTCAATGCACATTACGCGGCTGTGGCTGCCTGCAGTGGTGTGGATGCGGTCAATAACGTCAGTGGCAATGTCCACAGCGGTATGGAAACCGAAAGTAACATCGGTGCCAAAAATGTCATTGTCGATCGTTTTGGGCAGGCCGATGATGTTCAGACCCTCCTGGCTGAGCAGGTTTGCCGTTTTGTGGGTGCCGTTGCCGCCCAGGCAGAGCAGGCAGTCCAGCTTGGCGTCCTTGTAGGTCTTTTTCATGGCGGCAACCTTGTCCACCTTGTCATCGCCCACAACGCGCATCATCTTGAACGGGGTGCGCTTGGTGCCAAGAATCGTGCCGCCTACCGTCAAAATGCCGGAAAACTCATCCGGTGCCATGACGCGGTAGTTGCCGTTGATCAGGCCGTCATAACCGTTCAGAATGCCAATGATCTCCACCTTGTCGCCCATGCGCTGATACAGCGCTTTGGCCACGCCGCGGATGGTTGCGTTCAGGCCGGGGCAGTCCCCGCCGGATGTCAAAATACCAACACGCATCTTCATAGAAACCTCCCTGTCAGGCCGGTGCCGCTGGCGGCACGCGTACCGCGTTGCTGCACAATGCCGGGCAATGTGCATACAATTTGCATATTCTATCTTTTACAATACGCCACGCAGGCGGTTTTGTCAATGCGGTGCGGGGGAGGAGCAGAGGGAAAATTTTTGTAACCATTCCAAAACCGGGCAGAGAGGGTGCAGATGCCAGATTTTTACATGTTTAACAAAAAAATCTCAAAGATAAAGCGTTTCTTGTGTTTGATGCAGGCATATGGTATAATGAAACTGCAAAAGAGTACCTTCTCTTTTGGTCCGCAGATCACCTTGCAACAAGGAGATATGGATATGAAAAAGCGTGTAACGTTTTTGGCAGCTCTGCTGGTTGCGGCATGTTTTGGTGCAACCGTGGCGATGGCAGAAGGCAGCGCCAAAGTAACCGCCCAAAGCGGCCTGAATATGCGCCAGGGCCCCGGCATCAATTATAATGTGGTGACGGTATTGAATAACGGCGCAACCGTGAATGTTGTTACCCCCGATGACGGCAATGGCTGGGCTTATGTGACCAGCGGCAAAAATGCGGGCTGGGTGGCAACCAAGTATCTCAGCGGCAGCGCCGCCACCACGCAGGCACCGTCCTGGCGCGGCAGCGCCGTCAACTGCACCGTTAAAAGCGATGCGAACATCCGCCGCGGCCCCGGTACGGACTTTGGCGTGCTGGGCGTTGTGCCCGCAGGCTTTACCGTCAGTGTGGACAGCTACCAGGATGGCTGGGCCAGTGTGACCTGGGGGGATGTTTCCGGCTACATTGCAACCAAGCTGCTCAACGGCCTGCCTGCCGCCAACGGCGGTACCTCCACGGCCAGCAACTCCACCAGCGGCCGCTACGAGGGTGCGGATGTGACCTGCACCCTGAACAGCGATGCCAACCTGCGCAGCGGCCCCGCCACCAGCTATGAGGTGCTGACCGCCGTTCCCGCGGGCTTTACCGTTACGGTACACAGCTATGCCAACGGCTGGTCCTGCGTGACCTGGGGCGATACCACCGGTTACATTTCCAACAGCCTGATCAACGGCCTGCCCACCGCCAACGGCGGCAAGGGCGGCAGTTCTTCCGGCAGCACTGCCGGTACCAGCTGGTACGGCGGTCATGATTATTCCAACGTGTACGACTACAGCTATTACCGCAGCCAGAACGCTGATCTGCGCGCCGCGTTTGGCAATGATGCCAACGCCTACCTGCAGCACTTTGTGGACTATGGCATGGCGGAGGGCCGCCAGGGCCGCGCCAGCTTTAACGTATATACTTACCGGGATGAACACCCCGAACTGTGGGAAAAGTTTGGTGATAACCTGCGCGGCTACTACCTGTGGGCGTGCGGGATCCCGCAGTAAAAAAATTAAGGCAACACCGCACAATTCCCGCCTTGCGGCTTAAGCACCGCTCCGGCGGCTGCGGCACGGCATCTGCGTTGCCAAAATGCTCGATAATACATCCAGTATTATCTGCGCTTTTGGCTTAGCAGCTGCCGCACCTCGCTCGCCGTATCGGCACTTAGAATTATGCGGTATTGCCTAACCAATCAGGAGGTGTCAAGATGACATTTCTGTTTTGGGCAGCAGCCATTGTGGTGTTTGCCATTGCGGAAGCTGCTACCACGGCGCTGGTTTCCATCTGGTTTGCCGTTGGTGCAGCGGCAGCCATGGTGGCCAGTATCTTTACCGCATCGCTGGGCGTTCAGTGCGCCGTGTTTGCCGTGGTGTCCGCCGTAACGCTGGCCGTTATGCTGCCGCTGCTGGCAAAGCGCCGCACCATGCGCCAGCCGCCCATTACCAACGGTTCGCCGCTTACCATCGGCAGCCGCGGCATTGTTCTGCGGGAAATCCCGCAGGGGGATATCGGCCGCGTGCGTGTGGATGGGCTGGATTGGCAGGCCCGCACGGTGGACGGCACTCCGCTGCCAAAAGATGCGCGCTGCGAAGTAAAAAACGTGGACGGCGCGGTACTGATCGTATCCGCTGTTCCCGTACCGGCTGCGGCACAGCCCGCAGAACAACTGCACTAAGGCAGCCTGCCAAAGTGCCCCGTATTGTTTGAGGAGGCCCCTAATGTTACTGGTTATTGCTATCCTGCTGGTCCTTGTGCTGATCGGCATCGCCCGCTGCATTGTCATTGTGCCCCAGTCCAACGCCTATGTTACCGAGTGGCTTGGCGTGTATAAGGATACCTGGGGTGCCGGTCTGCACCTGCGCACTCCCTTTGTGGAGCGTGTGTCCCGCAAGGTCAGCCTGAAAGAAGAAGCCGCAGACTTTCCCCCGCAGCCCGTTATCACCCGCGACAACGTTACCATGATGATCGATACCGTTGTGTTCTTCCAGGTGTTTGATGCCAAGCTGTTTGCTTACGGTGTCAACCGCCCCATCCAGGCCATCGAGAACCTTTCTGCTACCACGCTGCGCGATATCATCGGTTCTATGTCCCTGGACGAAACGCTGACCAGCCGCGATCTGATCAACACCAAGATCACCGCCAGCCTGGACGAAGCGACCGACCGCTGGGGCATTAAGGTAAACCGCGTGGAGCTGAAAAATATTGAGCCCCCGGCAGAGATCCGCCAGGCCATGGAAAAGCAGATGAAGGCCGACCGTGAAAAGCGCGCTTCCATCCTGCTGGCGGAAGGTGAAAAGCAGGCAGCCATCACCCGCGCCGAAGGCGAAAAGGAAAGCGCCATCCTGCGCGCCGAAGCCGTAAAGCAGCAGCGCATCCGGGAAGCTGAAGGCGAAGCCCAGGCTCTGCTGATGGTGCAGAAAGCCAAAGCGGACTCTATCCGCCTGATCAACGAAGCCGCCCCCAGCCAGAACATGCTTGCCCTGCGCAGCATGGAAGCTATGGAAAAAGTGGCTGACGGCCAGGCCACCAAGATTATCGTCCCCTCCGAAATGCAAAACCTCGCCGCAACCGTGGCAGCGATTAAGGAAAGCTAAGCTCAATTAGGAGTTAGGAGTTAAACGGCGGTTTAAATGTCCGCCGCAAGCCTATAAAATAATTGTAGGGAACGGTCTTGACCGTTCCGAAACCCTGAAATTATTACCCATAATGGGATACGGTTTCAAGGCAACGGAACGGTCAAGACCGTTCCCTACATTTTTATTTTAATATTCAGACAGAACTTTTTGGCATCTGCGGCCCAAAAAACTCCTAACTCCTACCTCTCCATCCATTCCCTCATCGCATCCATCTGGTTTCGGGCATCCTGGCGGCCGAGCTCATATTGTGCATTCAGAACTTCGATGTCGTGTTCCATACGGCCAACATGCAGTAACTTGCTGGGGCGAATCAAAAAAACATCGCCCTGTTTGGCGGCCTGTTCTACAGCGCACACTTCGGTGTTGTACATCTGGTCGCGGCCGCGCATGGCCTCCACAAAGGCGGGATACTTGCGGTACATAGCTTCAAACGGGGCCATGGCGGCGGGCTGTTTCAGGTATCCGGCGGGCTGGGTCAGCACTACAATGCTTTTGCGGCAGCCGAAATCTTTCATTTTGGCATAGGGGATGCTGTCGCTCACGCCGCCATCCAGATAGAGATTGCCGTTCCACTCCACCATTTTGGAGCACAGCGGCATGGACGCTCCCGCGCGAATCACATCCATCTTGCTGCCAACTTTCAGCTCGTCGCACAGGATATACTCCGGCTTGCCGGTGCGCACATTGGTTACGGTGACATAAAAATCAACGGGGGCTTTTTCAAAAGCAGCTTCGTTAAAGGGATCCAACCGCAAGGGAATATCCTCATAGCAGAACTTGGTGCCCACCACATCGCCGGTGGTCAGCAGGGAATACAGGCCCATAAAGTGCTTATCATTGCGGTATTTGCGGTAATAGCGGATGCTGCGCCCTTTTTGCCCGGCTACATAGCTGCACCCGTGCAGCGCACCGGCCGAAACCCCCACCACAACGTCCGGCATGATACCGGCTTCCAGGAAAACATCCAGCACACCGGCGGTGTAAATGCCGCGCATGGCACCGCCTTCCAGCACAAGGCCAAGGCGCTGGCCGAATGGTGTATTTGTTGCCATATCTTCATTCACCTCGTATCATCGTGATTCGTAATCGTTAGAAGGGCAGTGCCGCGGCACAGTCCTCGTCCGTATAAACGGCAATTCCGTTTTGTTCCAGCAGCTCGGCGGCTACACCGCTGCCGGAAATTTTTTTGCCGCTGAAAGTGCCGTCATAAACCGTGCCGTGGCCGCAGCTGGGGCTGTTGGCTTTCAGCACGGCTACCCGGCAGCCCGTCAACCTTGCCAGCTGCAGGGCAATTTCGGCACCTTTGCGGTACTGGGCGGTCACGTCGGCCCCGGCAGCCGTCACCACGCGGGAACCGATGCGCTCCGCAGGCGTGCGCGGTGTGGGTAAGCCGCCGTACACTTCGGGGCAGATGGGCACCAGCTCATGCCCGGCAGCCTGCAAAGCCGCTACTAGGGCCGGGCGGGCGTTATCGCCGCCGGAATATTTGCACGCAACGCCAAGCAGGCAGGTGCTGATGAGAACTTTCATGCCGGACACCACTTTCAGATAAAAATTGCGGGATGTTTAGAATATAAGGCAATACCGCATAATTCTAAGTGCCGATACGGCGAGCGAGGTGC
>OLPQ01000943.1_pt1 | contig 22738 bp, 17 predicted proteins | sample 1672451 | NCBI WGS metagenome assembly OLPQ01 (sample SAMEA3136687, study PRJEB25190) | human gut metagenome | biome: human gut; feature: human-associated habitat; material: faeces | place: Austria | collected 2013
GCTGCCGGAGCGGTGCTTAAGCCGCAAGGCGGGAATTGTGCGGTGTTGCCATAAACCAAAAGGCAGGTGAACCGTATGGAGCAGGCCCCATTGATCAGTATTATCATGCCTGTCTATAATGCCGGGGTGCTGCTGCATACCGCGGTGGAAAGCGTGCTGCGCCAGAGCTTTGCGGATTTTGAGCTGCTGCTGGTGGACGATGGCTCCACCGATGGCAGTGCTGCGCTGGCCCATGAACTGGCCAAAAAAGATGGCCGCATCCGGGTGCTGGAACAGCCCAATGCGGGCATCTGCGCTGCGCGCAACCTTGGCTTGCAGCATTGCCGCGGCCAGTGGTTCACCTTTTGTGATGATGATGATACCATGCTGCCCCATGCATTGGAAACCCTGCTGGTTCTTGCCAAATCAACCGGGGCGGATGTGGTGCGCGGCGGCTACCGCCTGCTGCGGGCCAATGCTGCAGGAACGGCTGTGGAGCTGCCCCACCCGCCGGGGCAGGCAATAATCATTCACAAGCCGGCGGGGCAGGGCTACCTGCAATTTTTGCAGCAAAGCGGGCCGCAGTTTGTCTGGAACGCTATGTACTGTACAAATCGGCTGGGCCATCTGCGCTTTGATGAAACCTGCCGCAAAGGGCTGGAAGATTTTGCCTTCAACGCGGCAGTGTTCCAGCAGGCAGATTCAGCCGCATATACGCCGCAGATCGTATATGAACACCTGGAGCGGCAGGGCAGTACCTCCGCCTGTGGGAACCCGGCAGCAGTGCAGGTACGGCTGCAATACCTGCCCCGGTGGGTGCAGGCGGAATATACCGCAGCCCGCGCCTGGTGCCCCCCGCAGCAGCTGCCAAAGGTGTGGAGCGCCCGCCAGGCAGAGTTTGTCACCTTTGTCATGCATCAGCTGCGGGATGGCCGCTTGCCGCCCAAAGCCAAAGCGGCTGCCTGGCACAGCCTGCAGCAGGCGCTGGCAGCCTGCCCCCACAGCAGGCTTGACTTTTGGTATGCACTGCGGCACAACAAAAAACAGGGTGCCGCACTGTTTTTGTTCCGTACCCACCTGCAGGGGCTGTATGCCTGCCTGCCAAACCGGGAGGAGAAACTGCTACAATGAAAACCATCCTTGTTACCGGCGCAGCCGGTTATATCGGCCGCCATGTTGTAAAAAAAGCACTGGATATGGGCTACCGCGTCATTGCATCGGACTTTGCCTTTAAGGGCGTGGACGAGCGCGCAGAATTCTGCGATGTGCCTATTTTCAGCGGGGACAAAAATATTTATGCGGCGTTGGGCAAGCCTGATGTCTGCATCCATATGGCCTGGCGGGATGGGTTCTGCCACAATGCGCCCAGCCACATGAAGGATCTTTCCTCCCATGTTACCTTCCTGAACAATATGGCAGCGGGCGGCCTTTCGGATTTGACCGTGATGGGCACCATGCACGAAGTCGGCTATTGGGAGGGCGCTATTGAGGATGATACCCCCTGCAACCCCCTGAGCCAATACGGCATTGCCAAAAATGCCCTGCGCCAGAGCATGATGCTTTCTTTGCAGGGCAGCAGCTGCAACCTGCACTGGCTGCGCGCCTATTATATTACGGGCGACGAAGCCCATGGCAGTTCCATCTTTGCCAAAATCGCACAGGCAGAGCTGGACGGCAAAACAACGTTCCCGTTTACCAGCGGGCAGAATAAGTATGATTTTATTGATCTGGATGAACTGGCAACCATGATTGTGGCGGCCAGCGTGCAGAACAAGGTTAACGGCGTCATCAACGTCTGCACCGGCCAGCCGCGGACCCTGGCTGACCGTGTGGAGCAGTTCCTGCGGGATAAAAACTATAAGATCAAACTGGATTACGGCGTTTTCCCGGACCGCCCGTATGACAGCCCCGGCGTTTGGGGCGACCCCACCAAGATTAACGCAATATTAAAAGATGCAGGTTTGGCATAACGATAACCGGAAAGGGTGACAGAATGAAACGACTGGGTATTTTTTTCTTTTACGAAAAAAACGGTGATGTGGATGATTTTATCACCTATTACCTGCGCGATCTTGCCCGTAACCTGACCGAGCTGATCGTTGTGTGCAACGGCAAGCTGAGCAAGCAGGGCCGCGCGGCATTTGAAGAATTTACCGATCAAATCATTGTGCGCGAAAACAAGGGCCTGGATGTGTGGGCCTATAAAACCGCGCTGGATCATTACGGCTGGCAGCGTTTGAGCGAATTTGACGAAGTGGTCATGACGAACTCTACCCTGATGGGCCCTGTGCGCCCCTTGAAAGAAATGTTTGACGCCATGGCCGAGCGCACCAACCTTGATTTTTGGGGCCTGACGATCCACCATGGGGCGGAGGGCAACCCCTTTAAGGGCAAACATCTTTATAATTACCTGCCGGTGCACATTCAGTCCCACTTTATTGTCTACCGCAAAAAGTTCATCCAGAGCAAAGAGCTGCAAAATTACTGGGATACCATGCCCATGATCGAAAGCTATACCGACTCTGTGCAGCGGTACGAATCGGTGTTTACCAAACAGTTTGCCGATAAAGGCTACCAGTGGGATGTCTATGTCAACACGGACGATCTGAAAGAGTTTACGGATTATCCGCTGCTTGTCTGCCCCACGCGGTTGCTGCGGGATAAAAAGTGCCCGCTGTTCAAGCGCCGCAGCTTTATGCATGATTTTGAGGCATACCTGAATGATACCGCCGGGGAGCCGGTGCGGGAACTGTACGCCTACCTGCGGGACCATACGGATTACCCGCTGGAGCTGATCTGGAAAAACATGATCCGCACCATGCACCCTTATGATTTTACCCGCAACCTGGGTCTGACCCGCCTGATTCCGGAAAGGGTACAGGATGAGGCCTGCGCCGCTGCCGTGCGCAAAAACCGCCGCATTGCGCTGTGCATGCACCTGTATTTTATGGATATGCTGCCCCAAAGCTGCGCCTTTGCCGCCAACATGCCGCCGGAGACTGACGTTTTTATTTCCACCAACACGCCGGAGAAAAAGCAGCAGATCGAAGAAGCGTTCCGCACCCTGCCGTTGCATGCCGTTACCGTAAAGGTGGTCGAAAACCGCGGCCGCGATGTGGCAGCGTTCCTGTGTGACCTTGCCCCGCAGATCCGTGAGTATGATTACGCCTGCTTTATGCACGATAAAAAGGCCATCCAGACCAAACCCGGAAGCGTTGGCGCCAGCTTTGGCTATGTCTGTAACGAGAATATCTGCAAAAACGCAGACTATGTGCTGAATGTGCTGACAGAATTTGAAAAAGACCCTTATTTGGGCCTGCTCTGCCCGCCGTTCCCCACGCATGGCGTGTATTTCATGAACATGTGCTCCAACGGCTGGGGCCCCAACTTTGATAATACCAAGGCCCTGATGAAAAAGCTGGGCATTGACCGCCCTATTTCCGGCGAAAAAATGCCCATTGCCCCCTTTGGCAGCGTATTCTGGTTCCGCGTAAAAGCATTGGCCCCACTGTTTGACCACGGCTGGAAGCACGAGGATTTCCCGCCGGAGCCGCTGCCGCAGGATGGTACCATCAGCCATGCCATTGAGCGTATCTATCCCTTTGTGGCGCAGGGGGCAGGGTATTACCCCGCCCAGGCCATGAGCGCTGATTATGCCGTTGCCCGCTGCGATTCCATGCAGGCATACGCGAGTGGTCTGATCCGCCCGCTTGCCCGCGTGTTTGACTGCACCACCTTTGGCAGTGCCGCTGCCAGCGCCGGTGCTTTTGCTGTGCGCAGGCACTGGTTCGGTTTTGGAAACTATGGCCCGTATGAGAATTCCAAGCGCCGCCGCGCCCGCAACTGGCTGCGTAAGCGGATGCCGAAATCCGCTTACGAAAACATGATGCGCGTTAAGCGCACGGTGTTGGGCCCCCATGACGTGAACTATGAGGATTAAGCCAACCGCTATGAAAAAACGGCTGATTATCTATTTCAATTATCACCCCAACGGGCAGGCTGATGCAGCCTGCCGCTTTGCTGTACAGCAAATGGCCGCAGTGGGGCAGGTGTTCTTTGTCAATAACGGCCCCTTGCAGCCGGAATCCCGCCAGTGGGCGCAAGGCTGGTGCCACACTGTGCTGGAGCGTGAAAACACAGGCTTTGATGTGGGAGCCTACCGGGACGCTGTTTTGCAGATCGGCCTGGATATGCTGCTGCATTATGATGAAGTGGTGCTGATGAACTATACCCTTGCCGGGCCGGTGGGGGATGTAGCTGCCATGTTTGCTGCGATGGATGGGCGCCCGGAGCTGGATTTCTGGGGCCTGACCCGCCACTATGCTATGCGCAGCCACCGCTTTGGCGGGGCAAAAGCCATGGTGCCGGAGCATATTCAATCCCACTTTGTTGTGGTGCGTTCCCGCATGATGGCAGACTTTTTTGCTTACTGGCAGGCGGCCGCCCTGCCCGCCAGCTATGAAGATTCCGTCCGCCTGCACGAAACGCAGTTTACCGCCCACTTTGCTGCCCTTGGTTACCGGTGGGATACCTTTGTGGATACAAAAGACCTGGCAAGCCTTTTCGTCAACCCCATTATGGCCTGCCCCAAGCTGCTGCTGGCGGACCGCGGGTGCCCGTTTTTCAAGCGCCGCAGCTTTTTTACCCCCTATGCGGATGAATTGCGCCGCACAGACGGCCAGGCCGCCGCAGAACTGTATGACTATCTGAAATCCGAGACTGATTACCCGGTGAATGACCTGCTGCGCGCACTTCTGCCGGTGCAGCCGCTGGCTGCCATGGCGCAAAACCTGCACTGGCATTATATCCTGCCGCAAACGGCGGGGGAGTGTGCGCCCATTTTGCTGGATGCCAACACTTTGGCAAAAGGCTGCGCCCTGCAGCCGGATGCCGTCTACTGCCTGCCGCTGCTGCGTGCTGCCGGGGTGGAGGGCTATTATTATGCCCGGTCTATGCCAACCAGCCTGCAGCTGGCCCAGGCGGCAGAACTGTTTGATGCCCACCCGCTGGTAGGTGTGCTTGGCCCGGCTCTGCCGCTGTATGCGGGCTGCGCCGCCGAAAAAGCCCGGCGCTGGCAGCAGCAGAAACCTGCCGTACAGGCAAAACTGTCTGCGCTGGATTGCCCGCTCCCTCTGGATGAAACCCCGCCGCCGCTGCCCAATGGCGGCTGTCTGTTGGTGCGGGGGGCGGCATTCCCGCAGGGGCTGCCGCCACTGCAAACGGGGTCGGATTTCTGGCTGGTGCCGCTGCTGGCCCAGTATAACGGCTATGCCAGCGCTACATTTGAAACCGCCGCCCAGTGTGCGGCCCGCGCCGATGTGCTGGATGCCGCCCTTGCTGCCCAGCGCGGCGTTGGCCCAGTATTCCGCCTGATGGGCCGCACCGTCAAAAATGCCCTGCGCAAACGAAAGGAGAGTGCCCGGTGAAAAAACAGCGACTGTTTTATCTGGACCTCATCCGCGCCGTGGCGCTGGTGTGCATTCTGGTCATTCATTTCAATGCTGCCGTTACCGGGTATTTTACACTGCCGTCCAAACTGTTCGGCAGTGTGCTGCCCTTTAACATCTATTTGGGGGACTTTGGCTCCTCGCTGTTCTTTATGGTTTCCGGCGCGGCGCTGCAGTATACCAGCCCCGGCCAGGGGAGAGATCCGCTCAATCTGGCGCGCTTTTACCAAAAGCGCGCCAAGGCGGTGTACCCCATGTTCTGGCTGGCGTGGTGTATATTTTTTCCCATCCGTTTTGTCACAAAGCCGGGGTATTATGCCGCAGCCAAAACGCCCAGCCTGCTGCTGACGGTCCTGGGGCTGGATAATTTTGCCCAGGCCGCGGGCTGGGTTACGATGGATTTTGCCTGCGTGGGCGAGTGGTTCCTGGGCAGTATCCTGTTTTTGTATCTGCTGTTCCCACTGCTGCGCTGGGGGCTGCGCAAACAGCCGCTGCTGACCTGGGCCGTAGTGCTGGCGGCCAGCCTGCCGGTGCATTACATGGGGTGGGATGCCCGCCTGGTAGCAATCCATATCCCGGAATTCCTGCTCGGCATGGCGTTTGTACACTGGAAGCGCCCGGCGCGCCTTGGCGTGCTGGCCGGGTGTGCGGTGCTGCTGTTTACCCCCGCTGCGGCGGATGGCAAGGTGGCCTGTGCGCTGTTCAGTGCCGCGGCGTTCATTCTGCTGGCCGCACTGGGGGGCTGCATCCACTGGGTGCCGCTGCAAAATGCGTGTGCGCTCCTCAGCAAGTATTCTTATGCGGTCTTTCTGACCCACCATGTCATCATTCTGCGCCTGGTGGATAACTTTGACCTGGCCGCCATGACCCGGAGGGATACCGCGCTCTTGTTTGGCGTTTACCTTTTGGCCGTTGCCGCGGCGTCGGCAGCGCTCTTCCGGCTGGATGCCTGGGTGCGCAGCAGTGCGGTAAAGCTGGCTGCTAAACCGGAATAACGTGCCCCATAATTTGCATTAAGATGAAAATGCCTGCTTTGCTGCAGGCATTTTTTCTGTGGTGAATTATGATCGAAATATCGCAGCGCCGCGGACACCTGTGCGGCAGAACCGGCAGGGAAAGCCCTGCTGTTTCACCCCCGGAACAAGGAAAGAATCAAAATTATTTCGGCTATGACTGTACAAAAAAAATCCTGTACGTTATAATACTAACAAAACCATTTGATCGCAAACCTAAAACGATATACCATAACTAAAATTGGAAAGGGGCGCATTTTCCGTGGAGCAGTTTTTCGTCAGCCTTGACAAGCTTGCGCGCGAATCCCATCTGACCGTTGCCTACACCCCCAAGGATCTTGACCAGTTCAAGGTCTATACCGCCGAGGTATACCGCCCCGGCATCATGCTGGCCGGTTACTATCAGTACTTTGACCGCACCCGGATCCAGATCATCGGCCTGACTGAGCTTTCCTACCTGAATGAGCTGGACCCGGAAATCCGCCGTACCCATCTCGAAAAGCTTTTCTCTTTCCAGCCGCCGGCAGTCATCCTGACCCGCGGATTTGAGCCGTTGCCGGAAATGATGGAGTTTGCCCAAAAGTACGGCGTGCCACTGCTGCAGTCGGCTGAAATGACCTCCCCGCTGATGAGCTCCCTGATTCAGGCACTGAGCACCGAGCTTGCCCCCCGCATCACCCGCCACGGCGTGTTGGTGGAAGTATACGGCGAAGGTATCCTGATCCTTGGCGACAGCGGCGTTGGCAAAAGCGAGACGGCCATTGAGCTGGTCAAGCGCGGCCACCGCCTGATTGCGGACGATGCTGTGGAGCTGCGCAAGGTTTCCAGCAGCAAGATCATGGGCATGGCACCGGAGAACATCCGCCACTTTATTGAGCTGCGCGGCATCGGCATCATCAACGTGGCGCGTCTGTTTGGTATCGGCGCGGTCAAAAACAGCGTTGAGGTGGAAATGGTCATTGAGCTGGAAGCCTGGGACCGCACCAAGAATTATGACCGCACCGGCCTGGAAAGCAACACCTATGATATCCTTGGCGTTAAGGTGCCCAGTATGCTGATCCCCGTTATGCCCGGCCGTAACCTGGCCGTTATCCTGGAAACTGCAGCCATCAACAACCGCCAGAAAGAGATGGGTTATAACGCGGCGCAGGAACTGCTCAACCGCCTTGGCTTGCAGAACGATGTAAGCGGGTTCTGAGCCTGACTGTAAATTATCATTTTATCACTAGAAACGGAAGTACCATCTATATGCAGATCATTGCGGATCTTCACACCCATACTTTAAGCGCTACCCATGCATTTAATACCTTAGATGAAATGGCTGCCAAAGCCGCCGCCCTCGGCTATGCGGCGCTGGCCATTACCGACCACGGCCCGGCTATGCCGGATGCCCCGCACATGTGGCATTTTGCCAACCAGACGGCTCTGCCGCTGGTACTGCACGGCGTTGCGATGATGTACGGCGCGGAGGCCAATGTGATGGACACAAACGGCGGGTTGGATTTTGCCCAAAGCCGTTTGCGGGCGCTGGATTGGGTTGTGGCATCCATCCACAGCCCCTGCATCCCCGGTCTGCTGACCGAAAAAGAAGCCACCCGCCTGTGGCTGGCTGTGGCCGAAAACCCTTATGTGGATTGCATCGGCCATTCCGAGCAGCAGAATTACCGCTATGACTATGACCTTGTAACCAAAGCGTTCGCCAAAAACCATAAGGTTGTGGAGCTCAACGGCAATTCCGTTAATGTGCGGCGGGATGGTATCCCCAACATGAAACTGTTGCTGGCCGCCTGCCTGAAAAACGGCTGCCATATTGCGCTGGATACCGATGCCCACAGCACCACCCAGCTGCAAGGTAACATGCCCCCACTGCTGGCGATGCTGGAAGAAATGCAGTTCCCGCAGGAACTTGTGGTAAACGCCACGCGGCAGAACCTTGTAAATGAGCTAAAACTGCACGGCCGCATCTGTGCAGAATATATAGAAGGAGAAATCTTATGAAATACACCATTGGTATCGATCTTGGCGGCACTACCATGACGGCAGGCCTTGTTGACGAAGCTTACAACATTGTGGGCAAAATTACCCGCCCGACCCGCCTGCCGCGTCCGGCGCAGGACCTGGAGCAGGCACTGGCAGATTTGTGCCGTGCTGTTGCCAAAGACTGCAAGATTGATTTTGCAGATGTCAGCTATGTGGGCATCGGTACCCCGGGCAGTGTGAATTTTACCACCGGCTTTGTGGGCTATAACACCAACTTCGGCTACTATGACTGGAACCTGGGGCCTGACCTGGAAGCTCTGCTCGGCTGCAAGGTCTATGTGGAAAACGATGCCAATGCAGCAGCATTTGGCGAATACATCGCAGGCGGCGCAAAGGGCTTCAAGGATGCCGTTGTTATCACGCTGGGTACCGGCATTGGCAGCGGCATTATCCTGGGCGGCAAGATTCTGCGCGGCTTCAACTTTGCCGCTGGCGAGATGGGCCATACCGTAATTGTAAAGGGTGGACGCAAGTGCAACTGTGGCCGTTATGGCTGCTGGGAACGCTATGCTTCCTCCCGCGCTCTTTCGGAGGATGCCCGCGAAGCGATGACCCGGCACCCCGAGAGCATGATGTGGAAACTGGCGGGGGATATTGACCATGTGAACGCCAAGATCCCCTTTGACGCGATGGAAGCCGGAGATGCAACCGCCAAGGCTGTTGTGGATAATTGGATCGAATATGTTGCCTGCGGTATTTCCAATGTTGTGAATACCTTTGAGCCGGAAGCCATCTGCATTGGCGGCGGTGTTTCCAATCAGGGAGAAACCCTGCTGGCACCCATCCGCAAGTATGTGGAGGAAGAAACCAAAAACATTACCACCGGCAAAATGCCCGCTATTCGTGCCTGTGTGCTGACCAACGATGCCGGCGTGATCGGCGCGGCAGCCCTGGCAAATTCTATCTAAGCCGTTTGTGAGGTTTGCTTATGAACGAGCAATTTCTTTCAGCTTTACAGGCAGAAAACCTGCCTGTCAGCCTTGATGAATCCCTGGGGCGGCATACAACGTTCCGCATTGGCGGCAATGCAGACTTTTTTTGTGTGCCCGCCACGGTAACGCAGCTGACCCGTATTCTGGAACTGTGCCGCCAATATCAAGTCCGCACCTATCTGCTGGGCAACGGTTCCAACACGCTGTTTTCGGATGCAGGGTTCGGCGGGGCGGTTATCTGCCTGACGGGGTTAAACTCCCGCTTTTCCATGCAGGCCCAGCCGGATGGCAGCACCAAGGTGCTGGCCCCGGCTGGCATGATGCTTTCCGCTCTTTGCAACACCGCCCAGAAGGAAAGCCTGGCCGGGCTGGAATTTGCCTTCGGCATTCCCGGCACGGTGGGTGGGGCTGTGTATATGAACGCGGGCGCTTACGGCGGAGAAATAAAGGACGTGCTGACAGCTGTTACGTTCTTGGACGAAAACCTGCATCTGCAAACCCTGCCTGTGCAGGAACTGCAGCTGGGTTATCGCACCAGCATTTTTGAGCGGTGTTCCTGGTGCATCCTGGAAGCAGAATTTACCCTGCACCCCGGTGATGCACAGGAGATCCGTACCGCCATGCAGGAATATATGCGCCGCCGCAAAGAAAAGCAGCCGCTGGAATACCCATCCGCCGGCAGTACCTTCAAGCGCCCTGTGGGCCAGTTTGCCGGCAAGCTAATCGAGGACTGCGGCCTGCGCGGTTTCCGCGTGGGCGGGGCAGCCATCAGTGAAAAGCACTGCGGCTTTGTGGTCAACCTGGGTAATGCCACCTGCGCGGATGTTGTCAGCCTGACGGAGCAGGTGCGGCAGATCGTGCTGGAAAAAACCGGCTGCACCCTGGAACGCGAGATCCGCGTGGTGGAATAACCATGCCGCATCTTGATGCCTGCCAGGCAAGGAACGGTATTCCGCCCCGCTGAATGAGAGAGGAACAACAGGATGAACTTTTTGATCGTAACCGGCCTTTCCGGCGCAGGCAAGTCCATGGCGGTCAACGCGCTGGAAGATATCGGATTTTTCTGCATTGATAATATCCCGGCGGGCCTTTTGCCCCGTATCCTGGACTTTGCCCAGCAGGGCGAAAACCAGCTCAGCCGCGTTGCGGTCGTGATGGACATCCGCGGCCTGCATTCTGTTCAGGAAACCAATGAGGCACTGGAAGCGCTGGACGAAAAGAAAATGCCTTATGACATCCTGTTCCTGGATGCCAGCGATGCCGCCATCCGCCGCCGCTATAAAGAAACCCGCCGTGTGCATCCCATGACCATCAGCGAGGGGATCCCGGTCAGTGAGGCAATCACCAAAGAACGGCAGATATTGCAGCCCCTGCGGGAACGTGCAAAATATGTGATCGATACCTCTTTGCTTTCTACCGCACAAAACCGGGAACGTGTTTCCAGCCTGTTTTTGCAAAAAGGTCAGTGTGCCATGTCTATCAACGTGGTTTCCTTTGGCTTTAAATACGGTCTTCCGCAGGAAGCGGACATCGTGTTTGATGTGCGCTGCCTGCCCAACCCGTTCTATGTGCCAGAGCTGAAAGAAAAGACTGGCCTGGACCAGGAAGTGGTGGATTATGTGATGAAGTTCCCTGAATCGCAGGAGCTGCTGCGCCGAATAGAGAGCTTTCTGGAATATGCGCTGCCGCTGTATGTTAAGGAGGGCAAAAGCCAGCTGATGATCGCCATTGGCTGCACCGGCGGCAAGCACCGTTCTATCACTTTTGCCCGCAAGATCGGGGAGTACTGCACAAAGCTTGGTTACCAGCCCAGCGTGCAGCACCGCGATGCCCGCCGCACGGCCTGATACATCCCAAATCTCCCGATAAAGAGAGTGTGAACACCAAACGTGAGTTTTTCCCAAGACGTTAAAAACGAGATACTGCACCGCAAAATCGTGCGTAGCTGCTGTGTTACCGCAGCAGCTTATGCGGTTGCCTGCTTTGGCAAGTATTTTGATGACCGCGGCGTGGTTTTGCAGACCGAAAACGAGGGCATTGCCCAGCTGGCACAAAAGCTGTATGCCCGCTGCGGCATTACCGGTACCGTAATTTCCAAGGAGCGCGGCATTGGCCTGATTTATGAGTTCAGCGTAAAAGACCCCGAACAGGTACAAAAAATGCTGAACCTGTTTGGACATACTGGCCGCGAAACCACCCTGCGCATCCGGCCGGACTGCTTCAAATGCCAGAAATGCGGATCATTTTTCATTTCCACTGCATTTTTATGCTGCGGTACGGCAACCGACCCGGAAAAGGAATATAACATTGAGTTCCTTTCGCCCCGGCACTCGCTTTCGCAGCAGCTGGAGGGTATTCTGGCCCAGTATGAGTTCAATCCCCACCGTGCCGTGCGCAAGGGGGCCAACACCGTATATGTCAAATCCAGCGACCATCTGGAAGATCTGCTGACCTTTATGGGCGCGGGCAACGCCGCCATGCGCATCATGGAACAACGCATGTATAACGATATGCGCAATAAAACCAACCGCCTTTCCAACTGCGAAACCGCCAACATGGGCAAAACCGTACAGGCAGCCGTGCAGGTGCGCCTTGCGATTGAGATGCTGGAAGAGGCCGGCGCGCTGGAAACCCTGCCCAAACCATTGCAGCAGGCTGCCCGCCTGCGGATGCAGTACCCCGAAATGCCGCTTGCCAAACTGGCGGAAAAGTTTGACCCGCCTGTCAGCAAAGCAGGGCTTTCCCACCGGTTCAAGCGGATCCAGGAAGCTGCCGCTCGCCTGAACGCCGCTGCATCAGCACAGCCGGAAGAGCAGGGAAATCTTAAAGAGCCGGAACCAGCAGGACAGGACATCACACCATCTCCGCAATAAACCACGCAAAGCCGCTGCGTAACTGCTGCGGCTTTTCCGCATTTTACCACAGCAGCAAAGGGATACATTATGCCAGAAACCACGCCACACCAACCGCAAAGACAGTTCACCCACCTGCACCTGCATACTGAGTACAGCCTGCTGGATGGCGCCTGCCGTATTGACCGCCTGTTTGACTATATCAAACAGCTGGGCCAGACCGCCGTTGCCATTACCGACCACGGCGTTATGTACGGCTGCGTTGCCTTTTATGATGCAGCCAAAGCCGCAGGCATCAAGCCGATCATTGGCTGTGAGGTGTATGTTGCCACCCGCACCCGCTTTGATAAGGTCAACCGCATTGACGGCAACAACCACCTGATCCTGCTCTGCAAAAATGAAACCGGGTATAAAAACCTGATCAAAATGGTATCCGCCGGTTTTTTGGAGGGCTTTTATTCCAAGCCGCGCATTGACCATGACCTGCTGGAGCAGTACCACGAAGGCCTGATCTGCCTTTCCGCCTGCCTTGCCGGTGAGGTCCCTCAGGCGATTCTGGCAGGGGACTATGAGCGCGCCAAGCAGATTGCTCTTTACTATAACGATCTGTTCGGCCAGGGCAACTATTATATTGAGCTGCAGGACCATGGCCTGGAAGAAGACACTACCGTTCTGCCGCAGCTTATCCGCCTTTCGCGGGAGACAGGCATCCCCATGGTTGCCACCAACGACTCCCACTACATCACCCGCGAGGACGCCAAGATGCAGAGCATTCTGCTGTGCATCCAGACCGGCAAAACCGTCAACGATGTGGACCGCATGGAGTTTCAGACCGAGGAATTCTATGTAAAAAGCACCGATGAAATGTATGACCTGTTCTCCATGGTGCCGGAAGCCTGCGAGAACACCAACAAAATTGCAGAACAGTGCAACTTTGACTTTGTGTTTGGCGATACCAAGCTCCCGTATTTCAAAGCTCCGGACGGCATGGAAAACCAGGAATACTTTGAAAAGCTCTGTTATGAGGGCTTGGAACGCCGCTACCCCGGCAAGGTAACGGATGCCTTGCGTGAACGCCTGGAATACGAGATTGGCGTGGTTAAAAAGATGGGGTACACCAACTATTACCTCATCGTGTATGACTTTATTAATTACGCCAAAAGCCGCGATATCCCGGTCGGCCCCGGCCGCGGCTCCGGTGCGGGCAGCCTGGCGGCCTATTGTGTCGGTATTACGGACATTGACCCCATCCGCTACAGTTTGATTTTTGAACGCTTCCTGAACCCGGAACGTGTCTCTATGCCGGACTTTGACGTTGACTTTTGTTACGAGCGCCGCCAGGAAGTGATTGATTACGTCAACCGCAAGTATGGCCGTGACCATGTGGCACAGATCGTGACCTTTGGAACTATGGCCGCCCGTGCCGCCGTGCGCGATGTCGGCCGCGTGATGGGTATGCCGTACCAGGACGTGGATAAGGTGGCCAAGCTGATTCCTACTGAACTGAAAATGACGCTGAACCATGCGCTGGAGGTTTCGCCGGACCTGAAAGCAATGTATGACGCTGAACCCCAGGTGCATGAGCTGATCGATACCTCGCTGAAAGTGGAGGGCATGCCGCGTCACGCTTCCACTCATGCGGCGGGCGTTGTGATTACCCGCGAACCGGCTACCGAGTATGTGCCGCTTTCCACCAACGATGGTCTGCCGGTTACCCAGTTCAACATGGTGGAAATTGAGCGCCTTGGCCTGCTCAAGATGGACTTCCTTGGCCTGCGCACCCTGACCGTTATCCATGATACCGAAGCCGCTGTGCGCCTGCATGAACCGGATTTCCGCATTGCCAATCTGGATTATGACGATGCCGCTACTTATGCTATGCTGGAACGGGGCGAAACAGAGGGCATCTTCCAGCTTGAATCTACTGGTATGACCCAGGTGCTGGTCAGTATGCACCCCCGCAGCCTTGAAGACGTCATCGCCCTCATCTCGCTGTACCGCCCCGGCCCCATGGATTCTATCCCGACCTATCTGCGCAACCGCAGGGAGCCGGATAAAGTCACCTATAAAACACCCCAGCTGGCCCATATCCTGGATGTTACCAACGGCTGTATCGTTTATCAGGAACAGGTCATGCAGATCTGCCGCGAGCTGGCAGGCTTCAGCTTTGGCCAGGCTGATAACGTGCGCCGTGCCATGAGCAAAAAGAAGCATAAAGTCATGGAAGCCGAGCGAGAGCACTTTGTGCATGGCTGTACTGAGCCGGGCAAAGAGTGCGCCGGGTGTGTGAAGAACGGGATCCCGGAAGCCGTGGCCAATGAGATCTATGACGATATGGTCAGTTTTGCTTCTTATGCGTTCAACAAATCTCATGCGGCCTGCTATGCCTATGTGGCATTCCAGACAGCCTATCTCAAGTGCCATTACCCGCGCGAGTTCATGGCTGCGCTGTTGACCAGCGTACTGGACAGCACCGCCAAGGTGATTGAATATTCGTCCGAATGCCAGCGCCTTGGCATCAAGGTTTTGCCGCCGGATATCAATGTATCCCGCGGCGGCTTTACGGTGGACGGGCAGAGCATCCGCTTTGGCCTGAACGCTGTCAAAAGCGTTGGCCGCGATTTGATTGAAGCGGTCATCAAAGAGCGCGAAAGCCGCCCATTCCGCAGCCTGTACGATTTCTGCAAGCGGATGCGCAGCAACATGCTGAACCGCCGTGCGCTGGAAAACCTGATCAAAGCCGGTGCCTTTGATACCCTGGAACCCAGCCGCCACGGCATGATGGAAAGCGTGGAAACGGTACTGCGCATTGTTGAAAACGATGCCCGCCAGAATCTGGATGGCCAGCTGGATTTGTTCAGCGCCATGGCCGGTGCCGAGGAAGCCCCCCAGAACGATGATTATCAGGTGCCCAACCTGCGTGAGTATGATTCCGGCGAGCTGCTGAAAATGGAAAAAGAGGTCTCGGGCCTGTACCTGTCCGGCCACCCGTTGGATGCGTACCGGGAAAAGATCGAAAAAATCTCCACCTGTACCATCGCTCAGCTGCAGGGAGAGAATGCCAGGAATTTTGATAACCAGACGGTTACCCTGGTATGTACCGTGGTCAAAAACAAGATCATGACCACAAAGTCCAATACGTTGATGGCCTTTACTACCATTGAAGATCTGACCGGCACAATGGAGCTGTTGGTGTTCCCCCGCGTGCTGACCAGCTGCCGTGCGTATTTGCAGGAGAACGCCGTTGTTGTCACCACTGGCCGCGCTTCCGTTAAAGAGGATGAAGGCACCCGCCTGATCGTGGAAAGCGTACTGCCGGTCGATGGTTATGATCCATCCCAAAGCTTTGGCCAGAACCGTTCCCAGCGCATCAGCGCGGCAGCGGGGGATACGGCTGCCCAAAGCATATGGCTGCTGGTGCCCTCGCGGGAATGCGCCCAGATGCACAAGGTGGAAAACCTGCTGCAAAATATTTTTGACGGCCCCACACCCGTATATTTCAAATTTGAAGATTCCGGCCAGCGGGTGCGTGCGCCGCAAAGTATGTGGGCCATGGATCACCCGCTGCTGCGCCAGGAGCTGGAACACATCCTGGGTGCTGACCATGTAAAGTTCACAACGGCACAAGCGGCAAAATAAATCCATGCACTTTGCGCGTTTTATCCATAAAATTGGGCCGCTGGTATGGTATAATAACAGGCAGGGGAGTATGTTAAAAAATAGGCAGGTTGCCCGGTGGTACGCCGGAAAATGCCTGCCGGGGAAAACCAGTTTTGCGTTTTCTTCATTGGGCTGCTCTGCGCGGCTCAACTATAACAGGAGGACATTTTTATGGTTAAGGAAATCAAAACCATCGGTGTACTGACCAGCGGCGGCGACGCCCCCGGCATGAATGCAGCGGTACGCGCCATTGTCCGCGCAGGCATCTCCAAGGGCTACCGCATGATGGGCATTCAGCGCGGTTATAACGGCCTGATCAACGGCGAATGCTACGAGATGAACGTCCGCAGCGTGTCAGAGATCATCCACCGCGGCGGTACGATTCTGTATACTGCCCGCTGCCTGGAGTTCAAAACCAAGGAAGGCCAGGCCAAAGGCCTTGCACGCTGTAAGGAACTTGGCATTGATGCCCTCGTGGTCATCGGCGGCGACGGTTCTTTCATGGGCGCCCGCGCATTGGCGAACCAGGGCATTCCCTGCGTTGGTATTCCCGGCACCATTGATAACGATATTGCCTGCAGCGAGTATACCATTGGCTATGATACAGCCATGAATACCGCGGTAGAAGCCATTGATAAATTGCGTGATACCACCCAGAGCCATGACCGCTGTAGTGTTGTTGAGGTTATGGGCCACCATGCAGGCTATATTGCACTGAACGTCGGCATTGCTACCGGTGCTTTGGCTGTGCTGCTGCCGGAGCGTCCGTTCGACTTTGAGCGTGACATTCTCCAGCGTATGCGCCAGACCCAGGTTACCGGCAAAAAGCACTTCATCATCATTGTGTCGGAAGGTGTTACCGATGCCCAGACCCTGGCCAACCAGATCCAGGCTGCAACAGGTGTTGATTCGCGTGCAACTGTTCTGGGCCACATCCAGCGCGGCGGTTCACCTACCGTGCGTGACCGTGTGAATGCCTCCCTGATGGGTTACCATGCAGTGGACCTGCTGGATAAGGGCATTTATAACCGCGTGGTTGCCCTGTCCGGCGGTAAGATCGTGGACTATGATGTTAACGTGGCGTTGTCGATGCACAAATACCTTGACCCGATGGAGATCGAAGTGGCACAGGCGATTTCCATCTGATGCGGTAAGTCCGTGCGGCCCTGTATATGGGCCGCATTTTTTTGTAAAGGTGCATATTTTGCGCCGTGCAGGCAAGAATTTTCGCATAATGAAAAAAAGTTCTTGCATTTTGCTGCACCTTGTGCTACTATACTATAGCAATACACACGCATTGCGTTGTTTTTTTGTGCCTTTTTTGCCGTAACACGTAAAAAGGTTAGAAAACAAGTACGCGATGCGGAGGGTAAAAAACTAAATTTTGGAGGAAATTAACTATGGCAGTCGTATCTATGAAACAGCTTCTCGAAGCCGGCGTGCATTTCGGTCATCAGACCCGCCGCTGGAACCCCAAGATGGCAAAGTACATCTTCACCGAGCGCAACGGCATCTACATCATTGACCTGCAGAAGACCGTAAAGAAACTCGATGAGGCTTACAACTTTGTCCGCGATGTTGCTGCTGACGGCGGCGAGATCCTGTTTGTTGGCACCAAGAAGCAGGCTCAGGAGTCCATCCGTGACGAGGCTACCCGCTGCGGCATGCACTATGTCAACGCTCGCTGGCTGGGCGGCATGATGACCAACTTCCGCACCATCCGTAAGCGCATCGACCGTATGGAGCAGCTGAAGACCATGCAGGAAGACGGCACTTTCGACCTGCTGCCGAAGAAGGAAGTTGTTAAGCTGGAGCTGGAGATGGCTAAGCTGGACAAGTACCTGGGCGGCGTTAAGAACATGAAGACCCTGCCGAAGGCTATGTTCATTGTTGACCCGCACAAGGAGCGCATCGCTGTTTCCGAAGCTCGCAAGCTGAACATCCCCATTGTTGCTATCGTTGATACCAACTGCGATCCCGATGAGATCGATTACGTCATCCCCGGCAACGACGACGCTATCCGCGCTGTCAAGCTGATCTCCGGCGCTATGGCTGATGCTGTGCTGGAAGGCAAGCAGGGTAAGCAGGATGCTCCCGCTGCCGAAGAGGCCGCCAAGGCTGAATAAGCCCGATCCCGCCCGAAACTGTTTGTACACCTAAATTCAGAAAGGACGAATGAACATGGCTGTTTCTGCAAAGGACGTTATGGAACTGCGCCGCCAGACTGACTGCGGCATGATGGAATGCAAGAAGGCTCTTGTCAAGGCTGATGGCGACATCAATAAGGCTATCGAGATTCTGCGTGAAGAGGGTCTGGCTACTGCCGCTAAGAAGGCTGGCCGTATCGCTGCTGAAGGCATGGTTTACGCTGTTGCCACCGCTAACGGTGCTGTTGTTGTTGAAGTCAACGCTGAGACCGACTTTGTTGCCAAGAACGATAAGTTCGTTGAGTTCACCAAAGATCTGGCCAATGTTGTTGCTGAGCAGAAGCCCGCTGATGTTGAGGCTCTGATGGGCTGCAAGATGGGCGAAGGCACTGTTGACGAAGCTCTGAAGGCTCTGATTCTGGTCATCAAGGAGAACATCAAGGTTCGCCGTTTTGCTTTCTATGAGGGCCATTGCGCCGCTTACGTTCACGGCGGCGGCACCCACGGCGTTATCGTTAAGTTCGATACCACCGATGAAGTTGCTGCTAAGCCGGAGTTCGTTGAGTTTGGCAAGGATATTGCAATGCAGATCGCTGCTGCAAACCCGAGCTACCTGAACCGTGAGGCTGTGCCTGCTGAGGCTATCGAGAACGAGAAGAAGATTATCATCGCTCAGATGGCTAACGATCCGAAGGCCGCCAACAAGCCCGACGCTATCAAAGAGAAGATGGCTACCGGCCGTCTGGGCAAGTTCTACAAGGAGAACTGCCTGGTCGATCAGGCTTTCATCAAGGATGGCAACATGGACGTGAACGCCTATGTGAACGCTACCGCTAAGAAGCTGGGCGGCGATATCAAGATCGTCGAGTACACCCACTTCATCAAGGGCGAAGGCCTGGAAAAGCGCGTTGACGACTTCGCTGCTGAAGTTGCCGCTGCTGTTAAGGGCTAATTAACCGGTTCTGCAAATGCTTGGCTTTGAACACCGCGACCGGCTGCTTTAGAGTTGAGCAAATAATTTGAATGAATAAAGAGCACCATGAGACAGGAATCTCATGGTGCTCTTTTACTTTATTTTAGAGCCTTCTGTTCAAGCTGCTTACAAATTTTGACATAAGCATAAAAAAGAAAAATGAACCGCAGATTTTCAAGGAAAAAGCAGAGAAAAAGTTGGAGAATTGTGGATAATGTTAGACAACAATGGAAGAATAGCATATGTACAACAGTTACGCTTGAAATAGGTATCTAATTGTGGTATGATATTTGCATAATAAGAGTAATTCCGGGTGAAATTGTGAGGCTGTTAAAAGGTACATTGCAGCCAATAAAAGTTGGAGGGAACTTTGATCTGAAACAAAATTGAAATACGGGAGTTGAGCAGAAAAAATGACAAGGTTCCGACACAATCTGTTGCTGCGAATTGTGAAGCTTTTGGATGCAGTAATATTGACAGTACCATTTGCAATGTGCTGGTATCTATACTATGCAAAAAGAATTGTAGTGCCGTTTTATGAGAGGGGCAGCTACCTGATGGTGGCTCTCTTTTTTGTGCTATATATTATCTTTGGCCGCGTATACGATGCGTTTCTCATGTCCTTGCAGCGAATATCAGAAGTGGTTTATGCGCAGTTTCTGGCGGTAGCAGTCAGTGACTTTATTATGTACATTGTAATTTGGTTATTGAACAGACATCTGCCGAATATTTTACCAGGATGTGCTGCGCTGATAGGGCAAGCATTGCTGGCACTGGTTTGGGCAACAGCAGCTCACCGCTGGTATTATTCAACATTTCCAGCCCAAGCGACAGCGGTCATTTATGATACTATAAATGGCATGGAAAAACCGATTGGCCAGTATGGATTAGGGAAAAAATATAGTGTGGTACTGACTGCTACAGCACATGAATGTATCAATGATTTGTCTATGCTGGATGGTGTAAGCACGGTATTCATGAGTGGAATCCATAGTCATGACCGTAATGTGATTCTGAAACACTGTGTAGAAAACAATATTACCGTTTTTGTTATTCCGCGTATTGGAGATACAATCATGTCTGGTGCATACCATATGCACATGTTTCATTTGCCAATGCTGCGTGTTAGCCGATATGATCCTCAGCCGGAGTATCTGTTCATGAAGCGTTTGGTTGATATTGTGTTTTCTGCAATCGCGATTGTGATACTTAGTCCGGTATTCTTTGTTACTGCAATGGCGATTAAGATTACGGATAATGGACCTGTTTTATATAAGCAGACGCGATTGACAACGGACGGAAAAGAATTTGCTATCCTTAAGTTCCGTAGCATGCGTGTTGATGCAGAAAAAGATGGGATCGCAAGGCTTTCTACCGGAGAAAACGATAGCCGTATTACACCGGTTGGCAAAGTGATTCGTGCGTGCCGCATCGATGAACTGCCACAGCTCTTCAATATCCTTCGGGGAGATTTAAGTCTTGTTGGTCCTCGTCCGGAACGTCCGGAGATTGCAGCACAGTATTGTGAGAAAATGCCGGAGTTTGCTCTTCGCTTGCAAGCCAAAGCGGGCTTAACTGGATATGCACAAGTCTATGGTAAGTATAACACTACCCCATACGATAAACTTGTAATGGATCTGATGTATATTGCGCACCCCAGCATCATTGAAGATTTTAAAATCATGTTTGCGACAGTTAAGATTCTGTTTGTGCCGGAAAGCACTGAGGGAGTCAGCGAAGGCCAGACGACAGCTATGTCTGGGGGGGGGGGTAAACAGTTGATGATACCCCTTTGGATGTGTTTGAAACAGTCTTTTGGTGGTCCTTATGCTGTATTGTATGTAAAAACGGCGACAATGAGTTTTTTGCTTGCCTCAAGAGAAATGTGATTTGTAAAGGATGCAGAATTTTACGTGCTATGTGCCATATTACTGATTTTGGTCGACATACTGTATAAGAGACAAACACGTTCGTTAACAGTGCTTATTCAAGCTTAGTCTAAAAAGCCAATTACGAGCTATTTACTCAATACATCAATCGGAAGAAATAACCACTAGGCCAAGAAAATGGCCGGCGGGTAGGCATATGAGTCTATCCGCTATTTGCATTATATTAAAAGTTGAGGGATTTAGAGAGTTTAAGGCATTACTGGTTTGAGTTATCCTTCAAATATTTTATTTGTTGAAAAACTGCAAGAGGTGGAAAATCCTGGTGTGTATGTAGATGACTTTGGTGAGCTTTGTTTTGACCCGCAAAAGGAGCAACAAATGAAAATAGAAGAATAGCTCAAGCCTACGGTGGATTACAATAAGCGGTTTACCGTGGGCTTGTTGCTGCTTTATAAAGAGAAAAGTGAGGGAAATGAAAATATGAAAAATTATAAAATCGCTGTGGCTGGAACTGGGGCTAGAGATATAATACGCGGCTGTCATAATAGGGACAAGGGTACGGCAGAGAATGAAAGGCTCCGCAACCCGAAGTTCATATTTTCTTACCCGAAGAATGAACGAATGATCTTTCTGAGCGGCAGAAATGCCGCACAGGAAGAAATCTCGACCATGAGGGTGGGGTGACAGCCAGCGGACAGGCAAGCAAGCCTATCCGCTCTTTGTGTTGGCCGAGATATTGATGAAGAAATTGAGTGGGATTGTGGGAAAGATTTATGAGTAAAAAACTTGCGATTGCAATGTTCGGACAGAAGCGATTATCGAGAGAGGGCGGAGTAGAAATCGTTGTCAAAGAGCTCTGCACCCGAATGGCACAGAATGGTTGTGACGTGACCTGTTACAACAGAGCAGGCCATCATGTGAGTGGTGCAGAATATGACGATGCTGGTAAAACGGAGTACGAGGGAATCCGTCAGAAGTCTGTTCCGACTATTGAACGGCGTGGGGCTAGAGATATAATAGGGGCAACCAAGAAAACCTACGATAACTAAATGGTTTTGACGGCTTGAGTTGTCCTTCAAATGTTTTATTTGTTGAAAAGACTGCAAGATGCGGGAAATCCTGAGGGTTATATGTAGGTGGCTTTTGGAAGCTCTGTTTTGACCCACAAAAAGGAGCAACAAATAAAGATTGAAGGAGAGTTCAAGCCTACGGTGGATTGCCTTTGTGCGACCCGCCGTGGGTTTGTTTTTATCCATAAAGGAATGGATGCAACATTAGCGACAAAAATGTGAGGATGAAATAGAGAAATGAATTCAAAAAAAGAAGTGCAGCACGTATACCTTGTGGGTGCGAAGTCATTGGGAGCTTACGGAGGTTATGAAACCTTTGTATACAAACTCACGGAGTATCACCAGAATAAAGAAAACATCAAATATCATGTTGCCTGCAAAGCCAATGGCGATGGTTGCATGGATGAGAGCAAGTTTGAGGGCGTGACAAAGATCAATGATCACGAGTTTGAATTTCACAATGCCCACTGCTTCAAAATAGATGTTCCTCAGATTGGCTCTGCACAGGCAATTTATTATGATGTTGCTGCACTAAAGGCTTGTTGCGAACATATCAAGAAAAACCATATCCCTCATCCGATAGTTTACATCATGGCTTGCCGTATTGGACCTTTTGCTGGTCACTTTTACAGAGAAATCCATAAACTGGGTGGCACTGTATATCTGAACCCAGATGGAACCTGTGAAATAATGTTAGTAACCAGAAAAAATCCTGATTTCATGCGGGTTTGCGCGG